>Ga0208623_100122_pt1 | contig 105117 bp, 87 predicted proteins | sample HotLakConsUCCL28_FD_184737 | JGI IMG/M metagenome (GOLD analysis project Ga0208623, IMG submission 184737) | Hypersaline microbial mat communities from Hot Lake, Washington, USA - Hot Lake Consortium UCC-L28 (SPAdes) (version 2) ...
CCAGAAAAGCGCAAACAGTCAAAACCCCGGCAAAACCAACCGGGACGATCCCGTAAACACTCCAGAGGAAGCGAAGCCGCCGAAAACGCTCAAAAGCGCCGGCGCCGATGCACAGCGTTCTACGCCCGGTGCCTCAACCTGTCAACAACCTTCATGACGATTCCCGTCATAAAAATGAGCGCGCTGTTTTCCACCCGCATTCCGACGGCCCCGAGGGCCCTCACGACCGCCGGATTGGGCTGTCATTTCAGCTTGATGCCGCAGACGAGGGCGTTGCGCAGGCTGGCGCCGAGCAGAGCGTAGTCGCTCGTCATCGGCCATTTCGAGGCGCCCAGGACATTGGCCGCGAAATGGTCAAAGGCAGGGATATCATCGTAGCGCATCTGGGTCAGCGGCTTTGCCAGTGCCATCGATCCCGCGACGATGCCGGTTAGCGCGGCGGTGAGGCCGGCATAGGTACGAAACTGCGTCGTCTTGAAGAAGCTCCCGCGCTGCACGAAGTTCGGATTATCCGCCTCGGCCAGACCGGAATCGACGGAATCGGCGGCCGTATCGTTGACGCTGTCCATTTCCGTGTCCGAGAGCATGCTCGTCGCGGTATCGACCGCATCTTCCGACATGGTGACGACCCCCTCGGTTGTCGAGGTGACGGCGGTCTCGGCCCCGTCGCTCAGAAAACTGGCCAGGCCGCTTGCGCCACCGGCGAACGCAGCCACGATGCCGATCGAGCCGATCACGATCTCGCTGATCTCCATCCCGCGCGACACACTGACATTGGTGGTGATGCTCGGATTGCCGAAACTCTTGATGTCGGGAATGAAGACGAATTTGCCGTCCTTGCGCTTGACGGTCTTGAAGCTGAAGCGCTGTGTCAGGTTCATGTGCAGGGTAATCCCGGCCGAAGGCGAGAAATGCGCGTCGGTGATTTCCACCAGCACATGATCGCCGTCCAGCCGCATCAGGAAGTTGCCCGCATCGATCACCGGCGAATGTGTGCCATGCCCGGTATCGAAATGTCCCCAGGTCAGCTTGTTCGCATTGGTGATGTTCAAGCCGCTGTCGGACAACGTGAAATCCGATGCCTTCGACCCCTGGATCGTGGCGATGGCACCGGGCAGAAGCAGGTGCCTGGTGAATTTTGCCGCACTGATGGTGAAGGCCGAATTCGCCCCCTCCGGCAAGCCCGCCAGGGTCGCGACATCGACCGAGGGCTCCTGCAGCGGGCCGATCTGGCCACCATCGACCATGGCGAGTGCACCGAAGACCGATGTCGCGCTACTGGGCCTCGTTCCCGGCGCCGCAACGGCATAGCCCACGGCGCTGGGCTTGATCCAGGTGAAGGCGTCCTTGTCGGCCTCTTCATTGATCATCATCACATGAAAGACATGCTTGAAATCGGCCTTGTTGGCATTGAAATACTTGCCGAACACTCCGGGAAGCGCATCGATGATGAGGCCGAATGTCGCCGGATCGAGATTCGGAAACGTGCAAGCGGTATCCAGGACGCTGATTGCCGACACCCCGTCTTCCCCGGTGAGCCTGGTCTGCAGCACATTGGGCTTGCCCTTGCCGGGCTTCGCTGTCGGGTCCTGGAAGGCATGGCTTGCACTGCCGACGACGCTCTCCAGATTGAACTGGATGCGCAATTGCGAACCGGTGAGGTCTCCGGTCTGCCCCATGGCCGTCACGCTTCCCGATTTCACCTTGCAGACCATCTGGATATCGGCGCCGCTGCCACCGACCGAGAGCTCCCAGTCCTCCCAGTCGCCACTGATATCCACACCTTCAGGGCTGTTGAACGAAAAGCTCGCAGGGAAGGTATTGTGCTTCTTGATCGCGGCGTTCACCACATCATAGGAGGCGCTGTAGACCGTATCCCAGTGATACGTATCGACATTCGGGGTGTTGCTCATGGCGAGAGCTCCTGTACGAATTGAAGAGATGGATTTCGAAAGCGCGCCGCCACGCCCTGTGGGCCGGAGCGCGCGGTTCAGCTTCTGCGGGTGCTGGAGCATTATTCAGTCAGGTGGATACCGGCTGACGGAATGATGCATCGAACAATGACCTCGAGCGCCCGGCCTGACTCCGTCAGGTCGAAACGCGCTCTAGAGCGTGCCCTGGAAATAGAAATTGTCCTCAAGGCCACCGCCTGTCGGGGTAATCGCGTTCTGGCCCGGCCAGGTCACGAGCTGGGCGCCCATGCCATTGCTGGAAATGCCGGTATTCCCGATGGCGCCGGTCACGGCATCCTCGATCGCGAGGCTGACCGCATCGATCACCACATTCATGATGCCGGCAGTGAGCCCGCCGAGGAGCTTCTCCCACCAGGGAATGTGCGAGGAATGCGTGATGCTCTTGTGGGGATCCTTCGCGAAGGCGATGGAGCGCGAAGCGGGGAGATACTGGCCGGGATTCTTGCTGGCGACGCTGAAGCTGATATAGGCGTCATCCAGGCCGGTAATGTCACAACGACCGGCAGCCGTGGTGCGGATCAGGTTGCCCTCGAGGTGGATGTCGAGATTCTGGATGACGGGCGGATACCAGATCAGCCCCACCTTTACCTTGTCGAGCGTGACATTGCCGTGATTGGAGATCTTCGTCGCGCCGTCCCATGAGAACTGCGACGCGTTCGACCCCCTGTAGGCCTGCGGCATCGCCGGCAGCAACACATGCTCGAAGAAGCGGCTCGCGGCCAGGACGAAGCCGAAATCATGGCCACCCTGCATCAGCTGCGTATCGAAGACCGGTTCGATATTCTTGATCGAAACGTCGCTGAGCATGCCGAGCACCGCCAGATTGCCCAGCTCGTTGTCGTCATTCTGCTGATAGGCATAGGTCAGCTGCTTGAGGGTCAGCCATGAGGCGCCGGCGGGCGGCGCGAGGCTGAGTTCGGCGAAGACGAAGGAGAGCTCCTGCCGGCTCGCGATGAAGGCGTGCGCCAGAGCGACGCCGAGGACATCGCTGACGAGGCCCGGAATCGGGGAATCCTTGCGGCTGTCCGGATTGAGCACGGTGACCGCGCCGGGGGTCTTGTCGCCCGGGTTCTTGCCCACGACCCTGCAATCGAATTTCAGGTGTTTCTGGTCCGATTTTCCCGCCGGCGTGACGAAATCCAGCTGGAACTGCACGATCGGGATCGCCCCGTCGAGGGGATAGCTCTTGCCCGACGCCTTGTCGAGCAGGGTCCCCTTGGTGACCGGCGTGTCGAAATGAATGAAGCGTCCGGTGCCACCCGGCACCATCGTCCAGCTTCCGAAATCGCCGGAGATCTTCACGGCATCGTCTTCATAGGCGAAGCTCGCCGGAAACTTCTTTTCCGATTCCTTAAGGCGGGCATTGATCCAGGTTCCGCTACAGGCGAAAACCGCGTCCCATCGGTAATTTTGCATGATTGCTCCTTGTTTCGATCTTCAAAGAGCAATCTATAGTTTCTTTTCTAGAGGAGGCTTAAGCTTGATACTAAGAACTGGCGCAAATCTCGCTCAATTTGTATGGATATGATTTTACTGATTTATTCTAGATACTTGCGTTGCCGATAACGAGAATGAGTTCGTATTTTGATCGACATGAATCAGGCGTCTTGTAATCGTAGCTAGTATTTTAACCCAGGATACAGAGCATCGTGTCGTCGGGTGGATACCGGCTGAAGGAAAATCTGATGCGCCAAACAATGCCTCGGGGTTCCCGGCCTGACTCGGTCAGGTCGGAACGCGCGCGAACGGTATGATGATCCCGCGCGGCGTTATACCCGGTCGCGCGCGAATCCCGTCTGACACGGAGGGGAACTGCACGGGGTGATTTTTGACTCCGGGCGGAGATACGGTCTGCGCACCGACCCCAAGGCTCACCCCCACCACGGCTCCGGCAAGGCCACACGCCCGGCTGCATCCTCGATGATCTGGCCGGCGGCAAAGAGCGTCTCCTCGTCGAAGGGCCGCCCGATCAGTTGCAGGCCGAGCGGCAGGCCCTTGGCATCGAAGCCGCCAGGCACGGAAATGCCGGGCAGGCCGGCCATGTTCACGGTCACGGTAAAGATGTCGTTGAGATACATCTCCACGGGGTCGCCCGAACCCTTCTCGCCGATGCCGAAAGCGGCGGACGGCGTCGTCGGCGTCAGGATGGCATCGACGCCATCGGCATAGACGTTTTCGAAATCGCGCTTGATCAGGGTGCGGATTTTCTGCGCGCGCAGGTAATAGGCGTCGTAATAGCCCGCCGAGAGCACATAGGTGCCGATCATCACCCGGCGCTTGACCTCGCGACCGAAACCGGCGGCGCGGGTGCGCTCGTACATGTCGAGGATGTCCTTGCCCTCGACGCGCAGGCCGTAGCGCACGCCGTCATAGCGGGCGAGGTTGGACGAGGCCTCCGCCGGGGCCACGATGTAATAGGCCGGCAGGGCATATTGCGTATGCGGCAGCGAGACCTCGACAATCTCGGCGCCCGCCTCGCGCAGCCAGGCCTGGCCGGCTTCCCAGAGTCGCTCGATTTCCGCTGGCATGCCGGGCACGCGGTACTCCTTGGGAATGCCGATCTTCAACCCCTTCACGCCACGTCCCACGGCGGCCTCGAAATCGGGGACAGGGAGATCGGCGCAGGTCGTGTCCCGCGCATCCGGCCCGGCCATGGCCTGGAGCATCATGGCCGAATCGCGCACGGTCCTGGTGATCGGGCCGGCCTGGTCGAGCGAGGAGGCGAAGGCGACGATGCCCCAGCGCGAGCAGCGGCCATAGGTCGGCTTGATGCCCACGGTCCCGGTGAACGCTGCCGGCTGGCGGATGGAGCCGCCGGTATCCGTCGCGGTCGCGGCCAGGCACAGACGTGCGGAAACCGCCGCCGCAGAACCGCCGGAGGAGCCGCCGGGTACGAGCGGGGTCTCATCCCCCGCCCGCCGCCAGGGCGACACTGCGGGTCCGAAGGCGCTGGTCTCGTTGGACGAGCCCATGGCGAATTCATCGCAATTGAGCTTGCCGAGCATGACGGCGCCGGCATGCCAGAGATTGGCGCTCACGGTCGATTCGTAACGTGGCGTGAAGCCCTTCAGAATGTTGGAGCAGGCCGTCGATTCGACACCCTCGGTGCAGAACAGGTCCTTCACCCCGATCGGCAGCCCCTCGAGCGGACGCGCCTCGCCGCGTGCGATACGCTCATCCGCCGCCACCGCCATGGCGAGCGCCTGGTCGGGCGTCTCGCGGACATAGGCGTTGAGACTCTTCGCAGCGCCCATGGCCTGCTGGTGGGCCTTTGCGAGTTCGACGGCGGAAAAACGCCCGGCGGCAAGGCCGTCGCGGGCTTCGGCGAGGGTGAGATCGGTCAGATTCGTCACGGGCGGGCACTTTCTGCGAGAAGTGGCGCGGGAATGGTGCAGGCGATGCGGCGGAATGCGGCTTACTCGACGACTTTCGGCACGAGGAAGAACCCGTCTTCCGTAGCCGGCGCGTTGGCAGTGACATCGACAGCCTTGCCGCCATCGGTCACCCCGTCCTCGCGCATCTTCATCGCCATCGGCGTCACCGAGGTCATCGGCTCCACATCGGTCACATCGACCTCGCCGAGTTGCTCGACGAATGCGAGGATCGCGTTCAGCTCATTCTGGAGATGCGGCACGTCGTCATCGCTCACGGCGATACGCGCGAGCCGGGCAATGCGGCGGACAGTGTCTTGATCGACCGACATGGGCGTTCCTGCAATGCGTCATAAGGTGCTGCGGCTATATCACCGCGCAGGCGCAGGCCGCAAGGGCGCGGGGCAACGTGGCCGTGGAGCATCTTCATCCCGCATGGAGCCGCCACCCCTCTCCCCGCTCCATCTTCGGAGATCCCGCACAGGCAGGCTGAAAGTTCGATTCAGCGCAATCTCCCCCTCCCCGATAAAACGGGGCGGGCGTGAGGGCGGTGACGATCATTCTCCGCCCTCGTTGACGATCACCAGCTTCATCCGCGGCGCGCTCTGTTCTGATACTCCGTCCCCCCAACCTTCTCCACGAGGGATAGGGACGTTATGGCATGGCCCGCATGTAGCGCGAGCCCTCCTGCCATAACGCAGCATCCGGGCATGGCGTGCGGGCGTCAGTCGTCGCCTTCTTCCGCCTCGTCCTCGTCGGTATCGAGACGTTCGATCTCGACCCCCTCGCGCAGGCCCAGAATGACGGCCTGCTGGGCCTGACGTGTGAGAAAATTGTCGATCTGCTCGCGCATCTCCTCGAATTCCGGCATCGGCGTTTCGCGACGTTCCTCGACCTTGATCACGTGCCAGCCGAACTGCGTCTCGACCGGTTCGGAAACCTCGCCAGGCTCGAGAGCGAAAGCGGCTTCCGAGAACGGCGCAACCATGCGGCCCGCCGTGAAGAAGCCGAGATCGCCGCCATTGCGGGCCGAACCGGGATCCTGCGAGACTTCGCGGGCGATTTCGGCGAATTCCTCGCCGGCTTCGAGGCGCTCGCGCACGGCGATGGCTTCCGCCTCCTCCTCAACGAGGATATGGCGCGCACGCACCTCGTCCTCGGGCTCGACGCCTGCCGTCGTGGTCTCGAAGAGATCGCGCGCGGCCTCCTCGGTTACGGCATCATCGACTTCGCTCTGCATGTAGTCTTCGAGCAGCATCTTCTCGCGAAGATAAGCCACCCGGCGGGCGAATTCCTCGCCCTCACCGATGCCGGCTTCCATCGCAGCCTGCGCGCCGAGCCGCAGATCCACCAGATAGGTGATCACGATCTCGAGGCGCTCGTCCGGATCGGCATCGCGCAGCTGCAGCGCCGGATCGGCCATGGCGATCGCGACATCGGCCGCCGTGATCTCGATGTCACCGGCGCGCGCGACGACGCGATCGGGATCATCCTGCGCCGCGGCCGGCGGCGTCAGGGCGAGACCGAGCGCGAGCGGCAGAGCCAGCGCGAGCGGCGCCACACGGCGACGGAGCTGCCCGGCAACCCGCCGGATCAATGAGGGGGCAATCGGGTTTTGCATGTTTTGCACGATCATCAGCTGTCCTTGAGCATTGCAGCGGGGGCTGCGGAATCGACACGTTTCCGACCGGACCGATCGGGCCGGCCCACTTTTTTTCGATTTTCACCATGCCTCGCGTCAGCAACACGCCATGCCGACCGTATCAACCGGTTGGAAATCGCGCGCACCTTCTGCTAAAGCAACGGCGCATGAGGGATTGGTGGCCCATCCGGGCGCGATGTGCAAGACCCTGCACGCGCACCGAATCGGGCATTCGCCTCTTCTGCCTCTCGATTGTCGCAGCCGTGGCCTTTCGGATGCGTGTGGCGATGATTAAGTGTATGACGCATGCGCGGGCCGCGCGCAGGCGGCCTTACGGCGCGCCGCGACGGTTTGCGGACGATTTCGGCAATCAGGAACGGCACTGGACGAAAAACATCCATGTTCGGCACTCTCGCGAAGAAAATCTTCGGCTCGGCGAATGATCGCCGCATCAAGGCCTACCGCCCGCGTGTGGAGGCGATCAATGCGCTCGAACCGGAACTGGAGGCCCTGTCGGACGACGATCTGCGTGCCCGGACCACCATGTTCCGCGAACAGCTCGCCAAAGGCGCAAAGCTCGACGACCTGCTCGTTCCGGCCTTCGCTACCGTGCGCGAAGGCGCGCGGCGCGTGCTCGGCCAGCGGCATTTCGACGTCCAGCTGGTCGGCGGCATGGTGCTTCACGAGGGCGACATCGCCGAGATGAAGACCGGTGAGGGAAAGACGCTCGTCGCTACCCTGCCCGTCTACCTCAACGCGCTGACCGAGCGCGGCGTGCATGTCGTCACCGTGAACGACTATCTCGCACGCCGCGACAGCGAGTGGATGGGGCAGGTCTATCGATTCCTCGGCATGTCCGTCGGCGTGATCGTGCACGGGCTCGATGATGTCCAGCGCAAGGATGCCTATGCCTGCGACATCACCTACGGCACCAACAACGAATTCGGCTTCGATTATCTGCGCGACAACATGAAATACGATCTCGCGCAGATGACCCAGCGCGGGCACCATTTCGCCATCGTCGACGAGGTCGATTCGATTCTGGTCGACGAGGCACGCACGCCGCTGATCATTTCAGGCCCGCTCGACGACCGGTCGGAACTCTACACCCAGATCGATGCCCTCGTTCCGCAGCTCACGCCCGAGCACTATGATCTCGACGAAAAGCAGCGCGCCGTCTCGCTCAATGATGACGGCAACGAGCGCATGGAAGAGCTCCTGCGCGAAGTCGGGCTCCTGAAGGATGGTGACCTCTACGATGCGGCCAATGCCACCATTGTGCACCATATCAACCAGGCCCTGCGCGCGCACGTGCTGTTCACGCGCGACAAGGACTATATCGTGCGCAATGACGAAGTCGTCATCATCGACGAGTTCACCGGGCGCATGATGCCCGGACGACGTTTTTCGGAAGGGTTGCACCAGGCGCTCGAAGCCAAGGAAAAGGTCAAGATCCAGCCCGAGAACCAGACCCTGGCCTCGATCACCTTCCAGAACTATTTCCGCCTCTACGAAAAGCTCGCCGGCATGACCGGCACGGCCTCGACCGAGGCCGAGGAATTCGCCGATATCTACAAGCTCGACGTCGCCGAAATCCCCACCAACCGTCCGATCGCGCGCCTCGACGAGAATGACGAGGTCTATCGCACGGTCGAGGAGAAATACGAGGCGATCATCCGGGAGATCGCCGAGGCTTCCGAGAAGGGCCAGCCGACGCTGGTTGGCACCACCTCGATCGAGAAATCCGAGATTCTGGCCGAACTGCTCGTCAAGCGCGGCTTCAAGCTGATCGATTTCGAGAAACCGACGGCGCTGGAGCCGCTCTACGAGGCGGCGCGCGGCGGGCGTGCAGCCGGGACCTTCGCGGTGCTCAATGCCCGTTTCCACGAGCAGGAAGCCTTCATCGTCGCCCAGGCCGGCGTACCCGGCGCCATCACCATCGCCACCAACATGGCCGGTCGCGGGACCGACATCCAGCTCGGCGGCAATGCCGAGATGCGGATCTCGCGCGAGCTGGATGGCGTCACCGACGAGGCCGAGCGCGCCAGGCGCGAGGAGGAGATCCGCCGCGAGACGGAAGCGTTCAAGGAGCGCGCCAAGGAGGCGGGCGGCCTCTACGTGATGGGCACCGAGCGCCACGAATCACGGCGCATCGACAACCAGCTGCGCGGGCGATCCGGTCGTCAGGGCGATCCGGGCCGCTCCAAGTTCTATCTGTCGCTGCAGGACGATCTGATGCGGATCTTCGGATCCGACCGGATGGAGAACATGCTGACCAAGCTCGGCCTTGAGGAAGGCGAGTCGATCACCCATCCCTGGATCAACAAGGCGATCGAGAAAGCGCAATCGAAGGTCGAAATGCGCAATTTCGACATTCGCAAGAACATCCTCAAATACGACAACGTCATGAATGACCAGCGCAAGGTCATCTTCGAACAGCGTCGTGAATTCATGGCCGAGGAGAGCGTGCGCGAGACCATCGACGACATGCGTCAGAACCTCGTCGAGGATATCGTCACCCGGCATATCCCCGCCGATGCCTATCCGGAGCAATGGGATGTCGTGGGCCTGAAGGAGGATGTGCAGAAGCTGCTCAATCTCGATTCCCCCGTCGATGACTGGGCGCGCGAGGAGGGCATCGCCGATGAGGAGATGCGCGACCGGCTGCGCGAGGCGGCGGATGCCCATTATGCCGGGCGCGTCGAGAAGAACACGCCGCGCGTGATGACCTATGTCGAAAAGCAGGTTCTGCTGCAAAGCCTCGACCAGCTCTGGCGCGAGCACATCGTCACGCTCGAACATTTGAGACAGGTCGTGGGCTGGCGCGGCATGGCCCAGCGCGACCCGCTGAACGAGTACAAATCCGAAGCCTTCCAGCTCTTCGAGGGGCTGATCACGCGCCTGCGCGAGCAGGTCACCGCCCAGATGATGCGTGTCGAGGTGGTCTTCGAGAAGCCGCCGGAGCCGCAACTGCCGGAAATGCATGCCGAGCATCGCAATCCCAATACCGGCGAGAATGAATTCGATGCGCCCCCGGGCCCGGCTTCGCGCCTCGGCGCTGCCGGTGGCGGCGCGGCAGCTGCCACGGGTTTCGTGCAACCGGAGAAGCGCGATCCGAATGATCCCGCCACCTGGGGCAAGGTCGGCCGCAACGAAGCCTGTCCCTGCGGTTCGGGCAAGAAATTCAAGCATTGCCACGGCGTGCTGGCCTGATCGGGCAGGAACCGGCCATCAGCGCGCGGCGCAACCTGGCATCTGCCGGGTAGCGCGCGTCAGAAAGCATCCGGCAGGCGCGCCGCCGGATCGCTGATGGCGAGCAGGGCGCCTGCTGCCGCATGGGCGAAACGCAGGGTCACCGCCTTGCGGCGCGCGCCGGCGAGCGGATGCGCGGGCGGCTCGCGCAGGATCGCCGCGTCAAACCCATCGGCGAGGATCAGCCCGGCATCCTCAGGGATCAGCGCGGCAGGAAACGCTTCCGGCACGGCGAAATAGAACCGGTCACAAAAGGCCCGGTAGCTCTGCCATTTCCGGTCGGCCCGGAAATCTGCAACGCTCGACTTGATCTCGACAATCGCGATCTCACCACCGCGCCCCAGCACCACGACATCGGCCCGGCGCCCGCTCGCGAGCACGAGTTCGGTGACGCTCGCCGCCTGCATGCGCGCGAAAAGCCGCCGCACGCCGCGTTGCACGGCCAGAGCCGCCGGCGATTGCCGGCCATCGTCGAGGAGAGTGTCGGGGGGATCCGGCTGGAGCATGGGCACCTCGGCAAATGAATACGAAGAGCGTACAAAGCGGGATCGGATTCCACAAGACCGGCGAAACGGGAATCTTCACGCTTGACAGAACAAGAACAGAGACGGTAAACAGAACACACTATGAACATGCATGCGCCCGCCCTCTCCTTCATGCGCAATCCGCAACCGGCGACCGGAATCGTCGCGGCGGTGCGCGAGGAGGCTCTGCGGGCGCTGGCGGATCTTGGCGAAGCGCTGCCCCTCACCGCATGGCGCGGACGCTCGGGGCGGCGTTACGTGGTCAGCATCTTCGATGCTTGTGAGCCGCTGCCGGTCGATGGCGGCGGCGTGATTCTCGCAGTCGGGCGCAACGGCCAAGACGGCGCCGCCCTGCTCGGCAGTATCGGCCTCGCCGCACGGATGCCGGATGATGGCGCATGCGCGCCGTCGCCTGCACGGGTCCAAAGGGCCGTATCCGGGAGCCTCCCCACAGATGCGCTTGATATCTGGGGCGGCGTCATGCGCGCACGCGGCGCCTGCGAATGGCATCTGCATCTGCTGGCGCACACGCCGCTGGCGCAGGAGGCCATGCGTGCGGATCTCGCCTGCCTGCCGCGCACGACCGCCTGAACACGCCTTCAGGCGATCCCGGCGCGCAGCAGGTCGAGCACATGCACGAGCCCGACGGGGCGCCCGTCCTCGGCCACGATCAGCGCCGATATCTTGCGGTTCTGCATGATCTCCAGTGCCTCGCCGAGCAGCATGTCCGGAGAGATCGTCATCGGATTGCGTGTCATCACCTGCGCAACGCGCTGCCTGAGAAGATCATTGGCCATGTGTCGGCGGATATCGCCATCAGTCACGATTCCCGCGAGCAATCCCGCCCCGTCCGTGACGACGACGCAGCCGAGACTCTTTTCACTCTGGAGGGCCAGCGCCCGGTCCATGGTCTCGTCGGCGACGATCAGCGGCAGCCGCTCGCCGGAATGCATGATGTCGCGGGCGGTCTTGAGCATGGCGCCGAGCTTGCCCCCGGGATGGAAGCTGCGGAAATCGTGGGCGGTGAAGCCCCGCCGCTCCAGCAGCGCCACGGCGAGCGCATCCCCGAGCGCGAGTTGCATCGTCGTCGACGTCGTCGGCGCGAGCCCGTTCGGACAGGCTTCCGGCGCACGAGGCAGGGCGAGTGCGATATCGGCCGCGCGCCCGAGGGTCGAATCGGCGCGGGCGGTGACCGCGATCAGGGTGACGCTGTGGCGTTTCGAATAGGCGATGAGATCGGACAATTCGCTGGTCTCGCCCGACCATGACAGGGCGATGATCACATCTTCGCTGCGAATCATGCCCAGATCGCCGTGGCTCGCCTCACCCGGATGCACGTAGTAAGCCGCCGTACCGGTGGAGGCCAGCGTCGCGGCGAGCTTGCGCCCGACATGGCCGGATTTGCCCATTCCCGTGACGATCACCCGCCCGGTCATGGCGGCGATGGCGTCGATGGCGGCGGTGAAAGGCGCACCGAGACCGTTCTCCAGAGCCGCGAGCATGGCGTCGAGCCCTTCCCGTTCCGCCAGCAGCGTGCGCCGTGCCGAGGCGATTGCCGGCCTGTCCCTGGCTGTATCCTCGCCCTTCGGATCCGCTATCGAAGTTCCCGGCTGCATCGTCATCCTCTCGCATCGCAGGCCTGCGCTGTCATGCGCCGCAGGCCGGCCCGTTGCCCGCGCTTGTAGCAAGCGGCGATGCAAGAGGAAATCCCGGAATCATCCTTGCATCCGGACACAACCCGCGATCGCGCCATCGCCGTGATTGACCAGCTGTTAACCCTTTTCGTTTACCGCTTGCCAACCATGAAGCAAACCGGCCCGCGCCGCGAGGCGCGACCGCAATCGGGGGATCACGCCCGTCATGCCCGGCCACGCGTGCAGAGCGAAGACGGTGACGGCGATGCCGGGCGCATCGGCGCCGGGCCCTGTCGCATCACGCGCCCGAACCCGCATCCGTGCCCTGCTCGCCGGCGCGGCCCTCATCGCCCTCGCGATTCCGATCGGTGCGACCGGCACGGCCTTCGCGCAGCAGGAAAGTGCCGCCCCCCCTGCAGCGGAACCAGCAGAGTTGCGGCTGCGCGGCGCGATCGCGGCGCAGGAGGAGGAGGCCGAGCCTGCTACCCCCTCGCCGACACGCGCACGCACGCAGGCATCGACGCGCGCCGACACGAATACGCGAACGCGCGCCCCTGTGCGCGAACCCGTCTCGATCCTGCCCGATCTCCCGCCTGATCCCGCCGAGATGGCAAACCAGCCACCGGCGGCGGATGTCTCGGAAGATGATCCCTTCACACCGCAGGGGATTCGCCTGGGCGCGCTGCGACTGTTTACCGATATCACCCAGCTTGTCGGCTACGACAGCAATCCCGGACGCGACCGCATCGCCGGAACCGGCGATGCATTCTCGCGCACGCAAGGCACGGTCCGTCTCGAAAGCGACTGGTCGCGCCATGAATTCTCCCTCGATCTGCGCGGCGGGTTCGATGCCTTTCGCCGCAATTCCGCCAATGACCGTCCCTCCGGCGATGCGAATGCGGCCTTGCGCCTCGACGCGACCACCGACACGCGGATCACAATCGGTGCGCGGGGTGATCTCGACAGCGAGCGCCCCGGCGGGCGGGATATCGCTGATACGATCACCAATCGCACCGCGATCATCGACTATGATGGCAGCATCGCCCTCGATCATGAACCGGGCCGGGTCCGGCTCGGCCTGCGCGGCACGGTGGGGCGCACCGAACACGCATCCGGGCGCGGCGCGGATGGCCGGCAGATCAGCCAGCGCGAACGCGATCTCACCCGCTACGAGATCGCCGCGCGCGCCGGTTACGAGATCGCACCCGGCTTCATCCCCTTCGCCGAGATCGCCCTCGATCGCCGCCGCTATGACCGCGCCGGTTCTGACGGGACCCGGCGCTCCTCGACCGGGCTGACCGGGCTTGCCGGGGCGCGGCTCGAACTGACCCGCCTCCTCACCGGCGAGATATCCGGCGGTTATCAGCAACGCCGCTATGATGCTCCGGGGCGGCGCGAACTGACCGGTTTCGTCGCCGATGCGGCGCTCGAATGGGAGATCACGCCAATTACTCGCGTGCGGGTGAACGGCTTCAGCCGCCTCGACGAGACGACGCGCGCCGGTGCGCGGGCGACGCGGACCCTGGGGATCGGATTCGATCTCGAGCATGCCCTGCGCCATCGCCTCCTTGCCCGCGCCTCCTATGCTCATGAGATCGCGCGCTTCGGTGGCGACGGGCCGATCGAGCGCACGAACCGCGCCGGATTCGGCCTCGACTATACGTTGAACCGCCATGGTGTCATTTCCCTCGACTATCGCTGGGAGGGGCAGCGCAGCACGGACCCGGCAAACGGCCATGATGCCAGCCTCTACCTTCTGGGCATGCGTCTGCGCTATTGACGTGCCCGATGGTGCGGTCAACGCATCGCTGTTGCGCCGCTCCCCGATCAGGGCGATGCTGTCGGGTGAAGGCGACGCGTCCGAATCGCCGAGTGAGGGTCAAGGCCGATGAAAACCATCCTGCTTCCCACCGCGCCGCACGATCTGATGCCGGCGACCCTGGAGACGGCGTTGCGGTTCGCGCGCCAATGCGAAGCCTATATCGAGGGCTTCGCCCTGCGCCCGCCGCTGGCGGAGATCGTCTCTGTCGACATGGTGATGGGTTTGACCTGGGCCGCAGACGAGCGCGGCGATGCCGAGGGCGAGGCGCAGGCCCGCCAGATCTTCGAGGATTTCATGAAGGCCCACGACGTGCCGCGCGATGCCGGCGCCATGGGCAAGCTGTGCTGGCGCTGGAACGCCGATGCGCCGGCGGGCGACGAGTTCGTCGGCAGCCATTCGCGCATTTACGACGTCACGGTCCTCGGCAAGCCCGGCCAGCGCGCGGCGGGTCCGCGCATGGCGACGCTGGAGGCCGTGCTCTTCGAGGGCGGTCGCCCCGTGCTGATCGCGCCGGAAAAGCCGCCGGAGACGATCGGCGAGACCATCCTGATCGCCTGGAACGGCTCGACGGAGACCGCCCATGTCGTCGCCATGGCGATGCCGCTGCTCCATGCCGCGAAGCGCATCGTGGTGCTCACCGCCGAAGGGGCCCTGGTACCCGGTCCTTCCGGCGATCAACTCGCCAAGGCGCTGCGCCGGCACGGCCTGGAAGTGGAGGCGGTCGCGCTGCAATCGGGCAAGGGGCATCCGGGGCAAGTCATTCTCGACCATGCCGAGAAGATCGGCTGCGACCTCCTGATCAAGGGCGCCTACACCCAGAGCCGCATCCGCCAGATGATCTTCGGCGGCGCCACCAGCCATATCCTCGCCAATGCCCGCATCCCTGTCTTCATGGCGCATTGAGACGCGGGCAAACGGCCCGAACCGCGATCGGTCCAGGCCGTTCCGCTCGTTCGTGCCACGATTACTTCGGCTGCATGCGCAGGGCGCCGTCGAGGCGCACGATTTCGCCGTTGAGCATGTCGTTATCGATGAACGCGCCGACGAGTTTGGCGTATTCCTCCGGCTTGCCGAGCCGCGAGGGGAAGGGCACGTTGGCTTCCAGCGCCTTGCGGTATTCCTCGGTGATGCTCTCGAACATCGGCGTGTGGAACAGGCCGGGCAGGATCGTCATCACGCGGATGCCGGAGGTGGAGAGATCGCGCGCCATGGGCAGGGTAAGGCCGACCACGCCGGCCTTGGAGGCGGCATAGGCGGCCTGGCCGATCTGGCCGTCCTGGGCGGCGACGGAGGCGGTCATCACGATCACGCCGCGCCCGCCATCCTCGGTGACCGGATCGAGCCCGGCCATGCCGGCTGCGGCGCGCGCGCTCGCGGCGAAGGTGCCGACGAGATTGATCTGCACGGTCTTTGCGAAACTCGCCATGTCGTGCGGCACGAGTTCGCCGGTCTCGCGCTTCTTCGAGACGGTGCGCTTGCCCGGCGCCACGCCGGCGCAATTGACCAGCACGCGCTCGATGCCGTGCGCCTCGCGGGCACGGGCGAAGCCGGCTTCGAGGGAGGCGTCGTCGGTCACATCCACCTTGACAAACAGCCCGCCGATATCCCTGGCGATGGCTTCGCCGCGCTCTTCATTGAGATCAAACAGCGTCACTTTGACGCCCTGAGCAGCAAGCATGCGGGCCGTGCCTTCGCCGAGGCCGGATGCGCCGCCGGTCACGATCGCCGCCATGGTGTTGTCGAGTTTCATGATCATCCTCCGAACATATCGTTATGCCTTCGCTATCGACGTGTGCGACGGTTTTGTCCAGTCGGTGAGATGCGGATAAGGTGGTGCGGGCGCGCGGTTTCGGCGGCGGCGTCAACGATCTGTTTACCAGGTTTGGGGATTCTGCCCGCATGAGCATCATCCGCACCGCCCTCGGCGCTCTCGCGCTTTCCGCCATCCTCGCGATTCCCGCAGCCGTGACCGCCGTGGCGCAGCCGGATTATCGCGCCTGTTTCGGCCAGATTCGCGGCCAGGCCCAACAGGCCGGGGTCAATGCGGCGACCTTCGACCGGGTGATGGAATCCGTCACGCCCGATCGCGAGGTGCTGGAATTTCTCGATCGCCAGCCGGAATTCAGGACCCCGATCTGGGACTATATTGCCGGGCTCGTCGATGAGGAGCGTGTCGAGGACGGCCGGCGGATGATGCAGCGTCATCAGCGCGAACTCGCCGCCGCGGAAGAGCGTTTCGACGTCCCGGCAACCGTCGTCGCGGCGATCTGGGGGGTCGAATCGAATTACGGGCAAAACATGGGCAAGCGCCCGCTGCTCGAATCACTTTCCGCACTTGCCTGCGAAGGCCGCAGGCAGAGCTTCTTTCGCAGCGAACTCGTCTCGACTTTGCGCATCATCCAGAACGGCGATGTACCCGCTTCCGACCTGCGCGGCTCCTGGGCCGGCGCGTTCGGCCAGACCCAGTTCATCCCCTCGACCTTCCTGCGCGTCGCCGTCGACATGACCGGCGACGGGCGCCGCGACATCGTCAATTCAGTGGCTGATGCGCTGGGCTCGACGGCGGCCTATCTGTCGCGCTCACGCTGGCAATCGGGGCTGCGCTGGGGCTACGAGGTGCAACTGCCCGGCGGTTTCGATGCTTCCCTTGCAGGCCGCGACAAGAAACGCGACATCGATTTCTGGCGCCAGCGCGGCGTGCGCATGACGGATGGCGCGACTCTGCCCGGCTCCGGCGTGCGCGCCGTGCTGCTGCCCGCCGGGATCGAGGGCCCGGCCTTCCTCGTCTCGCGCAATTTCGATGCGATCTATTCCTATAACCAGGCCGAATCCTACGCGCTCGCCATCGCGCTGCTGGCCGATCGCATCGCCGGCCTGCCCGGGATCCAGACCCCCTGGCCAACGGATGACCCGCCGCTGTCGCGCGCCGAGCGCCGAGAGGTGCAGGAGCGGCTGATCCGCGCCGGCTACGATATCGGCGATGTCGACGGCATCATCGGCTCCAAGACCCGCGAGGCCGTGCGCGACATGCAGAGCCGACTGGGCATGGAAGCCACGGGCCGCGCCGGCGGGAAACTGTTGCAGGCAATGCGGGAGCGGTGAGCCGCCCCCAGCGGTCTCTCGCCCCTCACATCACCACTTCGATCAGGAACGGCCCCTCATGCGCCAGTCCCTCGCGGAAGGCGGCGGCGAATTCGGGAACGGTTTCGACGCGCCGGGCGGTGACGCCCATGCCTTCCGCGACGCTCACCCAGTCGATGGCGGGATGGTCGAGGGAGAGCATGTCGCGCGCCTTGGGGCCCGGATTCTCCGCGCCGACATTGGCGAGCTCGCCGTTAAGGATGGCATACGAGCGGTTCGACCAGATGCAGTTGAGGATGTTGAGCTTTTCGCGCGCCTGCGTCCACAGCCCCTGCAAGGTATACATGCCCGAGCCATCCGCCTCGAGCGCGATCACCTGCCGGTCCGGGCAGGCAATGGCCGCGCCGGTGGCGAGCGGAATGCCCACGCCGATGGCGCCACCGGTGAGCTGCAGCCAGTCATGCGGCGGCGCGCCGGCAGTGGCGGGGAAGAAGTTGCGGCCCGTCGTCACCGATTCGTCGGTGATGATGGCATTTTCCGGGATCAGCGCGCCGAGCACCAGCGCGATCGAATCCGGATCGAGCGGGCCGTCTGCTGGAAGCCCCGGGCGATGCGCCGGGGTGAGATCGGGGGTGGCATCGCCTGCGACCCTGTCCGCCAGCCGCGCCAGCGCATCCGCCTGATCCTGGGCGATATCGGCCAGAAGATGGATCCGGCAATCCTCCGGTGCGAGCCGTGAGGGCTTGCCGGGATAACCGAAGAAGCCGACCGGGTCCTTCGCGCCCACCAGCACGATATGCTTGAAACCCTCGAGCTTCTCCACGGCCTGATCGACCGGATAGGGAATGCGGTCCACCGCGACGCGTCCGGCGCCGCGCTCCATGCGCGCATTCGAGGTCTGCGCCATCACATGCTGGCCGGTGCCGCGCGCGATCCGCGAGGCGTCTTCGAGCGGCCTCGCCCGCACCGCCTTGTCACCGAGCAGCAACAGCGTCTTCTCGCCGGAGGTGAGGATCGCGGCGATGGCGTCGATCACCGCCTCGTCGACCGCCTCGCGTTCCGGGATCACCGGCACGGCGGCGACCGGCCCGCCCTCGCTCCAGGCGGTATCGGCGGGCAGGATGAGCGTGGCGATCTGGCCCGGCGCAGTCCGCGCGGCGGCGATTGCTTCGGCACCGTCGGCGGCGACTTCCCCAGCGGAGCGCGAGGTCTTCATCCAGGGCGAATATTGCCGCGCCAGCATCTCGATATCGGCGGTGAGCGGCGCGTCGTGTTCGAGGTGATAGGTGGCGTGCTCCCCGACCACGTTGATCATGGGCGAGCGCGCCCGCGAGGCGTTGTGGATATTGGCCAGTCCATTGGCGAGGCCGGGGCCGAGATGCAAAAGCGTCGCGGCGGGCTTTTCCGCCATGCGGGCATAGCCGTCGGCTGCGCCGGTCACCACGCCCTCGAACAGGCACAGCACGCAGCGTATGCCGTCGACCCGGTCGAGCGCCGCGACGAAATGCATCTCGGACGTGCCGGGATTGGCGAAACAGACTTCCACATCGCCCGCGACCAGGGTGCGGACCAGGCTTTCGGCGCCGTTCATGGATGACTTCCCCTCAAAGACCAAGCGCATCATTCCGTTAGGTCAGGCGATGCGGAACGAGTCTGCCACGAGCGCGGCCACCGGCACAATCGGATCGGGCCTTCGCGAAGCGACAAGCCTGTTTTGGCCTTTTGCGCGGGAGAGGTTGCGGTTGATCCGGAAACGACGATGCCGGCACGAGGCCGGCATCGTATCTGGTCAGATGGTCGCGGCGATATCGCTCAGAAGAAGGCCTGCAGGCCCGTCTGGGCGCGCCCGAGGATCAGCGCATGGACGTCGTGCGTGCCCTCGTAGGTATTCACCGTTTCCAGGTTCTGGGCATGGCGCATGACCATATATTCCTCCGAGATGCCGTTACCGCCGTGCATGTCGCGGGCCATGCGGGCAATGTCGAGCGCCTTGCCGCAATTGTTGCGCTTGACCAGCGAGATCATCTCCGGTGCCGCGCGACCCTCATCCATCAGCCGACCGACGCGCAGCGAGCCCTGCAGGCCCAGCGTGATCTCGGTCTGCATGTCAGCGAGCTTCTTCTGAACCAGCTGCGTCTGCGCCAGCGGACGCCCGAACTGCTTGCGGTCGAGGGTGTATTGACGCCCGCGGAACCAGCAATCCTCCGCCGCTCCCATCACGCCCCAGGATATGCCGTAACGGGCGCGGTTGAGGCAGCCGAACGGGCCCTTCAGTCCCGAGACGTTGGGCAGGAGCGCGTCTTCGCCGACTTCCACACCATCCATCACGATCTCGCCGGTGATCGAGGCGCGCAGGCTGAGCTTGCCGCCGATCTTGGGCGCCGAGAGGCCCTTCATGCCCTTCTCCAGCACGAAGCCGCGAATCGCGCCGTCATGCGCTTCCGACTTCGCCCAGACCACGAAGACATCGGCGATGGGCGAGTTCGAGATCCACATCTTCGAACCGGAAATGACGTAACCGCCATCGATCTTCTTCGCGACCGTCTTCATGCCGCCGGGATCGGAGCCGGCATCCGGCTCGGTCAGGCCGAAGCAGCCGACATATTCGCCGGTGGCGAGCCTGGGCAGGTATTTCTTGCGCTGGTTCTCGTCGCCATAGGCGTAGATCGGATACATCACCAGCGAGGATTGCACGCTCATCATCGAGCGGTAGCCCGAATCGATACGCTCGACCTCGCGCGCGACGAGCCCGTAGGCGACATAGCCGGCGCCGACGCCGCCATATTCCTCGGGGATGGTGACGCCGAGCAGGCCGAGTTCGCCCATCTCGTTGAAGATTGCGCGGTCGGTCTTCTCCTGCGCGTAGGCTTCGAGCACGCGCGGCAGCAGCTTTTCCTGACAATAGGCATGCGCCGTGTCGCGGATCATGCGCTCGTCATCGGTGAGCTGATCTTCGAGCAGGAATGCATCGTCCCACTTGAAGCTCGCCTGGGCCGGCGCGTCCTTGGGGGTGGTTTGCGGTAGAGCCATGGTCCGGTTTCCTTCTTCTTGATCCTCGTCGTCGCGCTCTCCGGCGCGGTTTCACCCCACCCTTGACCCCTCCCCTGAGGGGGGGAGAGCCGGGCGAGGCCTTCATGAGGGCACTGCTCCGAAATCTCGAAGGTCACGCCCTGCGCCAGCGGCAGGGCGGTGCCGTTACAGATCGGTTTCATTGATCTGCGGATATAAGCTCTCCAGGCCTGGAAACCAGCCTCGCGACCACCACCATTTTCCGGGACGAGCCCCACGGCCCTGCGCCGACAGGTATTGGAGCCGCGGATGGCGCACCCGCTTGCCGGTCGCCTCGGATGGTTTTGGCGGCAAGGTCGATGCGGTCGAGAGCGTCGCGCGCCTCAACACGCACTGAGCGGGTCTTCATGGTTCCTCGATCGCTTTTCTGGTTTGGCGAAGCTGGCGTCAAAATCCGCGTTTTGCATATCATGCGCAATACAATTCTTCACAATACGCCCTGCGAAACATGCGCGCGGCGTCATGCGGAAAGAAAGCAGGAGGCCCCCGTCGGGCGATTTCGGCAGGAAACGCCGTCTGTGCTGTTGTCACCCGCCCGCCCGGGGGCTATGGCGTTACACGCAAGCGATGGACGGCGCGAGGCGCCGTCAGCCGGGGAATGAGACCCAGCCGGGGAATGAAAATCATGAAAGCGCGCGTCACGGTGACCTTGAAGAACGGTGTTCTCGATCCACAGGGCAAGGCGATCGAAGGGGCCTTGAAATCTCTCGATATCGCCGGGGTGAATTCGGTGCGCCAGGGCAAGATCTTCGATATCGAGATCGACGCGGCAGATGCCGATGCGGCCCGCGCCACGCTGGAGCAGGCCTGCGAGCGACTGCTCGCCAATACCGTGATCGAGAATTACCGCGTCGAGCTCGTCTGAGCCGGCGATCGCTGCGAGGAGCGAGGCCCATGCGCGCCGCCATCATCACCTTCCCCGGTTCCAATCGCGACGGCGATGTCGCCCGCGCCCTGCTTCATGCAGGGGCCGAGACGATTGCCGTCTGGCATGGCGAGGATGCACTGCCACCGGGCACCGATCTTGCCGTCCTGCCGGGCGGCTTCTCCTATGGCGATTACCTGCGCTGTGGCGCCATTGCGGCGCGTTCTCCAGCCATGGATGCAGTGCGCGCCCATGCTGCACGCGGCGGGCTGGTGCTCGGAATCTGCAACGGATTCCAGATGTTGTGCGAATCGGGCCTGCTGCCGGGTGTGCTGATGCGCAATGCGCAGCTTCGCTTCATCTGCCGCCGCCAGCATCTGCGGGTCGAGCGCAACGACACGGCTTTCACCTCGGCCTACGCGCAAGGCGCGGTGATCGATGTCTGCGTCGCCCATGGCGAGGGCAATTATGTCGCCGACCCCGAGACACTCGCCAGGCTGGAGGGCGAGGGGCGCGTCGCCTTCCGTTATTGCGATGCCACGGGCGCGCTCACCGACGACGCCAATTGCAACGGCTCGCTCAACGCGATCGCCGGGATCTGGTCGCCGGGCTTCAACGTGCTCGGCATGATGCCGCATCCCGAGAACCTGATCGACCCGCTCGTCGGCGGAACCGACGGGGCGGGCCTTTTCGAAAGCCTGTGTCGCGCGAAGGCCGACGCCGCCTGAAGGCGACGCCGGTCTCCGCTCGCATCAGCCGACGAGGCGCACCGTATCACGGCGCTCTTCGCGTGAAGGGCAACTGATCAGGAAGCGCAGATCGTCATAGTCGCGATCCGAGCTGCCCCATTCCGGAGGACGATCCTCGAGACCGATGAAGAGGTAATGGCCTTCACGGCAACCCTGCTCCTCACGCGCGGGGTTACGGTTGCGCCCGCGAATATCGGGAATGATGCCACCCTCGCTCTCGATACGGCATTCCTCGCGCGTACGGCAGAGAATCGTTTCGAGAATATCCACCTCGAAATTGAAGCTGAAGGCTTCGGGGTTGTCCTCGTCACGGGTCGTATCGCTGTAGAACTCGTAGATGCGCGCGCGCGACGAGCCACGCAGGCCCGGATTGTGATTGGCACCGCGTGTATTGCGCATCATGTAGCTGACTTCCTCATCCGGCGCACAATCGATATCAATCGCTTCTGCCGGCTCGAATTCGCCGAATCGATCATTGTCGGCCACCTTGACGAAGTCCATCCGCTCCTCGCGCGCATAGGGATCCGGATCGATCGGCCCGAGGCGTTCATCATTTACGGTGTCGTAACAATAGGCAAAAAGCTCGTTGAAATCGGCGGCGTCGGAGCGCAGCACCTCGAAGATATTCTCCGTTGCCCGGGTTTCGACCCGCCCTTCGGCGATTGCCGTCACGCCCACATCGAGATCAGGGCGCAGCACCGCACCGATCGTCATCGGGAGCACCGCGTCCGAGGTCACGCGCACGCGATTGAGACCGATCCATTCGGCGGAGACGCTGATGCCCTCCAGCTCGGCGCGATGGTGGAAATTGCCCATGAAGGTCTGCTCGATATCGAGCTGCCGCCCCTCCTGACGCGCCATCACCGCCTGCAGAGCTGTCGAATCCGCTGCATTCTGCATCGCGGCACGCACATCCGTGGCGCGGCTGAAATCCATCGCGAAACCGGCAAAGGCGAAGATGGGGATCACGGCAAGACCGAAAATCAGAGCAACTCCGCCATTTTCGTCTCGCGCTGCGCGTGTGATCAGGGACATCGGCATTCTCCACACAATGTTTCAGTTTTGTGGAAAATGTGAGCGATTTACGTGCCATTTACTTTGTTTCGATGCGGCACGGATTCGGGCGTTCTACCGAGGGTTGGCAATCCAGGGGTGTTTCATTTTAACAACCTGCACCAGCATGACGCAGGCACGTCTTGATTGTGGCATGGGCCGCTTATTCCCCGTTTCCCGCCTGCGGCGTTGCGCTTGGCCATGTGACGGGCTATGGCCTTGTCGCATCAGCGAGCAGGCGAGACGAGCATGACCGGCGACACCTTCACGATCACTCCGGAACTGGTGCAGGAGCACGGGCTCAAGCCCGATGAATATGCGCGCTTCATTGCCCTGATCGGGCGCGAGCCGACCCTGACCGAGCTCGGCATCGTCTCGGCCATGTGGAACGAGCACTGCTCCTACAAATCCTCGCGCAAGCATCTGCGCGGTCTGCCCACCAGCGCGCCCTGGGTGATCCAGGGTCCGGGCGAGAATGCCGGCGTGATCGATATCGGCGACGGGCTGGCCTGCATCTTCAAGATGGAGAGCCACAACCACCCGAGCTTCATCGAGCCCTATCAGGGTGCGGCGACCGGTGTCGGCGGCATCCTGCGCGACGTCTTCACCATGGGTGCGCGCCCCATCGCCGCGCTCAACGCCCTGCGATTCGGCTCCCCCGATCACCCGAAGACCCGCCATCTCGTCTCCGGCGTGGTGCACGGGATCGGCGGTTACGGCAATTCCTTCGGTGTCCCCACCGTTGGCGGCTCGGTGGGCTTCCATTCGCGCTATGACGGCAATATCCTCGTCAATGCCATGGCGGTAGGCCTCGCACGGACCGACGAGATCTTCTACGCCAAGGCCACGGGGGTGGGGAATCCGATCGTCTATCTCGGCTCCAGGACCGGGCGCGACGGCATCCACGGCGCCACCATGGCCTCGGCCAGTTTCGACGAATCAGCCGAGGAGAAGCGCCCGACCGTGCAGGTCGGCGACCCCTTCGCCGAAAAGCTGCTGCTCGAAGCCTGTCTCGAACTGATGGCGTCCGGCGCCGTCATCGCCATTCAGGATATGGGCGCGGCCGGCCTGACCTCCTCCTCGGTGGAGATGGGCGCCAAGGGCAATCTCGGCATCGAGCTCGATCTCGACGCGGTGCCCTGCCGCGAGGAGGGCATGAGCGCCTATGAGATGATGCTCTCCGAGAGCCAGGAGCGCATGCTGATGGTGCTCGAGCCCGGCATGGAGGAGGAGGCGCAGGCGATTTTCCGCAAATGGGAGCTCGATTTCGCCATCATCGGCAAGACCACCGACACCCTGCGTTTCGTCGTGAAGCACCAGGGCCGGGTCGAGGCGGATCTGCCGATCAAGGAGCTCGGCGACGAGGCGCCGGTCTATGACCGCCCCCACACGCCGACGCCGCCGCGCCCGGTGATCACGGCCTGCGCGGTCAAGCCGCCCCTGCGTGATCTGGAGGCGCTGCTCGCGCTGCTGAACACGCCGGATCTGTGTTCGAAGCGCTGGGTCTTCGAACAATACGACCACCTCATCCTCGGCAATACCGTGCAGATGCCGGGCGGCGACGCGGCGATCGTGCGCGTCGAGGACGGGCCGAAGGGGCTCGCGCTCACCACCGATGTCACGCCCCGCTATTGCGAGGCGGATCCGGTCGCGGGTGGCAAGCAGGCGGTGGCGGAAGCCTATCGCAACATCTGCGCCGTGGGCGGCACCCCGCTGGCCATCACCGACAATCTCAATTTCGGCAATCCGGAGCGCCCGCATTTCATGGGGCAGCTCGTCGGCTGCATCCAGGGTATCGGCGAGGCCTGCGCCGCGCTCGATTTCCCCGTCGTCTCGGGCAATGTCTCACTCTATAATGAAACGAACGAGATCGGCATCCTGCCCACGCCCACCATCGGCGGGGTCGGCCTTCTCGATGATTGCACCCGCCACGCCACGATCGGCTTTCGCCGCGATGACGACGTCATCCTCCTGATCGGCGAGACCGCCGGCTGGCTCGGCGCCTCGACCTATCTCGCGGAGATCTGCGGACGCGAAGAGGGCGCACCGCCCCCGGTCGATCTTGAGCGCGAGCGTGCCCATGGCGGCTTCGTGCGCGCCGCCATTGCTGCGGGACGGCTCGATACGGTGCACGACATCTCCGATGGCGGGCTCGCCGTGGCGCTCGCCGAAATGGCCATGGCCGGCAATATGGGGGCGAGTATCGACACCCTGCCCGACGGGCCCTCCCATGCCGTGCTGTTCGGCGAGGATCAGGGCCGCTACCTGCTTGCGCTGCCCGAAGAGGCGGCGGAGCGGCTGCTGGCGGATGCGCAGAGCGCAGGAATTTTCGTCATGAAACTGGGCCGATCCGGCGGTGATGCGTTGATTCTGCCCGAAGGTCAGGCCATATCTGTGACAGCGCTGAAACAGGCGCATGAAAGCTGGCTGCCGGATTACATGGCAGCCGAACCGGCCTGAGGAGAGTATCGCCCATGCCCATGGAAGCCCGCGACATCGAGACGATGATCAAGGAAGCCATACCGGATGCCAAGGTCGAGATCCGTGATCTGGCCGGGGACGGAGATCACTACGCCGCAACGGTGACCTCGGCCACATTCAAGGGCAAGAGCCGGGTGCAGCAGCACCAGATGGTCTATCAGGCCCTGCAGGGGCGCATGGGCGGTGTCCTGCATGCCCTGGCGCTGACCACCATCCCCGCAGATTGAACATCCATCCAACCCGGGTCCGGCGTCTTGAGCGCCGGAGCACAGGAGTTTCCCATGAGCGCGCACGAGACGATCGACAGTGAAGTCAAGACCAACGACGTGGTTCTGTTCATGAAGGGCACGCCGGATTTCCCGATGTGCGGCTTCTCCGGCCAGGTCGTCCAGATCCTGAACTATCTCGGCGTCGACTATAAGGGCATCAACGTCCTCGACGATGAGGGGATTCGCAGCGGCATCAAGGAATATTCCAGCTGGCCAACGATTCCGCAGCTCTACGTCAAGGGCGAGTTCGTCGGGGGGTGCGATATCGCCCGCGAAATGTTCCAGGCCGGTGAATTGCAGCAATTCTTCACCGACAAGGGCATCGCGGTGAAGCAGGGCGCGTGATCCGCCTCTTGCAGTTGCGGCGGGGTTGAGCAATGCCGGTATCGCGCATGCGCATGCTGCCTCCGCTTCTGCCGCCCGCCGGCGATGGTCAGCGTATCGGCCTGTTCGGCGGCAGCTTCAACCCGCCGCATGAAGGCCATCGCCATGTGACGCTGCTGGCGCTCGCGCGCCTTCAGCTCGACGCGGTCTGGTGGCTGGTCACGCCCGGCAATCCGCTGAAGGCCGGGCACGAAATCGAACCGCTTTCCCAGCGCATGCAAGCCGCGCGCGCCTGCGCCGCCCATCCGCGCATCGCCGTGAGCGATGTCGAGGCGCAGGCCGGGCTACGCTATACCATCGACATCCTGCATTATCTCAAAAAACGCCGGCCCGATCTCGCCTTCGTCTGGATCATGGGCGCGGACGGGCTGACCCATTTCCACCGCTGGCGCAACTGGCGCGACATCGCGCGCGTCATGCCGATCTGCGTGGTCGATCGCCCCGACCATTCCCGCGCCGCCACCGCCTCCATTGCCGGACAGGCGCTCGCCCGCTACCGCCTGCGCGAAGAGGCAGCGCCGCGTTTGCCCGCGACACTGCCCCCCGCCTGGGTTTTCCTGCACGGCCCGCGCCTGCCGATCTCCTCGACGCAGATCCGTGCGCGGGATGCCGACGGCTGATTTCAGGCCAATACCCGCCCGAAGCCGAGCAGCCGCTGGATCCGCCCCAGCACATAGCTGTAGCGCTGCACCTGCGAGGGATAAGGCCCGCGATTGCCCTCGATCGTGGTCACGATCCCGTCCGCATGGCGCTCGACCAGCCCGATATGGCCCTGCCAGCCGTTGATCGCCCCACGCCACCAGACGATGATGTCACCCGGGCGCGGCGGATCGCCCGGCCCGACATCGAAGTCCCAGCCCTTGCGCCGGAACTGGTTGCGGATGTCGCGTGCACCCAGCGAATATCCGAACGGCATCTCCTGCCCGATCCGCGCTGCGCCCTCGCGATAGCACCAGCTGACGAAGCCCGCGCACCAGCTTGCCCCCTCGCCGACGCGCCCGTCGAGATAGAGCCGCACATCCGGCCCGCGATTGTTGCCCCCGATCTCGCCAGCGCTGCGCGCCATTTCCGCCCGTGCGACGTCGAGCGCCGCGAGTCCGAAACGGCTGCCCGGCCCCGCCTCCTCGCGGGGCGCGCCATCGCGCCGCCCCAGGGCCAGATCGAGCGCGAACTGCGTCAGCGGCCCGACGATCCCGTCCACCGCCAGCGGCTCCCCGCGCGGATCGAGTGCCTGCGCCTGAAACGCCCGCACCGCCCGATCCATCACATTGTCGAATTCGCTCTGCGGACAGCGCAGATATTCCAGCGCCATCAGATCCTCACTGAGGCGCCGCACCGCCTCGCCCTTCGCCCCACGTCGCAACAGCATGACCTTCTCTCCTCTCCATCCGGTTGGAGAGAAAGATCTAGGAATAATATCTTATAATGCAACCAGAGAAAACGATTTTCTCAATACACCCCGAACAACCGCCCCAGAAATCCCGGCTCCGCCTGCTGCTGCGGCGGGATGCCGACGGAGGCAGGCGGGAGGCCGTCGAAGCCGCCTTCATGGGCCGCGATGCCGCCGGTCGTGCCGGGCGGGACCGGGCCGTGTTCGACCATCGGAGGCGGAAAGCCACCCGGATCACGTGGAGCAAGCCAGCGATCCGCGCCGGGCAGCGGCATCGGGTATTCGGCGGCGAGCGCGCGCTCCATGAAGCGCGCCCAGATATCCAGGGGCAGATTGCCGCCGGAGGCGCGTTTGGTGGGGCTGTTATCGTCATTGCCGATCCACACGCCCGTCACCAGAGCTGAGGTATAGCCGACGAACCAGGCATCGCGGAAACCCTGGCTGGTGCCCGTCTTGCCGCCGGCCTGCCAATCGGGCAGAGCGGCGCGGCGCGCGGTTCCCGCGACCATGGTATCGTGCAGCATGGCGTTCATCTTCCCCACCGTCTCGTCATCCATCACCCGCCCGAGCCCGGCGTGGACCCGCTGGTAGAGGATTTCGCCGGACGCCGCTTCGACCCGCGTGATGACATGGGGGATCACCCCCGTGCCGCCATTGGCGAAGGCCGCATAGGCGCCCGTCAGTTCGAGTGGCGTGACCTCCGAGGTCCCGAGCGCGATCGAGGCATTGGGCTGGAGCGCGGAACGGATGCCGAGCCTTTGTGCCGCGCTGATCACCGCGCGCACGCCCACTTCCATGCCCAGACTCACCGCAACCGTGTTGAGCGAGAGTGAAAGCGCCTCGCGCAGGGTGACGGATCCGCGGTAATCGCGCGAAAAGTTCTCCGGGCTCCAGTCACCGAGACGGATCGGGCGGTCCTCGCGCACCGTGTCCGGTGTGAGCCCGTTTTCCATGGCCGCGAGATAGACGAAGGGTTTGAAGGCCGAGCCCGGCTGGCGCTGCGCGGCCACGGCCCGGTTGAACTGGCTTTGCGCGTAATCCTTGCCGCCGACCAGCGCCTTGATGGCGCCATCGGGCCGCAGCGCCACGATGGCGCCCTGCTCCACGCCGAAGCGTTCGCCCTGTTCGCGCAATTCACCGATCAGCGAAGCCTCCGCCGCCTCCTGCAGGCCGAGATCGATGGTGGTGTGGACGACCACGTCGTCCTGGACGGCGCCGATGAAATCGTCGAGCACGTCCATGACGTAATCGGCGGCGTAATCCGCCGTGCCCGGACCGAGCGGGCGGTTGAGCGCGGCCGGGCGCGCCATGGCATTCGTCATCCGGTTCTCGTCGATGAAACCCTGGCTCGCCATGGCGTTGAGCACGAGCGCGGCGCGGTCGCGCGCGGCCTGCGGGTTGCGCGTGGGCGCAAGCCGCGACGGCGCCTGGACGAGGCCGGCGAGCATCGCTGATTCGGCCAGCGTCAGATCCCGCGCCGGCTTGTCGAAATAGCGCCGCGCCGCCGCCTCGACGCCATAGGCGCCGGCGCCGAAATAGACGCGGTTCATGTAGAGTTCGAGCAGTCCGTCCTTGCCGTGACGCTGCTCCAGCCAGAGCGCGAGGATCGCCTCCTGGATCTTGCGCGAGGCGGTGCGCTCATGCGTCAGGAAGAGATTCTTGGCGAGCTGCTGCGTGATGGTCGAGCCGCCCTGCACCGTGGTGCCCGCCGTGATATTGGTGATGAGCGCGCGCCCGATCCCGACGGGATCAATGCCGAAATGGCTGTAGAAACGACGGTCTTCGATCGCGATAAAGGCCTGCGGGACATGGGCCGGCAGGTCATGGATCGCGACATTGCGCCCACCGGTCTCCCCGCGATTGGCGATCAATGTGCCGTCATTGGCCAGAATCTCGATATTGGGCGGGCGCTTGGGCACCGCCAGCCGGTCGATCGGGGGCAATTGCGTCGCGTGATACGCAACGAGACCGGTCAGCGCGATCGCCCCCCACAACGCGAGCACGATGCTGCCATAGACGATCCGGCCGAGGAACGAGCGCCGCCGGCGACTGCTGCGCCGGCGGCCACCGCGCGCGTCGCGGCTGCCCCGTCCGGTCGCCTTGCGAGACTTTCCGGATGCCACCTTGCCCGGAGCAGCCTTGCCCGGAGCAGCCTTGCGGATCTTCCCGCGCGTACCGCTCCGCTTCTCCGCCCGTCTGGCCATCGCATCCTCGTGAACCGGGCCGCCGGCACGATCCTGCGGGCCGAGCCGCAGATCGGGTATGCCGGATGCGGGCGCGGGAAAGTCGAGCACCGGCTCGCGCCGCTCCCGCTTGTCCTTCCTGCCCGTGAACATGCCCATATCCGCCGTCCCGCGAAGTTTCGTGCTTAAGGCCGTGTTAATCGCCTATGGCAATCTAAATGTGGCGGTTTAAGGAGCGATGAACGACGTTGCGGCGGCGTTTGCGATTGTGAATGACGGGGCTGCGGTATCGCGCATTGACTTCCGCTGGAGCCCGGTCTTGATGGCGGGAAAGAGGTCTGCGGGAGGGTCAAGAGCATGCCGAAAATCGTCGAAGCCTTTTCGCGTATCGGTGAAGAAAACGCCTTCGCCGTGCTCGCGCGCGCCACGCAATTGCAGGCGCAGGGGCGCGACGTGATCAATCTCGGCATCGGCCAGCCCGACTTCGCCACGCCCGAGCATATCGTCGAGGCCGCCATCAAGGCCCTGCGCGATGGCCATCACGGCTATACCCCCGCCACCGGCATCCTGCCGCTACGCGAGGCGATATGCCGTGATGTCGCCCGCCGGCTCAACGTCGAGGTCTCGCCCGATGCGGTGATGGTCATGCCAGGCGGCAAGGTCACGATGTTTGCCGCCATCCTGATGTTCGGCGAGCCCGGCGCCGAGATCCTCTATCCCGATCCCGGCTTTCCGATTTACCGCTCGATGATCGAATTCACCGGGGCGAAACCGGTCCCGGTGCCGATCCGCGAGGAAAACGGCTTCGCCTTCTCGGCGCAGGAGACGCTTTCTCTGATCAATGAACGCACCCGCCTCGTCATCCTCAATTCGCCGGCCAATCCGACCGGCGGTGTCACGCCGAAAGCGGAGATCGACGCGCTCGTGGCCGGCCTCGCCGCGCATCCGGATGTCGCCATCCTCTCCGACGAGATCTATGGCAGCATGACCTATGATGGCGAGCCGCATGTCTCTCTGCTGTCCTATCCGGAGATCCGCGACCGGCTGATCTGGCTCGACGGCGCCTCGAAAACCTATGCCATGACCGGCTGGCGACTGGGCTGGTCGGTCTGGCCGCCGGCATTCTACGAGGCCGCGCGCAAGCTCGCGGTGAATTCATTCTCCTGCGTCAACGCCGCCACCCAACATGCCGGTATCGCCGCTCTGGACGGGCCGCAGGATTGCGTCGCGACGATGATGACGGCATTCGATGCCCGCCGCAAGCTCGTGGTCGAGGGCCTCAACGCCCTGCCCGGCATCAGCTGCCGGATGCCCAAGGGCGCGTTCTATGCCTTTCCCAATATCCGCGCGACCGGCTGGAAGGCGAAGCCTTTGGCTTCCGCGCTTCTGGAGAAAGCCGGTGTCGCGGTGATCGGCGGCCCGGATTTCGGCATCCACGGCGAAGGCTATCTGCGCCTCTCCTACGCCGCCTCACAGGACGCGATCAGCACCGCGCTGCGAAGGATGGGAGATTTCCTGGAAAGCGAGACGCCGCTGCAGGGGTGACGGGGCGCTGGCTCACACCCCGCGATAAACCCAGACCCGTGCCGGCGGAATGTTGCGCCAGACGCGGGAGGAGCCGGCCATGGTGAAGGCGCCGGGGCGTTTGGGGATGGGCGGGATGACCGCATAGGTGAACTGGATGAACGGCGCCCGTGGCTGCATCAGCGCCTGCGCCTGCTGCAGGAGCGCGATGCGCTCCGCGACCGGACGCGTGAACAGCGGCAGGCTGGAGACGACGCCGCAGGCCGGAATATCGAGAGCCCCCGCGAGGGTCTTCTCGATGCCGTAGGCATCCCCCTGAACGATGGTCGCACGGGGGAACCGCCGGGTCAGCAACCTGCAGAAATCCGGATTGAATTCGATCAGAACCAGCCGTTCCTGCTCGATCCCGCGATTGACCAGCGCATCCGTCACCGGCCCGGTGCCGGGGCCAAGCTCGATCACCGGGCCCTTCGCCATGGGATCGACATAGGAGGCCATGGTGCGCGCCAGCGCCTTGCCCGACGGCGCCACGGCACCGGTCATCAGCGGCTTCTCGAGCCAGGACCGCAGGAAGCGCGCTTCGTCATCGAATTTCGAGCCGTCTGCGCGCGCCGCCTGACGCGACTTCTTCTGCAAGGAATTCAGCACGCGCCGCCTCTTCGTCGAAAGTATCCGCTCACCATAGACCAACACGCGCGGCGCTGGTCAAGTCCGCGCCGACCCGCTGATGCCATCGAAGAATTCCCGGACACGCGAGAGAAAGCCGCTGCTTTCCGGATGCGTGTCCTTCGAGCATTCCGCCTCGAACTCCTCGAGCAGTTCCCTTTGTCTTTTAGTCAGGTTCTGCGGCGTTTCGATGACAACCTGGATGTAGAGATCGCCCGTATCGCGTGAACGCAGGATCGGCATGCCCTTGCCGCGCAGACGGAATTGCTTGCCGGTCTGGGTGCCGGCGGGAATCTTCACCTTCGCATCCGAACCGTCGATGGTCGGCGTGGTGAATTCACCGCCCAGAGCCGCCGTCACCATCGAGATCGGCACGCGCGAGAACAGATCCGCCCCGTCACGCTGGAAGAAGGCGTGCGGCTTGATCGAGAGGAAGATGTAGAGATCGCCCGCCGGGCCGCCGCGCAGGCCGGCCTCGCCTTCGCCGGCCAGCCGGATACGGGTGCCGTCCTCGACGCCGGCGGGTATGTTCACCGTGAGCGTGCGCTCGCGGGTGACACGCCCGGACCCGCCGCAGGAATCGCAGGGATCATCGATCACCTCGCCGCGCCCGTGGCAATTGGGGCAGGTGCGCTCGATGGTGAAGAAGCCCTGCTGGGCCCGGACGCGCCCGATACCGCCGCAGGTCGGGCAGCCGCGCGGCTTCGAACCCGGCTTGGCGCCGGTACCGCTGCAGGCCTCACAGGCGACCGAGGTGGGAATGGTGATGCTCTCGGTCTTGCCGGTGAAGGCGTCTTCAAGCGAAATTTCGAGATTGTAGCGCAGATCCGCGCCGCGTTCGCGCCCGCCGCGTCCGCCACCGCGCCGACCGCGCGCCTCGCCAAAGAAATTCTCGAAGATATCCGACATGAAGTCGGAGAAATCATTGCCGAAACCGGGGCCTCCCGGACCGCCGGGCCCGCCCTGCGCGAAAGCCTCGTGGCCGAAGCGGTCATAGGCCGCGCGGCTCTGGGGATCCGACAGGGCCTGGTAGGCCTCGTTGAGTTCCTTGAAGCGCAGTTCGGCTTCCGCATCGCCGGGATTGCGATCGGGATGATATTGCATCGCCAGCTTGCGAAAGGCGCTCTTCAGCACCTTCTCGTCAGCGTCCCGTTCGACACCGAGGATTTCGTAGTAATCACGTTTCGACATGAGTTCCCGGGCGTTGCGCCCCCTCCCGGGCCGATCGCGCCGAATGGCGCCATCGCAACGGAGAAAGAACGAGGGTCTTCAATCGTAAAAAAGGCGCGGATCCCGCGATCCGCGCCCTGTTGCGTCAAAGCGCGGGTCAGGCGCTCTTCTTCTTGTCGTCGTCTTCGTCATCGACTTCCTGGAAATCGGCATCGATGACGTCTTCGTCCGCCTTGTCCTTCGCCTCGCCCTCGCCGGTCTCGCCGGCATCAGCGCCCTCGCCTTCCTGCGAGGCCTGGTACATGGCTTCCCCGAGCTTCATCGAGGCCTGCATCAGATCATTGGTACGGCTCTTGATGACCTCGATATCCTCGCCGGCCAGCGCTTCCCTGAGGGCGTCGATCGCGGTGGTGATACCCTCGCGCTCGCCCTCGCCGATCTTTTCGCCATATTCCGAGAGCGACTTCTCGGTCGAGTGGATCAGGGCCTCGCCATTGTTGCGGGCCTCGACCAGTTCGCGACGCTTCTTGTCGTCCTCGGCATGCGATTCGGCATCCTTGACCATTTTCTCGATCTCGTCGTCGGTGAGACCGCCCGAGGCCTGGATGCGGATCGCGTGCTCCTTGCCGGTCGCCTTGTCCTTGGCCTGGACGTTGACGATGCCGTTGGCGTCGATGTCGAAGGTGACCTCGATCTGCGGCACGCCGCGCGGTGCGGGCGGGATGCCGACGAGATCGAACTGGCCGAGCAGCTTGTTGTCGGCCGCCATCTCGCGTTCACCCTGGAAGACCCGGATGGTCACCGCGTTCTGGTTGTCCTCCGCCGTCGAGAAGGTCTGGCTCTTCTTCGTCGGGATGGTGGTGTTGCGATCGATCAGGCGGGTAAAGACGCCGCCCAGCGTCTCGATGCCCAGCGAGAGCGGGGTCACGTCGAGCAGCAGCACGTCCTTGACATCACCCTGCAGCACGCCGGCCTGCACCGCCGCGCCGATAGCCACGACCTCGTCCGGATTCACGCCCTTGTGCGGCTCCTTGCCGAAGAAGGACTTCACCACTTCCTGGATCTTGGGCATGCGCGTCATGCCGCCGACCAGCACCACCTCGTCGATCTCGGCTGCCGAAATGCCGGCATCCTTGAGCGCCTTCTGGCAGGGATCGATGGTGCGCTTGACCAGATCTTCCACGAGGCTCTCGAACTTGGCGCGCGAAAGCTTCATGGTCATGTGCTTGGGGCCCGAGGCATCCGCCGTGATATAGGGCAGGTTCACCTCGGTCTGGCTGGTCGAGGAGAGCTCGATCTTGGCCTTTTCCGCCGCTTCCTTGAGGCGCTGCAGGGCAAGCTTGTCCTTGCGCAGGTCGATACCCTGCTCCTTCTTGAACTCGTCGGCGAGATATTCGACGAGGCGCATGTCGAAATCCTCACCGCCGAGGAAGGTGTCGCCGTTGGTCGACTTCACCTCGAACACGCCGTCGCCGATCTCGAGGATCGAGACGTCGAAGGTGCCGCCGCCGAGATCGTAGACGGCGATGGTGCCCGAGCCCTTCTTGTCGAGCCCGTAGGCGAGCGCGGCCGCCGTCGGCTCGTTGATGATGCGCAGGACCTCGAGGCCGGCGATCTTGCCCGCATCCTTGGTGGCCTGGCGCTGGGCGTCGTTGAAATAGGCCGGGACGGTGATCACCGCCTGGGTGACCTCGGCGCCGAGATGCGCTTCCGCCGTCTCCTTCATCTTCTGCAGGGTGAAGGCGGAGATCTGGGATGGCGAGTAAGACTTGCCGTCAGCCTCGACCCAGGCATCGCCATTGTCGGCCTTGACGATCTTGTACGGGACCAGATCCATGTCCTTCTTGGTCATGGGATCGGCGAAAGTGCGCCCGATCAGGCGCTTGATGGCGAAGAAGGTGCGCTCGGGATTCGTGACCGCCTGCCGCTTGGCCGGCTGGCCGACAAGGCGCTCGCCTTCATCCGTGAATGCGACGATGGAGGGCGTGGTACGCGCGCCTTCCGCATTTTCGATGACCTTGCCGGCGGAGCCGTCCATCACGGCGACGCAGGAATTGGTCGTACCAAGGTCGATACCGATAACTTTACCCATGGCGGGATCCCTCACTTTCAAGCAGACCGCCGGATCCCGAAGCGATCCGGCCCATGGCTGGCTTTTTGACACGTTGACTGATGCTCACATGGGAAGGCGCGACCCACTTCGCAAGAAGCGCCGACCACCTCCCCGGCTGCGCGGGATATAGGCGGGGCCGTCACCGCGTGCAAGACCCCGGAAAAACGCGGCGGACAAGGATGTCCGCTGCGCCTGATTGAGTGCCCGCAAGCCGGCCTCACCGGCCCGCCGGGCGCCTACCCGGCGCCGGCGGCATCCTTGCGCCCCGCGAGGAAATCAGGCAGGGCCGCCATCTGCGACAGGATTGCGACGGCCCCCGCTTCACGCAGGGCTGCCGGCGCATGATAGCCCCAGGCGACCCCCAGCGCGGTGACGCCGGCGGCGCGGCTCATCTGCATGTCGAAGGTCGAATCCCCCACCATCACTGCGGCATCCGCCGTTGTGCCTGTGGCGCTCATCGCCTGCAGGAGCATGGCCGGATGCGGCTTCGAGGGGGCATCATCGGCAGTCTGAACGCAGGCGAAGCGCCCGACGAAGCCATGGCGTTCGAGCATGTGATCGACCCCGCGCCGGCTCTTGCCCGTGGCGATCGCGAGGATGATGCCCGGCTCCGCCGCGAGCGCGTCGAGCACCGCGCCGACTCCGGGATAGAGCGGCTCGGCGAAAGCCGGATCATGCCGCAAATCCCGGAATACCCGCTTGTAGGTCCCGACCAGTTCCGCCACCACGGGACCCTGCCCGACAAGGGCCGTGAAGGCCTCCGGAAGCGACAGGCCCACGATCGACAGGGCTCGCGCGCGATCAGGCACGGGCAGGTCGTGCGCCACGAAGGTGCGTCTTTGCGCCTCGACGATCATGTTCTGGCTGTCGACGAGTGTGCCGTCGACATCGAAGACGACGAGCCGCCGCATCACACCTTGTCCATAGTCTTCTGCGCCATCCGGCCCTCTGCATCACCACGCTGAAGCGAGGCCCGAAAACGGGCCAGCGGATTTGAGACGGTCGCATGTGACGACCTGCGCGCGCCCCCGGAAACCATCGAAGAATCCATCCACCACAAGGATCGCTCCGGCATCATCCTTGTGCTTCAGGCCGATCCGTGTTGCCTCTATGCCAGCCCGATCGCCTCGCGAAAGCGCGCGCGCAGGTGGTGCCCGTCACGCGACGGCATCACACGGGGGTTCTCGCCCGAACGGATCGCGCAGACGGCGAGCACCGGGCCGGGCGCGTCGCGCAGCAGGCGGCGGGGCATGTCGAAGCCGCCATCCGCATCGCAATGCGCGGCCTCATTGAAACCGGCAGCGCGGGCCATGGCCACGAGATCGACGCCGTGCGCCGTATGGCTCGCCTGACCGCCGGTCTCGCCGTAGGCACGGTTGTCGAGGACGGCAATGGCGAGATTGTCGGGGCGGGCGACGCCGATCGTCGCGAGCGCGCCGAGCGCCATCAGCATTTCGCCGTCACCGGTCACCACGAGCACCCGTGCCTGCGGACGCGCCAGGGCGAGGCCGAGCCCGATGGTCGCCGCCGAACCCATCGCACCCCAAAGATAGAAATTGCGCGGATCATCCCCCGCCGCCGCGACATCATAGGTCGGCGAGCCGAGCCCGGTCACGACGAGAAGATCATCGTTGCGATGGCGCAACAGCTCCGCAACCAGTTCGCGCCTCTCGAAAGCACCCTGCCCTGAATTCAACACCGACATAGCGGCTCTCCCATCATTTCCCGAACACTGCACAATCAGAAAATCTTTGCACCGATGAGCCGCTGCGACAAAAGCACTGCCATCGCCGTTCCGCCCTCGAACGCCATGTGCAGGGCGTATCTGACGACCGCGCGCACATCCGCCGGATCGTCGACCCGCTGCACCACCAGCCCGCCCGCTTCCAGCGTGGCCGGCGTCGCCTGACCCATCGGCACTTGCCAGGGATTGAACTCGCCCCATTCGCCCCGCATGGTCACGATCGTGACGATGGGAAAGCCGCAATTGCGCACCAGCGAGAAGGTATTAAGGCAATTGCCGACACCGCTCGACTGCATCAGGAGCACACCCCGCGCACCGGCGAGATCGGCACCGGCGATCACGCCGATCCCCTCCTCCTCGGTGGTGAGCACGATCGGCGTGATCGCCGGATCCTCATGACAGCGTGTGATCACATGGCTGTGGCCGGCATCGGGCACATACGCCACCTGGCTGACCCGCGCTGCGACGAGTTCTTCGTAAATGGCTTCGCGCCAGTCTTCCCCAAGGCTTTCGCTCATCGGCTCCTCGTTTCCCTGATCAGAATCATGTTACCGCGCCCAATCCGGCAGGCGCCCGGGCCTATCGATCACGACATGACCGCCGAGCGCCGGCGGCAGGTCGAGGCGCGCGCCCTCCCCTGTCGCAGCGTGACCGGACACAACCCGCTCGGCACCGCCGGCTTCGAAATGCTGTACACTCACGCCCGGCTCCGCACTGCCGAGCGCATAGGCCGCGATGCAGGGACGCGCCATGGCGGATATGCCGAAGCGCGTCGCGTCGTCAGTGAAGACAAATATGCCACGATCGAGCGGCAGAACCAGCCGGGCATCATCCCGCCGGAGGGGAACGCGCCCGAGAAACCGCCCGAAGCGCGCGGCCGCCTCCGACGGATCATCCACCAGAACGAGCACGGCTTCCAGCGAGACGATCCGGTTGGGATGGGCTGTCCAGCGCGCCTGCCAGACGATATCGGGCGTGTGATGGGCAAGCACCTGGATGCGCCCCTCGGGCATCGCATCGGGGGGCACCCGCACCACCGAAAACCGCCCCTCGGCCTCGCCGCCATCGGGAAGCGCGATGCTGCGGGTGAGCTGCACGGCCTGGTCAGGCACAAAGCCCGCATCTTCGAGATGCGCGCGCGCCGCCCGCGCGTCAGCGACGCTCATCGCGAGCAGATGCACCCCGGTATAACGCGCGATCGCGGCTTCGAGCCGGCTTGCGAGCGGGGTGTCGGCACAGCGGGTGAGAAATTCGAGATAGCCGCTTTCCAGCATGGCACAGCGATTGCCGGTCCCGGCCGGCACGAAGCCCTGCGGGGTGCGGTTGCGCTGCTCGGTGAAGGGGGTCAGCACGAAGCCGAGCGCCTCGAGTGCTGCGCTCGCCGCATCCATATCCGGCACGAAATGGGCGAGATGGTCGAAGAAGACCTCGCTCTCGCCGGGAATCTGTCGAAACGGCACCATGCGCGCAAACTACGTCGCGCTCCTCGTCACGGGCAAGCGGCGTCTGTGGGGACAATCGCGCGAATGCATTTGCGTGATCGCGCAGCGATACAGCGAATCCTGGCTTGGTAGCGCAGGGAACCGAACCCTTCAGCCCCCGTTCATCCGGTAGCGCGCATGCAGCATGCAGCTCATTGCAGCAGACAGGGACAAATCAGAATGAAACGCCTCGCCCTTCTCCTCGCGAGCACGGCCATGCCGCTCGCGCTCTTCGCCGCACCGGATCTCACCAGCCGCGCCGCCGCACAGGCACCGCCACCATCAGTCGAGATGATGCTCGAAGAGGCCGGCCTCGACGCACAGGCGCTTGAGCGCCTTGAAAGCACTCTCGCCGAAACGCAGGAGGAGGCGCGCGCCTTGCGCGAACGCGCCGATGAACTTGCCGATCGCGCAGCGACGAGCACGGCGCAGGCCGCTGATGCGCGCGCCGCGTTCGAAGCGCTCGCAGACGATTCCGATGCCGATCCGGACGCAATCGCAGCCGCACGGGCCGATGCGGAGGATGCCGCAGCGCAGGCCGCTGAGGACGCGCAATCCGCCTCACAGGCCCGCGAAGCCGCCGCCGAAGCCGAAGCGGAAATCAGCGCGATCCGCGAACGCCTCGAGACGGCCCGGCGCGAGGTCCAGGAGATCCGTGACCGGGAAGCGGAGGCCGAAGCCGAAGCCGAGCGCGCGGCTGCAGAGGCTGCAGAGCGTGAAGCGGAAGCAGCGGCGGAAGCGGAGCGTGAAGCGGAAACCGCAGAGGAAGCTGAGCGCAAGGCTGCGGCGGAACGCGAGGCGGAAGCTGATTCGGCGGCAGAGGCCAAGACAGAAACAGAGACCGGGGCCGAGGCCGAAGCGAGGCGCAAGGCGGAAGCTGAGCGCGAAGTACAGTCAGAACGTGAAGCCGAAGCCGAAGCCGATGCCGACGCGGAAGTCGATGCAGAGGTCGAGGTCGAAAGTGAAGCGGAGCTTGCCGGCGAAGCCGAAGCGCAACAGGAAACCGAGCCGGTGACCGAAGCGGACGCTGAATCCGAGCGTCAGATCCGTGGTGAGGCAGCACCGGCGACCGGCTCGGAAAACGAAGGCAGTGAACCCCGTCCCGAAAGCGATGCCGCAGAGACGACACGCGAACCCGTCCCTTCCGAAGAGAGGACAGAAGAACCGCAGGATTTCGGTGATGTTCGCGAAGGACGCCGCGAGCGGACCGAAGACGGTGTGACCATTACAGAGGAAGCAGGCGCGCGTACCATCATCCAGCAGGGTAGCGAGATCATCCTGCGGCAGGCGGAGGACGAGCGCGTGCGCCGTACCTATTCCAACGTGCGCCGCGAACGAAGGGGCGAGCAGGACGTTCTGATCGCCCCGCGCGAAGGCAATGTCGAAATCATCACCATTCTCGACACGGACGGCAATCTTCTGCGCCGGATCCGGCGCGAGGCCGATGGCACGGAAACGGTGCTGATCGACAATACCCGCGAGGTCCGCGCGGATCGCGAGCGGGGCGGTGATCGCTGGAGGGACCGTCGCGGTGATCGCCGCGATGGCAGGCAGGACGACACGCGCTTCGGCTATGAGGGCAGCGCCTTCTCCTTCCGAATCGAGATTGCTCCACCCGTCGTGGATATCCCGCGCGACCGCTATATCGTCGATTACGGCGATCTCCGCGAAGATGATCTCGCGGAGATCTTCAGCGCGCCCCCCGTTTCGGAGATCCGGGAGCGCTATACGCTGGACGAGGTGCGGTACAATCCGAACCTGCGCGACTACATGGCCCGCGTCGATCTCGACACGGTGACCTTCGATACCGGTTCCTGGCGGCTGAACCGCGCACAGATCGATCAGCTCGAACGCGTCGCGGATGCCATGAACGACGTCATCGATCGCAACCCCGACGAGATCTTCCTGATCGAGGGCCATACCGATGCCATCGGCCGGGCCATCGACAACCTGTCGCTCTCGGATCGTCGCGCGGAGAGCGTCGCCTTCATGCTCAGCCAGTTCTACGATGTGCCGCCGGAGAATCTGGTCACGCAGGGCTATGGCGAGGAATATCTGAAGATCGACACGCAGGCAGCCGAGCGCGGCAACCGGCGCGTCACCATCCGCCGCATCACCCCGCTGATCACGCAGGGCCCGCGCGGCTGACAATCGACAGGGGCGGCGCGGCGCATCACGCCCGCCGTCCCTTCATCCGGATTTACGCTTCGCTTTCCACCATCTCCGGGAACGGGATGATCGTCGACTTGACGGTGCGCATCGCCATCGCATCGCTCACCGCCCGGTCGAGCCCGGCATCGTCGAAGGGATAGAGCGTCTGCATGTCGAGCCAGGGATAGCGGTCGGCGGCGTGGTGGAGCATCTTCACGCCGAGCGCGAGATCGTTCTCGGTAAAGGCCCATGAGCCCATGATGGTGATATCCTTCGCCACGAAGCGGTGCCAGTTCGTCATGATCGAGCCGGCATCGGTGAACTGCCCCATCTCGATGAAGAAGCCGGAATCGCGCAGGAATTCGATGCCTTCCGGCCCCGCACTTGGATGCCCCGTGCAATCCATCACCAGATCCGCGCCATAGCCGCCACAAAGTTCGCGCACATGCGCGATGCGCTCCTGCTGGTCGGTCATCTGGGTGATATCCACCGTGGCAACCGCTCCGAAGCGGCGGGCGAGTTCGAGACGGGGCTGTTCCGGCGCGCCGACGCAGATCACCTTGCCGGCCCCCATCTCCTGCGCTGCGGCAATGGCCAGAATTCCGATCGGCCCCGAGCCCTGGATCACGACCGTATCGCCCCATTTGAAGCCGCCCATGCGCTGGGCCCGCGCGAAGCCGCGTATGGTCGAGGTGATCGGCTCCGACAGGGCTCCAAGCCGCAGCGACATGGCGTCGGGCAGCTTGTAGATCTTGGTGCCCGGCAGCATCTCGAGATCCACATAGACATATTCCGCCCAGCCGCCCCACAGATGCGGCGCCTTGTCGAATCCGAGATAGCGCCCGTAATAGACCGGCGTCTGGCAGCGATTGGAATGTTCGGGATAGTGCTTGCAGTAATAGCAGTCCCCGCACGGCATGAAGGGCGGGATCATGATCTTCGAACCCTCGCCGATCGGCTGGTCCATCCAGTCCGTCTTCAGATCGGGCCCGATCTCGACCACAACGCCGGAAATCTCGTGCCCGAGCGTGAACGGCCATGGCAGGGGCTTGGGCCAATGGCCCTTGAGAATATGCAGGTCCGTGCCGCAGACACCGCAGGCGGCGACCTTGATCAGCGCCCCCTTGCGGCCGACCTTCGGCCAGGGCACCTCCCGGATCTGCGCCTTCGCGCCGGGACCATCGAAGGTGGAAACGCGGATTGTCGATTGTTCTTGCGCCATGGTCAGGCTCCTCCCTCGCGGGCAGGACACCGGCCCGCGAGATCAGGCTAACCGCACTTGCCGCAACGGCAATCAGGTAACGCACCCATGCCGGATTTGCGCGGACCCGCAACACCTGCAGCATCGCGCCCGGTCGGATCGGGGCACGCACACCGATGACCACGCTTTCGGCCATGCGCGCCTTCATAGCCGCGGATCCACCGGCTCGCTCTCGAGCGCGAGCACGCCGAGCGCGCAGGCATGGACCTCCCGCAGGGGACGGCGCGCCACAAAACGCGCAAGCCCCTCGAGCCCGAGCCGGAATTCGCGCTCCGCCAGGGCGCTCTTGCGCCCGAGCGCGCGCTCACGCAGGCGCACGAGATGATCCGGAAGGTCGTAATCGGGCCCGTAGACGAGGCGCAGGTAATCGCGTCCGCGCACCTTCATCGCCGGCTGCAGGAGCCTCTTGCCGTCATGCACGACGAAAGCATCGGGCTTGATCACGAAACCCTCGCCGCCCTCCGCCGTATGCCGCTCCCACCAGCCGGTCACGGCCTCCCGGTCAGCGGCAGAGGCGGGATCGATCACCTGCCAGCCGGTCGCGCGCAGGATCGGATCTTCGCCGCAAAGCCGTGCAAGCATCTCCATATGCCAGTGATGCGGCTGCGTGGTGAGCACGCGCCCCTCGGTCGCGAGCAGATGGAACGGAGCGATCTGCCAGGCATCGATCGCATCCGCCTGCCAGCAATATCCTTCCAGCGTGCGCGCCATGGCCTGTGCATTGTCGCTCTGGATGCCGGCGCGCGCCCGCAATGCGCGCAGGTCCTCCGGGTCGCCAGCATCGGCGATCGCCGCGATCAGCGCCTGTGCCGAGGCCTGTGCGGCGATGGCGGTGGGGCGGTATTGCCGGCGCAGCAGATCCTGCGCCTTGCCCGACCAGGGCATGATCTCGGCATCGAGGAGCAGCCAGTCCGTCGCGATTTCGTCCCACAACCGCGCCCCGGTGACGGCCGCCCCGATCCGCCCGACGACCTGCGCCTCCAGCGCCGCATCGGCGAAGAAGGCGCGCCCGGTCCGCGTATAGATGGTCCCCGCCTTGCCGTCGCGCACGCCGAAACGCTTCGCTGCGCAGGCCGCATCGCGCGCCACAACGATCAGCGCGCGCGAACCCATATGCTTTTCCTCGACGATCACCGGCCCGCCGCCATGGCGCGCATACCAGGCGAGCGCCTGATCGGGATGCTCCAGATACGGCCCGTCAGAGGCGGCGGGCGGGGCGGCCATGGTGGGTGGAAGATGGATCAGCCAGCGCGGATCAATGCCGAAACGGCTGATGATCTCCAGCGCCGCGAGGGCGTTTTCCTGCGGGATGGTGATGCTGGAGCCCGTCCGCGTGACGATCCGCTGCTTGCAGGCGAAGTCATCGAAGTAAAGCATGTCGTCGCGCTCAGGCCGCGCTGGTCCCGCTGCTGCGCCCTCACCTGCGGCATCCTCGCCGGCTGCGCCGTCACCAGCCTCACCCTCCCCCGCTGCGCCCTCGCGGAACGGGCGCAACGGCGGCGCATATTCACGCGCGGCGGGGACCGACAGGATTTCGCGCTCGGGCCAGCGCAGCGCCGTCAGGGCGCCGCCGAAAACGCAGCCCGTATCGATGCACAAAGTGTTGTTGCGCCATTGCGCCTCGGCGACGGGCGTATGGCCGTAGACGACCGTCGCCGCGCCGCGATAATCGCGCACCCAGTCGAGACGCACCGGCAGGCCGGCCTCGTCCAGCGCGCCGGTGGTCTCGCCGAACATGGCGAAGCTGCGTAACGCCGCCGAGCCGCGGCCATGCATCGCCTCCATCAAACCCGCATGCGCGACCACCAGGCTGCCATCGGCGAGCCAGGCATGCGACAGCAGCCCCTCGATGAAATCGGCCACGCACGAACGAAATCCCGGGGAGCAGGATTCGAGCTCCGCCACCGTGCGATCGAGCCCGTGATCGAGCCTGACCTTGCGTCCGCGCAGCCATTTCGACAGTTTGAAATCGTGGTTGCCGATGACGCAGCGCGCCTGCCCCTCAGCGCACATCCCCATCACCAGCCGCAGGCAATCGCGATTGGCAGGGCCGCGATCGGTGAGATCGCCGACGAAGAATGCGCGGCGCCCCTTTGGATGGCGCGCCTGCAGGAGCCCCTCGCCAGACGCGTATGGCGTGCGCTCATAGCCGAGCGCATCGAGCAAGGCGGTGAGTTCGTCGTAGCAGCCATGCACATCACCGATAATGTCGAACGGGCCGTGATCATGACGCTGGTCGGTCCAGAGCGGCACGCGCGTGATCGTGACCGCATCCACCTCCTCCGGCGTGCGCATCACGGTGATATGGCGAAACCCTTCCTTGCCGAGATGGCGCAGATCCCGCCGCAGCGCCTTGGCATGGTTATGCGGCACATGCGCGCCGAAATCGCGCCCCGCCCGCGCCTCGTTGCGCGCCGCGCAGATGCGCGGATCGATATCGAAGACGAAGGGCACCGGCAGGGCATGATGGCGCCGCGCCAGCGCGACGAGCCGCGCCCGGTCGGCGCGCTGCACGGAAGTGGCGTCGATCACCGTCAAACGCCGGCGCGCGAGCCGTCGCTCGGCGATCGCTTCGAGCACGGCGAAGGCGTCCTGCGTGGCGGATTGATCCGTCTCGTCATCGGCCACGAGGGCGCGGCAGCGGTCGGAAGAGATCACCTGCGTCTCGCGAAAATGCCTGCGCGCGAACTGCGTCTTGCCCGCGCCCGTCGGGCCGATCAGCAGGACGAGGGCAAAATCGGGAATGGTGACCTTCATGCGCCCGCCTCCCGGGTGAAGAGCGCGCATTGCGAGGGTGCGCCATGAACCGGATCGGCCTCTCCGATGGGCCGGATCTCGAAACCGTAACCATGAGCACCCGCGACCCGACTGGCCCAGGCGCCGAATTCCGCCGCGTCCCATTCGAAGCGGTGGTCGTGATGGCGCAGTTCGCCGGGGCCGAGACCGGCAAATGCCGCGTTATGAGCGCGGTTCGGCGTCGTCACCACGACGATACCGGGGCGCGCATCACCGAACAGGGCCGCTTCGAGCGCAGGCAGCCGCGCGGGTTCGATATGCTCGATCACCTCCACCAGGGCGGCGGCATCGAAACCGCGCCAGCGCCGGTCAGCATAGGTGAGGCTGCCCGGCTGCAACTGCACCCGCCGACGCAAGGCCTCGCCCGCATGGTCCAGATCGAGCCGCGCATGCGCGGTCTCCAGCAGGCGCAGAGCGGGATCGACCCCGAGAATCCGCTTGATTGCCGGCGCGGCCAGAAGGCGCCGGATCAGGCGCCCCTCGCCACAGCCGAGATCGAGCACGCTCATCGCCCCGGACTGCGCGATGATGCCGGCAACCATGTCGAGCCGCGCATCATGAAGGCGCCGGCGTTCCGGGCGCAGCCCTGCCGCCTCGGTTTCACCCGGCGCAGGCCTTGCCGGCAAAGCCGCCTCGGCATCGAGCCGTGCCCGTGCCGTATCCACCAGATCACGGCGATGCTTGAGCGCGCGGCGCATGATCAGATCGCGCTCCGGATGCGCGGCCAGCCAGGGGCCGGCGCGCGCCATCAGCTTGTCGATCTCGGTATCGTCCACCCAGTAATGCTTGGCGTCATCAAGGACCGGGACAAGCACGGCGAGTTGCCCGAGAATATCGCAAAGCCGCGCCGTGATGCCGAGCTGCAGATCGAACACCGCCCGCACGCCGGTCTCGATCAGCGCAAGCGCCTCCACCGCATAACCGAGCGGTGCGAAGACCCGTGTGATCAGATCGGCATCGCCGTGCAGCGCAAGCGGCACGACCCGGATTTCGAACGGCAGCGCACGCTGGGCGAGTTCGGGCCGCTCCCGCGAACGCCCGGAAAGCGCCTGGCCGATGCCCCGCCCGAGCGCCACGCTCAGCAGCGAATTCGCGGCATAGGGCCGGTCGTTGACGTATTGCGCCAGAAGCCCTTCGCCGCTGGCGCCCCGCGCCCCGGAACCCTGCCCCGCCTTTCCGCGCACCAGCGCCACGGGATCAACGGCGAGATGCATGACGGCACGCGTTTCCTCGTCGCTCCTCTTGGCGAAAAAGACCGTCAGCGCACCCGTGCCGACATCACGCACATGCACGCGATCGGGATGCTTGTGCAGCAAATGTCCGAGATCGCGCGCGCTGTAATCGCTCCCCGGAGGCGCCCGCAATGTGACTTCGATCTGCATGATATTCCTGAAATGTTCACACTCCACATAGATACACGCCGAATAGCCCCGCGGCAATACGGGTTGCAAAAATTCAAAAAATACACGTTATGATTTTGTCTGGCCGTCGGCCGGCTTCACTGCTCTTCGCCACCCGCGAGATAGGACAGGCCGAGATAGATCACCATCAGCGCGCAATAGATCAGCCCCATCAGCAGGTTGATCGCGACGGCCGCAGGCACGAAAGCGGCGAGCACGAGGTGACTCATAACGGCCAGCAACCAGAGCACACCGCCCCAGCTCGTCGTCAGCCAGAGACCGATTGCAGCAATCAGATCGATGACCGCGAAGTAGACGATCGTGGTCTGCACTCCCGGCGGGCGATCCTCGAAGGCGGGGGCCGCTTCGCCGGCGCCGAGGATCACCGCCCAGTAGCTCAGACCACGCGCGATCCAGAGCAGCGCCATCATGCGCATGAACCAGATCAAGACCCGGCTCCAGCTCAGACTTGGGCGCGATTGCGGCTGGCTGCGCAAGGCCGCATCGCTGCGTTCATCACGCGGATGAGGGGACGGCCTGATGGCGGCGCGGCGGCGCAGGAAGCCGATCACACGCCGAGCTCCGCAGTGACCAGCGGCGCGAAATAGGCCGCTACCGCTTCATCGGAGACATCACCCAGCTTCGCCGGCTCCCATTGCGGCTTCTGATCCTTGTCGACCAGCACCGCGCGCACGCCCTCGTAGAAATCCGTGCCGTCGAGAATGCGCGACACGATCCGGAACTCCATCCGCATCGCCTCACGGAAATCGATCGTCGCCCCGATGCGCATCTGCTCGAAGGCGATGCGCAGGGATGTCGGCGATTTCGCCTTGATCGTCTTCGCGATCTGGCGGGCGGCCTCGCTGCCCTCGAATTCGAGATCCGCGATGATCTCGGCCACCGAACCCTCATCGAAGACCCGGTCGATCATGGCGCGCTGGGCGTCGAGCGGAGGCGGCCCCGGGTCGCGGGCATGATCGGCGAGCACGGCATCGGGCGCCTCGCCGGCCTGCAGCCTGTCGCGAATCGCATCGAAAGCTTCCGACGGGACGGCATGGGTAGCAAGGCCCAGTGCCAGCGCATCCGCGCATTTCAGACGCGCGCCGGTCAGGGCGAGATACAGCCCCGTCCGCCCGGGCAGACGCGGCAGCGCGTAGCTCGCGCCGACATCGGGGAAGAAGCCGATCCCGACCTCGGGCATGGCGAAGAGGTAGCGCTCGCCGGCCACACGGTGCGAACCATGCAGCGATATCCCGACGCCGCCACCCATGCAGATCCCGTCGATCAGGGCGATATAGGGTTTGGGATAATCGGCGATCAGCGCATTGAGCTCGTATTCCTCGCGCCAGAAGGCGAGTGCCTCTTCCGGGCGCCCCGCGCGTCCGGCCTCGACCAGACGGCGGATGTCGCCGCCGGCACAAAATGCCTTCTCGCCGGCGCCCTGCACGATCACGCAGGCGATCTGCGGATCATCCGCCCAGGCGTCGAGCGCCGCGCGCATGGCGCGCACCATGGCCAGCGTCAGGGCGTTGAGGGCCTGTGGACGGTCGAGGGTGATCAGGCCGGCATGCCCCGCGCGCGCGCAGACCACCTCGGCCTGCGGCTTTGCCGGGGACGAATCGGTTTCGGAATTTGCCTGTGCCATCAAACGGCTCCGCTCGCTCCTCACGGGAAGTTCCCGCTGACCGGGCCGGCGGCGACTGCACCTGCCGGCATGAATGGATCGACAGTTAGACGCCTGATCACGGCGCGGTCAACCATGGGCAAAAAGGCCGCAGCGATACGAAGATGTCCCCATTCTTGGAATGATTCCGAAATGCTATAGATTGGCATCACAGCCGCATCCCCCGGACCATCAGCGGCGCGGAGAAGTCCATGTCCTCCACCCCCACACCGTTCCAGCCCCGCAGTGCCCACCTGCGCGAAGTCGATCGCCCCGGCGAGTCCGCCCCGGTAGCGCGCGCAAATCCGCTGGATCTGCGCCACAGGCCACGGCGCAACCGCAAGAGCGAATGGACGCGCCGCATGGTGCGCGAGAATCATCTCGACGTCGCCGATCTGATCTGGCCGCTCTTCGTCACCGAGGGCTCCGGCGAGCGCATGGCGATCCCCTCGATGCCCGGCGTCGAGCGGCTGTCGATCGATATTGCCGTGCGCGAGGCCGAGCGGGCGGCGCAGCTGGGAATCCCGGCAATCGCGCTCTTCCCCAACACGCCCGCCGCGTTGCGCGACGAAACCGGATCCGAAGCGCTCAACGGCGAGAACCTGGTCTGCCGTGCCTGCCGGGCGATCAGCGCGGCGGTGCCCGAGATCGGCATCGTCACGGATGTCGCGCTCGATCCCTATACCAGCCACGGCCATGACGGCCTGCTCGAAGACGGGCGGATCATCAATGACGAGACCGTGGCGGCACTCGCCCGCCAGGCCGTGGTACAGGCACAGAGCGGCGCCGATGTGATCGCACCCTCCGACATGATGGACGGACGCGTCGCCGCCATCCGCGCGGCGCTCGATGCGGCGGGTTACGCGGATGTGCAGATCATGTCCTATGCCGCGAAATTCGCCTCCGCCTTCTATGGGCCGTTCCGGGATGCCATCGGCACCAGCACGATGCTGGTGGGCGACAAGCGCACCTATCAGATGGATCCGGCCAATAGCCGCGAGGCCCTGCGCGAGGTCGCCCTCGATCTCGACGAGGGCGCCGACATGGTCATGATCAAACCCGGCATGCCCTATCTCGACATCATCCATGCGGTGAAGCGTGAATTCGGGATTCCGACCTTTGCCTATCAGGTGTCGGGCGAATACGCCATGATACAGGCCGCTGCCGCCAATGGCTGGCTCGACGGCGAGCGGGCGATGATGGAGAGCCTGATGGCCTTCAAGCGCGCCGGGGCCGACGGGGTGCTCAGCTATTTCGCGCCGCGCGTGGCCGAAAAGCTGCTCGCGGAACGCAAGGCGGGCGGCGCCTGAGAGCACCGCCCGACAAGTCAATCCGATATGGGTAAAAACCGCGCCGGGACGCTCAGCCGCGTGCGCCGGAAAACAGCTCGCGCTCGCGATAGACGAGCGGGCGATCATTGCTGCGGCCGGTCTTGCGGCGTGTCAGGAAGCGGGGGCGGCGCTCGCGCAGGAGCCCGTGGCGGCGGCGCTGGCGCGAGCGCCCGAGCTGCACGGCGCCGACCTGCGGATATGGCTCCAGCAGCGAGCCGTCTTCGTTGTGGAGCATCAGCGCGAGGCCGGAATCGGCCCCCATGCGCCGCCAGATCGCAACGACATCGTCTTCATGGAACTGGCCGAGGCTGCAGGCCACCTCGTCGCGCGCATCGATGGCGAGAATGTCGAAGAGCGGGATCTCGGCTCCCTCCGCCGTTGCGAGGCTCAGCGCCAGGCCGCGAAGCGGCGCGGCACCCGTGAAGGTCGAACCCGCGACCAGATGCGCCGCGATCCGCTCCAGCGCTTCCGGCGTGGCCGCTCCGTCCTGATCGTTCGTGTGCTTGTGCTCTAAACGATTCATCTGTCGACGCCCTTGACTGTCTGCCGCCGCCGCTATGCTTGCGGCTTGTACGGTGCGTTATCTGTCAGGAGCGAGACTAGGCGCGAGGAGAGTCGATCCTCTTAATTGCTTCGGTTAAAATTGTGTTTGATTGCGCATAAACGCAGCCATGCTGAACGAATTCTTGCGATGATCAGATAACCCGCCGAATCATCTTTAACAGCTGATGAAGATGATCCGGCGGATCGTCACGCGGATTGCCCGGCGAGACGCGCCACGATCTTTTCACGACCGATCAGGGGCAGGAGCGGGCCGAGTTCGGGGCCGTGATCGCGCCCGGTCAGGGCGAGGCGCAGCGGCATGAACAGGGCGCGGCCCCTGGCGCCGGTCTCCTGCTTGAGCGCCTTCGTCCAGGCCGACCAGGTCTCGCCATCGGGTGCCCCCTCGGGCAGGAGCCGCGCGGCGGTCTCACAGAAGACGGCATCCGCAATCACCGGCGTGACCGGACCGGCCACGACCGGCCACCACTCGGTCGCCTCGGGCAGACGCGTCAGGTTCTTGCGAACCGCCTCCCAGAAGGCCGCACCGCCGCCGATGCCGAGCGCTTCGAGGCGCGGGCGCGCCGTGTCGTAGGGCATTTCGTGGACGATACGGGCATTCAGACTTTCGAGTTCGTGCTCATCGAATTTCGCCGGGGCGCGTGAGATGCCGGAATAATCGAGCAGCCCTGCCAGCGCATCGAGATCAGCCACCGGGCGCACCGCCTCGGAAGTGCCGACCAGCACCGCGAGCGCCGCGACCGCCATCGGCTCGTAACCGGCTTCGCGCAGGGCGGAGAGCGAGAGGTGGCCGAGCCGCTTGGAGAGTCCCTCCCCCGAGGCGGTGGTGAGCAGGTTGTGATGGCCGAAGGCCGGCGCTGTTGCGCCGAGCAGTTCGAAGAGCTGGATCTGTACGGCGGTGTTGGTCACATGATCCTCGCCGCGAATGATATGCGTCACGCCGAGATCCGCGTCGTCAGCCACCGATGGCAGCGTATAGAGATAGGTGCCATCCGCCCGGATCAGCACCGGGTCAGAGAGGGAAGCGCAATCGATGCGGCTTTCGCCGCGCACCAGATCGTCCCAGACGACCACGCGCGCATCAAGCTTGAAGCGCCAATGCGGCTTGCGGCCTTCCGCCTCAAGCGCGGCCCGCGCAGCAGCATCGAGATCGAGGGCGGCGCGGTCATAGACCGGCGGCAGCCCGCGCGCGAGCTGGCGCTTGCGCTTGAATTCGAGCTCGTCGGGCGTCTCGTAGCAGGGATAGAGCCGGCCCATGGCGCGCAGCCTGTCGGCGACCGCGTCATACAGGGCAAAGCGCTCCGATTGCCGCACGGTGATATCCGGCACGATGCCGAGCCAGGCGAGATCGGCGCTGATCGCCTGGGCGTATTCCGCGCGCGAGCGCTCGCGATCGGTATCGTCGAAGCGCAGGATGAAGCTCCCGCCGTGGCGGCGGGCATGCAGCGCGTTCATCAGGGCGGTGCGGGCATTGCCGATATGGATCAGCCCCGTCGGCGAGGGGGCGAAGCGGAGTTTGGGAGCAGTTGCGGACATGCGATCTGGCCTGGCGGTTGCGCTTGTGGGTGTATGCCGGCGCGCACCGAAGCAGCGCGCGCCTTCTCTCTACGCGACTTTTGCCGTTTACGCGATTTTTGCGGCAGCCCCTAATCCGAAGCGCGGATTTTCTGGTAGAAAGTCACGGCAACTCACGGCCCCGGAGGCGACCCTGCGTATCATGCTCATTGCTTCGATCATTCTCGCCCTGCTCGCGGGCGGATTTGCCTTCATGCTCTGGCGCGGCGCGGAGCCCGGCGGCATCGACGATGCCTATGCCCGGATCTTTGGCCCGCCGGATCTCGGCAGCGTCGATTTCGAGCATCTCACCCGGCGCAGCTCTCCCAACGACGCGCTCGCCTGCCATCCCGATATCTGCGGCGACACGCAAGTCGATTTCGTCACACCGCTCTATCCGGTGCCGGGGGCGCGCCTGCGCGAGATCGTGCGCGCGGTCGCTCTGGAACAGCCGCGTACGCAACTGGTCTATTCGGCCCGCTGGGAGGAGGAGGAACGTTTCGTGGTGCGCTCCGCCTTGATGCGCTACCCCGATACGGTGGTCGCGCGCGTCTATGGGGCGGGTCCGGGACAAGCGATGCTGGGGCTGTATTCGCGCAGCCAGATCGGCCATTCGGATCTCGGCGCGAACCGCGCCCGCCTGGAGCGCTGGCTCGCCGCGATCAGTGACCGGGTTGACGCAGAGGAACCAACGGCTGACTGAACCTGCTCAGAAAAGGTTTGACCGGCGGGGCGTGGCGTTGAGGAGGCCAATCACACGCGCCCGCCGGTCAGGCCCAAGAAACCCAGGAGATGCGGCGGACCTGAGCATCGAGGGCATGGCTGCACCCACAATCTCGGGGTGATCCATATGGTTTTATTAAAAATATCTTAAATTGCGGCAGAGGCAATGCTTTCCTCCAAAACTGCGGATTTTCGGTCTGTTTAGGTTAAGGCTTAAGCTTGCCGGCGGGGAGTGATCGGGCCACATGCGCTGGGCCCGTCCAAAAGGCGATTGCGGCAATGCCCTTTGCCATCCCGCTCGTGCAGATGCACACTCGGCAAAAGCGTCAGCCAGAGGGAGATGCGCGCATGCCCCGTCTGTCGGTTCTCGATCTCGCCCCGATCAGCCAAGGCGAGGATGCCGGCACGGCGCTGGCGCGGACCCGCGAGCTCGCCATCCATGCCGAGGCGCTCGGCTATCAGCGTTACTGGCTGGCCGAGCACCACAACATGCCGGGCATCGCCAGTGCCGCGACGGCGATCGTGATCGCCGACATTGCCCGTGCGACGCGCACCATACGCGTCGGCGCCGGCGGGATCATGCTGCCGAACCACGCGCCCCTCGTGGTGGCCGAGCAGTTCGGCACGCTGGCCAGCCTGTTTCCCGGTCGCATCGATCTGGGCCTCGGGCGCGCACCGGGCACCGATCAGGCGACGGCACAGGCGCTGCGCCGCCATCTCAGCGGGGACGCGTATCAATTCCCCGACGATGTCGTCGAGCTGATGCATTATTTCGACGCGCTGCAGCCCGGCCAGAAGGTCCGGGCCATTCCCGGTGCGGGTCTCGACGTGCCTGTCTGGATCCTCGGATCGAGCCTGTTCGGCGCGCAGCTCGCGGCGATGCTCGGCCTGCCCTATGCCTTCGCATCGCATTTCGCGCCCGCCCAGATGATGGACGCGATCAGGGTCTATCGCGACCGCTTCCAACCCTCGCGCCATCTCGCGAAGCCCCATGTGATGCTCGGACTGAACGTCTTCGCCGCCGAAGATGACGCGACGGCGCGTTATCTGATGTCATCGCGCCAGCAGGCTTTCGTGGCCCTGCGCTACGGGCGCCCGGGGCCCCTTCCCCCGCCCGTTGACGATTACGAAGCCGGTCTCGGCCCCGCCGAGCGCGCCCTGCTCGACGGTCTCGCGCCCGGCACCGTCTGCGGCGGACCGGAGACCGTCCGCGCGGGCATCGACGCCTTCATCGCCCGCACCGGTGCCGACGAGATCATGGTGACCGCGCAGATCTTCGACCAGGCGGCGCGGCTACGCTCCTTCGAGATCACTGCGCAGGAACACGCCGCGCTTCCTGCGTGAAAAGATGGTGCGGCAGCCTGCGCAGGCTGCCGACAGAATTTCGGATTTCTATGGTTCACAAGCCGGGCATTCGTCTATACATCTCGGGCAAGGAGGCAATCAGACATGGCCGACGACGCCCGCCAAGTCGCAAACTGGTTCGTGATGCGCGCCCGGCAAGACGGGCGGAGCCTGTCGATCATGTCACTGCTCAAGCTGACATATATCGCGCATGGCTGGTATCTCGAGAGCCGGAACGAACCGCTGTTCCCGAACCGCATTGAGGCATGGCAGTACGGCCCGGTTGTACCTGAGGTCTATAGTGACTTTCGAAGGCAGGGCATTACCGTACAGGCGCCCGTAAACACTGTTCGTGAATACGACTTCCCCCCCGAAGACGCGGCGCTTCTGGAGCAGGTTTGGAACATATATGGGCGTCTCCCAGCATTCCGCCTGTCGGACATAACGCATGTGCCAAACGGCCCATGGGACGTCGCCAGCCGGATGCGAGGCCACTACGCGCGCATTCCGGACGATCTGATCCGAAACCATTACGTTGAATTGCGAGCAAGGGCAGAAGCCGCGTCGAATGCCTGATATCCCTCCAAATGCTCCCGACGTCGCCCTTTCCACCGCGAGTAGCGGAAATGGAGCGCGCGACACGCTCGAATTTGAACTGCTCGAGGCCGAGCAGGCACTTCGAAAGCTACTGACACGCGAGGCCGGTCAGCGTTTTTGGCTGCGCTGGATTGCGGTAGGTACCGGAGGCCTCGTCATTTTCGGGATGGCCGCGGCGCTATGGTTTCTGGCCAATCGCATTTTCTGGGGGCCAATCGTGGTCGGTAACCCGGCTTTATCCGTTGCGATCATCGCGGCGCCTATCATTTCAATTACGTCGATCACGGTCGCACTTTTCGTCGGAGCATTTCGCAAGTTCGACGACAAGGATCTTGAGACAATGGGTACCGGCCTATCCAGTACGACGAAACTGATGCGCGGGTTTTGAAGAAACGCAGGCCCATTCCGCGCTGGCGGCTTGACGCAGCGGGGACACCAGCGTGTGCTAAGGACGACTACGCAGCGACCTTTCGTCACCTCGGCTTCGCGGGCAGGCGCGCGCTAGGCGTGTGCGCCAGATATGGACAAACGTCATCCTGCGAACGGAGTTATCCCCCATGGTCCTGCGCGCCCTCTACTGGATCCCGATCTTCGGCTGGCTCCTGCGCGATGCCGTTCATGGCGATACGCTGTCGCGCATTCTCTTCGTGGTGAACCTGCTTGTGCTCTGGGCGCTGGCAGTGATGATCTTCGGCTATGCCGCGATCATCATCCCCGCATTGCTGTTGACGCCGACCATCCTCGCGATCATCGTGGTTTTTACCCTCGGAAGATGACACCGGCATCGGCGTGAATCCGGAAGACGGGTTTGCGTGCCTGCGCCTTGCGCGTTCAGATGCCGCCGCGCACCCTCCGGAAAAACAGCGTGAGCCGCCATCATCCTGCTCGCGCATTTCCCGGAGGAAGACGATCATGGCGCAGGATACGGCTCGCGAAGACACGCCCCGCAAAACCGCGAAGAAATCCCCGGAAGAGCTGCGCAGCCACCGCTGGTACGGCGTCGATGACCTGCGCGCCTTCGGGCACCGCTCGCGCGCGCTGCAGATGGGCTATGACCACCAGGATTTCATGGGCAAGCCGATCATCGGCATCATCAACACCTGGAGCGACATCAATCCCTGCCACGCCCATTTCAGGGTGCGCGTCGAGGATGTGAAGCGCGGCATCTGGCAGGCCGGGGGTTTCCCCATCGAGCTGCCGGCGATCTCGCTCTCCGAGCCCTTCCAGAAACCCTCCACCATGCTCTACCGCAATCTGCTCGCCATGGAGACGGAAGAACTCCTGCGCTCCTATCCGATCGACGGCGCGGTGCTGATGGGCGGCTGCGACAAGACCACGCCGGCCACCGTGATGGGCGCGATCTCGATGAACCTGCCCTTCGTCTTCATGCCGGCGGGCCCGATGATGCGGGGCCATTATGCCGGCACCATCCTCGGCTCCGGCTCCGACACCTGGAAATACTGGGCCGAGCGCGAGGCGGGCAACATCGATGCGCAGGAATGGAAAGAGATCGAGGCGGGTATCGCGCGCTCCCACGGCACCTGCATGACCATGGGCACGGCCTCGACCATGACCTCGATCACCGAGGCGCTCGGCCTGACGCTGCCCGGTGCGAGCTCGATCCCCGCTGCGGATGCTGCGCATCCGCGCATGGCCTCTTCCTGCGGACGGCGGATCGTCGAGATGGTCTGGGATGATCTCAAGCCGTCGGACATCCTCACCCGCAAATCCGTCGAGAACGCGCTCTACGTGCATAATGCGCTGGCCGGTTCGACCAATGCGATGATCCATCTCGTGGCCATGGCGCGCCGGGCGGATGTGCCGATCTCGCTGCAGGATTTCGACGATTACGCGCAGAAAGTCCCCGTGATCGCCAATCTGCGCCCCTCCGGCGCCTGGCTGATGGAGGATTTTCACATTGCCGGCGGGATCCGCGCGCTGCTCAAGCGGCTCGAGGGCGTGCTGCATCTCGATGCGCTGACGGTGGCCGGAATCAGCATGGGCGAGGCGATCGCCGATGCGCGCGTCTATGACGACGACGTCATCCGCCCGCTCGACAACCCGATCTCCTCGTCGGGCGGCACGGCCATCCTCTACGGCAATCTCGCCCCCAAGGGCTGCGTGATGAAGCCCCCGGCAGCCGAGCCACACCTGCTCCAGCATACCGGGCCGGCGCTTGTCTTCGACAACTACGCGCAGATGAAGAAGGCGGTCGCCGATCCCGATCTCGACGTCACCGCCGATCATATCATGGTGCTGCGCCATGCCGGCCCGATCGGCGGGCCGGGCATGCCGGAATGGGGCATGCTGCCGATCCCCAAAAAACTGCTCAAACAGGGCGTGCGCGACATGCTGCGAATCTCCGATGCACGCATGTCCGGCACCAGCTACGGGGCCTGCATCCTGCATGTCGCGCCGGAAGCCGCCATCGGCGGGCCGCTTGCTGCATTGCGCACGGGTGACATGATCACCGTGGATGTGCACAATAGGCGAATCGATGTGGCTTTGAGCGATGCCGAAATCGCGGATCGTCTCAAAGGCTACGTGCCGCCGCCGCGGGATTATCCTCGCGGCTATTACAAGATGTACACGCAGCACATCGCCCAGGCGGATACCGGTTGCGACTTCGACTTCCTGGAGGGAAGTGGCGGCATACCGGAGCCAGAAATCAACTGACGAACACCTCTGCCGGATGCGGAGGAAGGAGCGAAAAGCATGTCCGAGCCCCTGCGCATCACCGTGATCTCAGACGTCATCTGCCCCTGGTGCTATCTGGGCAAGCGACGTCTGGAGAGCGCTCTGGAGGAAAGCGGCGTCGCAGCGACCGTCTCCTGGCTGCCCTTCGAGCTCAACCCGGACATGCCCGAGGAGGGCATGCCGCGCGCTGATTACCGCGCTCAGAAATTCGGTGAGGAGAAGGGCGCCGAGCTCGATGCCGAGATGAAACAGCGCGGCGATGCGGAGGGTGTGCATTTCGCCTTCGAGAAGCTGGTGCACACACCCAATACCCGCCGCGCCCACATGCTGGTGGCGCAGGCCTCCGATACGGGTCTCGGCGACGATCTCACCGAGGCACTGTTTCGCGCCTATTTCGAGGAAGGCGCCGATGTGGGCGATCCGCAGGTGCTGATCAATATCGGCGAACAGATCGGCCTCGATCCCGAACTCGCGGGCGAGGTCATCCGCAGCGAGGCGATCTCGGATGCGGTGGCGACGATGGAGAGCCGCGCGGCGGAAGTCGGCGTGACGGGTGTTCCGTTCTTCATCATCAACGAAAAATACGCCGTCTCCGGCGCCCAGCCCAAGGAAGCCTGGCTGGAATTCTTCGAGAAGCTGCAATCGGAAGAAGACCCCGCCGGCTGATCCGCAGGCAAAGCCAGCGGGCGCCGCTCGGCGCGTATGCGAAAGCTGATTTCCCATACGCGCCGACGGCGCCTCTTTCCCTCTGGCAGGTCGCATCCCGAGCGAAATATCGTCTGCGGACCACATTGCTACCCTAGCGACCCGGCGCGCGATGTCGCGCGCATTTCATGGGCAATCGCGCCCAAATTCCGCGCATACGGGCCGATCAGCGGGCATGGCCGGGCACGACGGGTTCCGTCACCCGGCCCGACTCCGTCAGATCGGAACGCGCTATCCTGAACGCCCGGCAGTGCGTGGTTCGGACGCAGCCGGTTTGCCGGCGCCATCATCGAAAATCTGGTCCTGATCGTCGCCGGGATCGCCCTGCTGTGGACGGCTCGGCGCGGGCGCGGCCGTTGCCGGCGTGGTGCGCGGACGCACGGTCTGATTCTGACGCGGTGCGGACGCGCCCTGCGCGGCGGGATTCTGCCTGGACGCCGACGGAGCCGGTCGGGCAGCGGCTTCGGGCGCAGCCGCTGCCCGATTGCCCGGCGCCGATCCGTTCTGCGGGAGGGATGCACTTTGTGCTGCTGGCTTGTGCGTCGCTTGCGCATGCAACTGCGCCGGCACCTGATTCGTCAGATCACTGATCCCGCGTCCGGAGCCTTGATGTCCGGATCCATGGCGTCCGGAACGGGTCTCGAGATGATCGAGCAGCGATTCGAGCGCAGCATTCTGGATCGCGCCGTCATGCGCCGCAGGTTTGCGCCCGAGCGCCACCTGGCGCGGTTCGCAGGTTTCCTCATCACCCAGTTCGTTCCCGAACCATAATGGGGGGCGAAAGCCGCCAGCCTGCATCGAATCGGCGAAGTGCAACAGGATGAACGCGCAGGGAAGCGGTGAGACGAAGCGCAGGATCTCGATATCGAGGCCACCGCCACCCTCGAAGGGCATGCGCTCATAGACGACGCGTCCGGCGCAGACATCCATCAGCACCTCGCCCTGTGCCCGCGACACCTCCGTGCGCTCTTCGGAAACCCCGCCATCGGGCAGCAGATCCTGCAATATCAGCGTGCAGGCCTCCCCCTCGAGCCGCAGAAAGGAGCGCCTGTCCGACTGATCCGGAAAATGCCCTTCGACAACAGGCATGGCGGGCCGCTCCCGCCCGATCAGGCGGGCGAAACCGGGGGCAAGACGGAAACGTCTCGTGAGTGTCATGAATACCTCGACTCGTCAGAGCTGACACGGCGATGAACCCGAATCATCGCCGCGCTGCCGCCGCAGAAGCGCGCAGCTTCGCCATGACAATGTCGAGAAAGCGGCAGGGTTCGATCCGGATTCCTGCAAATCCGCCGCGCGGCAATACAATGTGGACAATTGTTTCAAACCGGGAGGCGGCGATCCAATGCCCCGGGCCCGCAACGCCGGGCGCGATGGCGCGTAAAAGCCTTACCGACCGGCAGGAATCACAGGCCGCGCCTTCACTCTTCCTCGCGAGAGGCAGGCAGCGCGTCGTCGAGGAATGCCTCGCCATCGATTCCGGAAATCTGCCCGTCCTGAGCGCCGGCGCGCGGCTCGGCATCATCCGGGCTCGCCTTCACCAGCCGCAGGATCTCGACGGCGACCTGCCAGGGCAGCGGCTGGGCGATGCGCAGAAAGGCGCGCCCGTCGCCGAGATCCTCGATCTGGACCTCCTGCGTGTCGTTGCCCGCCTCGGCGCCGCGCGGGACATGGGAATGGGAATGGGAATGGGCCTGCGTCGTCAGGAGCTCATCCGTATCGATGCCGAGCACCTTGCTCAGCGCTTCGACATGAGTCATCCGGCGCGGCAGGCTGCGGCCCTTGGCATAGGACCAGACGCTGACATCGCTGATACGCGCCCCCGGTGGCAGATGCTCCTGTGCCCGCCGCGCGGTTTCCTTGTAGGTAAGGCCACTGCGCTTGATGGCGCTCCAGAGGCGCTCGGCGAAAACATCCTTGTCGATCGGCAATGTCCGCTCCTTGACCGGCTTGGCGGTCGTGGCGGGCGACAGAGAACGACGTTGCATCACGAATTCCTCACGAAAATGTGACCGCCCGGCAAGCCATTTGATGCCCCGAACCGGAACACCCGCTCCGGCAAGACATTCGCCCCGCATGCCATCCGGCCCTGATATGCAAAACAGCCCCGGTATCAGCCCTTCAAGATGATCGCCACCCGCCCTGAAGCCGACGCGGCATCGCCACGGCACCCCGATGCGGACGCCACCATCCACGTTTCCTCCGAATCAATAGCGGGAGCAACGAAGGTGATTATTATCTCTGATAGTTAATCAAATGTGAACACCCAAAACTTCCAAAAGACAGCGATAGTCGAATTTTGTTAAAATCCGTTTACCTTCGAATTTTCGAAACCGCAATTGCAGGCATGGAGGCATACATTCTGAAACGATTTCTTGAAACAGGCAGGACAAGCGCCACCAAGACTTGCGGCTGCATCTCGCCACCAGGCTGTTTCAGGAAGTGGCGCGGCAGGAGAGCGAAAAATGTTGCAAATCGAAACACTCGCTCAAGCCGGGCCGATTTCACATTTCAGAGCGCCTTTTGAATCAACACCACATGACTATCTATGGTTACCTGATACAATAATAATTGTAAACTGCTTTGTCGGCGAACCGACATGGGTTTCTTCCTGAAAAGCGCCTCAGCCGACGAGGATCAACGTGACGACGCCGCCGAGCGCGGCATAGACCACCGCCGGCATCAGCGTGGCACGCAACACATCGCCCTCCCGTCCGCGCAGCCCCACCGTCGCGCCGCCGGCGATGATGTTGTGCGGGCAGGCCATGTTGCCGAGAGCCGCGCCGAAGGATTGCGCCGCGAGCATGATCACTGCCGGCAGATCGAGGCTGCGCGCGCTCGCCATCTGGAATTCGCTGAGCAGGATGTTCGATGCCGTGGCAGAACCCGTGACGAAGGTCCCCAGTCCGCCCACCCCCGCCGCGAAGAGCGGCCAGATCGGCCCGGTGCGCGCAACCGCCTCGGCCAGCGTGTCGATCATCTGCGCATGCACCATCAGCCGCGAGATCGCGAGCATGGCCAAAAGCGCCACGACGACGGGGGCGAGCCGCCGCGCGGCTGCACCGGCGGCTGAGAGCAGGTCGTGGAGCCTGCGCCCTTGCAGCAATGCGCCGAGGATGAAGCCGGTCATCAGCATGGTGCCGGGGTGGTAGAGATATTCGAACCGCCCGGAAAACCCGCCAGGCAGGCTCCAGGCAAGGCTGAATGCCCGCAACATCTCCGTCAAGGGGACGATCATGCGACTTGCAAGGATCAGCCCGACGATGACGAGATAGGGCGCGGCAGCGTGCAGCAGCGCCTTCGCGCCGGGCCGCTCGCTTGCATTTCCGCCCCCGCTTTCGGCCCTCTTTGCGCCATCATCCGCTGCCGCCTCGTCAGCACGCTCCAGCCCGAGGCGCTTGAGCGCGAAGACGAAGATCACGGCCCCGATCGCCGCGCCGGCGAAAGTCGGCAATTCCGGCCCGACCGCAAAGGCGATCAGCGCGGCGGGGGCGAGGAAGCACAACGCGGCCAGCGCGGCGAGCGCGCTGTCGCGCATGACGAAGCGCCCGTCATCGGCGACGCGCATCAGCAGCACCACGAGCACGGCGCCGACGAGGAGATGCATCAGCCCGGTCCATTGCCCGATCGCCTGCGCGGAGATGCCGGTGAGATCGGCCTGCGCGACGATCGGCGTCCCCACCGCCCCGAAGGACACCCCCGCCGCATGGCCGATCAGCGCCAGCGTCACCGCCTTGAGCGGCGTGAATCCGAGGCTCACCAGCAAGGGCGCCGCGAGCGCCACCGGCGTGCCGAACCCCGCCGCGCCTTCCATGAAAAGAGCAAAGAACCAGGCGATCAGCAAGACCTGCACCCGGCGATCCGTCGAGACGGAAGCCAGCCCGGCACGGATCACGTCGAAGGCGCCGGAGCGCTTCTGGATCTCGTAGACGCACAAGGCGGGAAAGATGATCCACAGGATCGTCGCCGCCGTGAACCCCGCCTCGGCGAAGGCGAAGATTCCCGCCCGCGCGGGGCCGATCTCGCCAAGCACCGCATCGCCGTAACCGAAACCGAGATAGGCGACGCCGAGCGCCACCGCGAGCCCGGCCAGGCCCGCCCGCGCCGCCGGCCAGCGCAGACCGAGCATCAGGGCGATGATCAGCGCCAGCGGCGCGGCGGCGAGCAGGGCAGGCATGAACGGGCGAGACTCCGGTGATCAGGCATCCGGTCTGTGCAACGCACAAAGCCTTACACCCGATCCACCGGCCTCGCCTCGGGATTCATCCGGATATGCCCCCGCGTCAGCGCTTCCACCAGCGCAGGACATGCGCCGTGCGGATTTCGAGAACATCGGGATGGCGCGAAAGCCTTGCCCGCAGCCGCTCCGCATCCTCGGCATTCACGGCCTGCGCGATGACGACCATGTCGCGATCACCGGTGACCGACCAGCATTGAATCAGCTCAGGCCAGGCCTTGATCTCCTGAAAGAGCAGGGAGCATGTATTCTGCCGCAGGTTGAGGGTGAACATCACCTGCGGCGGCTCCGCGCTCGCCCGCGCTTCATCGTGCGTTTCGATGGTGAAGCGGCTGATCACGCCCCGCGCCACAAGCCGCGTTATCCGATTGTGAACGGTCTGGCGCGAAACACCGAGAAGCGCCGCAAGTTCCGACAGAGGCCTGCGCGAATCCTGCGCGAGAAAGGCCAGCAAGCGCCGATCCGTGTCGCTTAATGCCTCGTCGATCGCCATCGCCATCCCCTGCATCGGAAGCTCTCGCTTTAGCGATCTGTCAAAAGCCGGTCAAATCGCAAGATTGTAATCAAACGCACCCGCAATCATCGTTTTCCCGATCGCGGCACTGGCCGCGCCGATGACCGACTCATCCCGGAAACTCCATGTCCGATCTGAAACAGACCCTCGGCATTTTTCGCGGCACCGCCCTGATGCTCAACATCGTGCTGGGCGCCGGGTTGCTCACGCTTCCGGGGCTGGCCTATCGCGAACTCGGCGAGGAGGCGGTCTGGATCTGGCTCGCTTGCGGGGGTGCCGCGATTCCGCTTCTCGTCGTCTTTGCCATGATTGGCCGGCTTTATCCCGATGCAGGCGGAATTCCGGCCCTTGCAGGACGCATCTTCGGTCATCGCGCCTATACGATGAGCACCTTCCTCTTCTTCGGGGCCGTCGCCCTCGGCTTGCCGGCGATAGCGATAACGGGCGGATACTACGCATCCGCGTTTATCGACCTCTCCCCCTACCTGCTGGCCGCCCTTCTTCTCGTTGCCGCCGCGCTCGTCAACCTGCTCTCAGCGGAACTGGCCGGACGCGTCGGCGGGGTCATCGCTTCGATGCTGATCGCGGTCCTCTTCGCGCTCGTCGTTTTCGGCTTCGTCGCCGTCGGGGCCGGCAGCGAGGACCGCGCGATCGCCGGGCCGGCATTGCAGCACGACATGACGACCTATGCAGCCGTCTTCATGATGGTGTTCTTCGCCTTTACGGGCTGGGAGGTCGCCGCGCATCTCTCGGAGGAGTTCAAGCGCCCGGCCCGCGATTTTCCGCTCGCCATGGCTTTTTCCTTCGTGATCGCCATCGCATTCTATCTCGCACTCGCGATCATCATCGCAGGAAGCGACATCTCCGATCACTTCGAAGCCCCGTTCGCCGCGCTTTTCGCCGATCATTACGGGGAATATGCCGGGCTGCTCGTTGCCGCCGTCGCGGTCCTTCTGATCTTCGCCAATCTCTCCGCGGCAGTGTGGGCGGTGTCGCGCATGGTGCTGTCGACTGCGCGTTCCGGACTGTTGCCGGCGCGCCTCGCTGCGACGACGAACGGTACGCCTCTGCGCAGCGTCCTCGTGGTGGTGATCACGCTTCTCACGGCCATCGCGCTCGCAGCATACGATCTTCTGCCGCTCGGTGACCTGCTCGCCTATGCCGGTCAGAATTTCCTGATCCTGTACGGGATCGCCGCCCTCGTTCTGCTCTTCGCCGTCACGGATTGGCGTATACGCGGCGCGGCGCTCGTGGCGATCACCACGGTGCTCGCGGTGATGGCGCTGCGCGATCCGCTCGCGATGCTCTATCCCGCCGCCCTCGTCATCCTCGGCGCCCTCGTCCCGCGTCCCGCGCCCGCGTGACCGCGCCGCCCCGCAGGCGGTAATGCCCCTGCAGATGCGGGGCCGCGCGCGCGCTCACACCCGATCCACCGGCCTCGCCTCGGGATTCATCCGGATATGCCCCGGCGTCAGCGCGCCGCCGGAGACGATGAAGGCCATGGCGTCATTGGCGCTCCAGTCGAGCCAGACGAGACGCTGGAAGGGGACGATCTCGACATAGCCGGAGGTGGGATTCGGCGTCGTCGGCACATAGACGGCGGCGACTTCCTCGCCGGTATCACTCGCCGTGAAGGTCGCGGTGACGAAGCCGATGGCGCGCATGTCGCGGGAGGGGAATTCGATCAATACGACCCGCTGGCGCACCTTGGGATCGTGCTGGAGCGAGTTCATCAGGGTGCGGGTGGCCTTGTACACGGTCTTGGCCAGCGGGACGTATTCCATGATCTTGTCGACGTAATAGAGCATCTTTCGCCCTACCACCGCATTGGCGAGGATGCCCAGCAGATACAGGGTGATCAGGACGAGGATCAGCGCCATGGTCGACTGGAACCACCAGGCCATCAAAAGGTCACTGAGAAACGCGTTATCCGTACGGATGCGCCGTGCGAAGGTATTCACCGTCGGCTTGCCGGCTCCGATCAAGAGATCGACGAGATAGCTCATCACGACGAAGGTGAACCAGAGCGGGATAATCGCGAGCAGCCCGGCGACGATGTTGCGGCGAAAGCGCATAATGGCGTCATGCCCTCCTGAGGCGATTCGGAATTCGTGGCAGTTTACGCGGATCGCCCGTAAAGGCGATGATCACTTTGGGGAAAGCAGACCATGGCGAGGTGGCGTTGACGGTATCGGCATTGATGGGGCTGCTCGGCGGGATCGGGCTCTTCCTCCTCGGCATGAGCGCGATGACGAACGGGCTGCGCCAGGGCGCGGGATCATCGCTGCGCGGCATCCTCACGCGCTCGACGGCGACACGCCTGCGCGGGCTTGCAGCGGGTTTCTCGATCACCGCCATCGCGCAATCCTCCACAGCCGTCACGATCGCCACGATCGGCTTCGTCAATGCGGGCCTCCTCAACCTGCCACAGGCGGTCTGGGTTGTGTTCGGCGCCAATCTCGGCACCACCTCGACCAGCTGGCTGATCTCGCTGGTGGGCGTGAACCTGCGTATCGACGCCCTCGCCCTGCCCGCCATCGGCATCGGCGCGATGCTGCGCCTCGTCGCCCGCGAGCGCCGGGCCGGGTCGCTCGGCGAAGCCCTGGCCGGATTCGGTCTGTTCTTTCTCGGCATCGTCATCCTGAAGGATACGTTCGGCACCATTGCCGAGACCATCGATATCTCCCGATTCATCATTCCGGGCTTTGCCGGCACGCTGATCTTCGTCGGCATCGGCTTCATCATCACCCAGCTCACCCAGAGTTCGAGCGCCTCCATCGCCATTGCAATAACGGCGGCAAGCGGGGGATTGTTCGGCCTGGAGCCCGCCGCCGCCCTCGTGATCGGCGCCAATCTCGGCACCACCTCGACGGCGCTCATCGCCTCGATCGGCGCGACGGCCCCGGCGCGGCGGGTGGCGCTGGCGCATGTGATCTTCAATCTGATCGTTGCCACAATCGCGATCATCGCCCTGCCCCTGCTCATCGCCTTGACCACCACGTTGAGCGACTGGACGGGCGCCGATCTCGACGGCGCGCGCATCGGCGGCATCGACGTTGCGGCGGCCATCGCCATCTTCCATACGCTGGTAAAGGCGATCGGCGTTCTCGTGGTCTGGCCGATCGCCACGCCGCTCGTCGGCTGGCTGGAAACACGCTATCGCTCTGCGGATGAAGACCTCGCCCGCCCGCGCCACCTCGATCCGACCGCACGCGCCGTGCCCGATCTCGCCCTCGGCAGCATCGCGCTGGAAATCCGCCGGCTCGGAACCATTACCTCGGATGCCGCGCGCGTGATGCTGGCCGAGGCGGGTGATCTGCAAGACCGGGCGCGCGCGCAAGGACATTTCGAGGCCGCCGACCGGCTGATCGGCGCGATCCGCGATTTCATCGCGCGGCTGCGTCTCTCGGGCATGGCGCCACATCTCGCGGACGGGTTGAGCCATGCGCTGCGCGCGCTGCAGCATTATCAGATTCTGGCCGATCTCGCTGCGCAGGCGCGCCCGACGGACCTTTCCCGCCCGGGCCTGCCGCCAGAGATCCGGGCAGCCCTGGCCGCCTATCGCGACAATCTCGTCGCGACCCTCGCGGGCCCCGCCGCCGACGAACCGGAATGCGGCACCGGTTCGGCACAGGCCGATGCGGAGCGTGTCGAGAGCGCCTATCAGCAGATGAAGAGCGCGCTTCTGGTCTCGGCGGCGCAGGGCGCCATCGACCCGATCACCCTCGACCGCCTCGTCACCGCCATCGACCGCTTGCGCCGCTGCGGTGAACACGCCGCCAAGGCCCGACGCCGCCTCGCGCTGGTCGAGAAGAACCTCACGGATGGAGGAAGGCCGCCTGTCGCGCAGGCAACCCGCGATGCGGTGGCGGAATAGATGACGGACCGGCGCAATGTCTGATGCGCATTACGCTTCGGCCGGTGCGGCGATGCCGGATATGGCCTGGACGAGGGAATCCTCGGTGACCTCCGCAGCGGTGAATTCGCGGGTGATGCGCCCGTGATACATCGCCACGATCCGGTCGGAGACACGCAGGATCTCAGGCATTTCCGAGCTGATCACGATCACCGCATAGCCCTGGGCGGCAAGTTCGCGCAACAGGGTGTGGATCTCGGATTTCGACCCGACATCGATGCCGCGCGTCGGCTCGTCCACGATCAGCACGCGGGGCTGCATCGAGAGCCATTTGCCGATGACGATCTTCTGCTGGTTGCCGCCCGACAGAACGCCCACCGGCTGGCGCCAGCTCGGTGTCTTGATGGCGAGCCGGTCGCGATACTGGTCGAAGATCGCGATCTCGGCGCCGGAGGAGACGAAGGGGCCCGCCGTGAGATCCTGCACCTGCGGCAGGGTCATGTTGTCGCGACAGCTCATCTGCAGGACGAGCCCCTGCTCCTTGCGGTTTTCCGGAACCAGCGAGATGCCGAGGGCAATGGCCTGCTCGGGCGAGCCGATGGCAACCTCCTTGCCGTCGATCAGAATCGCCCCCGAGGCGCAGTTGCGCAGGCCGAACAAGGCCTCGGCGATCGCCGTGCGCCCGGCACCGACGAGCCCGTAGAAGCCGACGACTTCCCCGGCACGCACCGAGAACGAGACGTCCTCGAAATACGGTTCGCAGGTCAGATTGCGCACGGCGAGCACCGTCTCGCCCGCCTTCACAGGCGTCGATTCGCGAGTCAGATCGAGGCTGCGCCCGATCATCAGCCGCGTGACCTCATCCTCATTCGTCAACGCCGTCTCGAGCGTGCCGCGATACTGGCCGTCACGCAGCACAGTGATGCGGTCCGACAGGGTGAAGATCTCGTCCATCCGGTGCGAGATATAGACGATCCCCACGCCCTGCGCCTTGAGATCATGGATGATGTCGAACAGAACCACCTTCTCGGCATCGGTGAGCGAGGCGGTCGGCTCGTCGAAGACCACGACCCGCGCATCGACGGTGAGGGCGCGGGCAATCTCGACCATCTGCTGGTTGGCGATGGAGAGCTGCGCCACGGTCGCATCGCTGCGGAACTTGCAGCGCAACCGCTCCAGAATCGCGTCGGAGCGCGCGTAGAGCCTCCGCCAGTCGACCCGACCGAAGGATTGGCGCGGCAATTCGCCGAGATAGATGTTCTCCGCCGCCGACATTTCCGGCACGAGGCTGAGTTCCTGGTGGATCAGCACCACACCCTCTTGCTTGGCCTCGAGCGGCGTCGTCATCCGCACCTCTCGTCCGCCGATGACGATCCGGCCTTCATCGGGCTGGTACATGCCCGCGAGCACCTTCATCAGTGTCGATTTGCCCGCTCCGTTCTCGCCCAGCAGCGCGTGGACCTCGCCGGGCATGACCTCGAAATCGACCCCGTCGAGGGCGCGCACACCCGGAAAGGTCTTGACGATTCCCGCGAGCCGCAGGGCGGGCACGGCGGGTTCACGTTGCAACGCATCCGTCATAGGCGCAGCCCTCCATCGGCGGTGCGGTTGAAGCGTTTGTCGAGGAACAGGACGGCGATCAGGATGCTGCCCAGGATGACGTAGACATAGAAAGCCGGGACCTGCATCAGGTTCATGCCGTTGCGCAGGATGCCGATGGCGAGCACGCCGCCGAGCGTCCCGATGATATCCCCCTTGCCGCCGGTGAGTTTGGTGCCGCCGAGCACGACTGCGGTGATCACCCAGAGCTCGTAATCACGGCCCAGATTGGGCGTCGCCGCGCCCATCTGCGTCGAGAGCATCACACCCGACAGAGCGGCGAAGAAGCCGATGATCATGAAGTTGAGCATCATGTGCGGGCCGACCCGGATCCCGGCATTGACCGCCGCCTCGCGATTGCCACCCACCGCATAGGTGTTGCGGCCATGGACGGTGCGCGCGAGCAGAAGATGCACGGCCAGCGTACAGAGCACGAAGATCAAGGCCAGTACCGGCAGCGGCCCGATCGACAGGGCGGAGAAATCCGAATAGGCGAAATTCATCGCATAGAAGGATTGTTCACCGGTATAGACGAAGACCAGCCCGCGAATGCCCAGCATCGCGCCGAGCGTCACGATGAAGGCATCGACACCGGTCTTCCAGACGATGAAGCCGTTGAGTGCCCCCAATGTGATGCCTGCCAGAAGGGCGAGGCACACGGCGGGCAGGATCTGCCAGTTGCCCCAGCTCGCGAAGACGGCCCAGCTCTGCACATCCACCGCGAAAGCGGCGGCGAGGGCGAGGGTGGCGCCGACGGAGAGATCGATATTGCCGTTGATCATCACCAGCGTCATGCCCAGCGCGATCAGCCCGATGGTCGAGGTCTGGACGAGGATGTTCTGGACGTTGCGGTAATCGAAGAAGTGATCCGATGCGAGGCTGAAGAAGACCAGCACGATCAGCACAAAACCCCAGATCGGGTTGTGCACAAACCAGCGCAGGACCGGGTTGTCAAGAAACGGCCTGACGCGTTTGGACACGCCGACGGGGAGCGTCTCGGCCAATCCCTGCGGAAGCGGTGGCGCGGCGGGGCCATCGTCCTGCATCGGTCGGTTCTGCTTGACTGTGTCTGGCGGTGTCATCGACGGATCTCCCGGGCGAATTCGGTTTTCTTGCGCAAGGATTTGCGAGATCGACCACCACTACGCGATCGGTGAGAGCAGGCGACCGCGCTTGGCCGCCACATCGAGCCAGACGGCGATGATGATCACGGCCCAGGTGACGAGCCATTGCGTGTAATAGGGCTGCCCCATCAGGATCAGGCCGTTCTGGATGAAGGCCAGCATCAGGACGCCCAGCACCGTGCGCAGCACGCTGCCGGCTCCACCCAGAAGCGAGGTTCCGCCGAGGATCACGGCGGCAAGCACCTGCAATTCATAGCCCTGGCCGACATTGTTCTGCGAGCCCATCACCCGGCTGCCCAGCATGATCGCCGCGACGCCCACGCACAGGGCCGAGATCAGATAGGTGGCGAAGACGACGCGCGAACGGGGAATGCCGGAAAAGGTCGAGGCGGTGGGATTGCCGCCCACGGCATAGACGCGCCGCCCGAACGGCGTCGTCGTCATGATCATGTGGAAGAACAGCGCCATCACACCGAATATCACGATCGGCGTGGCGATCCCGAACACCGCGCCGCGTCCGAACACCGCAAACCATGTGCCCTGCTGATCGGCGATATCGACATTCTGCCCGCCGCTATAGATCAGGACGAGGCCCTGGATCACCGAGAGCATGCCAAGCGTGACGATCAGGGAATTGAGCCGCAATATGCCCACGAGGAACCCGTTGACGGCGCCGAGGCACAGGGTGGCCAGCAGCATCGCGGGAATGGCCAGTTCCGGCCCGATCTTGTCGTGCAGATCCACGACCAGCACCGTGGCGAAGGAGAGCATGGAGCCGACGGAGAGATCGAGATTGCCGCCGATCACCACGATGGTGACGCCCAGTGCCATCACGCCGATAATGGCCGATTGCCGGAAGACCGACATGAGATTGTCGGCGGTCATGAACCGGTCCGACATGAAGGTGAAGGCGATCATGAATATGATGAAGGCAATGAGGATTCCCTGCCGCGCGACGGCAGGCCCTCCCGCCTTGAGGCGGTCCAGCAGCATCTGTTCCCTCCCGGGATGTTCGGGCGTTTTTTACCCTTGTTACGCACCGGGGCGATGATAACACGCCCCGGTGCGAAATCCTGCATTCCTGCATCGCGAAGACCGGAAACCTGCAGCTTTTAGATGTCGCGCGCCGAACCGCCGCGTCAGAAGACGGGACGGTCGAACTCGTCCATGTTCTCCTGCGTGATCTTGGGCGTGTCGAAATAGTTGAGCTTGGGCACATCCTCGCCGGCGAGCACGTCGAGTGCCGTCTGGAGGGCGGCTTCCGCGTCATCGACCGGGGACTGATAGACCGAGCCCCAGTATTCGCCCTGCGCCATGGCATCGTAACCGACTGCGAAATTGGTGGCGCCGATGAACACCATGCCCTCGGCCCGGTCTGCGGCGAGCGCGGCATTGAGCGCACCCACGCCCATGTTGTCGTCGCCGGAATAGACACCGTCGATATCGTCGAAGCGGGTCAGGAAGGTTTCCATGGTGCGCTGGGCGCGTTCGCGGTTCCAGTCACCGGGCTGGATGTCGAGCTGGACGACATCGGGGCACATCTCGGCGAGGCGGTCATCAAATCCCTGCTGGCGTTCGATCGCAGTGGTGTAGCCGGGCATGCCGGTGATCTGCACGATCTCACCCTCCCCATCCAGGGCATCACACATCATCTCGGCGGAGTAGATGCCCTGCTGGATGTTGTTGGGGCCGGAAAAGGCGGCGATGAATTCCATGCCCGCCTCCGCGATGTTCGAATTGGTCACGACGACCGGAATGCCCTCGCGATGGGCGTTGCGCACAGCCGGGACCAGAGCCTGACCGTCCGTCGGCCAGACGATGATGGCATCGACCTGCTGCTGGATCAGGTCCTGCATCTGACTGATCTGGCGCGCCACGTCGCCGCCGGCGTCGAGAACGATGACCTCGACATCGGGATTGGCGTCCGCAGCAGCGATGAAGGCCTGCTCATAGGTCGTCTGATAGCTGTCGATACCGACATTGTTCTGGGTGATACCGATCCGCACCGTGTCGGCAGAGGCAGCGGTCGCAAGCGCGAGCGTGCCGCAACCGGCAAGCAAAAGGCGCATCGTATTGGTCATGGTGTTCCTCCCGAAAAGGTTCTGTGGCGCCCCTCGCTCAGCGCCTTGTTGGTCGGCACTCTGGCATCAATGGGGCAGATTTGCAGCATCGCCATGCTGTCGCGCTCCGCCAGGAAGCAACATAGCGGAGTTATTCAAAATGAATATTCTTCAGATCATTTTGAACATTTTTGACCTATTATCCGATGGTCGTTCTGGACAATTTGAGAGGCACAGCAATGCAGACGCGCCGCGACAATGCCACGCCGACCGCATTTCACCGAAAGACGACAGACGTGAAGATGGAAAATATCCGTAATGAAAGTTTTGTCAGGGCGCCCGCTCCCATCGAGGGAATCGCGGCCACCGGGCAAGCTTCGTTGCCGGATGTTCTCGGCTTCGTGGAAGCGCTGACGGCGGAGATCGATACCACGCTGGAGATCGGCGAGCCCAACCCGCATCTGAACATGGTCACCGCGCTCCTCAAAGCGCATTTCAGCGGCAAGACCGTGACCGCCACCACGCTGATCGCGGCTTCCGGTGTGCCCTATGCGACGGCGCGACGCAAGCTTGCCCAGCTGCTCGATGCCGGGCTGATCGAGCAGCGTGCGCGCACCCGATCCGGACGCTCCTTCTCGCTGCATCCGACCCTTCGCCTGATGACGAACTGGCGCCAGTTCTGCGACCGGATGCTGCGGCTCTGCGCCGAGATCCCGGGCGCCACCGCGCCGGGGAGCGAGGAATATTATTTCGGCGCATCCTATGTGCCGGCAAGCCACACCATCGCACCGCCGCAGGTTCTGCCCGAACCGCTGACGCTGGGCGGCGGCTTGCGCATTCTGGTGCACAGTGATCCGACCTTCATGGTAATGGACAATCTCAAGCGCCAGTTCGAGCAGATCATCGGCACCAATATCAGCCAGCGCGCCTTCTCGATCGATCGCCTGCGCGCCGAAGCGCTGCGCAATGCCGAACGGCGCACCAGCAAATACGACATCATCGCCGTCGATCTGCCCTGGATCGGCGAATTCGCCGAAGCCGGCGTGCTCGCCCCCCTCGATACCTGCCTCGCAACCGATCGGCTCGACCCGCCGGATTTTCACACGGCGGGCTGGATGGCGGCGCATTGGGGCGGAAGGCCTTACGGTGTACCGAGCCAGACCACGCCGGAATTGCTGTTTTACCGCACGGATCTGTTCGCGGAAGCCGGGCTCCCCCCGCCGCATACGACGGATGCGGTTATCGCGGCGGCGCGCCACTTCCACGCGCCGCATCTGGGGCGCTACGGCATTGCCTGGAATGCGGCGCGCGGCACGGCGCTCGGCCATCAGTTCCTGATGACCTGCGCCGATTTCGGCCAGCCCGTGATCAATCTCGATCCGATCGCCGGCGGCTTTGCCGCCGATGTCGCGGCGCGCAGCGATATCGTCCCCACGATCGACACGGCACTCGGGCTCGAAGCCTGCGCATATCTGCGCGCCCTGCTCGAATATTCACCGCCCGACATCCTGTCGATGTCCTGGTACGAGCGCATCAGGCCCTATGCCGCCGGGACGATTCCCATGGCCTACGGCTATACGCTGCTCGCCCCCTATTTCGAGCGTGACCCCGCCTCCCCGGCTTTCGGCAAGACCGGCTACCTGCCGCATCCCGCTGGGCCGAAAGGGCGCCCGGTCGCGCCGGTCGGCGGCTATGCGATGGGCATCCCCGCCAACATCGCCCCCGAGCGCCGCGCGGCCGCGGTCGAAGCGCTGATCGCCTTCACCTCCCCCGAGGCGCAGAAACTCTACGTGCTCAACGGCAGCCGCACCGCGCCGCGTTATTCGGTGGGCGCCGATCCGGAAGTGCGCGGCATGTCGCCGATCTTCGAGGCGGTCGATGCCATGTCGCTGCGCGACGAACTGCAATACTGGCCGCGCCCCCCGATTCCGGAAATCGCCGCGATCATCGAGATCTGCGGCCAGGAAATCCACGACATGCTGCGCGGCATCATCACGCCGCGCATCGCCCTGCAACGCGCCCAGTCACGGGCGGAAGACGCCTTGAAACAATCAAGAATGCTGAGGAGGACGCCATGGATACCGCCCGCCTGAAAGGCAAGAACATCCTGATCACCGGAGCCGCGCAGGGTATGGGCGCACAGAATGCGCGTCATTTCGCTGCGCAGGGCGCCAATCTCTGTCTCGGCGACGTCAATGCCGAGGGCGTCGCGGCGGTCGCCGAGGAGATCAACGCGTCCGGTAACGGCAAGGCGGTCGCGGTGAAGCTCGACGTCACCTCCCGCGCCGAGAACGCGGCGGCGGTGAAGGCCTGTGTCGACGCTTTCGGCTCGATCAACGTGGCCCTGCTCAATGCCGGCGTGAACAAGCCGCGCATGTTCATGGATATCGACGAGGACAACTGGGACACGATCATGGACATCAACGCCAAGGGCGTTCTTCTGGGCATGCAGGAAGCTGCGCGCCAGATGATCGCGCAGGGCCCGATGCCCGATCAGCCCTACAAGATCATCCCCGTGGGCTCGATCGTCTCGCGCACCGCCTTTCTCGACGTGATTCCCTATTCCTGCTCGAAATACGCGGTTCTCGCCATGATCATCGGCGGCGCCAAGGCCTTGTGGGAGCACAAGATCACCGTCAACGGCTACGGGCCGGGCGTGGTGCGCACCGAATTGTGGGAGCAGCTCGACAAGGATCTGGTCAAGATCGGCATGTTCGAGAAGGAAGGCCAGTCCATGGATCATCTGGCCAGCACCATGATCACCATGAAGCGCTACAGCTACCCGGAAGACGTGCAGGGCACCGCCGCCTTCCTGTGTTCCAGCGACAGTGACTACATGACCGGCCAGCTCATCATGATCGATGGCGGCATGATCATGCAGTAGGCCGCCGGGCCCGTACCGGCCCGCGCCGCACATTCTCTGGAAAACCGATCACCCGATACCGGCGGCCTGTTCCGCCGACGCTGAGGATCTGTCTCATGTCACGCGCTCTTCTGCCCAATCTCCTGACCCCGCAGGATCTCGAACCGCACTGGAAATGGGAAGGACGCCTTCCCGCCTGGGGGCATACCTCGGTCGATTTCGAACGCCGCATCGACCATGACCGCCTGCGCCGCTACCGGCTCGCGCGCACCCGCCAGGCCCTGCAGGCCTCGCAGGCCGGGACGCTCCTGCTCTTCGACGTCAACAATATCCGCTATGTCAGCGCCACCAAGATCGGCGAATGGGAACGCGACAAGATGTGCCGTTTCTGTCTGCTGACCGGCGATGACGCCCCCTATGTCTGGGATTTCGGCTCTGCCGCCATGCATCACAAGAAGTATTCGGACTGGCTGGTGCCCGAGCATTGCCGCGCCGGCGTGGTCGGCATGCGCGGCACGATCCCGCCGGAATTCGGCCTGATGCGCAAATATGCCCGCGAGATCGCCGGGCTGATCCGCGATGCCGGCATGGCCGACATGCCGGTGGGCGTCGATTATGCCGAGACCGCCATGTTCCATGCCCTTCAGGAAGAAGGCCTCAAGGTCGTCGACGGACAGCAAGTCATGCTCGCGGCCCGCGAGATCAAGAACTGGGACGAGATCCAACTCCTGACCCAGGCGGCCAGCATGGTCGACGGCGTCTATCACATGATCTACGAGGAGCTGAAACCGGGCATCCGCGAGAACGACATCGTCGCCCTGTCGAACAAGATGCTCTACGAGATGGGCAGTGACGACGTCGAGGCGATCAACGCCATATCCGGCGAGCGCTGCAATCCGCATCCGCACAATTTCACTGACCGCTATTTCCGTCCCGGCGACCAGGCCTTCTTCGATATCCTGCAGAGCTATCAGGGCTATCGCACCTGCTACTACCGCACCTTCAATATCGGGCGCGCAACGCCGGCCCAGAACGACGCCTATGTCAAGGCGCGTGAATGGATCGATGCCTCGATCGCCATGATCAGGCCCGGCGTCAGCACCGACAAGGTCGCCGCCGTCTGGCCGAAGGCAGAGGATTTCGGCTTCCCCAACGAGGATGCCGCCTTCGGCCTGCAATTCGGCCACGGGCTCGGCCTCGCCCTGCACGAACGCCCGATCATTTCCCGCGCGGTCAGCATGGACCATCCGATGGAGATCCAGACCGGCATGGTCTTCGCGCTCGAGACCTATTGCCCGGCCACCGACGGTTATTCAGCCGCGCGGATCGAGGAAGAGGTCGTGGTCACGGATACCGGCTGCGAGGTGATCAGCCTGTTCCCGGCTGAAGATCTGCCCATCGCCAATCGCTACTGAAGCCACGCCCCACAGGATGATCGCCATGGCTGAAGCCGAACCGAAAACCAATACCGAGGATTATCTGCGGATGTATCGCCAGATGATGCGCATCCGCACCTTCGAGGACAATGCCAACCAGCTCTATCTCTCGGCCAAGATGCCGGGCCTCACCCACATGTATTCCGGCGAGGAAGCGGTTGCCGTCGGTATCTGCGAGGCGCTCACCGACGACGACCGCATCACCTCAACCCATCGCGGGCACGGCCATTGCGTGGCCAAGGGCGCGGAATTCAAGGCGATGTTCTGTGAGCTTCTCGGCAAGGAAGAGGGCTATTGCCGGGGCAAGGGCGGCTCGATGCATATCGCCGACCAGAGCCACGGCAATCTCGGCGCCAATGCCATCGTCGGCGGCTCGATGGGCATCGCCACGGGCTCGGCGCTGCGTGCGAAGCTGCAGGGTTCCGACGACGTGACCGTGTGCTTCTTCGGCGACGGCGCGACCGCCCAGGGGCTGATGTACGAGGTCATGAACATGGCCGCGTTGTGGAAGCTGCCGGTGATCTATGCCTGCGAGAATAACGGCTATTCCGAATATACCCGCACCGAAGAGATCGCCGCCGGCGCCATCCTCGCGCGCGCCGAAGCCTTCGGCATCGAGGCGCATCAGGTCGACGGCCAGGACGTGCTCGCCGTCAACGCCCTGACCCGGCGCCTCGTGGAGCGCGCCCGCAAGGGCGAGGGGCCGTTCTTCATGGAGCTTATGACCTACCGCTATCACGGCCACCATGTCGGCGACATCAACCGTGAATACTACCGCTCGAAGGAGGAAGAGAAGGACTGGAAGGAAAACCGCGATCCCATCATCCGCTTCGGCGCCTGGCTCGTCACTGAGGGCATCGCCAGCGAGGCGGAGATCGAGGCGATGAATGCCGCGATCACCGAGGATGCCGCGCAGGCCGTGGCCTATGCCGAGGCGGCGGCCTACCCGGATGCATCCGAAGTCGACATGCATGTCTACGCGGATTGAGGAGGATATGATGCGCGAGATTACCCTGTCCCAGGCCGTCAACGAGGCGATTGCCGAGGAAATGCGCCGCGATCCCACCGTCCTCCTGATGGGCGAAGACGTGGCCGAGGCGGGCACGCCCTTCAAGGTGCTTTCCGGCCTGGTCGAGGAATTCGGCACCCAGCGCGTGATCGACACCCCGATTTCCGAGCCCGGTTTCGTCGGCATGGCCGTCGGCGCGGCGATGACCGGTGCGCGGCCGATCGTCGATCTGATGTTCGGCGATTTCCTCTATCTGGTCATGGATCAGCTGTGCAACCAGGCCGCCAAGCAGCATTACATGTCCGGCGGCAAGCTGACCGTGCCGATGGTGCTGCGCACCAATCTGGGCGCCACCCGCCGCTCGGCGGCGCAGCACAGCCAGTCGCTCCAGGCGCTGGTAGCCCATGTTCCGGGCCTCAAGATCGCCATGCCCTCATCCGCCTATGAGGCCAAGGGCCTGATGAAGACCGCGATCCGCGACAACAACCCGGTCGTGATCTTCGAAGACAAGCTGATGTACCAGGACAAGGCGCCGGTGCCGGAGGAGGAATACCTGATCCCCTTCGGCGAGGCCCATATCAAGCGCGCGGGGCGCGACATCACCCTGATCGCCACATCCTCGATGGTGCAGGTCGCGGAGAAAGCCGCCGAACAGCTCGCCGGCGAGGGAATCGAGGCGGAAGTCATCGATCCGCGCACCCTCGTGCCGCTGGACGAGGCGAGCCTGCTCGCGAGCGTGCGCAGGACCAGCCGCGCCATCGTGATCGACGAGGGCCATCAGAGCTACGGCGTCACCGCCGAGATTGCCGCGCGGCTGAACGAAAAGGCGTTCTACCATCTCGATGCGCCGGTCCTGCGCATGGGCGCGATGGATGTACCCGTCCCGTTCAGCCCGGCCCTGGAGGATCTGACCGTGCCCACCCCGGAGCGGGTGGTGGCGCAGGCGCGCAAGCTCTGCGCGGGGGAGCTGATCCATGCCGCATGAGGTGACGATGCCGCAACTCGGCATGACACAGGATTCCGGGCGGCTGACGCAATGGCTGAAACAGCCCGGCGAAAAGGTCGCGCGCGGCGATCTCCTGTTCGAGGTCGAGACCGACAAGGCGACGATGGAGATCGAGGCCCAGGCCGACGGTTTCCTCACGCATGTCAAGGCCGATGAGGGGGCCGATATCCCCGTCGGCAAGGTGATCGCGAGGATCTCCGACACAGCTTCCGAGACGGCGGATGCGCCCGACGAACTGGCGGCGGCGCCCACGCCCGAGGCGGAACCCGCCCCCGGCACCGATGATGCCCTGCCGGAGGGACACGCGATCACCATGCCGCAGCTCGGCATGACGCAGGATAGCGGGGTTCTGGTCACCTGGCTGAAGGCGCCCGGCGATGCGGTCGGTGCCGAGGATATCCTGTTCGAGGTGGAAACCGACAAGAGCACGATGGAAGTCGCGGCCGGCCATGACGGCTATCTCGCCGCGACGCTGGCCGAACCGGGCGAGGCCATCGCCGTGGGCGGTATGCTCGCCATCATGTCACCAGGCCCGCCATCCGCTCCGGTCGCGCGATCGGCGGCGCAGATGGCGGCGCAGATGGCGGCGAAACCGGCCCCGGCTGACGCGAAAGCCGCGCCGGCCCGGGTCGAACCGGTCGCCGACGAGGCACCGCCGGCTGCCACGCCGCAGGCTGTGCCGGGATCGGAAGGTCGGATTCTCGCCTCACCCAAGCTGCGGCGGATTGCCCTTGTTGAAGGGCTCGATCTCTCCCGGCTGGTGCGCGCGGGCCATCCCCAGCCCTTCCATATGCGCGATCTCGAGATCCTGCGCAGCCTGCCCGACGAAACACAGCCGTCTGGCGTGCAACAAACCTCCCCGCATGTCACGGCAGCCGCCACAGCGATGCGGCTTACCGCGAAATCCGAGCAGGACGGCTTCGCCGCCTTCGCCCGCTGGGCCGGCGAAACGCATGGACTCGCCGATGCCGATGCGCTGCTTGCCGGCCTCGCCGGGGCAAGCCTCCCAGGCGGTCCCGGAATCGTCGCGGTGGAGCGTTTCGGCGCGAGACGGGCATTCCTTGTTCCGCAGGATCGGCGCCTTTCCGCCGCCACACCAAGCGACGCGGCACCGACGCTGATCCTGCGCGATCTGCGCGCGACCGCCGTGGAATCCGTGGCGATCGGCGCCGAGGCGCTGCCCGTCATCACGATCACCCGGCAGGGCGCGGGCCTTTCGATCACGCTCGAATGCGGCCCCGGCCAGATGGACGGCCCCGCCGCGATCGCCCTTCTCGATGCTTTCGCAGGACGGCTGCGCGAACCGCTGCGTCACCTGCTCTGAACCTTTCGAGGCCATCATGGATTACACCGATCTCTATATCGACGGCGGCTGGCGGGCGACGAAAGAGCGCTTCGACGTCATCAACCCAGCAACCGAAGACGTGCTCGCCTCCGTCGCCTCCGCCGACATTGCCGACGCCGATGCCGCTCTCGATGCAGCCGAGGCCGCCATGGCCGAATGGGCTGCGCGCACGCCGCGGGCGCGTTCGGAAGTGCTGCGCCGTGCTTTCGAGCTGATGAGCGCGCGGCTTGAGGATTTCGCCCGGCTGATCACGCTGGAAAACGGCAAGGCGCGCGCGGATGCCATGGGCGAGGCCGCCTATGCCGCCGAATTCTTTCGCTGGTTCGCCGAGGAGGCGGTGCGCGCCGACGGGCTGATCACCCGGGCGCCGAGCTCGGGCGCGCGCATCATCGTGCAGCACAAGCCCGCCGGTCTCGCCGTACTGATCACGCCCTGGAACTATCCCGCAGCGATGGGCACGCGCAAGATCGCCCCGGCGCTTGCGGCGGGTTGCGGCATGATCGTCAAGCCCGCCTCGGAAACGCCGCTGACCATGCTGGCGCTGATGCCGCTTCTGGAAGAGGCGGGTGTGCCGAGGGGGCTCGTCAACGTGCTGCCCTCGAAGCGCACCGGCGCGCTCGTCGATCACATGCTGGCCGATCCGCGCGTGCGCGTGGTCAGCTTCACCGGCTCGACGGCGGTCGGGCGCAAGCTGCTGACATCCGCCGCCGGTCAGGTGCTCAAACCCGCCATGGAGCTCGGCGGCAACGCGCCCTGCATCGTCTTCGACGATGCCGATCTCGATCAGGCCGTCGAGGGCACCATGCTGGCCAAGATGCGCAATCTTGGCGAAGCCTGCACGGCGGCCAACCGCATCTATGTGCATGAATCGGTCGCGCCGGAATTCATCCGCCGGCTGAGCGCGCGCATGGCTGCCCTCAATGTCGGTGACGGCACCGATCCGGAGGTCGATGTCGGCCCGCTCGTCAATGCCGATACCCGCGACAAGGTCGCCGCCTTCGTCGCCGATGCCGTGGCGAAGGGCGCGCGGATCGAATGTGGTGGCGACATTCCCGCAGGCAAGGGCTTTTTCTATCCGCCCACCGTACTCTCGCAGGTGCCGGAGACGGCCGATTGCGTGCATGACGAGATCTTCGGCCCCGTCGCCGCGATCCAGAGCTTCAGCGACCAGGACGACGTGATCCGCCGCGCCAACGCGACCGAATACGGCCTCGTCGCCTATGTCTTCTCGGGGGATTTCAAACGCGCCATGCAGGTCTGCGAGCGGCTCGAATACGGCATGGTCGGGCTCAATCGCGGGCTCGTCAGCGATCCCGCCGCGCCGTTCGGCGGGGTAAAGCAATCGGGGCTGGGCCGTGAAGGCGGGCATGAGGGCATGCACGAATTCATGGAAACCCAATACATTTCCGCCAGTTGGTGAGGAGATCGGGATGTCTGAAATCATTGCCGCACCCTCCGTCCGGCGCCTTGCCCGCGAACGCGGCGTCGATCTCGAGGAGCGCGCCCGGGCGCTGGGCCGCACCACCATGGCGCGCGAGGATATCGAGGTTGATGGTGCGGGAGCCGGCACGCCGGGCGGGGCGCCGGCTCTTGCACCCGGGACGTCCCACTGGGACATCGATCACGCGGCATACGGTCCTGTCACGCAAGAGCCGATGAGCCGCTTCGCCCGGCTCGCCGCCGCCAATCTCGGCGCCGCCAATGCGCAGATCCCGCAGGTCACGCATCACGACCGGGCCGATATGCGCGCCGTCGAGGCCTTTCGCGCGAGCCTCAGGGACGAGGCGCAGGCGCGCGGCATCCGGCTGACGGCGCTGGCTTTCCATGTCGCGGCGCTCGCGCGCTGCCTGCGCGCCTTTCCGCGCTTCAACGCCTCGCTCAGCGCGGATGGCGAGCGGCTGATCCTCAAGGATTACATCCATATCGGCATCGCGGTCGATACGCCGCACGGGCTGATGGTGCCGGTGATCCGGGATGCGGATCGCAAGGGATTGTGGCAGATCGCAGGAGAGATCGCCGATCTGGCGGCGCGGGCCAAGGCGCGCAAGCTCGGCCCCGATGCGATGGGCGGCGCCTCGATGACCATCACCTCGCTTGGCGGAATCGGCGGAATCGGCTTCACACCGATCGTCAACCCGCCGGAACTCGCGATCCTGGGCATCACCCGCACCGAGACGATCACCGTCTGGGAAGGCGACACGCCGCGCCCGGTGCCGATGGTGCCGCTCGATCTCAGCTACGATCACCGCGTGATCAACGGTGCGGACGCGGCGCGCTTCACGGCGCATCTGATCGAACTTCTGAGCGATCCGCGCGCGATGCTGATATAGCAGCGCATGCGCGATTCCGTCAGCGGCATGGGCAGACGGCGAGGGCCGTGAAACGTCGCCCTAATCCCCGCAGCCGAAAGCTATCATACGCTCCCGGATAAATCCGTTGAGCCCGGAGTGAATCTCCGAAACGTGGCGAATCGCCCATATGGATACGGCGATCACCGCGCTTGATTCCGTCATTGCGCACGAACCAATATGCGATTGGTCACGCCGGCATCAAGACCGGTGGCGCCGCAAATCCGATGAGGGGATCATCGCCCATGGCCGAGGCCGACGCCGAAACGGCGCACGCATCCAATGGCGGCGACAATTCAAGCCGCGCGCTCGCGGCTCTGCGCGCGCGTTTGCAGCGTATCGACCGGAATGGCGGAAAAGCCTTGCGGCTTCCGCCTGAGCGGGACCTCGCGGCGGAGCTCGGGATCGGGCGGCGGGCCGTGCGCCGCGCGCTGGAAGTGCTCGAAACCGAAGGGCTGATCTGGCGCCAGCAGGGCAAGGGGACCTTCACCGGTCCCCGTCCGAGCGAAAATCCGGGGACCGTGAGCGCGCTCGTCGATCGAACCAATCCGCAAGAGGTCCTCGAAGCGCGCATGCAGCTCGAACCTGCCCTCGCCGGTCTCGCTGCCATGCGCGCCGTCCAGCAGGACGTGCGCAACATGCGTGATCTGTGCGAACGCATCGCCCGTGCGCGCGACGATGATGCCCGCGAGTTATGGGACGAGGCGCTGCACCGCACCATCGGGCGCGCCGCCGGCAACGCGCTGCTCTTCGGTCTCTACGAGATCATCGAGGAAGTACGCCGCGACGAGGTCTGGCGCGGGCTGCGCGAACGGGCGCGCTCCCGGGCGATGGTGGCCACCTATGTCGAGCAGCATGCGGCCATTGTCGATGCCATCGCCCGCCGCGATCCCGGCGCTGCCGAACAGGCGATGCGCAGCCATATCGCCACGCTCCGCCGCAGCATTCTCACCCAGGACGATCAGGAGGCCGGCCTTGTCGGATAACGCGCCCCTTCTCGCAGTCGAGGATCTTTCGATCATGATCGGCCGGCAGGCTCAAAACCTCGTCGACGGCGTGAGCTTCTCGGTGATGCCCGGCGAGACGCTTTGCATCGTCGGCGAATCCGGTTGCGGCAAATCGGTCACGGCACTGGCGCTGATGGGTCTGTTGCAGACGCCGCCGGTCTCCGTCACCGGCGGGCGGGTGCGCTTCGACGGGCGCGACCTGCTCGGGCTCTCCGCCGAAGCCTGGTCGGCGCTGCGCGGCGACCGCATGGCCATGATCTTCCAGGAGCCGATGACGGCGCTCAACCCCGCCTTCACCATCGGCGACCAGATCATCGAATCGGTGATGCGCCATCGCGACATCGGCATCGACGCGGCGCGCGCGCATGCCCTCGACATGCTGGAGCGGGTCGGCATCCCCGCCGCCCGCACCCGCCTTGACGCCTACCCGCATCAGCTTTCCGGCGGCATGCGCCAGCGCACCATGATCGCCATGGCGCTCGCCAATGATCCCAGCCTGCTGATCGCCGACGAGCCGACCACCGCGCTCGACGTCACCATCCAGGCGCAGGTGCTGCAGCTGATCCGCGATCTCCAGCAAGAGAGCGGCACGGCCCTGATCCTGATCACCCATGATCTCGGCGTGGTCGCGGAAGTCGCCGACAAGGTCGCGGTGATGTATGCCGGGCGGATCGTCGAGGCTGCTCCGGTCGAGGCGCTGTTCAACGATCCCCAGCACCCCTACACGCTCGGCCTGATCGGCTCGCTGCCCGGCCTCGAAGCCGGGGCGCGCGGCGCCCGTCTCGCGACCATTCCCGGGCTCGTGCCGGCGCCGGAGAACATGCCGGCGGGATGCCGCTTCGCCGATCGCTGCCCCTTCGCCGATGCGGCCTGCGCCGAAGCGCCGCCTTTGCGCGAGATCGCGCCCGGCCATGCGGTCGCCTGTCATTACGCCCCGCTCGAGGAGCATTGCGCACCGGAGGAAGCGGCATGAGCGCAGCGGAGATCATCAGCGAAAACACTGCGACGCAGCCGGAGGCGGCGCCGGATACGCCGCTGATCGAGGCGCGCGGGCTGCGCAAGCATTTCGTCACGAAGCGCCCGCTCTTCGGCAAGCCGACCATCGTGCGCGCGGTCGATGGCGTCGATCTCAGCGTGCGCCGGGGCGAGACCTTCTCGATCGTCGGCGAATCCGGCTGCGGCAAGTCCACCCTCGCGCGGCTGCTGATCCGCCTGCTCGATCCGAGCGCGGGCTCGGTGATCTATGAGGGCAAAGACATCGCCGCCTTGCCCGAGGCCGAGATGCGCCGCCTGCGCCGCGATCTGCAATTCATCTTCCAGGATCCGTTCTCCTCGCTCAATCCGCGCATGACCATCGGCGGGCTGGTCGAGGAACCCATGCGCGCCCACGGCATCCATGATCCGAAGCAGCGCCGTGAGGAAGTCGCGAAGCTCTTGCGGCGGGTGGGGCTGCGGCCCGAATATGCCGATCGTTATCCGCATGAATTCTCCGGCGGCCAGCGCCAGCGCATTGGCATCGCCCGCGCCCTCGCCACGGGGCCGAAACTGCTGATCGGAGACGAGCCGGTCTCGGCGCTCGACGTCTCGGTCCAGGCGCAGGTGATCAACCTGCTGGAGGATCTCAAGCAGGAATTCGGCCTCACCCTGATCGTGATCGCCCACGATCTCGCCGTGGTGCGCCACATGAGCGACCGGGTCGGCGTGATGTATCTGGGCGAATTGGTAGAAGTCGGCGAGGCCGAGGATTTCTTCGCCGCACCCCTGCACCCGTATTCGCGCGCCCTGCTCGCGGCGATTCCGGCCCCCGATCCCGCACGCCGGCACGATGGCGACAGACCGACCCTGACGGGGGATATCCCCAACCCCGTCGCACCGCCGCCGGGATGCCGCTTCCATACGCGCTGCCCCTTCGCCGATGCGCGCTGCCGCACGGAGCGCCCGGTGCTGCGCCCGGCGGGCGAAGGGCGCTCCGTCGCCTGCCATCATTTCGAGACGCTGGAGCCGGCCGAAGGCCTGCCCCCGCCGCCCGCGCGCAGCCCGCGCGTGGAACAGCGCTTCGCCCTGTATCGGGCGCGGCGCGCCAGACAGACCCCGACAAGGGGCGATACACCCGAGGAATCAGGCCCGGGGATGCCCGGTTCGCAACAGGGACCGGAAAACTGACGAATAAAACGGATCCAAGAGGACCAGAGGAGAGAAACCATGAAATTCATGCAAACAGTCGGGGCTGCCGCCCTGATCGCCGCGATGGCGGCGAGCGCGCAGGCGCAGGAACTGCGCATCGGCCTGCAGGACGATGCCGACGTGCTTGATCCCGATCAGTCGCGCACCTTCGTGGGGCGTATCGTCTATACCGCGCTTTGCGACAAGCTCGTCGATATCGATCCCGATCTCAACATCGTGCCCCAGCTCGCGACCGACTGGAGCTGGTCGGATGACGAGACCGAACTGACCATGAGCCTGCGCGAGGGCGTCGTCTTCCATGACGGCACGCCCTTCAATGCCGAGGCGGTGATCGCCAATATCGACCGCAGCCAGAATCTGCCCGAGAGCCGTCGCAAGTCGGAAGTCGCCTCCATCACCGGCGTCGAGGCCGTGGACGACTACACCGTGCGCATCACGCTCGATGCGCCCGACGCGACGCTGCTCGCCCAGCTCGCCGATCGCGCCGGCATGATGATCTCGCCGACGGCGGCGGAAGAAATGGGCGTCGATTTCGGTTCGGCTCCGGTCTGCTCCGGCCCCTTCAGCTTCGTCGAGCGTGTCCAGCAGGATCGCATCGCGCTGGAGCGCTTCGATGATTACTGGAACGCCGATGAAATTCACATCGATGCCGTGACCTATCTGCCGATCCCCGACACCACCGTGCGTCTCGCGAACCTGCGTGCCGGCGATCTCGACATGCTCGAGCGCCTCGCAGCCACCGATGTCGCCAGCGCGCGCGACGACGAGGCGCTCTCCGTCGTCGATGTGACCGGGCTCGGCTATCAGGGCATCACCATGAATGTGGGCAACGGTTCGCGCTCCGAGGAGCCCTTCGGCCAGGATGCGCGTCTGCGTCAGGCGCTGAGCCTGTCGATCGACCGCAATGCGATCAACCAGGTGGTCTTCGAAGGCGCCTTCACGCCGGGCAACCAGCCGGTACCTCCGGGATCGCCCTTCTATGATGCGCGTTTCCCGGTTCCCGAGCGGGATGTCGAGGCCGCCCGTGCGCTGCTCGCCGAAGCCGGATTCGGCGATGGCGTGGAACTGACGGTGCAGGTGGCGAACAACCCGGTCCAGACCCAGGTGATGGAAGTGGTGCAGGCCATGGCCGCCGAAGCGGGCATCGATATCAGCATCCGCGCCACCGAATTCGCCACGCTGCTCCAGCAGCAATCGGCGGGTGAATATCAGGGCAGCCAGGTCGGCTGGTCGGGGCGCACCGACGTCGACGGCAATATCCACCAGTTCGTGACCTGCGAGGGCGGCATCAACGATTCCGGCTTCTGTGATCCGCGCGTGGACGAGCTGCTCGATCAGGCCCGGACCTCGAACGATCCGCAGGTGCGCAAGGAAGCCTATGACGCTTCCCGCGAAATCCTCAACGAGGAACTGCCGATCATCTATCTCTACCACCCGAGCTGGATCTGGGCGATGAGCGCCGATGTGGAAGGCTTCGAGGCCTATCCGGACGGCATGATCCGCCTCGAGGGCGTGCGCTTCACCGACTGAAGCCAGATGCAACGACACGATCCCGGCGCCTGACGCGCCGGGATCACCCCCGCCCGTCAGGGGCGGGTCGAACCTGTTCACCGGAAGGCGCCCGTCATGCTCGCATTCATCGGCCGCAGATTGCTGATCGCCATACCGACGATCTTCATGATCTCCGTCTTCGTCTTCCTGCTGCAGAAGCTTCTGCCCGGGGACCCGGTGCTGGCGCTGGCCGGCGAGGACCGCGACCCGGCGACGATGGAAGCCCTGCGCGAGATGTATCATCTCAACGAACCGCTGGTGATGCAGTATTTCTACTGGATCAGCGGCGTGGTGCAGGGTGATCTCGGCATCTCGCTGCGCACCAACCAGCCGGTCACCTCGCTGATCGCGGAAAAGCTGCCCGTGACCTTCCAGCTCGCCGTGATGGCGCTGATCTTCGCCGTCGGGATCGGCGTGCCGATGGGTATTCTCTCGGCGGTCTATAAAGGCAGCTGGCTCGACTATATCGCCAATTTCGTGGCCCTGTCGGGGCTCTCGATCCCGAATTTCTGGCTGGGCATCCTGCTGATCCTGCTGGTCTCGGTCAATCTCGGCTGGTTGCCGGCCTCGGGCTACCGGGCCTTCACGGTCGATCCGGTGCGCTCGATCGAGACCATGCTGATGCCCGCCTTCGTGCTCGGCACGGCGCTTGCGGCCACGCTGATGCGCCATACCCGCAGCGCCATGCTGTCCGTCCTGAAATCCGATTATGTCCGCACCGCCCGCGCCAAGGGCCTGCGCGAGCGCGTCGTCATCATGAAGCACGCCCTGCGCAACGCGCTGGTGCCGGTTGTGACGGTCTCGGCGCTTCTCTTTGGCGAATTGCTCGCTGGCGCTGTGCTGACGGAGCAGATCTTCACCATTCCCGGCTTCGGCAAGCTCGTCGTCGATGCCGTGTTCAACCGCGATTACGCCGTGGTGCAGGGCATCGTCCTCGTCACCGCCGTCGGCTTCATCCTGATGAACCTGCTCGCCGACACCGCCTACATGATCCTCAATCCGCGCATGAGGGACCAGAAATGAGCACGGTCGTCGCCGCACCGGCCCCGCGCATGCAGCCGCAGGCGGGGGATGTCCAGCCGCAGATCGAGACGCTGCCGCCGCGCCGCAACCGGGTCTGGGAGAAGCTGAGGCGACGCCCCTCCGCCCTGTTCGGGGCGGTGCTCGTCGGCACTTTCGTGATCCTCGCCATCGCCGCGCCGATCCTGCCGATCCTGCCGCCGGCACAGGGAGATTGGGGTGCAATCCGGCTTCCGCCTTCCCTCGATCATCCGTTGGGAACGGACCAGAACGGGCGCGATCTGCTCTCGCGCATGATCTGGGGTGCGCAGGCCTCGCTGCTCGCGGGCGTCGTCTCGGTGATGATCGCCGTCTTCGCCGGTGTGCCGCTCGGCGTCATCGCCGGCTGGCGCGGCGGCTGGACCGACGCCACCATCTCGCGCATGACCGAAGCGCTGCTCGCCGTGCCCTTCCTGATCCTGGCCATCGCCTTCGCCGCTTTCCTGGGGCCGTCCCTGACCAATGCGATGATCGCCATCGGCCTCTCCGCGACACCGATCTTCATCCGGCTGGCGCGCGGCCAGACGCTGGCGGTGAAGACGGAGGATTACGTCGAGAGCGCGCGGGCTGCCGGGGTCGGGCAATTGTCGATCCTGGCGCGCTACATCCTGCCCAATATCGCGCCGCCGATCATCGTCCAGGCCACGCTGACCGTCGCCACCGCGATCATCGCCGAGGCGAGCCTGTCCTTCCTGGGGCTCGGCCAGCAGCCACCGGCGCCGTCATGGGGAGCGATGCTCAATACGGCGAAGAACTTCATGGAGCAGGCCCCCTGGATGGCGATGTGGCCGGGGGCCGCGATCTTCCTCGTGGTGCTGGGCTTCAACCTGTTCGGCGACGGCCTGCGCGACGCGCTCGATCCGCGCGAGAGCTGATCCCGGGCGCGCCAGCGCCCGCGATCCAACCACGAACCGGGGCGAAAAACCCGGTCGCGACAAGGCGTCCGCAAGCGGCGTCGCGCTTTTCCCGGAGGAAACATGGCTTTCGATCACCCCTTCACCACCCGCCCCGAGATACGCGGGCGCTTCGGTGTGGTGACCTCCACCCACTGGATCGCGTCGAGCGTCGGCATGGCCATCCTGGAGCGCGGCGGCAACGCCTTCGACGCGGCGGTGGCGACAGGCTTCGTGCTGCAGGTGGTGGAGCCGCATCTCAACGGGCCGGGCGGCGACATGCCGGCGATCATCTTCGATGCCGCGACCGAGCGCACGCGCGTCCTGTGCGGCCAGGGGCCCGCCCCGGCTGGCGCCACGATCGCGCATTATCGCGGGCTCGGCCTCGACATGGTGCCGGGCTCCGGGCTCCTCGCCACCGTCATTCCCGGCGCCTTCGATGCCTGGATGCTGCTGCTGCGCGATCACGGCACGCTGGAATTGCGCGACGTGCTCGAACCGGCAATCCACTATGCCCGCCACGGCCACCCGGTCCTGCCGCGCGTCACCCATACCATCGCGGGGCTCGCCGATTATTTCCGCACGCACTGGCCGAGCTCGGCGCAGACCTGGCTCCCGGGCGGCAACGCCCCGCAGCCGCACGCGGATTTCGCCAATCCGGTTCTCGCGCAGACCTGGGAGCGTCTCCTCAATGAGGCCGGGAGCGCGCCCTCGCGCGAGGCGCGGATCGAGGCCGCACGGCGGGTCTGGTCGCAAGGCTTCATCGCGGAGCGCATCGACGCCTTCCTGCGCGAGGCGGAGGTGATGGATGTGACGGGACGCGCCCACAAGGGCGTGCTGACCGGCGCCGACATGGCCGGCTGGCAGGCGCATTTCGAGGCGCCGGCCTCGCGGCGGTTCAAGGGCTGGGAGGTGTTCAAGACGGGCGCCTGGGGACAGGGCCCGGCCCTGTTGCAGGCGCTCGCCATGCTGGAGGGCTGCGGCCTCGAGGAGGCCGATCCGGGCGGGCCGGAATTCGTGCATGCGGTGACCGAGGCGATCAAGCTCGCCTTCGCCGATCGCGAGGCCTATTACGGCGATCCTGACCATGCGCTCGTGCCTCTCGACACGCTGCTCGGCGACGCCTATGCCGCGCGCCGCCGCGCCCTGATCGAGCCGCAAGCCTCGCTCGAGCAGCGCCCCGGCGAGATCCCCGGTTTTCACCATCAGGCCCTGATGGCCCGCGCCAATGCCGAAAGGGGCGCGACGCGCGCTTCTGCAGGAGGCGCGGGAGCGGGCGAGCCGACCATGGCGCATCTCACGGAAAAGCGCGGCGATACCGTGCATCTCGACATCATCGACCGCCATGGCAACATGGTCTCGGCGACGCCCTCCGGCGGCTGGCTGCAATCCTCGCCGGTCGTACCGGGGCTGGGCTTCGCGCTCAATACCCGCGCGCAGATGTTCTGGCTGGAGGAAGGCCTGCCCACGAGCCTCGCGCCGGGGCGGCGTCCGCGCACCACGCTCTCGCCGAGCCTCGCCATACGCGACGACGGCACGCGGCTCGCCTTCGGCACGCCCGGCGGCGACCAGCAGGACCAGTGGCAACTGGTCTTCTTCCTGCGCCACGTGCTCTATGGGGAAGGCCTGCAACAGGCGATCGACGCGCCGCTGTTCCATAGCGGACATTTTCAGGAATCGTTCTATCCGCGCAATGCGCGCCCCGGCCATCTCGTCATCGAGGACCGCTTCGCGGCGCAGACGATCGCCGATCTGCGCATGCGGGGGCATCGCATCGAGGTTGCGGGCCCATGGAGCGTCGGGCGACTGACGGCGGCACGGCGCGAACCGGACGGGCGGTTGCGGTCGGCGGCGACGCCGCGTCTGATGCAGGCTTATGCGGTGGGGCGCTGAGCGCCCACCATCGAGAGCATCATGCCGTCAGGTGGATACCGGCTGACGGAGAAAATGATGCGCCAGATAATGACCTGGAGCGCCCGGCCTGACTCCGTCAGGTCGGAACGGGCTCTAAAAGGAGTAACGCAGCATGACCTATTCCATCGTGGCCCTGTGCCCTGAAACCGGCCATCGTGGCATCGCCGTGGCGAGCCGCTTTTTCGCCGCCGGCGCGATCGTGCCCTATATCCGGGGCGGGCGTGCTGCGGTGGCGAGCCAGGCCTTCATCAATCCGCTCTGGGGCATGGAGGCAGCGGAGCTTTGCGCTGCCGGGGAGCCGGGCGAGGCCGTGATCGCCGATCTCGTCGCCCGCGATGCGGGGTCCGAACACCGCCAGATCCATCTGATCGACGCGCATGGCGCCATCGCCGCCCATACCGGCGCATCCTGTGTCGCGTGGGCCGGGCATGTGAGCGCGCCGGGTGTCTCCGTCGCCGGCAACATGCTCGCCGGGCCGCAGGTGGTGGAAGCGGTGCGTGACGCGTTTCTCGCCGCGTCCGGCCCGCTCGCGGAGCGGATGATGACGGCGATGGAGGCGGGCGAGGCGGCCGGTGGCGACAAGCGCGGGACGCAATCGGCGGGGCTGCGCCTGCATCGCAGCGAGGATTACCCCTGGTTCGATCTGCGCGCCGACGACCACCCCGATCCACTCGCCGAAATCCGCCGGCTCTACGCGGTGGCGCATGAGCGTTTCATCCATTTTGCGGAATCCATGGGCACCCGCGCCAATTTTTCCGGCGCCATCGACCGCGCCCCGATGGACAAGGCAATTGCCGAGGCTGAAGCCGCCCGGATTGCACGGGGCGAACCATCGCGCTCATTCGCGCGCGAGCGCGGCTGACGCTGAAGCCTTCGCGTTTGACGGCAGCAGGCCGCGCGCCGCCTGCGACATCCTTCGCTTGCGCTCAGCCGGTTACCGCGGCAAGACGGGAGGTGCGAGAGAACGTGGCAGGGGAGCTCGGCGATATGAAAAGACGGCAGACGCTGCACCGGTTTCTGGTGGAATATGAGTGGGTCCATATCAGCATCGGGGTGGTGGGTAACGCGACGTTCTTCGTCGGTTCGATCTTCTTTCTTCCTGCCTTTGACGGGTGGCTGACCTTCGGAGTCTGGCTGTTCATCACGGGATCGCTGCTGATGCTGTTCGGCGCTGTCGGCGACGGCTTGAAGAAATACTGGACCGGTCGCTACGGCGATCCGCGCGCGATCGCCTGAACGAAAACGGGCGGTACCATCACGGCACCGCCCGCATCATATTGAACGCGCATTGCGCAACGTGTCAGGCGATCACTCGACCTGGCGCGCCTCTTCGACCCAACCTTCGAACGTATCGGCGTTTTCCTCGATCCACGCATCCGCATGCGCCTCGATGTCAGACATCGAATCCTCGCCCTCACGCATCAGCAGGTTCTGGGCGGAGACGTCGTTGATGTCGATCTCGACGAGTTCGAGGAAGCGCGCGGCAGCCGGATTGGCCTCGGCCCAGTCGCGGTTGGCAAGCACGCGGATATCGTCCACGGCAAAGCCCAGATTGAGACCGTTGGCAGAGGTGTCCTCGGCCGTGGCATCATCGTTGTCGGGAAGCGAGGTATAGGGCACTTCCAGCCACTCGACGTCTTCACCCGGCACCAGCACGCCCGAAACCCAGAGCGGTGTCCAGGTATAGTAGAGGATCGGCTCGTCCTGCTCGAAGCGGGCGATGGTGTCGGCCATCAGCGCGAAGTAGCTGCCCTGATTGTGACGCACCGTGTCGCCGAGACCGTATTCCGGAAGCTGATGCTCGATCACGAGCTCGCAGCCCCAGCCCGGATTACAGCCGGTGAGGTCGGCCATGCCGTCGCCATCGGCATCGAAGATCGCGGCGATTTCCGGATCCTGCAACTGCTCGAGATTGGTGATGCCGTATTCGTCGGCGGTCGCCTTGTCGATCAGGTAGCCCTGCAGCACGTTGGCGATGAGGTTGCCCATCTTCGTCAGCTGCGCCTCGCCGCCGGAATTCTGGTAGAATTCCTCATGCAGCAGGTTCCAGTGCACGCCGGTGAAGTCGGCATCGCCCTGGCCGAGCGCGACATGCATCACGGCATATTCGGATTCGAGCGGATCCTCGACTTCGTAACCGAGCCGGCGCAGGCCCTCGAACAGGATCTCGTGCTGGAAGATTTCCTCGGCGATGCCGGAGGTGATCGGCTGGACGCTGACGCCCTCGCCGGGCATGTGCTCGTCAGCCTGGACCGCGCTGGCGGAAAAGCCGATCGCGGTGGCGAGCGCCATGGCGCTGACAGTGCGGAAATGCTTGGTCATGATGACTCCTTTGTGTCCATTCGGATTGGTATTGCCTTGCGGGGCTGGTTCGCAGCCCGGCAAAAGGACGCCGCCCGCACCGCGCGGCGCAGCAGAAGCGGCATCCGGCGGCGCACACCATGCGGGGCACGGTGCGCGCCGAAAAGAATCAGGCGGCGGCCTTGCCGCTCGCAGGCTGTATGGACGGCGCGGAGGCCGTTTCCGGCTTGCCGTCGCCCTCGGGCGCGCCGTCATCTTCCGGCTTGCCGCCCCCGTTGCCGGCAGTGAGCCGGCGCACGAGGCCGATCGGGCCGCGGTCAACCATGCGCTGCCCGCCACGTTCGCGCTCGCTCTGGGCCAGCGCCTGGGTCATGCGGTCGAGGATGATCGCGAGTACGACGATCCCGATACCGCCGATCACGGCGAGACCCATATCAAGGCGTCCGATGCCCCGCAGGACCATCTGGCCCAGCCCGCCCACGGAGATCATCGATGCGATGACCACCATCGACAATGCGAGCATCAGCGATTGGTTCACCCCGGCCATGATGGTTTTCGTGGCCAGCGGCAATTGCACACGCCAGAGCAGCTGGCGTCGCGACGCACCGAAGGCGAGTGCTGCCTCGATCACGTCCTTGGGAACCTGACGAATGCCCAGATTCGTGAGACGGATCAGCGGCGCCACGGCGAAGATGATCGTCACGATCACGCCCGGCACATTGCCGATACCGAACAGCACCACGATCGGCACCAGATAGACGAAGGCCGGTGTCGTCTGCATCGTGTCGAGAACGGGGCGCAGCCCCTGTTCGAAGCGATCGCTGCGCGATGTGAGGATGCCCAGCGGAATGCCGATCGCAGCGCAGAATGCCACGGCAGTGAGCACCAGCGAGAGCGTCGTCATGGCCTGTTCATAGGCTCCGATCAGACCGAGGAAGAACAGGCTCAGGAAAGAGCCGATCGCCAGACGCGGTCCTACCAATTGCCACGCGATCAGCGCGATCAGCCCGATCATCAGGGTCGGCGGCAGGAATTGCAGCGTCCCCTCGACGGTTTCGAGCACCCAGTCGACCGGCTGGCGGACGGCACGGAAGAAATTGCGCGCGCCCGAAATCCAGTCGAAGAAGACGTCGATCCAGTCGGTGAAGGGAAGCTGCCAGGTATCGAAGGGGCGCAGCGGGTTGAATTGGGCGTTCATGTCACACGCCCTCCCGGGCTTCGGTTTGTGGCGGGGCCGTATCGGCAGCCGCCGCCATGGCCGGTTTGTCCTCGCCGATCACGCTGTCGAGCGCTTGCAGCAGCGCCGAGCGCGAGACGGCGCCGGCATAGCGGCCGTTCTCGTCGACGACGGGCACGGCATAGGGGGTGGTCGCCACGACATTCATCAGATCGCCCAGATGCGTTTCGGGGCTGATCGTCGGGCAATCGGGCAGCAAGGCCTTTTCCAGCGGGCGGTCTGCCTTGCGCGCCTCGTCGAGGGTTGCGAGACTGGCCACGCCGAGGAAGCGGCGATTGCGCCCGAGCACGTAGCCATATTCGCGATCATGGGTTTCCAGAGTGCGAATCGCCGCGCGCGGGCCCTGCTCGGGCTTGTCGATCAGCGTGACCTGGGTGCGGCGCGCGATATCGCGGGCGGTGAGCACCTTCGAGACATCGACGCCGCGGAAGAAGGAGCGCACATAGTCATTGGCGGGATTCTTCAGGATTTCCTCCGGCGTGCCCACCTGCACCACGACACCGCCCTGCATGATGGCGATGCGGTCGCCGATGCGCATGGCTTCGTCGAGATCGTGGCTGATGAAGATGATGGTGCGTTGCTTTTCCTCCTGGAGCATCAGCAACTCGTCCTGCATCTCGGAGCGGATCAGCGGGTCGAGCGCGGAGAAGGCCTCGTCCATCAGGAGGATCGGCGGATCGGCGCACAGGGCACGGGCCAGACCGACACGCTGCTGCATGCCGCCGGACAACTCGTCCGGGTAGCTGTCGGCATTGGCCGCGAGGCCCACCTGCGCCAGCGCCGCCATGGCGCGCCGGTGGCGCTCGTGCCGCGAGATCCCGCCGAGTTCGAGCCCGAAGGCGACGTTGTCGATCACTTTCATGTGGGGCATCAGCGCGAAGGACTGGAACACCATGCTCACGGTGTCGCGGCGCAGCTTGCGCAAGCCCTCGTTGTCCAGCTTGACGATATCCTCGCCGTCGATCTCGATCGACCCGGAGGTCGGCTCGTAGAGACGGTTGAACATGCGCACCATGGTCGATTTGCCGGAGCCCGAAAGACCCATGATCACGAAGATCTCGCCCTCGCGGATGGTGAAGTTTGCATCGACGACGCCCACAGTCTGCCCGGTCTCGGCGAAGATCTCGTCCTTGTCGCGCCCTTCCCGGATCAGCCGCATCCCTTCCTGAGGATGGTCGCCGAAAACCTTGTAGAGGTTGCGCACGGCGATCTTGTCGCGTTTTGGCGTATCGGTCATTGTATCCCTTGACATGCCATAACAAAGAAAAATCCCGCTCCGGAATAATAATTACCGGACGGGGCGTTACGGCTTCGGTGTGACCTTATACTAGAGGCGCTGATCGCCGATGGCAATGGCGCTGGCCAGAATTGTCCGAAAAATGCCGGAATTGTGCCAGAATTCGAATGATATTTCATAATGCTCGCGTTTATATTAAATGATTGCGCTTGATACGTTGAAGGCACCCCAGGATACTTGTCATGCCTTGCGGGCATCGCCCGGACCGCGCCACCGGGTTTGTGCCGCCCTTCCGATCCTTCGCATGAGAGTGTGTGCAAAAGCGGCTTGCCGCCGGGCGGGCGCCTCGCGATCATGATCCGCGAAGTTCAAGCGTCGCGCCGGTCAGGCCGGTGCGCGCCCGGCACGATCCCGACGGAGGACGATCATGGCTCATGAATTCAGGGCGAAGGGCGCGAGCCCCGCCATCCTGCGCAACAGCGCCATCGACGAGGAGGCGCTCCAGGAAGCGCGGATCGATCTCGCCGCCTGTTTTCGCATGGCCGCCCGGCTGGGCATGAGCGAGGGCATCTGCAACCATTTCTCGGCCATCGTGCCGGGGCGCGACGATCTCTTCATCGTTAACCCTTATGGCCTCTCCTTCTCCGAGGTCACCGCGTCGAGCCTGCTGGTCTGCGATTATGACGGCAACGTGATTTCCGGCGAGGGCCAGCCGGAAGCGACCGCCTTCTACATCCATGGGCGCCTGCACATGCGCCTGCCGCGTGCGCGCGTGGCCTTCCACACGCATATGCCCCATGCGACGGCGCTTTCCATGGTGGAGGGCGATCCGCTGGTCTGGGCCGGCCAGACGGCCTTGAAATTCTATGGCCGCACCGCCATCGACCGCGACTATAACGGGCTCGCCCTCGACGAGGCCGAGGGCGACCGCATCGCCGGCGCCATGGGAGATGCCGATATCGTCTTCATGAAGAACCACGGCGTCATGGTCATCGGCCCCTCGATCGCCGAGGCCTGGGACGATCTGTATTATCTTGAGCGCGCCTGCGAGGTCCAGGTCCTCGCCATGAGCACCGGCCGCAAGCTCACCCCGGTCGAGCCCGATATCGCGCAAAAGACCTACGACCAGATGCGCGAAGGCGATTCCGGGAGCGCCCGCCTGCATCTGGAAAGCATCAAGCGCAATCTGATGCGCGAGGAGCCGGAATTCGCGGATTGAGCCCAGGCTGCAAGCCGGGAGGCGGGCTTCATGCAGGGGGATCACCTCTCTGCCCGTGCAGAGGGTGATCCGGCGCGGCCTTGATGGCGGCGATCGCGCATGGCGTGTCGTCTGATCAGACGAGCCCCGGATCGATCACCGTCTCGCGCTCCAGCCATTCCGGTACGGGCAGGCCCTTCTCGCGCAGGAAGGCGGGGTTGTAGAGCTTGGACTGGTAGCGCGTGCCGTAATCGCAGAGAATGGTGACGATGGTCTTGCCCGGGCCGAGCTCGCGGGCAAGGCGAATGGCGCCGGCGATGTTCACCCCGGTCGAGCCGCCCATGCACAGCCCCTCCTCGCGCAGCAGATCGAACACGATCGGCAGGGCTTCCTCGTCGGCGATCTGCCAGGCGTGATCGACGGGCGCGCCCTCCAGATTGGCGGTGATGCGGCCCTGGCCGATCCCCTCGCTGATCGAGGAGCCGGAGGATTTCAGTTCGCCGGTGGTATAGAAGGAATACAGCGCTGCGCCCATCGGATCGGCGAGCCCGATGCGGATATTCGCGTCGCGCTCCTTCAGGGCCATGCCGACACCGGCCAGCGTGCCGCCGCTGCCCACGGCGCAGATGAAACCGTCGACCTTGCCCTCGGTCTGGTCGAAGACCTCCGGGCCGGTGGTCTCGTAATGGCCCTGGCGGTTGGCGGTATTGTCGAACTGGTTGGCCCAGATCGCACCATTCGGCTCGCTCGCGGCCAGCCGCTCTGCGAGGCGCCCGGAGACCTTCACGTAATTGTTGGGATTGGCGTAGGGGACGGCGGGGACCTCGACGAGCTCGGCCCCGGCCAGGCGCAGCATGTCCTTCTTTTCCTGGCTCTGCGTTTCCGGGATCACGATCACGGTGCGATAGCCCAGCGCATTGCCCACGAGCGAGAGCCCGATCCCGGTATTGCCCGCCGTACCCTCGACGATGACGCCGCCGGGGCGCAGCGCGCCGCGGCGTTCCGCGTCGCGGATGATGGCGAGCGCCGCGCGGTCCTTGACCGATTGCCCCGGATTCATGAACTCGGCCTTGCCCAGAATGGTGCAGCCGGTGAGCTCCGAGGCTTTCTTCAGGCGGATCAGCGGCGTGTTGCCGATCGCTTCGATGATGCCGTTCTTGATATGCGCGGCCATGGCGCTTCCTCTCGCAAACACGTGTCCGGACGTGTTTTATCGCAATTCACGAAAATTGCGAGAGGAAACAGCGCACTTTCATCTGTGACCGGCTCAGCCGCCGGTCACACTCATGTGACGGCTGACCGCCGGGTTCCCCTTGTCGCCGTGCCTGGCTCGCTCGATGACGAAATCATGGCCCTTGGGCTTGCGCGCGATGGCGTTCTGGATCGCCCGCGCGACGGGCTCGTCGCTCTCCGACGCCCGCAGCGGCTCGCGCAGATCGGCGGCGTCTTCCTGGCCGAGGCACATATAGAGCGTGCCGGTGCAGGTAAGGCGCACGCGGTTGCAGCTCTCGCAGAAATTATGCGTCAGCGGCGTGATGAAGCCGAGCCGCCCGCCCGTCTCCTCGATCCGGACATAGCGGGCCGGGCCGCCGGTGCGGTCGGGCAGATCGGTGAGGGTGTAGCGGTCGAGCAGCGAGGCGCGCACCTGCCTGAGGGAGAGGAACTGGTCGGAGCGGTCTTCGTCGATCTCGCCCAGCGGCATCACCTCGATCAGGGTGAGATCCATGCCGCGCCCATGCGCCCATTCGATCATGGGGACGATCTCGTCCTCGTTGAAATCCTTGAGCGCCACCGCATTGATCTTGACCTTGAGCCCCGCCGCCTGCGCGGCGTCGATCCCCTGCATGACCTTGCCGAGATCGCCCCAGCGGGTGATGTGACGGAACTTGTCGGGGTTCATCGTGTCCATCGACACGTTGATGCGCTTGACGCCGCAATCGGCGAGATGCTGCGCGTGGCGGGCGAGCTGCGAGCCGTTGGTGGTCACCGTCAGCTCTTCGAGCGCGCCGCTCTCGAGATGGCGCGTCATGCCCTCGAAGAAGCGCATGATGTTGCGCCGCACGAGCGGCTCACCGCCAGTGATGCGCAGCTTCTTCACGCCCTGACCGACGAAGACGGAACAGAGCCGGTCGAGCTCTTCCAGCGTCAACAGGTCGCGCTTGGGCAGGAAGGTCATGTCCTCCGACATGCAATAGACGCAGCGGAAATCGCAGCGATCCGTCACCGAGACGCGCAGATAGCTGATGGTGCGACCGAACGGATCGATCAGCGGGGCTCCCGCATCGGCGGGCAATGTGCGGGTGAAATCAATCTCCGACGAGGCCATGCGCCCTCTCTCCCTCCAGAATTCGCCGCGTTTCGCGGTCTTGTCCAAGCGCTTGCGCGCGCCTGATGATGGTTGCGTATCGCTACTAAACGGATGATAGGCCGGATGGCGCGCTCTGCCAACCCGCCCGTTCGCCTGACCTTGCCTTTGGCGCCATCCGGCAATGTGGCCGCTCGGGCCATGGCTGGCAAGCCGGACATTCGCCGATGCGCGGCGCTGCACCCGGCGGCGGCTTCTGCTCATGGGGGGGCTTCAAGGGATTTGCTCAAGGGCTATGCCCGCGCGCATCACCCCTGTAAGATTTCGGAAATTGCAACGTGAGCGTGATTCGGCGCATCGCGATGCTGATCGTTATTTCTGGGGTGGACGAGTCAGATGAAGCTTGCGGCGCTCGAGACCTTTGCCGATACCCTCAAATCGAAATTCGCATTGCCCGGCTCCGCCTCTCCGGAGGATCAGCTGAAGCCGCCCGTTGCAGAACTTCTGGAGGCTGCTGGTGCGCAATACGGGTTGAAAATCGAAACCCGCACCGAAACGCATCTGTCCGAGCACAAAGTCAGGCCGGATATCGCCGTCTATGTCAACGGCCTGATCTGCGGCTATATCGAATTGAAGGCACCCGGCCTCGGCGCGGATGCGCCCCGGCTCAAGGGCGATCACAACAAGCAGCAATGGAAGAAGCTGCAAGCCCTGCCCAATCTGATCTACACGGATGGGCGCGAATGGGCGCTCTACCGCACCGGTGAGCGGCCCGACGGGCAGCCCCTGCTGCGGCTGAATGACGATCCAACGCAAAAAGGCAAGGCTGCGGTCTCGCAAGCAGACGCCGAGTCGCTGGAGCGGCTACTGCGCGGCTTCTTTAACTGGAGCCCAAGCGTTCCGCACACGCCATCCGGTCTCGCCGCCTATCTCGCGCCGTTGACACGTTTTCTGCGCACGGAAGTCGAGACCGCACTCGACGTCTCCGGCTCTGCGGTCGAGCTTCTGGCCAATGAATGGCGGCAATTCTTCTTTCCCGATTCCGACAACCGGAAATTCGCTGACGCCTATGCGCAGACAGTGACCTATGCGCTGCTGCTCGCACGGCTTTCCGGTGCCGCGAAGCTCGATACGGCGGACGCCGCCGCCATCCTCGACAAGAATAACGGCCTGCTCGCGCGCACTCTCGAACTGCTGGGCCAGCCGGAAGCGCGCAAGGAATTGTCCGTCGGCTTTGCACTGCTGGCGCGCTCGCTCGAAGCGCTCGATCCGCATGATTTCATGAAGTCCAAGCCCGATTTGTGGCTTTACTTTTATGAGGACTTCCTCGCCGCCTACGATCCGAAACTGCGCCGGGATTACGGCGTCTATTACACGCCGCGCGAAGTCGTGGAATTGCAGGTGCGTCTGGCGTCGGAATTGCTGGAAAAGCGTTTCGGCAAGAAGCTCGGCTTCGCCGATGACGGGGTGGTCTTCCTCGATCCGGCGGTGGGCACCGGCACTTATCCGGTCGCGGCGATCAAGCATGGTCTGGACAAGGTGCGCGAGCGATCCGGCCCCGGCGCCGTGCCGGCGCGCGCCCGCCAGATGGCGGAGAACATGCACGGTTTCGAAGTGCTTGTCGGGCCTTATGCGGTCGCGCATCTGCGCCTGACGCAGGCGCTGGAAGGCGCCATCAACGAGGCGCGGGAGGATGGCGCGCCGGAGGAAAAGCTCGACAAGCGGCTCAACATCTATCTCGCCGACACGCTCGAAAGCCCGAACGCCGCCCCGCCCGGCGGGCTCACCCTGACCTACCGCGCCCTCACCCGCGAGCATGAAGCCGCGCGCAAGATCAAGAACGAGGGCGACATTCTCGTCTGTCTGGGCAATCCACCTTATGACCGGCAGCAGATCGAGGATGGCGACACGACCACGCAGCGCAAGGGCGGCTGGGTGCGCTTCGGCGATCAGGTCGAGGGGGCTGCAAAGCAGGAAGAGCAGGGCGAACGCGCCATCCTCAAGGATTTCACCGAACCGGCGACGCAGGCTGGGGCAGGCGTCCATCTGAAGAATCTCTATAATGACTACGTCTATTTCTGGCGCTGGGCCCTGTGGCGGCTGTTCGAGCAGCAGGAGAGCGGTGGCATCGTCACTTTCATCACCGCGTCGAGCTATCTGGCCGGGCCCGGCTTCGTCGGGGTGCGCGAAGTCATGCGCCGCACGTTCGATGAGCTCTGGATCATCGATCTGGGCGGCGACAATCTCGGTACCCGCAAGACGCCGAATGTCTTCAATATCCAGACCCCGGTCGCCATCGCCATCGGCATGCGCAGCGCCACGCCGTCACCGGACACGCCGGCGAAAGTGCATTACGCCAGAATCGATGGCGCAACGCGCGAAGAGAAGCTGACGCAACTGGAAGCGATCGGCGATTTCCGGGCGTTCACATGGCGACAGGCTCCTGATGACTGGCACAAGCCGTTTTTGCCTGCTGGGAAAGGGGATTATTTTGAGTGGCCGAACCTTACAAACCTGTTCCCATGGAGCCATCCTGGATCGGAAATAAAACGGTCGTGGCCTATTGCTGAATCTCCAGAAATCTTGACCCGCCGATGGGAGAAGCTTGTTTCGTCACCGGCGCAAAACAGGCGCGCTTTGCTTAAGGCAACACGCGATCGCGATGAGAACACAAACGTAAATGGAATACTTTCGAATGCGCCGGTAAAATCTTTATCCAGTGCAACCTTAAAAGATAAAAATGAAGGATGTTATCGTTATTCGTATCGATCTTTCGATAATCAGTACATATTGATCGATAATAGAATTGGCGATTATTTTAGGCCGCCCCTTGTCGAGGTTGCAACCGAAAGAGCAATTTTTCTCACGGCGCTCCAAGGTCACCCATTAGGGCATGGTCCCGGAATCGTTGCATGCGCCTATCTTCCAGACCGACACATTTTCCGCGGCTCTTACAGTGGCAAAGACATCATCCCCCTCTATCGAGATGCGGCGGGAACCGAGCCCAATGTCACCGCTGGGCTGCTTGATGTGTTGGGCAAGGAATATGGCGACACGCCCTCGGCGGAAGACCTTGCGGCTTATGTCTATGCGCTTCTGGGCGGGCAATCCTATACGCGGCGGTTCTGGAACGAGCTGGAGACGCCCGGGCCGCGCGTGCCGCTGACGAAGGACAGCGCCTTGTTCGACGAAGCCGCCGCGCTCGGAAGCAGGCTGATCTGGCTGCATACCTATGCGGAGCGCTTTCAGGGGCCGGATCGCGGGAATGAAGTGCCGCAGGGATCGGCGCGGACCGTCAAGGGCGTGTCGTCCGATCCCGCGCACTACCCGGAAAAATATTCCTATGATGAGGATGCGCACGAGATCATCGTCGGCGATGGCCGCTTCGGCCCCGTTGCGCCCGCGATCTGGGAATTCGAGGTGTCGGGCCTGAAGGTGGTGCAATCCTGGCTCGGCTACCGCATGAAAAAGCGCGCCGGCAAGAAATCCTCGCCCCTCGACGATATCCGCCCCGAGCACTGGACGGCGCGGATGAGCGACGAATTGCTCGAATTGCTCTGGGTGCTCGAAGCCACGCTGGCCATGGAGCCGGAGCTGGAATCCGTGCTCGACAGGGTCGTTGCCGGCGCCTGTTTCCAGGCATCGGACCTGCCAACCCCTCAGCCTCACGAACGCAAGGCACCCGGCGCAAAAGCCAAGGCCGGCGACGACCTCTTCGCCCTGCTCGAAAGCGAGGAGGAAGAGGAAGACTGACTTCCCCCTTCATGAAGGCCGCGCCCCGGCCTCCCTCCCCAGCGGGGAGGGAATGAGGGTGGGGAGAGGCGGTGATGCCATTGCCCTGCGCTGCGGATTGCGGAAGCCGGGTTCACCCCACCCTTGACCCCTTTCCACGGAGGGAGATCGGGCGCGCGCTGCATCACTCTCGCGCACCCTGCCGCTCCAGCGGGAGCAGGGCGGGCTGGTTGGGTTCCAGCGGGAGCAGGGCGGGTGTGTCGTCGGGCGGGGCGTGGCGCAGCACGCGATATTGGCCGCCGTCATCGCGGTGCACGGTATAGACCAGTTCGCCACCGACCTCCGGCACCGCGCGCCGACCACGCAGGATGAGCGCCGTCATCGCGAAGATGAAGACCGGTGGCACGATCAGCCAGAGCGCCTTGATCCAGTCCGCGAGTGATTGATACGTGCCGAGAAAAGCCTGAAACGCCGATATCTCTTCCATCGTCGAACTCCCCGAAAACCGTTCAAAACCGGGTCCGTATGGTCACCAGAGGTTCGCTCTGGTGACCGGGGAGCTAGAAAGCCGCCTGTAGACGACCGCACTGGCCTTTGGGCCGAAGCCTTGAACATACGCCAGCGCCTCCCCGGCCATGAAGGTCGAGGAGGTGCCTTTTCGGTCGCACCGACCGCTACAGGAAGGGGATTCTAGGCCCCGGGGCCGGATTTCACCGACCCTGTGGCGACATTAAAACACGTATCAGGCATTGGAAAGAGGGGTTTTGGTTGTATCGGCGCACAACTGGCTGCGCCAGTGATGAAGGCCGCGCCAGAACTCCCCTCTCCGCAGAGAGAGGGAAGAGCGCGCTGCATTGACGGCCCGGAGCAGACGCAAGCGCTGGTGCGTTGCCCGCATATCGGGGCCGGGGGACGATTATGGCATTTACCTTTGCGCAAATTAGGCTAGATGGAAGTGAACATCGGCCTTTCTGCGCCAGCGGCCTGCCCCTGGGATTGGATATTTCTTGTCGAACGACGATACTGCCCGCGGGACCACTGCGACCCCGCGCTCCTGGAACGTGGCGCTCGCCCGCTACCGCCAGCCCGACAACCGCCGTGGCGCGTTTGAAATCCTCGTCACCGCCGTGCCGTTCGTGGCGTTGTGGAGCGTCGCGGCGCTGTTGGTGACGAACGGGTATTGGTGGGCCGGGCCGATCCTGGCCGTGCCGGCGGCGGGGCTGCTCGTGCGCATGTTCATGCTGCAGCATGATTGCGGGCACGGAGCGCTGTTCTCGCGGCGCGCACTGAATGACTGGATCGGGCGCGCCATCGGGGTGTTGACCTTCACGCCCTATGATTACTGGCGCCGCACGCATGCGGTCCACCACGCCAGCGCCGGCAATCTCGACCAGCGCGGCATCGGCGATGTCGACACACTGACCGTCGCGGAATACCGCGCGCGCTCGCGTGCAGGGCGGCTGCGCTACTGGCTGTACCGGAATCCGCTGGTGATGTTCGGCCTCGGGCCGGCCTGGCTGTTCATCTGCCAGTACCGGTTGCCTGTCGGCCTGATGCGCAGCGGCTGGGAGCCCTGGATCTCGACGCTGGCCACAAATGCCTGCATCGGGGGCATGGCCGCCCTGCTGATCTGGCTGGTCGGCCTCGGCCCGTTCCTGCTGGTCCAGGGCCCGATCATCCTGATCGCGGCCACGGCGGGGGTATGGCTGTTCTATATCCAGCACCAGTTCGAGGAGACCCACTGGTCACAAGGCCGAGAGTGGAACCACCAGAACGCCGCCCTGCACGGCAGCTCGCATTATGATCTGCCGCCGATCATGCAATGGTTCACCGGCAATATCGGTATCCACCACGTGCATCATCTGTCGAGCAAGGTGCCGTTCTATCGCCTGCCGGAGGTGCTGCGCGATTTTCCGGCCTTGCAGGATACCAACCGGATCGGCTTTCGCGAAAGCCTTGGATGCGTGAAGCTCGTGCTCTGGGACGAGGAATCACGCCGGCTGATCTCCTTCCGGGAGGCAAGGGGCGCAAGGGGCGCAAGGGGCGCAAGGGGCACGCCGCCGACAGCGGCCGCCTGAGCGACCGCCTCCCGGTCATCGCCTCAGCCGCCGAGGCGCACGAGCTGCTTGCCGAAATTCCGGCCCTCCATCAGGCGCATGAAGGCCTCGGGCATGGATTCGATGCCGTCGAGCACATCCTCGCGCGTGGCGATGCCGCCCTCCCGGGCCAGGGCCGCGAGGCGGGTCAGGGCCTCGTCGCGGCGGTGCCACCAGTCGAAGACGAGAAAGCCGTGGATGCTGGCGCGGGTGACGATCAGATGCCCCATGAAGCGCTCGCCCATATCCGGCTGACCGGCCCTGTCGGCCAGCGCGATGCGCCCGCACTGGATGACGCGGGCATGGTTGGCGAGGTTCTTCATCACCGCATCGTGGATCGGGCCGGCGGTGTTGTCGAAGAAGATATCGACACCTTGCGGGCAGGCTTTCGCCACGGCGCCGGTGAGATCCTGCTCACTGCGATGGTTGATCACCGCATCGAAGCCGATCTCGCGGCACCAGGCCAGCTTGTCGTCGCGCCCGGCAATGCCGACGACGCGGCAGCCGGCCTGTTTCGCCAGCTGGCCGACGAGCTGACCCACGGCGCCGGAAGCCGCCGAGACCACCAAAGTGTCGCCGGGACGCGGGCGCCCGACATCATAGAGCCCGAAATAGGCCGTCATGCCCGGCATGCCGAGCCAGGACAGCGAACTCTGGATCGGCGCCAGTGCAGGGTCGATGCGGTTGACCCCGCCGCGCCCGTCACTGTCGGGGGTGAGCACCGCGTATTCCTGCCAGCCCACGCCCATGGATTCGGCAATATCACCCGGCTTCCAGTCGGGATGGCTGGAGGCGACCACCTCGCCGACACCGCCGCCCTGCATCAGCTCGCCGATCTCCACGCCCTTGGTATAACCCCTGGCCGGGCTGATGCGCCCGCGCATATAGGGATCGACGGAGAGATACCTGACCCTGATCAGGATCTGCCCCGGCCCCGGCTCGGGACGCGGCGCCTCTTCCATGCGCCAGGTCTGCGTGCTCGGCATGCCCTGCGGATATTCCGCCAGCAGCCAGCGGCGGTTTACGTCTTGCGCCATAACGGGTTTCCTCGTCTCGTCGCTTGTTGTTGCGCGAAGGCGTGCGAGCACCTTCACTGACCGTTCCTGTCAGCAAATCATCGCAGCCGCGCAGCCGCAAGATGCAGGTCTTCATAGGCGGATCGGCACCTTGCCGGAGCATTTCGCCCGGATCACAACATATCGGCTTCGTCGATGATGGCGATGATGTTTTCGACATGGCTGCGCATGGCCGCGCGCGCCTCGCCGCGATGGCGTCTCTCCAGCGCGGCGAGGATCGTCTCATGCTCCTCGCGCCAGCGGACCTGCCGCTCGCCCGATTGCAGAAGCAGCCGAAGCTTTTCCCATTCCGGATGGGCCCTTGCCGCCTGCCAGATGCTCAGCATCAGGCCGTGGGCAAACGGGTTGTGCGTGGCGCGGGCGATGGCGAGATGAAAATCGCGATAGAGGCGCGCGGCCACGTCGCAGGTATGGATTTCGGACGTGATCGCACGATGGCGCAGTTGCAGCGCGTGAATGTCGTCCTGCGTCGCGTTGAGTGCGGCAACGGCGCACATTTCCGGCTGGAACATCAGGCGTGCATTGAGGATATCGGCGACACGCGGTTCCGCCGCATCAGCCGCGAAAGGCGTCGCCATCGGATTGAGCAACCTTTTGTCTGGAAATTCTGCTGAGAGCGGGTCATGCATCCTGGCATTCCCACTTGATGTAGGCCTTTGTGTCGGAGGCCCATTTTTCGTCGATCTCGACGAGGACAGCGCTGACGA
>Ga0208623_100123_pt1 | contig 104708 bp, 88 predicted proteins | sample HotLakConsUCCL28_FD_184737 | JGI IMG/M metagenome (GOLD analysis project Ga0208623, IMG submission 184737) | Hypersaline microbial mat communities from Hot Lake, Washington, USA - Hot Lake Consortium UCC-L28 (SPAdes) (version 2) ...
ACGCCCGATTGTGCCGCTGATCCGCGCCAGCCGCGCTCCTCCACCCGCCCGTCAACAACGCTGGACCCGCACCGACCCGGAACGCGCCAATCAGGCGCAACGGACACGCCTGCCCAGACCTCCGGCCGTCAGTCCGCCACCGTCTCGAACGCCTTCACGCACCGGAAACCGCACGCTCGTGAGATATGCGGGCTAGTCCTAGAGCTTCCGCGCCACGATCTCCGTCGGCACGACCCGCGCTTCCGCGAGGTTGCGCCTGAGGTTACGGCCCATCTCGACGAAGGCGTCGCCGAACAACAGGTCAAGGCCGAGCGCCGGCGGCCCTTCGGCGCGGCGTCGGCGGCCGGCTTCGGTCATCCAGTCGAGCGCGTCCTGGCGCCGGTCCCGCTCCGCCGCCAGCCTCAGTCCCGCCTCGGCCAGCAGCCGGCGCAGGGCGTCCGGGGAGGCAGGGAAGCTGGTGGCGGCATCTCGCGCCCAGGGGGCCGGCAAGAGCGGCGGCCCGCCGGGCCCGACCAGCACGTCCCACACGGCCAGGATGCCGCCCGGCACCAGGACACGCGCGATCTCGCCATAGAGCGACGGCTTCTCCGCCACGTTCATGCCGACATGCTGCATCCAGACCGCATCCACCCGCGCGTCGGGCAGCGGCAGGCGCGCCGCGTCGGCGACGGCGTAGGCCGTGCGGTCGGCGAGGCCGGTCCGCTCCGCCAGCACCCGCGCCGCCGCCACGTAGTCGTTGCTGAGGTCGAGGCCGATCACCCGGCAGCCGACCTCCGCCGCCAGCCGCCGGGACGGCCCGCCCAGCCCGCAGCCGAGGTCCAGCACGACCATGCCCGCTTCGAGGCCGGCGAGCGCCGCCAGTTCCCGGGTCGCCGCCGCGCCGCGCAGGTGGAATTCGTCGACCCCTTCCAGGTCGTCGAGGGTCGGGTGCTGCGGGTCGATGCCGGCCGCCGCCATCGCGCGGTCGATCGCGCCGATCAGCCCGTCCCGGGCGTAGTGCGCACGGACCGATCGCTGACCGCCGGGGGAAGCCGCCATGGCGCCGCCGCCTCCCCGCCCCGCGCTCAGGCCACCGCGGCCGCCCGCTCGTCGCGCGGGGACTTGCCGTACATGTCGCGGTAGCACTTCGAGAAGTGCGAGGGGGAAACGAATCCGCAGGCGAGCGCCACGTCGACGATCGGCATCTCCGACTGGTAGAGCAGGTGGCGTGCCCGCTCCAGCCGCAGCTCGAGATAATACTGCGCCGGCGCCCGGCCGAGATGCTTGCGGAACAGCCGTTCCAGCTGGCGCCGCGAAAGGCCGACATGATTGGCGAGTTCGTCCTGGCCCAGCGGCTCGGCCAGGTTCGCCTCCATGACCTCGATCGAGGCGATCAGCTTCGGATTGTGGATGCCCAGGCGGGCGCGCAGCGGCAGCCGCTGCCGGTCGTGCGGGTTGCGCATCCGGTCGACAAGGCACTGCTCGCTGACCGCCGTGGCGACCTGGACCCCGTGCTCCTCGTGGATCAGGTTGAGCATCATGTCCAGCGAGGCGGTGCCGCCCGAACAGGTCCAGCGGTTGCGGTCGACCTCGAACAGGTCGGCGGAGACGTCGATCTCCGGGAAATTCTCGGTGAAGCCCGGCAGGCTCTCCCAGTGGATGCAGCACTTGTAGCCGTCCAGCAGGCCCGCGCGCGCCAGGACATAAGCGCCGGTGCACAGGGCACCGACCGTGGTGCCCTGCCGCTCCGCCCGGCGCAGCCAGGCGTAGACGCCGTCGTCGCGATAGCGTTCGACGCCCAGCCCGGCGCAGACGAAGACCTTGTCGAGCGAGCGGCGGTTGCCCTGGGCCCGGTTCCAGTCGGTCATCGACATGTCGACGTTGACGACGATGCCGTTCGACGCGCTGACCGGACCGCCGTCGCTCGACAGCACGATCCACCGATAGAGTTCCCGACCCGCGGCCCGGTTGGCCAGCCGCAGCGGTTCGATCGCCGAGGTGAAGGCGATCATGGAGAAGTTCGGGACCAGCAGGAACCCGAGCATCTCCGGTCCGTCTATGCCCTCTCCGAGCGTCGTGGCCGTCACTCCCGGCAGGGGTGCGCCGGTCCCCACGGGGCTGGCGAATCACCGCATGATTTCGGATGAGTAGCATAGGCCGCAAACACGACAAAAGAGGGCCGATCACCATGCGCGATCACGGTGCCGCGCCCCCGGCGTGAGCGCGTTGCGCCCCCGCGACGCGGCATGTCGCGCGTTCGCCAGAATCCGTCGTTCGAGGATGCGCCGGCGGGGCCGCTGCTCTGTCACAGTTCCGGAAAAGGGGATGGGGCTTTTCCCGTTGAGAGTCACCGAGCCCCAGGCGCCTGAAGGGCAAGAGGATCGCCATGGATACCCGCATCGCCGATCCGGCCTCCCAGGCCGGCACCCACCAGGCCAAGCCGAAATCCGACATCGAGATCGCGCGGGGCGCGACCCTGAAGCCGATCGAGGAGATCGGCGCCGGCCTCGGCATCCCGGAAAAGGCGCTCTACCGCTACGGGCCCCATGTCGCCAAGCTGTCGCTCGACTACATCCACGGACTCGCGGACCGCGAGGACGGCAGGCTGATCCTCGTCACGGCGATCACCCCGACACCGGCCGGCGAGGGCAAGACGACGACCACGGTCGGTCTCGGCGACGGGCTCAACCGGATCGGCCGCAAGACGGCGATCTGCCTTCGCGAACCGTCGCTCGGCCCCTGCTTCGGCATGAAGGGCGGCGCGGCCGGGGGCGGCTACAGCCAGGTCGTCCCGATGGAGACCATCAATCTCCACTTCACCGGCGACTTCCATGCCATCGGCAGCGCCCACAACCTGCTGGCCGCGCTGATCGACAACCACATCTACTGGGGCAACGACCTGAACATCGACGCGCGCCGAATCACCTGGCGCCGCGTGATGGACATGAACGACCGGGCGCTGCGGTCGATCGTCAGTTCGCTGGGCGGCACGGCCAACGGTTTCCCGCGGGAGGATGGCTTCGACATCACCGTCGCCTCGGAGATCATGGCGATCTTCTGCCTGGCGACCGACCTGCAGGACCTGCAGCGCCGGCTCGGCGACATTGTCGTCGCCTACACCCGCGACAGGAAGCCGGTCACGGCGCGCGACCTGAAGGCCGAAGGGCCGATGACCGCACTGCTGCGCGACGCGATGATGCCGAACCTGGTCCAGACGCTGGAAAACAGCCCGGCCTTCGTCCATGGCGGCCCGTTCGCCAACATCGCCCATGGCTGCAACTCGGTGATGGCGACCCGCACCGCGCTGAAGCTGGCGGATTTCGTGGTCACGGAGGCGGGTTTCGGTGCCGATCTGGGCGCCGAGAAGTTCTTCGACATCAAGTGCCGCAAGGCCGGGCTGAAACCCGATGCCGCGGTGATCGTCGCCACCGTCCGCGCCCTCAAGATGCACGGCGGCGTGGCCAAGGGCGATCTCGGCATGGAGAACGTCGCGGCGGTCGAGGCGGGGCTCGAGAACCTGGGCCGGCACCTGCGCAACCTCGCCCAGTTCGGCGTGCCCGCCGTGGTCGGCATCAACCGCTTCATCGCCGACACCGAGGCGGAGGTCGAGGCGGTCCAGGCCTATTGCGCCGAGTTTGGGGTCGACTGCTTCGTCAACAGCCACTGGGCCGACGGCGGCGCGGGAATCGAGGCGATGGCGGCCCGCGTCGCGGAATTGGCGGAGCAGGGATCGGCCCAGTTCCGCACCCTCTACCGCGACGAGCAGACGCTGTGGGACAAGATGCGGACCATCGCGCGGACAATCTACGGCGCCGACGACATCATCGCCGACAAGAAGGTGCGCGACCAGTTCGCGCAGTACCAGTCGGACGGCTACGGCCATTTCCCGATCTGCGTCGCCAAGACCCAGTACAGCTTCTCCACCGACCCGAACCTCAAGGGGGCGCCGTCGAACCATGTGGTGCCGATCCGCGAGGTCCGGCTGGCCGGCGGGGCCGAGTTCCTGGTGGTGATCTGCGGGGAGATCATGACCATGCCCGGCCTGCCGCGCGTGCCGGCCGCCAATTCGATCTACGTCGACGCCGATGGCCGTATCGAGGGGCTGTTCTGAGATGGCGCACCGCAGATCCTTCCGTCCCGATGCGCCGCCGACCGGCGGCGACGGCACCGCGGCTTGGCCCCGGATGGCGCTCGTGGTCGACAACACCGCCCCCGTCGCCGCGGCTCCGCCGGAGGCGGAGCCGTCGGCGATCCGGACCGGGCTGCCGCCGGAGATCGCCCGGCTGATGGCGGTGCATGGTGCGCCGGTCTACCGCGCCCTCGGCCTCGCCCCGCGCCCGGCCGCCGTGACGCCCGACCGGTCCGAGGACTGGTGGTGGGATTGGGCCGAGGACGGCCGATAGGCGGCTCCCACCGACCGGTCCCGCCCAGGGCAATTCCCGAACTGCCGAAATCGTCAGTTCGGGAAGAATTGCGCTGTCTTCAAAGGTCTAGAGCAACTCATCTGCGCCCCTTGGGGCGCAGTTTGCTCTAGGCCAGGGCTGCCAGGGGCACGGCGACGAACCACAGGATGAAGCCGAGGGCGACCGCGATCGGCCCGTCGATCCGGCCTTCCAGCCGCCTCTGCCGCGCCGCGCGACCGAGCAGCAGCGCCAGCAGGCCGGCATGCGCCACCAGGGCCGGCACGACGGCCTGCAGCGCGGACCAGGCCGGACCGGCGTTCGGGCCGGCGGCCAGGGGCAGGAGCGCGGCGCAGAGGGCGAGGATGCCGGCCAGCCCCGCCGCCCTGCGCGGCCCGAGCGCGACCGCCAGCGTCCGTTTCCCGGCTGCGGCGTCCGCCTGGCGGTCGGGCAGCCCGGCCAGCAGGATCGCTGGCACCACGGCGAGGCCGATCGCGCCGCCCAACGCCCACGGCGCCGGCGCCGTCAGGGGCCCCCCGGCCAGCGTCCAGCCGAACAGCAGCACCAGCGGCCCGTGGGTCAGCCCCACGTCCACCTCGCCCAGGCTTCGCCAGCAGAGCTTCAGAGGCGGGACCGTATAGCCGAGCGCCAACACCGTCAGCCCGGCTGCGATCGCGGCGAACCCGGCCGGCGCCGGGGCGGAAGCGACCAGGGCGACGACGCCGGCGATCGCCGCCGCCGCGGCCCAGCTGGCCGCCCAGGCGGCCGTGTCGACGCGCAGGCTGCCGTCGATCAGGACACGGGCGCCGCCGGTGAACGGGCCGAAATGACGGTTCAGCCGGTCGGTCGGCCGGTCGACGATCTCGTTCGACAGCACCGTCGCCGCCTCCAGCAGGAACAGGACGGCATAACCGGCCGCATAGCGTGCCGCGTCGAGCCCGCCGGCCATCAGCACGCCGAGCGTATAGGCCGCCCAGGTCATCGGGTAGAACTGCAGCCGCAGCGCCCTCAGCCACGCTACCGCCCTGCCCGCCACCCGATGCGCCAGGGACGGCCGGACGCCGGCGAGCGCCCGCCCCTCCGCGCGCACCCGTTCGAGCCAATCGCGGCGCCGGGCCGCCGTGCTGTGCCGCATGGGTCCGAAGGCGCTGACCCGGGTCGGTCCGATGCCGCAGAACCCCAGCGTCGCGCGCGCCAGCGCCCGGTGCCCCGGCGCGCCGTAGACCAGTCGGTAGACCGGACCGGGCGTGTCCATGGTGGTGATCAGCCGCGCCGTCCGCCCGCCCAGCAGCCCGCGGAATCCGGACAGCGTCTCCTCGGTTTCCTCGAAGGCGAACCCAGGCACCAGCACCCGGTCGAGGAACGCCTTCATCAGCGAGGGCATCGTGCCCCACCAGGTCGGATAGACCAGGACGAGGTGGTCGGCCCGCGCGATCGCCGCCTGCGCCTCGGCGAGGCTGGGCTCCAGCGGCTGGTCGCCGACGCGGCGGTGCGTGACGTCGCGGTCGAAGTCGAGGTCGCGAAGGGCGAGGGTTTCGACCGCTGCTCCGGCTCCCGAGGCGCCGGCGCGGTAGGCCTCCGCCAAGGCGTCGGCGAAGGCGCCGGGACGCGGGTGGCCGTTCAGGATGAGGATGCGCGGCGCGCCGTCGCCCGTCGTCACCTGCAGCTCCAAACGCGGCGCCCGGCGATCGGTCGGAGACGGCGTCCGGGCCCGCGCCCGCCCCTTCGGCCAACCGCCGAGGCCGGCGGAAGGTTGCGGGCGGCGGTGTCGCCGGCCTACCAGCTGCCGGTGTTCTCCATCGAGGCCCAGGGCTCCTGCGGCGCCAGCGCGTCGCCCTTCTGCAGCAGTTCGATCGAGATGGCGTCGGGCGTGCGGATGAACGCCATCCGGCCGTCGCGCGGCGGCCGGTTGATGGTCACGCCGGCGTCCTTGAGCTTCTGGCAGACCGCGTAGATGTCGTCGACCTGATAGGCCAGGTGGCCGAAGTTGCGGCCCCCGTCGTAGTCCTCCGGATCCCAGTTGTAGGTCAGCTCGACCGGCGCCTCCTCGTCGCCCGGGACCGCCATGAAGACAAGCGTGAACCGGCCCTTCTCATTGTCGCTGCGCCGGGTCTCCTTGAGGCCGAGTAGGTTGAAGAACTTCATCGTCTCCTCGAGGTCGGAGACGCGGATCATGGTGTGCAGATAGCGGGTGGCCTGGGCCATGGGATATCCTCCCGGTTTCGGGTCATGCTGGACGGCGCGCAAGCGCGCCGTCCGATGTAATCGGGGGAACGGCCGACCGGGAAGCGGCCGACCGCAAGGCGGAAGACCTTACGCCTTCGCCGCCGGAAGTTCCGCCGCCTCGTCGACGCCCAGCGCCCCCATCGCCGTGGCGACGATGGCGGCGGCGTCGAGGCCCGCGGTGGCGTACTGCGCCTCGGGCTTGTCCTGGTCGAGGAACAGGTCGGGCAGCACCATCGGCCGGATCTTGAGGCCGCGGTCGAGTCGGCCGGCGAGCGCCAAGTGCTGCAGCACGAACGATCCGAAGCCGCCGACCGAGCCCTCCTCGATCGTGATCAGCACCTCGTGGCCGTCGGCCAGGCGCTCCACAAGGTCGGTGTCGAGCGGCTTGGCGAACCGGGCGTCGGCGACGGTGGTGGAGAGGCCCATCGCCGCCAGATCCTCGGCCGCCTTCATCGATTCCTTCAAGCGCCCGCCATAGCTCAGGATCGCCACCTTGGAGCCCTCGCGCAGCACTCGGCCGCGGCCGATCTCCAGCGGTTCCGACCGCTCCGGCAGGTCGACGCCCAGTCCCTCGCCGCGTGGGTAGCGCACCGCCGAAGGGCCGTCGTCGATCGCCGCCGCGGTCGCGACCATGCGCATCAGGTCCGCCTCGTCGCCCGCGGCCATCAGCACGAAGTGCGGCAGGCAGCCGAGATAGGCAACATCGAAGGTGCCGGCATGGGTCTGGCCGTCGGCCCCGACCAGGCCGGCGCGGTCGATCGCGAAACGCACGGGCAGCCTCTGGATCGCCACGTCGTGCACGATCTGGTCGTAGGCGCGCTGCAGGAAGGTCGAGTAGATCGCCGCGAACGGCCGGTAGCCCTCGGTCGCCAGGCCGGCGCAGAAGGTCACCGCGTGCTGCTCGGCGATGCCGACGTCGAAGCAGCGGTCCGGAAACCGCTCGGCGAACAGGTTGAGGCCGGTACCGGACGGCATGGCGGCGGTGACGGCGACGATCCGGTCGTCCGTTTCCGCCTCGCGGATCAACTGCTCCGCGAACACCTTGGTATACTGGGGCGCGTTCGGCTTCGTCTTGGCCTGGGCGCCGGTGACCACGTCGAACTTGCCGACGCCGTGATACTTGTCGGAGGCGTTCTCGGCCGGGGCGTAGCCCTTACCCTTCTGGGTCACGACATGGACCAGGATCGGCCCTTCCTTTGCGCCGCGGACGTTCTCCAGAACCGGCAGCAGGTGGTCGAGGTTGTGCCCGTCGATCGGGCCGACATAGTAGAACCCCAGCTCCTCGAACAGCGTCCCGCCGGTGACGAAGCCGCGGGTGTACTCCTCCGCCTTGCGAGCGGCGTCGCGCAGACCGCGGGGGAACTTCTCCGCCGTATCCTTCATCAACTGGCGCAGCGAGCGGTAGCTGCGCGAGGACAGGAGCCGCGAGAGATACGCGCTCATCGCCCCGGTCGGCGGGGCGATCGACATGTCGTTGTCGTTCAGGATGACGATCAGCCGGCTGTCCATCGAGCCGGCGTTGTTCATCGCCTCGTAGGCCATGCCGGCGGAGATCGCCCCGTCGCCGATCACCGCGACGACGCTGTTGTCCCGGCCGGCCAGGTCGCGGCCCACCGCCATGCCGAGGCCCGACGAGATCGACGTCGAGGAATGCGCAGCGCCGAACGGGTCGTAGTCGCTCTCCGCCCGCTTGGTGAAGCCGGAGAGCCCGCCGCCCTGGCGCAACGTCCGGATCCGGTCGCGCCGGCCGGTCAGGATCTTGTGCGGGTAGCACTGGTGGCCGACGTCCCAGATGATCCGGTCGGCCGGCGTGTCGAACACATAGTGGAGCGCCACCGTCAGCTCCACCACCCCCAGGCCGGCCCCCAGATGCCCGCCGGTGACGGAGACCGCGTCGATGGTCTCGGCGCGCAACTCGTCCGCCAACTGGCGCAGTTGCTCCGGCGCCAGCGCCCGCAGATCGGCCGGAACGGTGACCTGGTCGAGAAGGGGAGTGTCGGGGGACATGGTCGGTCGGTCCTCTCGTTCCGGGCGGCTCCAGGGACGGCCCCTGGCGGCGGCCCGCTTCAGGCCCGCCGTTCGACGACGAACCACGCCGCCGCGCGCAGCGGATCGGCCCGGTCGTCGAATGGCTCGAGGTGGCGGATTGCCTGGTCGGCCAGCATCCGCGCCTGATCGCGCGCACGCTCCCGGCCCAGGATCGAGACGAAGGTGGCCTTTCCTTGGTCGGCGTCCTTGCGCACCTTCTTGCCGACCACCTCCTCCCGCCCCTCGGCGTCGAGCAGGTCGTCGGCGATCTGGAAGGCGAGCCCCAGGTCATGGGCATAGGCATGCAGGGCATGGCGCCGCGCGCTGTCGACGCGACCGCAGATCGCCCCGGCTTCGCACGCGAAGGCGAAGAGCTCGCCGGTCTTGAGTCGTTGCAGGCGGGTGATCTGGCCGATGTCGAAATCCGTGCGCTCGGCCAGCATGTCCATCATCTGGCCGCCGACCATGCCGTGCCCCCCCGCCGCCCGGGCCAGGCCGACGACCAGGTTCGACCGCACCAGGGGATCGGTATGGGTGTCGGGATGGGCCAGCACCTCGAAGGCCAGGGTGAGCAGGGCGTCGCCAGCCAGGATCGCCGTCGCCTCGTCGAACTGCCGGTGGGTGGTCGGCTTGCCGCGCCGCAGCTCGTCGTCGTCCATTGACGGCAGGTCGTCGTGCGCCAGGGAATAGCAGTGGACGAGCTCGACCGCCGATGCGACGCGCAGGGCGCAGGTTTCCGCCACGCCGAACAGCCGGCAGCTCGACAGCACCAGGAACGGCCGCAGCCGCTTGCCGCCGCCGAGCGTGGCATAGCGCATCGCCTCGAACAGCCGCGCCTCGTCGTCGCGCGGCTTGGGCAGCAGCCAGTCGAGCGTCTCCTCGATCCGATCGGCGGCCTCGGACAGGCCGGTGGAGATGTCGTAGGCGGCGGTACCGGTCATCTTTCGCCCTCGAACGGCTCGAGCGAGGGGCTGCCGTCCGCCGCGCGGGCGATCCGCTCGACCTTCTGCTGGGCTTCGTTGAGCTTGCGCTCGCAATGGGCCTTGAGGCGGGAGCCGCGCTCATAGGCCTCGATGCTCTCGTCCAGGGTGACCTCGCCCGCCTCCAGCCGTCGGACCAGCTGCTCCAGTTCCTGGAGCGCCTGTTCGAAGCTAAGGCCGTCGATATCGGGCGGCGACGCGGGCGGGGATGACGGTTCGACCATGGAAACCCGTTTCGTGTCATTGCGGTAGCAGGAGGCGATGGCAACGCCCACTCTAGGACGCCCCCCACCGGCCGGCAAGGCGGCCCAGGACCGGTCGCCGGACTGGTCGCCGGCCCGGCCGACGACGCAAGCGGGCACCGCGGGGGTCATGCCGTCATCAACTCCCGAACATGCGCCGCGGTGCAGACCGCCAGGGCCGCCAGGTCGTAGCCGCCCTCCAGCGTCGACACCAGCCGGCCTCCGGCATGCTCCGCCGCCAGCGTGCACAGCTTGCGCGTCGCCCAGACGAAATCGTCCTCGTTGAGCTGAAGCTGCGCCAGCGGATCGGCATAGTGCGCGTCGAACCCGGCCGAAATCATCACGAGGTCGGGCCGGAAATCCTCCAGCGCCGGCAGCAGCACCGTCTGAAACGCCTCGCGGAACTCCGGGCCGCCGGCGCCGGCGGGCAAGGGCGCGTTGACGATCCGCCCGCGCCCTCCCCGCTCCGCCGCCGCGCCGGTGCCGGGATAGAACCGGTCCTGGTGGGTCGAAGCATAAAGCAGTCCGTCGGCGTCCCAGAAGATGTCCTGCGTCCCGTTGCCGTGGTGGACGTCGAAGTCGATCACGGCCACCCGCTCCACCCCATGGGCCCTGCGGGCATGAAGCGCGCCGATCGCGACGCTGTTGAACAGGCAGAACCCCATGGCTCTGCCCCGTTCCGCGTGGTGGCCGGGCGGCCGGACCGCGCAGAACGCGTTGCGTGCCCCCTCCGGGTCGCTGTCGTCGGTGAAGACGGCATCGACCGCCGCGCAGACCGCCCCCGCGGCCCGGAGCGCCGCCTCGCCCGAAGCCGGGCAGACCGTCGTGTCGGCATCGATGTCCCGCCAGCCCTCGGCCGGAATCGCGGCAAGCACCCGGTCGACATGCCCGGCCGGGTGCGCCAGCGTCAGGTGCTCGCGCGTCGCCCGCGGCGCCTCGTGCCGGGCCAGGAACATGAAGTCCTCGTGCTCCAGCGCCTGCATCACGGCGCGAAGCCGGTCCGGGCATTCCGGATGGCCGAAGCCCGGATCGTGCTCGATGCAGGCGGGATGGGTGAAAAGCGCTGTGTTCATCGCCGGTGCGGCGCCTCTCCCTTGGCGGTTCCTTCTGGCCCGGCTCCGCGGGACGAGCCTCCCAGGGCCAGGCGCGGTGCCGCCTTCATTGTGCGGCTGGGCCGATCTGCGGTACTATCACGCGTAAAGCGCGTCGGTGTAAAGCAAACTGGACAGTCGCACCCGTCCGATGCCGCGACAGAGGGTTCAGGACCGGGTCGCGCAACGGTCCCGGCTGCAGGCTGCGGGCGATATGGGCACGTGGTGGCACCCATGCTATCCCGCCGCCGGACCGCGGCGCAAACGGCCTCGCCATCGCGCATGCGTTGACCGTCGGGTGCCGCGCCCCATTTCCCATTCCTATCCGACCCGGTGCGGGCCGGTCCCGGCGATCCTGGAGAATGTGCGATCATGCGGCCTTGGCTGCCATACCCTCTTCGACGCCGTGCCCTGGCCGTGGCGACCGCTCTGGTGGCCGGCCTGGCCCCGGCGGCAGGCGTCGCGCCCTGGCTGTTCTTCGCTCCCGCCCTCGCGCAGGAGCGTGCCGCGGGGGTCGTCGTCGACGAGGTGGTGGTCCAGCCGATGACCCAGACCATGCCGGTGGTCGGGCGGATCATCGCCCGCGAATCGGTGATCGCCGCCCAGGTCGAAGGTACGGTCGCCGTCGTCCACAAGCAGGTCGGCGACCGCGTCGAACGCGGCGAGCCGATCCTGGAACTGGACCGCGTCCGGCTCGAAAGCGCGGTCGACCAGCGCCGCGCGGACCTTTCGGAGGCCGAGGCGAACGCCGAGGCGGCCGCCGCCGGGGCCCAGCAGGCGCGCCAGGCGCTGGAGCGGATCGAGGGGCTTTCCGGCAGCGCGGCGTTCAGCCAGGCGCGGCTGGACGAGGCGCAGCAGACAGCTCTCCAGCAGGAGGGCCTGCAGCGGGTCGCCGAGGCGCGGCGCGACCGGGCGGCCGTGGCGCTGCGGCTGGCCGAGGCGGATCTGGCCGACGCTACCATCCTGGCGCCGTTCGACGGGGCGGTGGGCGACAGGCAGGCCCATGTCGGCGAGTACCTGCGGCCGGGCAGTCCGGTGGTCACCCTGATCAACGACACGGACCTGGAGATCGAGGCGGCGGTGCCGACAGACCGGGTCGCCGCCCTGGCGCCGGGAACGTCCGTCACGCTGACGCTCGACGACGGCAGCCACCACCCGGCGACGGTGCGCGCGGTGGTCCCGCGGGAAGACCCGGCGACCCGGACGCGGACAGTCCGGTTCACCCCCGATTTCGGCGAGACCGACCGCATCCTCGCGGGCGACCAGTCGGTGACGGTCGAGATTCCGACCGACCGCCCGCGCGACGTGGTCACGGTGCACAAGGACGCGATCGTGGTCAGCCCGCGCGGCCGCATGGTCTATGTCGCCGTCGACGGCCAGGCTGAGCCGCGGCCGGTGACGGTCGGCGCGTCGGTCGGCGACCGGTTCGAGGTGATCGACGGGCTGGCCCCCGGCGATCTCGTCGTGGTGCGCGGCAACGAGCGGCTGCGCCCCGGCCAGCCGATCCAGTTCGAGCAGAGCAGCTGAGGACGGACCGGCGATGAACCTGATCCGCGTCGCCATCGACCGGCCGATCGCCATCATCGCCGCCGTGCTGATGGTGGTGATGTTCGGCTGGGTGGCCCTGCAGACCATCCCGATCCAGCTGACGCCGGACGTGAACCGGCCGATCATCCAGATCACCACCAGCTGGCCCGGCGCCGCCCCGGCCGAGGTTGAGCGCGAAATCATCAACCGGCAGGAGGACGCGCTCAAGGGCCTCGACGGGCTTGAGGAGATCACCAGTTCCTCGTCCAACGGCCGGGGCCAGATCACCCTCACCTTCGCAATCGACACGGACATGGACCGGGCGTTGCTCCTGGTCTCCAACCGGCTCGACCGGGTCGGCGGCTATCCGGCAGAGGCGGACGAACCGACGCTGGACACCGCCGACGACGACGGCAACGCCGTCGCCTGGTTCACCCTGCGCCACGCCGAGGGTAACGAGCGGCCGATCCACACCTACGGCGAATTCGTCGAGGACGTGATCCAGGACCGGATCGAGCGGGTGCCGGGGGTCGCGTCGTTCAATTTCTTCGGCGGCACGGAACGCGAGATGCGGGTGGTCGTCGACGCCGAGCGGATGGCCCGCTACGGCCTGACGGTCGGCGAGGTGGTGGGCGCCCTGCGCCAGGCGAACATCGCGCTCTCCGCCGGCGACGTGGACGAAGGCAAGCGCCGCTATGTCGTGCGCACCGATGGCGAGTTCGACGATCTGTCGGCGGTGCGCCAGGTCCTGCTGCGCAGCAATGTCGACACGGAAACCGGCGCGATCAGCCGGGTCACGGTGGACGACGTCGCGATGGTGGAATTCGCCTACAAGGAGCCGAGCGCCCGGATCCGCTACATGGGAGAGCCGGCGCTTGCGATGAACGTCCAGCGCGAGACCGGTGCCAACGTGATCGAGGTGATGGCGGGCATCGACGCCGCGGTCGCTGAGCTCAACGCGCGGGAGATTCCGGACCAAGGGCTGGTGCTGACCCAGGTCTACGACGAGACGATCTACATCAACTCGGCGATCTCGCTGGTCCAGCAGAACATCGTCATCGGCGGCGTCCTGGCCGCGATCATGCTGCTGCTCTTCCTGCGGTCCGGCCGGGCGACGCTGGTGGTGTCGCTGGCAATTCCGGTGTCGGTGATCGGCTCCTTCGTGGCGATGGCCGCGCTCGGGCGATCGATCAACGTGGTGTCGCTGGCCGGTATCGCCTTCGCCGTCGGCATGGTGGTCGACGCCGCGATCGTCGTGCTGGAAAACATCTACCGCCTGCGCCAGGAGGGCCGATCGGCGCGCGAGGCCGCGTACGAGGGCGCGCGTCAGGTGTGGGGCGCGGTCCTGGTCTCGGCCCTCACCACGGTCATGGTGTTCATTCCGATCCTGGTGATGAAGCTGGAGGTCGGCCAGCTGTTCCGCGACATCGCCGTGGCGATCTCGGTCTCGGTGCTGCTGTCCCTGCTGGTCGCCGTCACCGTCATCCCCGGCCTCGCCGCCCGGCTGCTCGACGGCGACAAGTCGGTCGACAGCGCCACCCGCCTGCGCCTGCCGGTGATCGATTCCGCGGCGCGGGGCTTCATGGCGGCGATCTCCGGCCTGACGCGGGCGATCGTGCGGTCGAAGCCGCTGGCCCTGGGTGTCGTCGGCGCGATCTCGGGCGTGGCGGTGGTCGCGACGCTCCTGTTCCTGCCCAAGCTCGAATACCTGCCGGACGGCAACCGCAACTTCATCTTCGGCGTCATCCTGCCACCGCCGGGGTACAATCTCGGGACCTCCAGCCTGATCGCGGAGAACCTGGAGAACGCCGTCCGCGACCTGTGGGTGACGGCAGACGACGATGACGCTGCCGAGAACCGGCCGGCCGACGCGCCGCCGCTGATCGAGAGCTTCTTCTTCGTCGCGACGCAGACGAACAGCTTCGTCGGCGCCGCCTCGGCCGACGAGAACCGGGCCGGCGAACTGATCCCGATCCTGCGCGGCCCGATCTTCGCGGAGCCCGGGACCTTCGGGTTCATGCGACAGGCCTCGCTGTTCGGCCGGGGCATCGGCGGCTCCCGCTCGATCAACATCGACATCTCGGGCAGCGACCTGGAGACCATCCTGGGGGTCGCGCTGGAGGCGACCGGCAGGGTCAGCCAGGCCATGCCGCGGGAGGACGGCCACCAATTCCGGCCGATCCCGGGGCTGGAGCTGGGCGCGCCGGAGATTCGCGTGATCCCCGACCGCCTGCGCCTGGCCGATGCGGGCGTCACGGCGGCGGAACTCGGCACCGCGGTCGATACCTTCAACGACGGGCTGCGGGTTGCCGAGATCACGGTCGATGGCAGGCGCATCGACCTGACCTTGACCGGGCCGCTCGACCGGATCGTGGAGACCCAGGGGATCGGCGCGATCCCGGTGGTGACGCGAGGCGGCACCATCGTCCCGGTCGAGAGCCTCGCGACCGTGGACGTCACGGCCGGCCCGACCGAGATCCGCCATCTGGAAAGGGTGCGGACAGTGACCCTGGAGGTCGTCCCGGCGCCCGGCATCCCGCTCGAGGAGGCGATGGAGCTGGTCACCGCCCAGGTGATCGAGCCGCTGGAGCAGCAGGGGCTGCCGCCGGGCGTGCGCCTGGGCCTGTCGGGCACGGCGGACCAGCTGACTGAGACCTGGAACGAGATGCTGCTTGACCTCGTGATGGCGCTCGCGATCGTCTACCTGGTGATGGCCGTGCTGTTCGAGAGCTTCTGGTATCCGCTGATCATCCTGGTCGCCGTGCCGCTGGCGGCCGCCGGCGGCGTCGGCGGACTGGCGGTGTTGAACATCTTCATCGACCAGCCGCTGGACATGCTGACGCTGCTGGGGTTCGTCATCCTGATCGGAATCGTCGTCAACAACGCGATCCTGCTAGTGCACCAGAGCCTCTACATCTATCGCCAGGGCGACGGCACGCCCGAGCAGGCGATCATCGAGGCGACTCGCAATCGGGTGCGACCGATCTTCATGTCCACGCTGACCAGCATCATCGGCATGCTGCCGCTGGTCGTCTTCCCCGGTGCCGGGTCGGAACTCTACCGCGGGCTGGGGTCGGTGGTGCTGGGCGGGCTGAGCCTGTCGGCGCTGCTGACGCTGATCGTGATCCCGGCGCTGATGACCGTGTTCATGGCGGCGATCGAAGGCAAGGAGGCGCAGGAAACCGAAGCCGGCTCGGCGGAACCGGCCGCAGGCAATGTGCGTCCGTCGGCGGAGGCCGCCGAATGACCGCCCGCGCCCAAGCGGAGAGTCAGGCGGCGCCGGCCTTCTCGATGCGATAGCGGGTCACCCCCACTTCACCTGCCGGCGCCACCTCCAGCAGGCGATGACCGGTCGCGGCGCAGAAAGCCGGCACGTCCTCCGCCGCCTTGGGATCGGTCGCGAGCAGGTCGAGCACCTCCCCCGGCGCCATGCCCTTCAGCGCCTTGCGCGCCTTCAGGACCGGGATCGGGCACAGCATGTCGCGGGTATCGAGGACAGTCGCCATCGCGCTCGACTTCGTCAGCTGGTGGACGGGGACGGCGCCGGCCGGATGAAATCAGGCGCCGATTCTACGTGGCACTTCTTTATATTAGGAGATCCTGAAAACGTGAACCAAGTCGTTGCGATTGCACGCTTGACCGTTTTTGCGAACGACATAAGATAATAATTATGGATTACGAGAAGCTGCAGGACAATGCCCGGACCGCGAGCCGGCTGCTCAAGGCGATGAGCAATGAGCGCCGGCTGCTCATCCTGTGCCATCTGGCGCAGGGGGAGCGCTCGGTCGGCGAGCTGGAGCAGATCGTGGGGTTGAGCCAGTCTGCCCTGTCCCAGCATCTCGCCCGCCTGCGCCAGGACAATCTCGTCGCGACCCGCCGGGTCGCCCAGACGATCTTCTACTCGCTCAATGGCGAGGAGGCGACGCGGGTCATGGAAACCCTGCACGACCTCTATTGTGCCCCGGGAACGGTCGGAACGGGCGGTGGCGACGTCGAGTTCGAGGACGCGATCGCCGCGGGGAAGCCGTAGCGCCTCCCCCCTCACGGTCGGTGCATGACGCCACGCAGGGCCGCCGCCGCGACCGACAGCCAACCCGCGATCATCGCCAGCCCGCCGAACGGAGCCGGCATCGCCCAGAAGCGGTCGCCAGTGAACGCCAGCAGGTAGAGCGTGCCGGGGAACACCAGCGCCCCGACGGCAAAGGCGATCCCGGCCGCGGCCAGCCAGCGCCGGCCGGTCCCGATCACTCGCAGCGCCAGCGCGATCGCCAGCATCGCCGCGGCATGCACCATCTGGTACCGGCTGCCGGTCTCCACCCACGCCACCGCCTGGGGGCCGTACCGCGCCTCCATTCCGTGGGCCGCGAAGGCGCCGAGCCCGACGGCGGCAGCGCCGTAGAGCCCGGCCAGGGCGAGCAGGGTTCGATCGGTCGTCGTCATCGGTCAGTCTTCCTCCGGCGGGATCTTCCGTCGGGACGACGCGGTGCTCTATCGTCGGTCGCGTCGACCGCGCGACGATCCAGTAGCGGCGCGAGTCCGGCATGTCGCGCCTCCGCTGGCGCTCCGATGCGACCGACGCGTGACGCCTTCCCCGCCGCCCGGGAGAAACCTGCGCCCCAAGGGGTGCAGACAAGTTGCTCAAGGCCTTTGACGATAGGGCGATTCTTCCCGAGCTGATGAGTCCATCAGTTCGGGAATTGCCCTAGCCCAGCAGCAGGCTGTCGTCGGCCAGCTCCTCGCCCCGGACCCTCGAGAACAGCGCCAGCAGGTCAGGCACGTCCATGCCCTTGCGCTCCTCCCCGGCGATGTCGAAGGCGATCTTGCCCTCATGCATCATGATCGTCCGGTCGCCGAGGTCGAGCGCCTGGCGCATGGAGTGCGTGACCATCAGCGCGGTCAGCCCCAGTTCGGACACGATGTCCCGGGTCAGGTCCAGGACGAACTCGCCGGTGCGCGGATCGAGCGCAGCCGTATGCTCGTCCAGCAGAAGGACCTTCATTCCCGACAGCGTCGCCATCAACAGGCTGACGGCCTGGCGCTGACCGCCGGAAAGCAGGCCCATCCGGTCCTGCAGGCGGTCCTCCAGCCCCAGGCCGAGGCGCTTGACCTGCTCCCGGAACCGGTCACGCCGGTCGCCGGAGATCGCGGCGCCGACGCCGCGGCGGTGACCGCGGCTGGCGGCGAGCGCCATGTTCTCCTCGATCGACAAGGCCTCGCAGCTGCCCGCCATCGGGTCCTGGAAGACGCGGGCCACCAGCCGCGCGCGTTTCGGCGCCGACCATTTCGTCACGTCGACGCCGTCGACGACGACCCGACCCTGCTGGGGTGCGATGTCGCCCGTGACGACGTTCAGCAGCGTCGACTTGCCCGCGCCGTTGGAGCCGATCACGGTGACGAACTGCCCGGTCGGGATTTCCAGGTCGACGCCGTTGAGCGCCCTGGTCTCCAGGGGCGTGCCGACGCCGAAGGTCACGTGGATGTCGCTGACGCCGATCACGAGCCGGTCCCCCCGGTGGTGCCGCGCCGGCCGCCGAGGCCGCGGAGCGGGTTCTTGAGGCCCGGCAGGATCAGCGCCAGGGCGACCAGGACCGCGGTCACCAGCTGCAGGTCGGAGGCGGCAAGACCGAGGAAATCGGCGTTGAGGGCGAGGCCCAGCGCCACCCGATAGAGGATCGAGCCGATCACGCAGGCCAGGATCACGATCAGCATCACCCGGGAGCGGAACAGCGTCTCTCCCAGGATCACCGCGGCAAGGCCGATCACGATGGTGCCGAGGCCGCTGGTCACGTCGGCGAAACCGTTGGTCTGGGCGAACAGCGCACCACCCAGGCCGTTCAACCCGTTCGACAGGGCCATGCCGACATAGGTGTGGAACGCGGTGTCGATCCCCTGCGCCCGCGCCATCCGGGGGTTGGCGCCGGTGGCGCGCATCGCGAGCCCGAATTCGGACGTCAGGAAGCGGCTCAGCAGCAGCACCACGACTCCGACCAGGATGGCGACGAAGAGTGGCTTCCCGATGTAGTTCGGCACCCCCATGCCGCCCAGCCAGGAAAGCCAGCCGGTCAGGATCGTCTCCTCCTGGATGATCGCGACGTTCGGCCGGCCCATCACCCGGATGTTGATCGAGAACAGCGCGATCATCGTCAGGATGCTGGCCAGCAGGTGCAGGATATTGAACCGTACGTTCAGGAAGGCCGTCACCAGGCCCGCCGCCGCGCCGGCGATCATGGCCGCCAGCGTGGCGATCCACGGGTCGACGCCGTTGACAATCAGCGTCGCCGCCACCGCGGCACCCAGCGGGAAGCTGCCGTCGACGGTCAGGTCGGGGAAGTTGAGGATGCGAAAGGAGAGGAACACGCCGATCGCGATCAGGCCGTAGACCAGCCCGATCTCGATCGCGCCCATGAAGGCCACGAAACTCATGGTCCAACCGATCCGTCGTCGGGGGAACGCCGCGCCGCCACTCCGGAGAACTGCCCGGGCGGGGCCATGGCAGGGGAACGAAGCGCCCGCCGCGGGCGGCGGCGCGGAATTGGCAGAAACGGCCGATCCCGCGCCGCGCCTGGCGCGACCGCCTTACTCGACGACGCGGGTCGCCCGGTCGATCACCTCCTGCGGGATCTCGATGCCCATCTCCGCGGCGGCGCCGGGATTGACCACCAGGTCCGAACCCATGGCGATGCGGCCGGGGATCGAGCCGGGGTCGGCGCCGTTCAGCACCTCGACCACCACCTCGCCGGTCTGCCGGCCGATCTGGTAGTAGTCGAAGCCGACCGCGCCGATCGTGCCGCGGTCCACCGAGTCGGTGTCGCCGGAGAAGACCGGAATCTGGTTGTCGATCCCAACCGAGAGCACCGCCTCCAGCGCCGAGACGATGGTGTTGTCGGTCGGCACGTAGATCGCGTCGACGCTGCCCACCAGGCTCTGCGCCGCGCCCAGCACGTCTGCCGAACGGTTGGCCGCCGCGGTCTCGATCTCGAGCCCCATGGCCGGGGCCATCTCCTCGATCACGTCGACCAGGGCGACGGCGTTCGCCTCGCCCGGGTTGTAGGGCACGCCGATGGTGGTGGCGTCGGGCACGATCTCCTTGATCAGCGCTAGGTGGTCGGCGATCGGCGACATGTCGGAGATGCCGGTCACGTTGCCGCCGGGGTCCGCCATGCTGGTGATCAATTGAGCGCCGACCGGGTCGGTGACGGCCGTGAACACCACCGGAATGTCCTGGGTCGCCGACACAACCGCCTGGGCCGAGGGCGTGGAGATCGGCACGATCACGTCCGGATTCTCGCCGACGAACTGGCGGGCGATCTGGGCCGCCGTCGCCGGGTTGCCCTGCGCCGTCTCGAACAGGATCTCGGTGTTCTCGCCAGCCACGTATCCGTTCTCTGCAAGCACGTCGATGATGCCCTGGCGGGCCGCATCGAGTGCCGGGTGTTCGACGATCGCGGTGATTGCGACCGTGGTGTCCTGGGCCTGAGCCGGCGCGGCGAGCAGCCCGCCCGCCATTGCCGCCGCCGCCACCGCGGCGCCGAGGCGCATGAACGTCATGTTATCTGCCTCCCTGAATTGCTGCCCGGCCCGGACATGGGGGCGGCGCGCCGCCGGTCGGGGCCGAATGCGTGATTACTGCGCGGAGAGGGTCTCCAGGTCAAGCGGAGAGCGCGCGCTGCCCCAGATCATGCACAACTTTTGTACGACCGGCGCTGATGATGCATCAGTCGATGTCGAACTTCACCCCCTGGGCCAGCGGCAGTTCCCGGCCGTAGTTCACGGTCTGGGTCTGCCGCCGCATATAGGCCTTCCAGGCGTCGGAGCCGCTTTCGCGGCCGCCGCCGGTCTCCTTCTCGCCGCCGAAGGCACCGCCGATCTCCGCCCCCGAGGGCCCGATATTGACATTGGCGATGCCGGCATCGCTGCCGGCGGCGGACAGGAACAGTTCGCTCTCGCGCAGGTCGGTGGTGTAGATCGCCGAGGAGAGCCCCTGCGGCACGCCGTTGTGCAGCGCCAGGGCCTGGTCGAACTCCCGGTACTTCAGGACGTAGAGAATCGGTGCGAAGGTCTCCTGGCGCACGATCTCCGTCTGGTCCGGCATTTCCGCGACCGCCGGGCGGACATAGACGCCGCCCTCCGGCACGCCCTCGGTGACCCGTTCGCCGCCGGTGACCGTGCCGCCGTCGGCGCGCGCGCGCTCCAGCGCCGCCTGCATCCGTTCGAAGGCGCTCTCGTCGTAGAGCGGGCCGACCAGCGTGCCGGCGTCGAGCGTGTTGCCGACCGGCAGCGACCGGTAGGCCCGGTGCAGCCGTTCGACCACCTCGGCATGGATGTCCTCGTGCACGATCAGGCGGCGCAGCGTGGTGCAGCGCTGGCCGCAGGTGCCGGCGGCGGCGAACACGATCGATCGCAGGGCCAGGTCAAGATCGGCCGAGGGGGCGACGATCGCGCCGTTGTTGCCGCCGAGTTCCAGGATCGACCGGCCCATCCGGGCGGCGACCCGCGGCGCCACCTTCTTGCCCATCGGGATGCTGCCGGTCACCGAGATCAGCGGCAGCAGCGGGCTGTCGACCAGCCGCTCGCCCACGTCGGGGCCGCCGATCACCACCTCCAGCAGGCCGTCCGGCACGTCCGCCGCCCCGAAGCGCTGGACCGCCCGGCGCAGCAGCGCCTGGCAGGCCAACGCGGTCAGCGGCGTCTTCTCCGACGGCTTCCACACGACGGGATCACCGCAGACCAGGGCGACGCAGGTATTCCAGCTCCAGACCGCCACCGGAAAGTTGAAGGCGGTGATCACGCCGACCGCCCCGAGCGGGTGCCAGGTCTCGCTCATCCGGTGGCCCGGCCGCTCGGACGCGATGGTCAGGCCGTAGAGCTGCCGGGATAGGCCGACCGCGAAGTCGCAGATATCGATCATCTCCTGCACTTCGCCCAGACCCTCCGACAGGATCTTGCCGGCTTCCATGCTGACCAGGCGGCCGAGCGCGCCCTTGTTCGCGCGCAGCTCCTCGCCGAGCAGCCGAACCAGGTCGCCCCGGCGTGGCGGCGGCACGGTGCGCCACTTCAGGAAGGCGGCGTGCGCCCTTTCGACCGCGGCATCCGTATCCTCCGGCCCGGCCAGCGACAGCCGGGCCAGAACGCTGCCGTCGATCGGCGAGGTGACGGCATGGTCGCCGGTGCCGAGATGGCTGGGCTCGAGCCCGAGGGCGGTCAGAATGTCTTGGGCATCCATGGCGGCTGGCGGTCCTTGTGCCGGTCTGTTGGGCGACTGGGGCGACGGTTCCGGGGATCGGCCCTTCCGAGGGCTCCCGTGCTACGCCGTCGCGCCATGGATATCGCTCGGCCGAGGCCCTCGCAAGGCCGGCGCGGCCGACGCGCGGCCCGACCCGATCAGCGGGCGCGGGCATGAGATTCCCCAGGTCGAATCTTCGGGTTCGCTCGCTTGGCGCTCCTCCCATTAACGATGATTTTCGTTGCCGGCCTCGCGTTATGCGGGATAGGTTCTCACGCTATCGCAAGAGACTCTGCCAGGCACTTGGCGTCCCCACGCTGGCCAGGCGGTGCGGAGAGATGTCATGGAACGTTTTCGCTCTCTCAATCCGTCGCGCGACGCCGCAGGGCGGCCCACCGGCGGGCGGCCCACCGGCGGGCGGCCGCGGCTTGGCGGCGGCGATGCCGCACCTCGCAAGGCGAAGACGTATCGCGACGACCTGCTGGCCCACCCAGCCCCGCTCGCCCTGGCGCTGGAACCTCGGATGATGTTCGACGCTGCCGGCCTCGCCACGGCCGTCGCGGCCGACGGCGGCGGGGAGCCGGCGCCGGATCCGCAGCCGGCCGACGACGGAACTCCCGACGGCGGCGGTGATTCGGGCGGCGCCGCCAGTCCCGACGACGGCGGCGACCCGGCACTGGACGACGCCCTGGCCGCCCACGTGCCGCCGGCAGACCGGACGGAGATCGCGTTCGTCGACACGGCCGTGGAGGATTGGGAGACGCTGGTCGCCGGTCTCCGAGGCGACATCGAACTCCATCTGCTCGACGGCGACGGACATCCGCTCGATCAGATGGCGGCGGTCCTTGCGGGCCGGTCCAACGTCGACGCCATCCATGTCATCTCGCACGGCACGGCGGAGGGGCTCCAGTTCGGCAATGCGTCGCTTTCCCTGTCGGCGCTCGACAGCTTCTCCGAGCAGTTGGAACGCATCGGATCGTCGCTTGCCGAAGACGGGGACATCCTGCTCTACGGGTGCCGGATCGGCGAGGGCGACGACTTCGTCGATCGGTTTGCCGCGCTTTCCGGCGCCGACGTGGCAGCCTCGAGCGACGATACCGGTTCGGCCGACCTCGGTGGCGATTGGGACCTCGAGACGCAGGCCGGCGACATCCAGGCTCAATCGGCACTCGTTGCCGGCGCCGGGGGATTCGGGGGCCTCCTGGCGTCGATCCCGGCGGACATCTTTGTGTCCTTCGATGATCAAGGGTTCACAAATGATCAGAACCTCACCGGCACCCTGGACATCGCCGTCGGCGGCGAGACCATAAGGTTCAGCTACAACAACGATAATATCCTATTCGACGGGAACGATGGACAGGGCGGAACAGGCGGCCTAGTCCTCGACAACAACAATTCAAGTGACCAATTCACAATAGAGACAGTGAGTGGGAACGAATTTGACTTTCAAGGACTGTACATAGGTTTCGACTTTGGTCGGGTTTACACGCTCGAGGGTTTTCGGGATGGCGGGTCGGTCGGTTCCCAGAACTTCACGATCTCCGGGGGAGCGGAGGCCGTCACATTCAACTCCACCTTCGACAACGTCGACCGTGTGGTGCTGACGGCCAATGCTGGGTTCTTCATCATCCTCGACAGCGTCGACATCGATGTCGCCTCCGTTCCCAATGCCAGCCCGACGATCGCGTCTCCCACCGCCGACGCGGCCTTCACGGAGGGAGGCGGCGCCGTCGCGGTCGACAACGCCCTGACCGTCGACGACGCGGAAGCCGACAACATCACCGGCGCCACCGTTTCGATCACCGGCAACTTCCAGTCCGGCGACCTGCTCGCGATCACGCCGAACCACGGCATCGGCCAGAGCTACAATCCGGGCACCGGCGTCCTGACGCTGACCGGCACGGCGACGGCGGCCCAGTACCAGTCGGTGCTGCGGACGCTGACCTTCGACAACACGAGCGACAATCCGTCGACGGCGACTCGGACCATCACCTATTCGGTGACCGATGCCGGTTCCGGCTCGCCAGGCACCGCGACCCAGGGCGTCACGGTCGCCGCCGTCAACGACGCGCCCACCGTCGCCAATGTCGACGGCAATGCCTTCACCTGGACGGAAGGCGACGCGGCAACCCACATCGACGTCGGCAACGACGGCACCGTCGTCGACCCGGATTCCGCCGACTTCAACGGCGGCAGCTTCACCGTCGGGTATCAGGGCGGCCAGCAGGCCGAGGACCGGATCGTCATCGACACCAGCGGTACCGTCTCGCTCTCCGCCGGGCAGACGGCGGGCAGCACGGTGTCCGTGGGCGGCAATGCGATCGGCACGATCCAGGCCGGCGCGACCGGCGGTGCGAACGAGGGGCTGACGATCACCTTCACCTCGGCGAATGCCACGCCGGCCGCGGTGCAGACACTGCTGCGCGCGATCCAGTACAACAACGCCGGCGGCGACAACCCGACCGACGGCAACCGGGTCGTTCGGGTGACGGTCACCGACGGCGACGGCGGGACGTCCAACACCTCCGACGTGACGATCAATGTCGACCCGGTGAACGATGCCCCCACGGTGACCGCATCGGGCGGCACGACCGCGTTCACGGAAGGCGCCGGCGCGGTCATTGTCGACGGCGGCCTGACGCTCGCCGACCCCGACACCGCGACCCTGGCCTCGGCCACCGTCTCGATCACCGCCAATTTCCAGTCGGGCGCGGACGTCCTGGCCTTCACCAACACCAGCGCGGCCAGCTTCGGCAACATCACCGCGTCCTACAATGCCGGAGCCGGTGTGCTGACACTCACCTCGTCGGGCGCCACGGCGACGGTTGCGCAGTTCCAGAACGCGCTGCGCGCCGTCACCTTCAACAACACGTCCGACACGCCGACCACCGGCAACCGAACGATCTCCTTCGCCGCGAACGACGGTACGACGGCCAGCACGGCCTCGACGCAGACGGTCTCCGTCGCCGCCACCAACGACGACCCGACGATCGCCGGCCTGCCCCCCTCGGTCAGCTTCGTCGAGGACACGGCCGGCAACCTGGATCTCTCGGCCGCCAATTTCGCCGACGTGGATTCGGGCGGTGCGAACGTGACGCTGACCCTCGCCGCCGCGGCCGGCACGCTGGCGGCAAGCAGCGGCGGCAGCGTCACCGTCGGCGGCAGCGGCACCGGCACGCTGACCCTGACCGGCACGGCGGCGAACATCGACACCTACCTGAACACGGCCAGCAACATCCAGTACACGCCCGCCGCCAACGCCACCGGCACCCCGGCGACGACCATCACGGTGACCGCCAACGACGGCGGGAACACCGGCACCGGCGGCGGCGGCAACGTCGCACTCGGGACGATCAACGTCAACGTCTCGGCGGTCAACGACGACCCCACGATCACCGGGCTGCCGGCCTCGGTCACCGTGACCGAGGACCAGGCCAGCAATTTCGACCTGTCGGCGGCGACCTTCGCGGACGTGGATTCCGGCGGTGCGGCCATCACCCTGGTGCTGACCGCCGGCGCCGGCACCTTCACCGCGTCCAGCATTGGCGGCGTGACGGTAAGCGGCGGCGGCACCGGCACCCTGACCTTGAGCGGTACCGCGGCGAACATCGACACCTATCTGAACACCGCCAGCAACATCCAGTACACCACCGCCGGCAACGCCAACGGCAGCCCGGCGACCACCGTCACCCTGACCGCCAACGATGGCGGCAATACCGGAACGGGAGGCGGCGGCACCGTCGCCCTGGGCACGGTCAACGTCAACGTGACGGCGGTCAACGACCTGCCGGTGTTCGCGGGCCTCGACGGCACGCCGTCCTTCACCGAAGGCGGGAGCGCGGTGGTTCTCGACGGTACCGTGACCGTCAGCGACGTGGAGCTCGGCGCGCTCAACGGCGGCAACGGCAACTTCGCCGGGGCGAGCCTGGTGATCGCGCGCAACGGCGGCGCCAACGCGGTCGACCAGTTCTCGATCCAGACCGGCGGCAACCTGACGGTCGCCGGCAGCAATATCAGCGCCGGCGGCAATGTCATCGCCAGTTTCGACACCTCGACCGCCGGTCAGGTCACGGTGACGTTCCAGAACAACGGGACGGTGCCGACCACCGCGCTGGTCAACGAGGTGATGCAGGCGATCCGGTATTTGAACGCAAGCGACGACCCGGCGAACAGCGTGCAACTCGACTGGACCTTCAGCGACGGCAATGCAGCCGATGCCCAGGGGACCGGCGCCAATCCCGGCACCGGCACCGGGTCGGTGACCGTCTCGGTGACCAACGTCAACGACGCGCCGACCCTGACGGCGACCGCGCAGAACCCGACCTTCACCGAGGGCGGGGCGGCGGTGGACCTGTACAGCGGGCCGATGGCCGATACGGTCGAGGACACCAACACACCCGACCGTTTCTCCTCGATGATCCTGACGGTAACAAACGTCAGCGACGGCGCCGCGGAGATCCTGACCTTCGACGGGTCGGACGTGGCGCTGACAAACGGCAACAGCGTGACCACCGCGACCAATGGACTGACCGTCACGGTTTCCGTCACCGGTTCCACGGCGACGGTCGGCTTCACCGGCGCCACCCTGACCGAGGCTCAGTTGAGAACGCTGGTCGACGCCCTCGCCTACCGCAACACCAGCGACAACCCGACCACCGGCTCGAACCGGGTGGTCACCATCACCAACCTCACCGACACCGGCGGCACGGCGGGCGGCGGCCAGAATTCATCGGCCCCGAACATCGCCTCCACCGTCAGCCTGACCGCGGTCAATGACCCGCCGACTGTCGGCGGCGTGTTCGGCGAGACCTCGAGCGTCACCGCCGGAAGCGGCGCGCAGAACGTGGCCCTGTTCGACGACGCGACCGTGTCCAACCCCGACTCGGCCGAGTACAACGGCGGCTTCCTGAGCATCAGCCAGGGCTCGGGCACGACCAACGGGTCCTGGGGTCTCGACGGCACGACAGCCACGTCGGGCGGCGACGGCACGATCGCGGCCGGCGAGACCGTGTCCGTCGGTGGCGTCACTGTGGGCACGGTGAACGCCACAGACGACGGCCAGGGTGGCAACACGCTGCGCATCGACTTCAACTCGCCCAACGCCACCTCGGCGCGGGTCGAGACGCTGATCCGTGCGCTGACCTACAGTGCGCCGAACGGGTTGGGCGACCGTGGATTCACGCTGACGCTCAACGACGCCGACGGCACCGCCAATGGCGGCGATCAGGACGCATCGGGCGGCTTCACGGTCTCGGCGACACCCAACCCGCCGGTGATCACCAATCTGAACGGCGACAGCGTCAGCGCCCCCAACGGCACCGCTGTCGGCATCGACCAGGGCGGCAACGCCACGGTCACCGATGGCGACAGCGACAACTTCAACGGCGGCGCCCTCACCGTCACGCGCAACACCGGCCTGAGCGGCGACTTCTCGTTCTCCGGCAGCGGCGGGACCGGCGTGAGCGCCGGCAGTTCCATCGGCACCGCAGACGGGACGATCGCCGCCGGCGAGGTCGTCTTCGTCGACGGGTTCGCCATAGCGTCCGTCGCGACCGACGGCCAAGGCACCAACGGTCTGGTCCTCAACCTCGGCAGCAACGCGACGGCGGCGCGCGTGCAGACCCTCATCCAGGGCCTGCAATACGCCTCGACGACCGGCGGCGCGCACACCTTCGACCTGAACATCCGCGACGCGGCGGCCGGCCCGACCGCCGCGACCTCCACCGCCGCCGCCTTCACCGTCAATGTGGAGGCCGCGCCGGTCAACACGGTGCCCGGCGCGCAGACGGCGGTCGACGGCACGCCGCTTGCGATCGGCGGGATTTCGGTCGCCGACGCGGACAGCGCCACCGTCACGACCACCGTCTCGGTGCCCGGCGGTGCGGGCGCCTTCACCACCACGGGCGCGGCAACGGTCACCGGCAGCGGTACCAATTCGATCCAGATCTCCGGCGCGATCGCAGACGTCAACGCCACGCTGGCCAACCTGCAGTACACGCCGGCGGTCAACACCAGCGGGGCTCAGACGATCACGGTCCTGACCAGCGACGGCACCAACAGCGACACCGATACGATTGCCGTCACCGTCAGCGATCGGCCGACCATCGCCAATCTCGCCGGCGACACGCCGACCTTCAGCGAGAACGGGGGCGCCATCAGGCTCGACGCCGGCGCCGACGCGACCGTCCAGGATGCGGACTCGGCCAACTTCAATGGCGGCACCCTGACCGTCTCGATCACGGGCGGCGGCGTCGCGGCGGAGGATGTGCTGTCGATCGCGAACGACGGCACCGGCGCGGGGCAGATCGGCTTCGCCGGCACGACCGTATCGTTTGCCGGCACCGCGATCGGCACGACCACCGGCGGCACCGGCGGCGCCGATCTCGTGGTGACGCTCAACGCCAACGCCACGCCCGTCGCCGCCCAGGCCCTGCTGCGGGCGCTGACCTATGCGAACACGGGCGGCGATGCCCCGACCCCCGGCGCCCGCACGGTGTCGGTGGCGCTGACCGACGGAGCCGGCGGTAACAGCAGCGGCGCCCAGGCGCTGACGGTGACCGTCGCGGCCGCCAACGATGCCCCGACGGTCGCCGCGCCCGCCACCATCACCGTGACCGAGGACACGCCGACCAAGGTGACCGGCATAACCGTCGCCGACATCGACGCCGGCACGGGTGCCGTGACAGCGACACTCACGGCCGCGACCGGAACCCTCGCCGCCACGGCGGGCGGCGGTGTCACCGTCTCGGGCAGCGGCACCGGCACCCTGGCGCTGACTGGCAGCACGACCGCCATCAACGCCTTCATCGCCGGGTCGAACGTCGACTATGTGCCGGCCGCCAATGCCGAAACCGACACGACCTTGACCGTCCAGGTCAACGACAACGGCAACACGGGCGGCGGCGCCCAGACCTCTGCGCCCGCCGTGGTGACGCTCGATCTGCAGCCGGCGAACGATGCGCCCGTGCCGTCGGGAGGGGCCGCGCCGATCGACGTGACGCCGGGTCGGGCGGTGACGGCGATCCTGTCCCCCACCCTCTTCACCGATGTCGATCTGAACGACACTCTGACGCTGAGCCTTACCGCCGACAGTGGGGGGGCACTGCCCGGATGGATGACGTTCGATCCGTCGACCGGCGCCTTGACGCTCGATCCTCCCTCGACCACGACGGGGACGGTGACGCTCCGCCTGGTGGCCACCGACGGCAGCGGGGCGACCGCCGCGCAGCCCGTGACCGTGCGGATCGTCGCGGCGCAGGCGGGCGTGCCGGAGTTTCGCGCCACACCTCCCCAGCAGCCGGTCTCGATCGCCGTGCCGGGCGACCCGGCGCCGGCCGAACCGCCCCCGCCGGCACCGGTTCTGACGCCGATCGGCGGGTCGAACGGCGACACCCCGGGCACGTCCCAGATCGGCCGGTTCTTCGATGCTGGCGGTGCCGGCTTTGCCGCCTCGCCCACGGGGCAGGTGTTCCAGCAGGCGGCCTTCCAGGCCAGCGGCACCAGCAGCCTGGCCAACGGCTTCGGCTCGGGGGGGGGCCAGCTGTTCAGCTTCGGCGGCGGCGGCTGGAGCGGCTATGGCCTGCAGGGGCTCGGTATCGGCGGCGGCCTCGGCGCCGGCGGCGGCGGAACCGGCTCGGGCAACGACGGCGCCGAAGGCGGCGGCTTCGGCACCGGCGAAACGCCGACCGGCGCCGGCCCGGACGGGACCGGGCAGCCGGATGCCCCCACCACACCGACGGACGGCTCGCCCGCGAGCGGCCCTGGTGGCGAGGCACCGCCCGCTCCGCAGGATGCCCCGCCGGCCGAGGAGGCGCCGGCCGACGAGGCGGCGCTGGAGACTCTGGACCCGGTAGCGCTGGCCCTGCTCGGCAGGTTGCCCGAGGACCCTGCGGTCCCCGGGGAGGCCGATCTCGCGGCCCTCTCGGCCGCGGATGGTGCGGAAGAGCCGACCGCCGGCAATGCGCCGGGATTCCAGGCGCAACTGAACCGGGCGGCGTTCGGCTTCGAGCGGGAGGCGGCGACAGTCGCGCGCGCTCTGTCGGCTGTCCCGCTGGCCTGATACCGGATCACGGGTTCCGGCATCCACCGCGGGCCGACGTCTGGCCGGACCGGCCTGCCGCGCAAGGTGGGCCCGCCGCCGGCCCTGCCCCCGAACCGTTGGCCGTCCAACACCGCAATCCGACGTCCCTCGGGGACAGACAATCCATTCTGCCAAAAATCGAGCAATGGAACGCGCGAATCCCGAAATGAGGTCCTTGTGATCAACTGGCAATTGATTTAATCATTCGATCATGGCGCATACAAACCTGCCCGCGATTCGGTTGACCGGCAGCGCATCGAACCGCTGCGGGGTCTGCCGGGACAATGACGGGCCGGGACGCGTAGGAGACCGACGAGTGACGGGGACGATCGGGCAGGCGGTCCACCACCGCCCAAGGGGCGAGGATGCTGGGAATCCGGCCCGGCGACGGCGGAAAGCGACGGGCCTGTTGGCCACGACCGCCGGAGCGCTTCTCCTGGCAGGCTGTTCGGTCAAGCCGCCCCCTCTCTCGGCCGAAGAAACGCAGGAGAGGATCGAGCAGGATCTGGGCGCGATGTTCGCCGAGCAGGATCCGATCGATGGCCCGGTGACACTGTACGAGGCGATGGCCCGGGCGATCCTCTACAATCTGGAGAACCGCGTCCAGCTGATGGAAGAGGTGCTCGCCCAGCGTCAGTACGAGCTGACGCGCTACGACATGCTGCCGGACGTGCTGGCGTCGGCGGGCATCGAGGCGCGTTCCAACACCTCCGCTTCGTCGAGCCGCAGCGTTACCACGGGTCAGCAGTCGCTGGAGACCTCGACGTCGCTCGACGACCGGCGTGAGGTGGCCGATGCCACCTTCGTCTTCAACGTCCTCGACTTCGGCGTCAGCTACTTCAACGCCCGCCAGCAGGGCAACCGCGCCTATATCGCATCGGAGCGGCGACGCAAGGTCGTCCACGGCATCATCCAGGACGTGCGCTCGGCCTATTGGCGGGGTGTGACGGCGCAGCGGCTGATCGACCGCATCGACCCGCTGATGGAACGGGTCAACGCCGCCCGCAACGACACGGCGACGATCCGGCGGCTCGCCCTTCAATCGCCGCTCGACGCCCTGACCTACGAGCGAACCCTGCTCGACACCTTGCGCCAGTTGCAGGACCTGCGCGCCCAGCTGGTCCTGGCCAAGACCGAACTGGCGGCGCTGATGAACCTGCCGCTCGACCGGCCGTTCACCCTCGCCGATCCGGCCAGGGACGGCTTCGCCGTTCCGACCATCGCCGTCCAGCCCGGCCAGTTGGAGGAGCTGGCGCTGTCCTACCGGCCGGAACTGCGGGAGGAGAGCTACCAGCGGCGGATCTCGGCCGACGAGACCCGCAAGGCGATCGCCCGCATGCTGCCGGGGATCGAGCTCGATGCCGGATTCCGCTACGATTCCAACTCGTTCCTCCTGAACAACGATTGGTACGAGGCAAGCCTCCAGATCACCTGGAACCTGATGAACCTGTTGTCCGGACCGTCCTCGGTTCGTTTCGCGGAAGCCCAGGAGGAGCTGGTCGAGACCCGCCGACAGGCCTTGAGCATGGCCGTGCTCACCCAGCTCTACGTCGCCTGGATCGGCTATCGCGATGCCCTCGCCCGGTACGAGACGGCGGCGGATCTGCTCGCTCTCGACACCGAGATCCTGACCCAGCGCCAGCGGGAGGCGCAGACCGGCCGGACCGGCAGCCTGCCCGTGATCCAGGCAGAACTGGACCAGCTGGTGGCGACGCTCCGCCGCGACCTCGCCTATGCCGACGTGCAGAACGCGGCGGGCAATGTCTTCCTGGCGGTCGGCGCCGATCCCCTGCCGGCGACGGTGGAGGAGGCCGACGTGGCGACCCTGTCCGCCGCCATCCGGGAGACGATCACCGGCTGGTACGCGGGCGAGCTCTATCTGAATGAGGACTTCGTCGAGCCGGCCATGCCGGTCGTGGAGGCGCCCCCCACGAACGTGCCGGGGCGCGCGGAGGCCCTGGTCTCCGCCGCCACGGTGCCGGGTGGGGAGCAGGCCGCTGCGGGCGATGCCGGCACGATGCCCCGGCCTCTGGTCGATCCCCCGGCTGACTCCGCAGCGGCCGAAGCGGCTCCGACGGTCCAGGACACCGATCTTTCGGGGCCGGTCGCCCGCGCCCTCGGAGCAGCTTTCACGCCGGTGCTGCTGGCACAGGCCGACGGATTCCGGCTGACCGGCGTCCGGGATGCGCTGTTCGAAGGGCGGTAGGGGCGGCTCGAACGACCTCGATCGAGGAGGCCGGACGACTGGGGCGACTCCGGATTCGTCCCGCGTCATTCGTCCCGCGTCGCCCACGAGCGGGGGGCCGACGCTCACGCACCGCACATCGTGAACTCAATGATCTGGAGCATCTTGCCTGCGCCCTTCGGCGCGCAGAAGGCTCTAGGCCTCCGGGTTCAGGAGATCGACGATCGACCCGCCCGTGTCGATCCGTCGGATCGCCTCCGCGAGGAGCCCGGCCACGGGAACGATCTCCAGCTTCCGCGTCACAAGCGCCTCCGGCAGGCGCGGCGGCCCGCAGGCGTCCGTGACCACGACCCGCGCCAGGGCGTCATCGTCCAGCGTCTCCGCCGCCCCTTCGGCGAACAGGCCATGCGTCGCGAAGGCCCAGGCTTCCGTCGCGCCATGATCCAGACAGGCCCGCGCGGCACGGGCCAGCGTTCCGCCCGAGGCGATCATGTCATCGAGGATCAGCGCGACCCGACCCTCGACCGGCCCCACCAGCGCCTCGCCGCTGACCTCGCCCTTGGCCCGATGCTTCTCCGCAAAGGCGCCCGGGATCTCGGTGCCGAAGCGCTTCGCGAGGGCGATGCGCAGGGTCTCGGCCCGCTTCACCCCGCCCGAATCCGGCGAGACCACGACCAGGTCGCGACCTCCCAGACGCTCCGCCACCCACTCCACGAACAGCGTCAGGGCGGTCAGGTGGTCGGTCGGGATGCGGAAGGCGTTCTGAAAGGCGGCGAGGTTGTGCACGTCGAGCGTCACCGCTCGGTCCGCTCCGGCGGCCTCGATCAATCGGGCGACATGGCGAGTGGTGACCGGATCGCGCGGCTGGGTCTGACGGTCCTTCCGGCTGAACGGCAGATATGGCACCACCGCCGTCACCTCGGCCGCGCCGGCATCCTTCAGCGCGCCAATCAGCACGAGGAAGCGCATCAGCTTTTCGGGGGCGCCCGCCGCCGCTTCGCCGTTGAGCGACTGGACGACATAGACCCGCTCCCGTCGGACGGTCTCCAGTGCCCGGATCTTGAACTCGCCGTCCTCGAACGACCGTTCCTCCAGGGTCCCGAGCGGGAGGTCCAGGGCGGATGCCACGGCCTCGCCGAGCCGGCGGCCGAGTGTCGGGGAGAACAGCTTCATCGCGGCTCCGCACAACAGGACAGGCAGGCCCCTGGCATGTTGGCGCCGGACCGATCGGCCGAAAGGTCCGCCCAAACAATTTCCGTCGAGGCCGGCACCGGCAAAGTCTATGCCGCGCGGGCACCGCCTTTCCGGTCGTCGGCATGGCCCCGGATGAACGCGGCGACGCGGGGCTGGATTTCCTCGCGCCAGCGACGGCCGTTGAAGATGCCGTAGTGGCCGACGCCCGGCTGCTCGTAATGGACCCGCATCGATTCCGGCAGGGCGGTGCACAGGTCCTGGGCGGCCCGGGTCTGCCCCAGACCGGAGATGTCGTCCCTTTCCCCTTCCACGGTCAGGAGGGCGGTGCGCCGGATCGCCGCCGGGTCGACCGCCCGGCCGCGCGAGACCATGGTGCCCTTGGGCAGGGCATGGTCCTTGAACACGGTCTTGACCGTCTGGAGATAGAATTCCGCCGTCAGGTCCATGACGGCGCGATACTCCTCGTAGAAGTCGAGCTTCGACTGCGCGCTCTCGCCATCGCCCTCGACCAGATGGAAGAACACCTCGCGATGGGCATCGATGTGCCGGTCCAGATTCATGTGCATGAAGCCGGCGAGTTGCAGGAAACCTGGGTAGACCCGGCGCATGAAGCCCCGGTTGGGCGGCGGGACGCGGGTGATCACCGTGCGCTCGAACCACTCCATCGGCCTTTCCTCGGCCAGCCGGTTGACCTCGGTCGGATTGCGCCGGGTGTCGATCGGGCCACCCATCAGAGTCATCGACGGCGGCTGGCAGGGATCGTCGGACGCCGCCATCAGGGACACCGCCGCCAACACCGGCACCGAGGGCTGGCATACGGCCATCACGTGCGTCTCGGGACCGAGAGCGTGCAGCCAGTCGATCAGGTAGTCGATATAGTCGTCCAGGTCGAAACTGCCCTCGTGCAGCGCCACGTTGCGGGCATCGCGCCAGTCGGTGACGTAGACATCATGGTCGGGCACCATGGCGCGCACCGTGCCGCGCAGCAGGGTCGCATAGTGCCCGCTCATCGGGGCGACCAGCAGCACGCGCGGCCGATCCCCCCCATCTTGGTGCTCGAACCGCTTGAGCTGGCCGAACGTGCGACGGTGGCAGATCCGCTCGGTCACGGGAACGGTCCTTCCGCCGACCGTCACCTCGTCGATCTCGAACCGCGGCTTACCATAGCGCCGGGTCGCATGCTCGAAGACATGGAAGCCCGCCGCCAGCATCCGGCCGTAGGGCGTATAGGCGAAGGGGTTGAAAGGGTTGCGTAGCCAGTGCTGTCCCTGGTCGGCAACGAAGCGCGCCGGAGCGACCGCAACGTGCTGCATCTCGTAAAGATGGTAAAGCATGGGCATGTGGGGGGACTCCCGATGGCGCCGGTCCTCGGTCGCCGGGCTTTACCACCCGGTCTTGTATACGTCAGATGTTAGCATAGGATGGTGCCTCGCCAATGTCATGGACTGCTTTGTGCGTCCATCCTCTCACCTCTGCGCCGGGAGGATCGCCGGTTGCCGGTCGCGGCGTCCGCTCGGATCACGGCCTCTCCCCAGGTGGACTCCAGGCGTCTATGCTGGCGCCGGTCCTTCGCGGTGGCGATCTCAAACAAGGGGGCGAGAGCCACTGCCGCCCCACCCGATCGAGGAGCTTGATCCGAATGCTGCGCCGACCCGCCCCCGCTGCCGCCCTCGCCATCACCGCCCTCGCCCTTATGGTCACCGCCTGCGGCACCGAGCCACGGGAACGGGCAGCAGGCGGCGCGATGACGGGGGCGGGCGCGGGTTTCGTTACCGGCCTCGCCTTCGGTGGGGTCGGCGCCATTCCGGGAGCGCTGATCGGCGCCGGCGCCGGTGCGACGACCGGCGCCCTGACCAGCCGCGACGAGGTGTACCTGGGCGAGCCGGTCTGGCGGTAAGCATCGCCCGCGATCCCGTCCCGAGGACGGCCTACGAGGCGCCCCGGTCAGCCCGACCGCAACCGCTCGAGCAGACGACGGCTCGGCTCTCCGGTTCGGGGGAGGCCGTTGTTCTGCTGCCAATCCTCGATCGCACTGCGTGTCTGATCGCCCATCAGGCCGTCTACCGGCCCCGCATCGTATCCTGCCTCGTTCAACAGGCGCTGCAGCTGCTCGATTTCGGCCCGGGTCAGAGGGTCTTCGGCGGGCGCCGCGGGCCCGCTGGCGACCGGTTCCGGCGTGCTGTCGGGTACGGGAACGGCCGTGTCGCCGGAGGTCGGATCTGCCGCGCCCACAACCGTCTCACTGCCGGTCGCCTCTCCGCTGCCGGTGAGCCGGGCCAGCGAGTCCTCGGCATCCGCGTCGCCTTCCTGGGCAGCGATGCGGTACCAGCCGGCGGCGGCGTTCACGTCCGGCGCACCGTCCAGCCCGCGCTCGAACAGGCGTCCCATGTGGAAGGCACCGCGGGGATTTCCGCTGGCGCTGGCGGCCTGGAACCAGCTGGCGGCCTTGAACAGATCCTGCTCCACGCCACGCCCCGCCGAATAGGCGAGGCCGACGGCGTTCTGGGCGTCCGGATGCCCCTCCTCGGCCGCGGCGAGGAAAAGGTCGAAGGCGGCCGAACTGTCCTGCTCCACCCCAAGGCCCCGCTCAGTCAGGACGCCCAGATTGTAGAGCGCGTTGGCCACGCCGCTGTCGGCCGAGCGGCGGTACCAGTAGGCCGCCAGCTCATAGTCGCGCGGCACCGCCTCGCCCAACGCATAGGCCGTGGCAAGGTCGTGCTGGGCCTCGGGCCGCCCCTGCAGCGCCAGCCCGGCCAGTTCGCGCAGGTCGTCCGAGGCATTGTCCGGCAGGGGCGCCCGGCTCGCGGCCACCTGCTCCAGATCGGCGGCCTCAACCGGTTCCGGCGGGACTGCTGCGACCTCCGGCTGGCCAGGGGGCGGCTCGGGGGTGGCAGCGGGTCGGGTCGAGGAGAGCCGCGGCGACGATGCCTCGGCCGGAGCCGCCGACTCGGCTGCCGGTTCGGCCTCGCCTTCGGCGCCTGCCTGGGCCGCTTCGTCCTCCTCCGCCTCCTCGGCAGCGACCGGCGCGACGGGAGCCGCCGTGGTTTCTCCCAGGGCAGCGTCGGGAGGAGCCGCAGTGGTTTCGTCCGGGGCAGCGTCGGCAGAAGCGGACGTGCCGTCGATCGGCTCACCGGCTTCGGGCAATGCGGCCGGCTCGTCTGCCGGCGCGGCGGCCTCCTGCGATGGCGCCGCATCCGGCTCGCCCGAGGCCGAACCGTCGGTCGCCTCGGGATCGGTGGCGGCAGGGTCTTCGGTATCGACCTCGGACGGAGACGCGACATCGGTCTCCTCCGCCACGCCGACCGCGATTTCCCGCTCGGTCGGGGACGGGACGACGACGTCCTGCCCGGCATCCGCGGCATCGGGAGTCTCGTCCACCGCCTCGCCCGCGACCGGCCCCTCGGCGACCGGCGGCGCCTCCTCCGCGACCAGGAGGCCGCGCACCCGCTCCGTCAGCGGGGCGAGGCGTCCGGTCGTCTGCGCCCACCAGCCGGCGGTCGCCAGCACGGCGACCAGCACCACGAGCCAGGCCAGCACGGTGCCGAACCCGCGACCCTTCCGTCTCGGCCTGTCGGCGCTGCGGGCGGCGCCGTCGCGGGGTGGCGCGGTTTCCCCGGGAGAGCCGAAGCGGGTCTCCGACGCCGCGGCGGGAGCCGCCGTGCCACCTCGGGGCGCGCCCGCCGTCACGGCTGCCAGGCCCCCCGGCGCCGCGCCCGCGTCCGCCGCCGAACCGGTCCCGCTGTCGGTGGAGTCGGTGCCGTCCGCGACAGCCTCGAAGTCGTCCAGCCGACGCTCCAGGCGCGTCAGACGATCGTCGAGACGGTTCTCCATCCGCTCCTGGGCCCGGGCAATCCGACGGATTTCCTCCAGGATCAGGGTCTGCGCATCGCCTCCGGACGAAGGGGGCGGCACGTCGTCTTCCGGGATTTCGGGTCGGTCGCCGGTCATGGGTCCGCTTTCGAATACTGCTTCCTTCGAGCCCGACTCCGCCCGCCGCACCCATACGGGAGAGCCCGACTTCGGAGGCCGACAGCACGCGGGAACGCCCGCACGCGTCCCTTCGCCTGTCCGCCTAGGCGGTGAGTATGGCAGGATCGCGGCGCGAACCAAGTACCGACAACTGGTTAACGCCGCTTTTCGAAGCAGCGGGCGAGCGTCAGCGCCATTGAGAAGCCGCGCGGCGGGCTGTTGCCCACCGCCGCCTTTGCGGCTATCGTCCGGCCCCGCCGCCGTCCTGCTGGGGCGTAGCCAAGCGGTAAGGCAGCGGGTTTTGGTCCCGCGATCCCAGGTTCGAATCCTGGCGCCCCAGCCAATACGTTTTCTATCTTAACGAGCGCCTTCCCCTTTTTGCCCAAACCCAGAACTCGTCCCGGGGTGAGAGATGCTCCCCAGCGCGTCTCTCAGGGCATTTCGGCGCTCCTATCTCTATTTCATGTTTCGGGGGTTCACCGAGAACCGCGGCGTGACCCCGTCAGCGTGTTGCGCTGCGGCGTCGGCCACAGGACAGGGCCCTCCTGAGGCGACACTGCAAGCTTGTCGGAATGCGCCCCAAAGCGGTCAGTCCGGACGGACACTTGGTCCGGAATCGGATCAGTCGAGACCGAGCGCGGTGCGCTGGGCCGACCATTCGGCCGGACGCGGATGGCGAGCCGCTTGGCGGTCAGCTCGACCGGGTGGCGATCCTCAGGGATCGCGGTGACCACGGCCGGTGCCAGAAACCCCAGCCGCAGCACCCGCGCGACGTATGACGACGTGACGCCGGCCTCAGTGGCGAGCGCGGGGATCGACCGACCACTGGACCCAATCCTGTCGACGGGACCGCACACGCACTTCGAGATCATCCGCCATTTAGAGGTGCAGCATGACCTCGCGGCCCGAAGCATGCTAAAGCACCTGGAGAATATGCGACTCAACTTGCTGAATTCCCGCCGATGGTGCTGGCGATCAACAGTTGCTGATCGAAAGACAGGCACCGTTCTGCCTTCGGCAATTGGGGCGAAGTGAGTCTGAAAGCTGCGGCTGCTTGAGGCTCCTAGGCCGGGCGGTTCTACTATAGCTTGAAGGTCACAGTCGCCACTGCAGAAGTCTCTGCTCGAGCCGTTGGATGACGCCGCGCTCAAGAAGCTGCATGACGAGGGTGAACAAGATGGCGAGAGCAAGCATCTCCCGCATTCGGAGAACATTGAACGCCTGAAAGATTGCCGCTCCGATGCCGTCCGGTTGGCTCAGCGCCTCGACGACCACGACAAGCTTCCACGAAAGGGCGAACGAGAAGCGCGCCGCCGTCAGAAAGGCCGGGATCAACTGGGGCACCAGGTTGGACCGGAATGCCTCCCATCGCGAGAACCTGTACACCTTGACCATCTCGTCGAGATCGAGGTCCCGGGCATGCACGCTGGAGCGGACGATATTGGAGACGAACGGTACGAGCGCGACGGTCAGGGCGACGACGCCGGCCAACTCCCCCGTCCCAAGGGCGAGGATGGCAAAGATGATGTAGACCGGATCGGGAATCGCCAGCCCGACGGCCAGCAGCGGCTGGAAGAATGCCTCGGTGCGCCGGGACAGGCCGACGGCGATACCGAGTGCACATCCGACGACGGAGGCCGCGGTGAACGCAACAAGGACCCGGCCCAGGGTCAGCGCCATATCGGCGTAGAACCCGGCCGACGCAAGCGCGTCCCCCATGGCGAAGAGCGTTGCCATGGGGGTTGGTACCCACGGGCGGACCAGGATCGACAACGCGATCCAAAGCGCCAGAAGCCCCAGCAGGGCGATGGCCGTCCCTCCGAGGTTGACACGGCGACGCCGCCGCGCCGCGACCGCTTCCGCCGCCAGCGCAGACATGTCGCCGTTCTCTGGGGTCAGTGTCGCCTCTGCCATTGTCGCCAACCTATGCCGTCGTCTCTTCGGCCAAGCCCCAGGCGTCGAGGACCCGCTCGACGATCTCCGCCTCGACCTGCCCGATCGCCGGATCCTCGTAGGCGCGCGGCCGCTCGATCGGCACTCGGAAATCGGTGACGACGCTGGCCGGCCCCCGGGTCAGGATGACGATCCGATCCGCGAGGTAGACGGCTTCCCGAATCGAGTGCGTGACGAAGACGATGGTCGACCCCGTGCGCTTCCATATCTGCGTCAGTTCCTGGCGAAGACGCCGCGCGGTCACCTCGTCGAGGGTGCTGAGCGGCTCGTCCATGAGGACGTAGGATGGCTCGACCAACAGCGCACGGGCGATCGACACCCGCTGGCGCTGACCGCCGGACAGGCGCAGCGGCCAGGAATCCTTGAACTCGCCGATGTGCAGGATGTCGAGGATCCTGTCGATGTTCTCGTCCCAGCGGTCTCGCGGAACGTCCGAAGCGGCAAGCACCAGCTCAAGGTTCTGCTTGACGGTCCGCCAAGGCAGCAGCCGGTGCCCCTGGAACACGTAGCCCAGATGTGGTGCCCGCGCGCCGGTCCCGTAGATGGGCGCCCCCTCCACCGCCACGGTGCCCCGCGTCGGCGCGAGTAGTCCGGACAAGACGTTCAGCATCGTCGACTTGCCGCAGCCGGACGGGCCGACAATGGCCACGAACTCTCCCTTGCCCACCTGCAGGTCGATGCGTTCGATCGCCAGGCGCCCTGTCGCCCCGTATGTGACGGTCAGGCCGCGCACGTCGAGCACTGGTTCCGTTATGGCGGTCATCAGCGCAAGTTCCCCCTCGTTCTCGCCGTGATGCCGGCCTGCGTTACGCGTCAATCGTCTTGCGCCACCGGAACACGTGACGTTCCAGGACGCGGATGACCCCATACTCGACAAAGAGCACGAGGACAATGAATACCAGTAACCAAAGATGTACATCAATCATCAGTAGGTAATCCCAAGCATAGTTGAAGCGAGCGCCGAAACCCTCCTTGGCTGCGCCAAAGATTTCCGCGACGACAATGACCTTCCAGGCGAGGGCATAGGCATTGCGAAAGGCGCTGAAAACGAATGGCGCCAGGAACGGCAAGAGGATGTGTCGGATCAGGGCCCATGTGCCGAGGCGGTAGATCTGCGCGACCTCGTCGAGTTGACGGTCGGCACTGCGCAGGCCGTCGAGCAGACCAATAGTCATGAAAGGAAAGGTGATGAACGCGACGACAGCCATGTAGCCGATTTCGCTGCGCTGAAAGATCGCCAGCGCGAGAATCGCGGCGATGGCGCTCGGGGTTCGCAGGGCAATCGTGACGTAGAGCGAGAAGACGCTCCTGCTCAGGTCGCTCAACCGCATCGCGAAGGCAACGACGGCGCCGATCGCCACGCCGAGAAACAATCCTACGGCGACTCGCCAGACGGTGATGCCGATGTGCCGCCAGGTCTCCGGATCGCCCAGAAAAGCCGGCAAGGCCTCGGCCACCACGAGGGGATCGGCAATAAAGGTTGTATGGCGATGGGCCAGCCACCAAGCCGGAAACAGCAGCGCGATCGCCGCGATCGACCATGGAAGCGTGCTGAGTCTGGACATCGTGCTTTCCCCGAGCACACTGGCGGGATTGCGCCGGCGCCATCCCGGATGACGGGACGGATCTCTGTCGACACCCGCAGAGAAAGATGCGGCGGGGGACGCATCGCGCCCCCGCCGCAACGGCCGCGGCTACGACCGCGGACCGACGAACTCCTCGAGGGTGACCATCACTCCGTCCGGCACCTCCTCGATCAGCAGGCCGTCGGCGGCCAGCTTCTCCAGGAACGCCTCGGCCTGGGCGATCAACTCCGGCGACCACTCGTTGGTGAAGTAGGGCGTCGAGCGGGCGTTCTCGATCAGCACGTCGAGGACCGCCGGGTCGTCAAGCCCAAGGCGATCGGTGATGTAGGATTCCCGCAGGATCTCGTAGTCGGAATCTTCCATCATCCGGATCGCCTCGTCGTACGCGTCGCGCACCGCGTAGGCGAGTTCCGGGTTCTCCTGCAGCCAGTCTTCATGGGCCACCATGTTGGTGATCCAGGGCGCGAACCCGCCGGTATGCTCGGAATACGCCGTGTGCGCCTGAAGCAGATAGCGCCCCGGAGTCACCACGATGGCCTCGCTGACGAAGGACTCGAAGTCGAAGATTGCTTCAACCTCCCCCTGGGCCAGCAGTTGCACCAATGCGGCTGGCCCCACCTCCGAAAATTCGTACTCCTCGGTGACGTCGAAGCCGTAGATGTCATCGACGATGATCCGCAGCATCGTCGTGGTTCCTGAGTCGAAGCCGAAATGCCCGACCTCCTTGCCGATCAGGTCTTCGGGTGTCTGATATGGCGAATCCTCGGCAACCACGATGCCCAGGTAGAGATTGCCGATCGGGTAGAACGCGGTGACGTCGAAACCCTCGGTCCGCGCGATGGCAGTCCCGACGATGTCGTTGTCCATGGCGATGTCGGAATTGCCCATCAGGAAGTTCTGATTGGCGCCGGCATGCGGCAGGAGTTCGAACACCCCGTTGAAGCCGTGCTTCTCGTCGAGGTCGTTGGCTTCCATGATCATGAGCGGCACGCCGCCCACACTGCCTTCGATCGCCTGCATGGTGACCGTCGGCAGATCCTGGGCGGCTGCCGCGCCCGCGAGGCACATTCCGGCAGTGGCCATCAGGCCGACGCGCCGACACTTCGATGTGTTCCAGCTCATTTCCGTGAACTCCCCTCCTGTTGCGTGGGGACGATCCCCACTTCGTTCCGGCGGCCACCCCTCATCAGTTCCTCCGTCGCCGCCGAGCTTCGTCTATTTGCGCGCGTCGCGCGGACGCCCAAAAAGTCCCCGAACAGACGTCGAAAGCCTGTTCCAGAGGATCGACACGAGCAGGCGAAACCCGTGGATCTCCTGCGACGGCGGGACGGGTTCCGTCCCGGCCGAAGCAGGCTGGTTCAGACGTTCCTGCAGGTTCTTGGAAAAGTCGCGGGTCAGTTGGCGTGCGACGTCGTTGACGATGCCGCTGCGGCCGAACTGGGCCAGCGACCCGCTCAGCTTGATGTCGCTGTCGACCGAGACCCGGCTCGCCGAGGCGCCTGTAGGTTGGACGACGTAGGACAAGCTGGCGGCAGCCCGAGAGCCGCTTCCGGTGTCGGTGCCCTGCCCGTCGACTGTCCCAGTGTAGGTCGCATCATCGCGCACCACCGTGGCCTTGCCGTCGAACCGAGCGGTAATCGGGCCCAGCCTCACACGGATCCGGCCGGTGTAGTCGTCGCCGTCGCGTCCGGTCAGCTCCGCGCCGGGCATGCAGGTGGCGACCAGATCGAGGTCCGACAGGGCATGCCAGACCGTCTTGGCCGGGTGTTCGACGTCAAACGACTGCTGTACCTTCATGGCCTTGTCCGTTGGTTCCCTGCGGTTGCCGCGACCGCCCCGGTGCGCCGGTCGGCGGCGGCGGCCACCTGGCCGGTCTCGACCCGGACGATCTGCTGGACCGACCGAAGGCTGGCGGGCGGCACGCGCCGGACATCGGGACGCCCGGCAACGGCGTGATCCTCTTCGACCGCCGCGTCGTCCCGGGCATCAAGGCTCCAGCGCGGTGCCTTGACGACCTCCGACGGCGGCAGACCATGGGCCACGTCCAGGATGCCCTGGAGGTTCCAGACCATCTGATTGATCCCGCCCGGCGTCGCGCCAAGCGTCACGGCGTCCTTCGCCTCATAGGCCCAGGCGTGCAGCGTCGTCGGCGGAACACGCCCCGGTGCGGGCGCCCGCGTGCTGGACGCCGCGGCGGTGGTGTCGAAACCGCGCCCCGGCCGGTTGTTCAGCACCAGGTCCCATTCGTTGACCACGAGACCGGAGCCGTAGTGTGGATAGGAATTGCTGTGCATGAGGACGACCGCCGCCCCCCCGGTCTCGGCGGCAGTGACCAGCGAGGTCCCTCCGACTGGTAGGCCGCCGGCCTCTTCCGCTTCGGCATGCCGGGCGGCACGGGCTGCCGCCATAGGGTCGACATGCCGATGGAGCGCCAGGTCGACTGCGCGCAGCAGGGCCGGCCCGTGGGTTGGTGCCGGCGTGGCGGCGAGGACCGCCCCGCCCGCCAGAGGCAACCGCATCGGTTCCGTCCAGGCCGCCGGCTCGACCTCGAGGTCGGCCGGCGCCAGGAAACCGCCCGCCGCCCGCACCCGCTCGCACAACACCTCGCCGCGGGACCCATGGAACAGCTTCTCGCCGTCTTCGCCGAATGCGCGCAGCAGGTCCGCCATGCCGGACAGGCGCAGCATCTCTCCGACGGTGGGTACACGCCCGCCCGGCAGGAACACAGTATCCCGGTTGTGCCGGCGCAAGAGGGCCTCGGATTCGGCGGTCAGCCGAACCGCGATCTCCGACCAGGGCAGGCCGTCGGTCGCCGCCTCGACCGCGGGGGCGACCAGGGCCGGCAGCCCGAGTCTGCCCAGCGCCGCCAGCCGGGCGTAGCCGGCGGGCGCTCCCGGAACTCCGACGGAACACGGCCCGGTGTCCGTGAGTTGACCGTCTCCGGCGAGCGCCCCCGCCCCCGGACCGACGGAGACCAGGCAGCGCAGGCGGCCATCCGGCTCGCGGACCAGCGCGACCACGTCGCCGGCAAGGCCGCACTTCATCGGCAGCGCAACGGTCTCCACCAACGCCATGGCGACCGCCGCGTCGAAGGCGTTGCCGCCGCTGGCGAAGATGCGCAGGCCGGCCTCCGCCGCCGCGGGCGCGGCAGCGGTCACGACGCGGGCGCCGGCGGCCGAAGCGCCAGTCGCCGCCGAGGCCGCCCGCCCGCTCACGCCGCGCCTCCGGAACGGATGCCGGTGAAGCGGACCTGGGTCAGTTCCTCGACCGCGTAGCGCACCCCTTCCCGGCCAAAACCACTGCGCTTGACCCCGCCGAAGGGATACATGTCGAGCCGGAACCGGCTCGCCTCGTTCACCCACAGGGACCCGACCTCAAAGGCTTCGGAGAACCGCAGGGCAGCATCCAGGGAGGCGGTGAACACCGCTCCCTGCAACCCGAACGGGGAGTCGTTGGCCAGGGCCAAAGCCTCCTCTGCATCGGCCGCCGGCGTGAGTACGGCAATCGGTCCGAAGACCTCCTCGCGCCATAGCCGGGCGTCGCGCGGCACGTCGACCAGTACGCCGGGGCTGACGACGCAACCCGAGCGCCGCGGCTCGACCAGGCATCGCGCACCGCGTGCCACGGCGTCCTCCACCATCGCCATGACGCGGTCCGCAGCCGCGGCGCTGACCAGCGGACCGAGATCCGTGTCGGGGTCGTCGATCGGGCCGACCCGCATCGCCTCAGCCGCCGCGACGAAAGCCTCCTGGAAAGCCGCCAGGATCGGACGCTCGACGATGACCCGTTGGGCGGAGATGCACTGCTGCCCGCTGGCCTCGAAGGCCGCGCCGGCGATCTTCTTGGCCGCCGTCGCCACGTCCGCGTCCGCCAGCACGACGTTGGCCGCATTGGAGCCGAGTTCCGCCGCGAACCGCTTGGCGCCGGCCGCCCGCGCCAGGGCGTCGCCCGCCTCGGTTCCGCCGGTGAAGGTGACGGCATCGACTCCCGGATGCCCCGCGAGCGCCGCAGCCGTTTCACGGCCGCCGGTGACGACGTTGAACAGGCCGGTCGGCAGCCCCGCCGCGGTCATCGCCTCGGCGAGGCGCAGGGCGACGGGTGTTCCCATCGGAGCCGGCTTGACGACGATCGCATTGCCAGCGGCGATTGCCGGGCCGACCTTTTGGAGCACAAGATTGACGGGCGCGTTGAACGGCGTTACGGCCCCGACCACGCCGTAGGGGACGCGCCGCGTGAACCCCAGGAGGCCGCGGCCGGCAGGGACGGCATCGAGCGGCAAAACCTCGCCATGAATGTCGAGCGCCGCGGCGGCACAACCCTCCAGGAGATCGGCGCCGCGCCGGGCTTCGAAGAGCGCCGCCCTGATCGGCTTCCCGATGTCGGTGGAGATGGCCGCGGCGATCGCTTCCGCATGCTCGCGCAGCGCCGCGGCACCCGCCTGCAGCCAGGCCGCCCGCTGGTGCGACGCGACGTGCCGATTCTCGAGATAGGCCCTGCGGGCATCGGCCACCGCCTCGTCGACGCCGGACTCCCCGCTCTCGACCAGGAGACCACGGATGCTGCCGTCCTGCGGACGGAGGAGTTCGACGCCCGAACCCTTCTGCAGCCGGGTCTCACCGCCCACGAAAGCGGGCAGTCGCACCTGTGCCGTCCCTTCGGTCGCCGCCTCGGTCATCGCCTCCCCTCCCCTCCGGCATGTTTCGCAGCCGAGGCTTTCTGCCGTTCCACCTGCATGTTGGCGAGGAACGGTACGAGCGGATGCGCACCCATTTCGACCATCGTCGGGACGTCAAGTCCGATCAGGGCGGTCCGCTGCTGGTTCGTGAGGGCATAGCGGTCGGCAAAGGCTTCGGGATCCGCAAGATAGGCGGTGCGCGCGGCCGGATCATGGGCCAGCGCGTGCAGGGCGCTGGTCAGGCTCACCAGCTCCGCCCGGATCGATGGGTAGTGCGGCGCCTGTTCCGTCGCTTCTGCGCTGGTCCAGCCGAGGGAGGCATAGTTGTGATGCCAGCTCGGCTCCATGGAGACGACGTCCGGCTTGCGCTCGCCCAGCGCGCCTGCGGCACACGCCCAGCAGCGCAGTTCAATGTTCCCGGTGTCGTCCAGCTCATGTTCGTCAATGCCGATCAGCGACTTCAGCTTGCCATCGGAAAGCCGCGCCAAGAGCGCCTCGTCCCACTCCAGTTCAGGCTGGCTGTACCGGTCGGTTCCGGGAAAATGGGACATGCCGCCACTGGCGACGACGACGGTGCGCAGGTTCATCGCCATCAGGCAGCGCGCCACCGCCTGGCCGAATGCATAGCAGCGCTGCATCGTCGGCTGCGGCGGCAGATAGGCGTTGACGTAGATCGGCAACACCGGCCCCTTGACGCCGAGATGGGTCAAAGGAATGCCCATCGCATAGTCGATTTTTGCAGTGCTGGTGAAGGCGGGGTCAAAGTCCTGCCGATAGAGCTGGCGCACCAGCTCGAGGCCGATCTCGCTGGGCACCTGCCAGTGGAAGTCGTGACCGGCGAATGAACCCTCGGCCTCCCCGCCGACGTGGATCGTGAACGGTGGCGCGACGTTGTGGAAGAACTGCTCGGCATGATCGTTGGAGAAGATGATCCAGAGGTCCGGATCGAGGCCGTGAAGATCGGCTCCGATTCGGGCGGCGACGGAGCGCACCCGCTCCACCGTCTTACGGTCCTCGGATTCCGGCATCGTGAAGAACTGTGGGGCATGCGGAAGCATTGCGCCGCCCAGGACCGTGGACTTCATCCTCAGTCTCCCCTTCCTTCGGCGAAGCTCGGGTGGTGAGAAGCCCGCAGCGCAGCACGGACGATGCCCTGGTAACCGGTGCAGCGGCAGAGATTGCCACTCAGCTCCCGGCGCAGGACCTCTTCATCGACGTCGCTCCGACGGCGCAGGACGTCGCGCAGGCTGATCAGCATGCCAGGCGTGCAGAAGCCGCACTGGAGCCCATGCTCTTCTCGGAAAGCATCCATAAGCGCCTGCATCTGCGGATCGTCTCGCAGGCCCTCCAGCGTGGTCACACTGCACCCATCGAGCGTGACCGGCAGGGCTATGCAGGATCGAGCGGGCGCGCCGTCGATCAGGACAGTGCAGGCACCGCAGACGCCGTGCTCGCAACCCAGATGCGTGGCCGTCAGCCGGAACCGCTCACGCAACAGATCGCCGAGATGGACGCGCGGCGCCACCTCGACGGAAACCGCCTTTCCGTTCAGGGTGAATGCGACCCGGTTCATCGTGCGAGCATGTCCTTTACGGTTCGCGTGGCCGTCGCCGCATGGAGGAAGCGCTCGTCGTCGCTCATCTCGGCGTCGCGCTCCGCCAGGTCGGCGAGTGCCGCTTCGCGGATTTGCGTTTCGGCTTCGGGCGACCATTCCTCGAAGTCGTGCAGCCGGACCTCGGTGCGGCGGAGCCGCAGCGGCCCTCCGGAAAGGCCGCCGAGCGCCATCGCGTGCCGGCCGGCGTCGCGATCGCTGACGGCCACGCCCAACGATGCCGCGTATTCTCCGGTCTTGCGGCAGACCTTGAATATCCCGGTCCGTGCGCTCGGCGAGAGAGCCGGGACGGCGACAGATTCCACGATCTCCGCCTCTTCGACCGAGGTCGTATAGGCGCCGACGAACATTTCGGAGGCCGCAATGTCGCGTTGGCCATGGGGGCCGTGCAGCCGGATCTCGGCGCCGAGGGCCAGCATGGCGACGGGCCATTCCGCCGACGGGTCGGAGAGGGCAAGACTTCCGCCGATCGTCCCGCGGGTTCGGATCGCGCGATAGGCGATGCCCTCGGCGATGCGCGGAAGGAGGCCACCCGTCGGGTCCGGCGCGACTCCGTCCTCGATGGCGGCGTGGGTGACGCAGGCACCCAGGCGCACCCGGCCCTTCTCCGTCGTGCTCTGCCGCAAACTTGCAATGTGCCTTACGTCCACCAGCATCGCGACCGGTGCGAGCCGGAGGTTGAGCATGGGCACCAGCGATTGGCCACCCGCCAGCACCTTGGCCGCGCCCTCGTGCTCGGCCAGAACCGCGCTCGCGACGTCGAGATCTCGGGCCCGGTAGTAGTCGAACGACGCCGCCTTCACGACGCCGCCTCCTGGCGTCCCGCGTTTCTGACGGCCGCCCGGATGCGAGCCGGCGAGAGGGGGGTCTGATCGACCCGGGCGCCCAGCCTGCGCAGCGCGTCGTTGACGGCATTCGCGATGGCGGCCGGCGGCGCGATCGCACCGCCCTCACCGAGCCCCTTGATGCCGTACGAGGTATGCGGCGACGGAGAGCAGGTGTGGATCACCCGCACGTCCGGAATTTCCGTGGCCCCCGGCAGCAGGTAGTCCATCAGCGTGGAGGCCAGTGGCTGCCCGTGCTCGTCGTAGGGAATCTCCTCGTAGAGGGCGGTGCCGATCCCCTGTGCGACGCCGCCGACGACCTGTCCCTCCACCACCATGGGATTGACGACCGTCCCGCAGTCATGGGCCACCACGTAGTCGAGCAGCCGGACCGTTCCCAATTCCGGATCGACGGCCACCTTGACGGCGTGCGTCGCATAGGAGAATGCGCCTGTACCGACGGCCGGCTGATAGACGGCGGTGGTCTCCAGGCCCGGATCGAGGCCCGCCGGCAGCCGCTCCGGATGCAGGCAGGCAGCCGCGCCGATCTCGGCAAAGTCCACCGATCGGTTGCCGGCAATTGCCCGTCCGTTTGTCAGCGACACCTCCGCCGGGTCGGCGACCTGCATGAGATGGGCGGCGATCCGCAGGATCTTCTCGCGCAACTGGGCGCAGGCGAGTCCCACGGCGCCACCCGCCATCACCATGCTGCGCGAGGCAAAGGTGCCCATGCCGTAGGGCGAAAGCGAACTGTCGCCGTGCCGGACCGCGATGGTGGATGGATCGATGCTCAATTCCTCAGAGGCGACTTGGGCCAGCGTCGTCTCCAGCCCCTGTCCGTGATTCTGGATGCCGACTTCCAGCACCAGGCCCCCGTCCGGCGTCATTCGGGCCGTCGCCGGCTCATAGCCGAAGATCACCGGCAGACCGCGCGCCACCCATTCCTCGGTGCCGTGGGCCGTCTGCTCGGTATAGCTGGCAAGGCCGACGCCGATCAGGCATCCGTCCGGCGCCGGGTCGTTCTGACGGCGGCGGATGTCCTGGAGACCGATCGCCTCGACCGCCTGCCGCAGACTCTCGGGATAGTCGCCGCTGTCGAACACCTTGTTCGTGACGGTCCGATACGGCATCTGCTCCGGTCGGACCATATTCTCCAGCCGGACCTCCGCCGGGTCCCGCCCAACCGTGGCGGCGATGTCGTCGAGCAGCCGCTCGATGCCGAAGCACGCCCCGGTCCGGGCGACCCCGCGATACGGCCCCATCGGCGTCTTGGTCGTTGCGATGGTCTGCGCCCGGCATCGATAGGTTCGGATGTCGTAGGGTCCGACCAGGATGCCGGCGGCCATGCCCGCCTCCATGGCGGCGGTCCAGGGCCAGACCGAATAGGCACCGGCATCGACCCGAATCCGTGCGTCGAGACCCAGGATACGGCCGCGATCGTCGACATGTCCGACGAGATGATAGCGATGCTCTCGGGCGTGGGCGCAGCCGAGGAGGTGCTCCCGCCGGTCTTCCAGCCAACGCACCGGGTGATCGAGCTTCATCGCCAGAGCGGCGAGCGCGATTTCCTCCGGCTGGAGATTGTTCTTGACGCCGAAGCCGCCGCCGACGTCGGGAGCGATCACGCGAAGCCGTCGCTCTTCGATCCCGAGGCATTCGGCCAGGATGGTTCGGATGACATGGGGGAACTGGGTCGAACTGTAGACAACCAGTTCGTCGAGCCGGTGGTCCCGATAGGCGAGGACGCCCCGCCCCTCCATCGGCACGCCGGCCTGACGGCTCAGCCGATACTCGCCTTCCACCCTGTAGGCCGCCCGGGATGCCACCGCAGCGGGATCGCCTTGGTCGATCTTCAGTTCGCAGACCAGGTTGCCGCCCCAGTCTTCATGCACGAGCGCCGCTCCGGGCCCGAGGGCCTCGTCCATGTCGACAACGGCCGCAAGCTCTTCGTAGTCGACGAAGATCTGCTGCGCCATGTCCTCGGCCTCGGCCCTCGACGGAGCAACGCACAGGGCGATCGGCTCGCCGACGAAGCGGACCTTGTCCACAGCCAGGGCCGGATAGTCCGAAGGCTTGAAGCCCGCCACGCCCGCGCTCGCACGGATGGGCTGGACGTCCGCGAAATCGGCGCTGGTGAACGTGAACGGCCGGATCTCCTCAGGGATGTCGATTTCCGTGATTCGGGCGTGCGCCAACGGGCTTCTCAGGAACGCTACGTCCTGGGTTCCGGGGACGGCGATGTCGCCCAGGAACTGACCCCGCCCCGTCACCAGCCGCGCATCCTCGTTGCGCAGCACGCGCGCCCCGATGCCCCGTGAAACCCTTGACCCGTCCATGGAAGCGACCTCGACCTCCCCTTCTCGGCAGCAATCTGCTTCAGAAATTTTGTATACGAAATCCATGATTTCGGATACAGATTAGTAGGCCGAACAAGCAACTGTCAAGACGCTCGGCCAAATGCTATCGGGCTCCATCGAATGGCCCCGACTGTCAGGCCGCAGCCTGCATTCCATATTGCGGATCGCGGGCGCGCTCCCCGAGCGGCGCAATTGAGGACGACGATGAAGATTCAAGACGATCTTGACGAGGTGCCGCCAGACACCGCGATCGTGCGGATTCCCCTTGTGCCGCAAATCATTTCCCGGCTGCGCGCCGAGATCGTCGCCGGCGGATGGGCACCCGGAACAAAGATGCCGGAGGCTGAACTCAGTCGCCGCTTCGGCGTCTCGCGCACACCGCTACGACAGGCTTTCAAGGTCCTCGAGGCCGACGGGCTTCTCGACCTTCAGCCGAATCGAGGAGCTGTCGTCACCCGTCCAACTCTGGAGGGGATCGACGACAGCCTCTCGATCATCGCGGCCCTTGAGGGTTTGGCGATCCAATCGGCGTGCGAATTGGCCAGCGACACGCAGATCCAGGAGATCATGGTCATCCACCAGCGGATGATGGAGCATTACCAGCACGGAGACGCTGCCGGCTACTATTCGGAAAATGAAAGGATTCACGAGGCGATCGTCATGGCTGGGAAGAACAAGTCCCTGGTCGAGATTCACGGGAATCTGTCCCATCACATCGAACGCGCGCGCAACCTCGCCAACGCCAGCATGAGCTTGAACGAGAAATCAATGCACGAACATGAGCGGATTGCCGCCCTGCTCAAGCAACGAAAGGGGAAAATGGCTCGCGAGGTCATGGAGTCCCACACTCTTTCAATCAAGAGCACAATTGAATACTGGTTTGACGGCGCAGGGCTTTCGTAGAAAGAGACGCCGATATCCGCTTGTGGGAGGTTCGCCACCTCAACGGCGTTCTCGCACCTGAAACCAGCAGCACCCTGGACAACCACCGTCCGACACCCTTCAGCCACCGGACCACGCCGTCCGCGGCCGGAATCGGCCCTTTCGCCGGCATCGTCCGCCGCACGCCGACGGCCGAGATCGAGGATGCGGAGTGGGATCTGGTCGACCAGGTCAACGTCCGTGGCGCGCTCAACTGCTGTCAGGCGGTGATGATCGGAGGGATGCGGGCGCGCGGCTGAGGGCGCATCGTCAACAGCCTCTCGCTGGCGACCAAGGTGATCGGCGCGGTGGACGTCGCTTCCTACGCCGTGTCGAAATCCGCCCTTGGCGGCCTGACCCGCGTCCTGGCGAAGGACCTGGGCCCCTTCGGCGTGACGGTGAATGCGGTGCTGCCCGGCAGCATCGGCGAGACCGCCTTCAGCGATTCGATGGGCTATTCGCGCAGCACCGCCGTTCCGGAGGGCGCGTCGATCCCCGTCGGCCGTCGCGGCGTGCCCGACGATGTCGGCCCGTCGTCGCCTTCCTCTGCTCCAGGCATTCCGCCTACGTCACCGGTGAGTTCATCGACGTCAATGGCGGCCTGCTGATGGACTGAGGGCCGTCCTCGCTTGTCGACGCGGCGGCGACCGGTCCAAGCTGCAGCGATGGCGCCGGCGGCCGTCCCGTCCCGCCCGATGGCGCCGCCGCTTGGAGGAGATGTGAACGATGGACTTCCGCAAGACCCAGTTCGTCCGGGAGACGATCTTCGCCGACGGCCACTACGCGGCGGCGGACCCGGTCCATCGGGTAGCGGCGCTGGCCGTCTTCCGCAACCCCTTTGCCGGACGGTTCGTGGAGGACCTGACGCCGCTGTTCGACATCGGCGGTGCTGCCGGCGACAGGCTGGCGGCGGAGGCCTGCCGGCTGCTCGGCGCGCCAGCCGCGAGCTACGGCAAGGCGGCCATCGTCGGCGTCGCCGGCGACATGGAGCATGGCGGCGCCGTCATCCATCCGAAGCTCGGTCGTCCGATGCGCGACGCCGTCGGCGGCGGGGCGGCGGTCATCCCCTCCAACGTCAAGCTCGGCCTGCCCGGTACCGCCATCGACGTGCCGCTGGGGCACAAGGACGAGGTCTGGTCTTTCGACCATTTCGACACGATGACGGTGACGATGCCCGACGGCCCGCGGCCGGAGGAGATCCTGCTCGCGATGGCCTTCGCCACCGCCGGCCGCCCCCTGCCCCGCTGCGGCCAGGGCCCGATCCGCGACTGAGGCCCGAGGGCCCCTGGCGGCGTGACGATCGGGCGCCGAGCTGGGGCGGGAGGATGCTGAACCGCCAAGGCGCGACGGCGACGGTGTACGCGATCAGCCACGTCATCATGACCGGCGACGCTGACGCGAGGCCGAGCTCGCCCGATGGGCGACATCCGACATCATCACTCGGCGTACTGGCTGGCCTGTCCAGATCGGCGGGATCGACATGTCGGGCGCGCGTACCTGTTTCATGGACATCAGCGGCAATCTCCAGCGCCGTCCGGTCCGCATGTCCATGAAAATGCCGCGCCAGGACCCCGCTCACAGTCTTTGGATATGCAATCCGCCATCGACGTGGAATGCGTCGCCTGTGGAGAAGCTGATGAGGCCGCAAGCCAGGGTTGCAGCACAACGTCCCACATCCTCGGGCTCGCCCCATCGGCGGGCCGGCACCACGCCATCACGGATGCGAATCTCATGCTGTTCCGCAGCAGGGGCGGTCATGTCGGTTCGCATGATGCCTGGCCTGATCTCATAGCTCGCAATCCCGGCATCAGCCAGCCGGAGTGCGAACATCCTCGACATCAAGGAGAGTGATGACTTCGAAAAGCAGTATTCCGGCCGATCAGGTCCAACCATAAATACATTTGCTGATGAAATTGTGATAATACTCCTGTGGTTAGCGCTCGGCCCCTTGGGTCTGGCGTCATTATGTTCGATCATGCGACGCGCTACGGTCTGCGTGAGGAAAAACGTCCCGCGAAGGTTTATCCCCATCACTCTGTCAAAGCTATCGGACTGGACATCGAGGAGATCCGTACGGCGGGTGACCTGAACGCCAGCATTGTTCACGAGACAGCTAATCGGCCCGCATCTCTTCTCGACCTCGTCGACGAGGTCGCGATGGCTTTCGATATCCGCAAGATCGTTCCTGAAGAAAGCGACGCTGCCTCCGCTGCTCCTGATGGCGTTCACGGTTTCGTCGCTGAGTTCGTCATCGACGACATCGGTGATCGCGACGTTGAAGCCCGCGGCCGAAAGCGCCACGGCGATCGCGCGCCCGATGCCGCGTCGCGCCCCGGTGACCAGAGCTGTCTGCGGACGATCGTCAGACATGCGCGACTCGACGGCCACTTTCCGCATCAAACAGGCTCATCGCCTCGACCCGGGGTCGTATTCGAATGACATCGCCCGATCGGGGGCGATAACGGTCGAAGACCTTCATGCAGATCTCGGTACCCGCAAGGTCGCAGAAGACCAAAGTCTCGATACCCAGGCTCTCGACCACGTTCACACGAACCGGGATTCCTTCGTCATCCAGTACGATGTGCTCAGGTCGGATGCCATAGATCGCGTCATGCCCCGGAACGATCGCGAGATCGCCTCGAACCTCGAGTACCTCCCCACCGGTACTGAAAGCGGTTTGCCCATTCAATTGGGTCACCTCCCCTCGCAGCATGTTCATCGCCGGCGAGCCGATGAACTCTGCGACGAACAGGTTCACCGGATCATCGAACACCTCGTCGGGTGTACCGATCTGTTCGACACGGCCCTGGTTCATCACGATGATCCGGTCCGCCATCGTCATCGCCTCCACCTGATCATGGGTCACATAGACCGCGGTCGTCTGGAGACGCTGATGAAGCTCCTTGATTTCGGTCCGCATCTGAACGCGAAGCTTTGCATCGAGGTTGGAAAGCGGTTCGTCGAACAGGAAGGCGCGCGGCTTGCGGACGATCGCCCGACCCATGGCGACCCGTTGGCGCTGCCCCCCCGAGAGTTGCCCCGGGAGGCGCTCGAGCAGGCGGGAGAGATCCAGGGTGGCGGCGGCAGCCATCACCCGGCTGTCCACTTCTCCCTTGTTCATCCTCTTGATCTTTAGATTGAACGCCATGTTCTCGAAGACATTCATCGTCGGATAGAGTGCATAATTCTGAAAGACCATGGCAATATCGCGATCCTTGGGCATCAGGTCGTTGACCACCACGCCATCGATCTCGATTTCACCGCCCGAGACCGATTCCAGTCCGGCGATCATCCTCAACAGGGTTGACTTGCCACACCCGGAAGGCCCGACAAGCACAACGAATTCCTCATCCCTGATGTGCAGGTCGACACCTTCGAGGACGCAGACCTCGCCGAAGCTCTTCCGCACCTGGAGGAGAATAATCGAAGCCATCCGTCACCCTCCTTCGGCCAGCTAGCCTTTGAGTGCCCCACTCAGGAACCCACGCCGGATAAACCGCTCTAGAATGATCGCCATCACGAAGACGGGGACGATCATGATCAGGATCAATGCTGACATGGTCCACCATTGCGGGCCCCGTGTCGCGTTCTGAGCAGCGACCAGCAATGGCATCGTCTGGGTATCACCCGTGGAGAGAATCAAGGCGAGGAGATACTCATTCCAACTCAGGATCAGAACGAGCAGGAATATGGCCGCCAGTCCCGGCTTGATCGTCGGAAGGATGATCGACCAGAAAATCCTGTACCGGCTGGCGCCGTCGACGATTGCCGATTCCTCGATCTCATACGGTACGCGGGCGACGAAGTCCCGGGACAGCCAGACGACGATCGGCAGGTTGACGACAGCGTATGTCAGGATGAGAGGGATCGGTGTCGCAAGAATCCCCAGGTCGAGAAACATCACGTACAGCGGGATGACAATGCTGACGGGCGGCAGTGCCCGCTGCGAAATGATCCATAGCGCGATGTCCTTGTTCGAGAGGCGCAGCTTGAAGCGATGGCGCAGCGAGGCATAGATCAGAATGAAGATCGATAGCCCCGAGGCCGCGGCGATAGGCCAGGCAACGCCCAGGGCTACGGCCATGGCCGCCGCGAGAAGCGTGCAAGCGACGAACAATCCGACCGCCTCGAGGCTCGGCCGAAAGGCGATGCGCGCCAGTGCATAGCCGGCCATGGTCCCTGCGACAAGCGCGAGCACGGAACTGCTGAAGGACACTACAATTGAATTCAGGAACGGCCGGACGGTATCACTCCACTGTTCGACCAAGATGTATCGCCACGGCTCCAACGTCGGCTGAAAGTCGATGAACGGCAGGTACTTCGGCCCGCTGGCAACATCGATCGGTGTCTTCAAGGAAGTCACCGCGACCCAGTAGATCGGGAAAAGGACGACGGCCGACCATCCGAAAAGCACGATGTAGCTAAGCACTCGCGCAAAGGCAGAAGGGCGATCCGGTGTCCGCTGAAAGATTGCGGAGACGCCGCGGCGCGTCGGCGCGCCAAACCTCATGGTCATTTGCCGGTCCCTCGGAATGAGGAGGTCATCAACAACAGAAGCAGACAACTGACCATGACGGCGGCCAAGGTGATGTAGGACACCGCTGCCGACCCGCCGAGGTCGAGTGTTCTCCAGGCGATGTAGGCGTGAAGGGCCAGGGACTCCGTTGCGTAGCCGGGGCCGCCGTTCGTGAGAACGTTGGGCAGGTCGATGATCTTGAATGCCTCGATGATCCGTATGACCACGATGGTGATCGACACAGGCAGGATGGCCGGCAGCGTCACATACCGGAAGATCTGCCAAGCGCTGGCGCCATCGATGCGCGCGGCCTCCTCGATATCCTTGTCCTGGCTTTCGAGTGCCGCGGAAAGCACGATGAAGATGAAGGGGATCCACTGCCAGGCATCGCCGAGCATGACGACAAACCTGGCGGCGGCCGGATCCACCGACCAGGCCGTCTCGGCCAAGCCGACCGCCATCCAGATCGGAGCCAGAGGCCCGATCTGCGTGTCCGCCAACATGCGCGTCACGTAGGCGATGCCGACGGGCGTGATCATCAGCGGCAGGAAGAACAACGCCCGGAACAGGCGCCGGCCAGGCAGGTTCTGCATGCAGAGCAACGCCAAGCCGAGCCCGATCAGGTATTGGACGGCGACGCCAACGAAGACGTACAGCATGGTGGTCGGCAACGTGCCCGAACTGCCGCCCCAGAAGACGCCGAGCATGAGGTAGAGGGCGGCGAGCACGATGGCGCTCGCCGCCACGCGTCCGATCGCCCCCCCGATCGTCGCCCCCGAGCGCACGTAGCGCCAGAAGGCCAGGACCAGGAGAGCGGTCAGAGCGACGAGCGCCGCCCACTCCCAGGCGGAAAGGGGGGCGGGTGAACCGAGGAGGTGCGGCGCTTCGCTACCGAAAAGCAGTTTGCGATAGTTGGAAAGGCCGGTGAACTCGATCGAGAAGCCGCCCGCCGCCAGGCGAAAGCGGGACAGCGACATGTATAGCGACGCAAGCAAAGGAAAGAGCGAGAGACCCAGGATCAACAGCACCGATGGCATCAGGAACACCATCGGAGACATCCGCTCCAGTCGCTCTGCCCAGACAGAGCCAGACGGCCGGGCTGCCCGGGTCGGGAGACCTGCCCTGTTTAGGGGCAGGTTCCCAGGGTCCTTCGTGGACATTACGGGCCGCGCTGCCTTCACAGCCTGGCGTCAATGCCGAGCGACGCCTTGTACGCTTCCAGTTGGGTATCGACGCCCACTTCCTCAGTGATTTCGGTCCAGCCCTCGTGGAGCGTGTCCATCGCCTGATCAATCGAGATCTCGCCGGATGCCATCCGGTGAATCACCGTATCGAGGACGGTCTGCTGATACCGCTGATTGAAGGGGATCCGCAGATCGAGAACCATGTTCGGGTTCTCCAGGCTGTTCCGAATGGCACCCAGGTAGCTCCTGGCGAACTCCTCGCTCATCCCCGCATCGGTCCAGGTCTCGAGCTGCTCGAAATGGCTGCTGCGATAGGGATTGAACCCGGTGATGCCGATCGTCACGTCGATGTCGGATTGCGCCGGCGCGGTCATGTAGGAGATGAAGTCGTAGGCTGCCTGCTGGACGTCCGGGTCCGCCGCCGCACTGATGGCCCCCGACCAGCCGCCGAATGCAGAGAACGGCGCATGATTGATACCGTCCTCGGCATGGGGGCAGATGTCCGGGGTGCATTCCACCATCTCGCCGGCGTCCCGATCGTAGACTTCCCTTGACCCGGGCGTGATGATCGCGCCGACCCTGTCGATCACTTGCGAGGTTTCAGGATCGATGGCCAGAGCGCCCGTATCCCCCCAATCCATGATGAGGGCGCATCGACCCGTGAGGAACGTGTTGCGCGCATCGCCAATATCATGATTGAGCTGGTCCGGCGGCCCGAGGTCGACGAGGCTGCGATAGATTTCCATGGCACGCCGCATCCCCGGATTGCGGACGAGAGGCTCCATGGTCTCGCGATCGAAGAACACCCCCTGCTGCGTCCCCTCGTATTGCAGCATCGGCGCAGCGACGCTGTAGATCATCCAATACGACTGCGCATTGCGCTTCATCGTAACGCATGATCCGTAGTCCGCCGTTCCGTCATCGTTCAGATCTTGGCCGTGGAAGTGCTCTGCGACCTCCAGGTACTCGTCCCACGTGGCCGGCGGCTCCATTCCGGCCGCCTCAAGCAGGTCTTTCCGATAGTACACCATGTGAAAGTCGCCGTCCAATGGGACGGTATAGGTGCTACCACCGAAAGACGCGCTGAAGTCCCGGAAGAAGGCGCCAATCTCATCCCAGGCGATGTCAGGGTCGTTTGCGATCATGTCGTCGATCGGCATCAGGAAGCCAGGCTCGACGAAGTCGACCAGCCATTGCGGCGGAAAGACAATAGCATCGATGCTATTGGTCCCGGTCGCGAAGTCGGTCAGGATCTTGGAGTAGAGGTCCGCGAATGGTACCGTGATGACATTCACGTCGGCACCCGTCATCGCCTCGAAATCCGGAGCCCGCCGCTGCAGCGGCTCGGAAATGACGGGTCCCGTAAACGTGAGAACATTGACTGTCACGCCGCCGTGACCCTGAGACAGAGCCTGACTTGAGACCGACGCCATTAGAGCCGCAGTGACTGCGACAACAGTATTCTTGGCCATGATTTCCCCCTGTCTTTAGTGATTATTGCCGCATTGGCACGACTGTCAGGCTGCACGATCATGGCAGCCGCCGGTGACGCTATCTGGTCAGAACAGGCTCTTGTTGTTCGTCATCGGGCACCAGCGCCCGATCTTGAGCATCCGCATCAGCACGTTGGTCGCCTCCGCCGTACCGATTCGCTCAAGTGCTTCCAACGCATAGCCGGTGACATATCTGTTGCCATCGGTCAGCGAATGCGTCAGGGCGGCTACGGCAGGCGCCGCCGTCGGACCGAGGCGCGCCAGGGACAAGGCGGCATTGAACCGGACCTCGTCGTCCTCGTCGTCCAGGGCCTGGGCGAGGATCTCGACCGTCCGGTCCGTTCCCCGTTTCAGTCCCAGGGCTTCGACCGCGTTGATGCGAACGGCCGGATCGGGGTGACGGGCGTTTTCCCCCAGGACGTTGAGAACCACATCGTCGTCAGTATCGATCTCGCCGAGGGCGAAGCTGGCGTATTTGCGAACCCTTGGACCGGCCGTGAGGGCGACCTCCACAAGGGCCGGAACCGCCGGCTTGCCCACGGCGACCAGTCCATGGGCGGCGTTCCGCGCCACCATCTCGATCTCGCTCTTCTGGCCTTCGTCGATGAAGCACCGCGCATCATCAACGTTTTCGCCATCGTTCCCCCGCATCGCCTCGATCAACGCCGGGATCGCAACTTCGCCGATCGCAGCAAGGGCGTAGCCGGCATTCAGGCCGACCGGCTCGCTGTCGTCCCCCAGCGAGTTCACAAGGGCAGGGATCGCCTCGACCGCATCCGCGCCATATCGGGCGAGGTCGCTGGCAGCCCGCGCCCTGACGCGGCGATCCTCGTCGTTCAGACGGGACATCGCATCGGCGATGTCGGCTGTCGGTTTGACGTCCGGCTGAGGCAGCGGCTTGTGACTGATCCAGTACCAGTGTGCCCTCCAGACCGGCTCCATGTCATAGGCCGGCGGGCTGGCGGGCGCCTGCCAGTCGGGGTTGGTGTTGTCCCAGGTCACCCGGTCCGGTCGATGCATCCTTATGAATTCGAACTTCGTCATGAACCTCTTCAGGTTCGTGAAGTTCTTCATCTTCCGATGCCAGATGTCGTAATGGATCATCATGCACGTGCCAGCTTGACCCTCGGCCGGCGTACCCAGTTGATCGATATCCTCCAAGCGTTGCGCGATGCACTGACTGCCGGGTATGACTCCAGTCGGTCCAATTTTTTCAAATATCTCCTGTGGATAGTACATGATCATGACCCACCAGGGATGATGATTATGCACCTTCCGCTTGTATCCCCAGTAGCTGTCATGATGCCAGACCTGGGCATCGCTTCCTGGCGGATTATCATGAAGTACACGATGAGGGTGCATCATGTAGCCGTCACCAAGAACACTAGTCAACGCGCCCTTGACGACTGGATCTTCGAATATCAAGCTCATTTCTGGAACAACAGGCAACAGATTGTTCCCTGGATTGGCATCATTATCGTCGCCAGCAAGCTCCAAGAACCTATCAAACATGTCTTGATGAAAAGAAGCCGGAAGTTGTGGTGTTAAAGTCAGATAACCATTAGCAAGAAAAAAACGCATCCTCTCGTCATCAAGCAGAACCGGTTCCTTTTCCACCACCAGGCTGGCGCGGCGCGTACGCGTCGAGACGCCCTCTCCATGGTCGAACTGGCGCTGGTATTTCCACTCCGGTGCGCGACCTTCCGTAACGTTCGCTGTCATCGCCTCCCCCTCTCTGGCACGGACTGAACGAGGCCCGCGGCAACGGTTCGCGCCAAGCGTATCGTATAGCTAAACGTTTCGTCAAGCCGATGGGGTTGTATCAGCACATCCTCATGCATGTCGGCCGAGCCGGCCACGTGGCTTGAATTCCCGGACCTTATGGCGCATAGAAGGCCGAACATGCCCTTCGAGATCGACCCAGTAAGCAAGATCGATTCATGCCATGGCCACGATCAAGGACGTTGCTCGGCTAGCGGGCGTCTCGACAGCAACCGTTTCCGCAACGATCAACAACTCGGCCTATGTCAGCCCCGCACTTCGGGAGCGGGTTGAACAGGCGATCGATGTCCTTGGCTATGCACCCGACCGAGTCGCGCAAAGTCTGAAACGGGGGCGGACCAACTTGATCGGCCTAATCGTTGCCGACATCACCAATCCGTATTTCACGACCCTGGTCCAGACCGTCGAGAGACTCTTGGAAGCTGAGGGGTTCTCTGTGCTCCTCAGCGATACGGATCAGGATCCTCATCGCGATGCTTCGTGCCTTGAATTGATGAAATCCAATCGAGTTGACGGCGTGATACTTGCACCATCCGTTTCCACGCATGGTGCCGCGCTGTCCAAACACCTGACAATGCCGCTTGTTCTTGTGGACCGCATGATATTCGGAATTCGGGCCGACTACGTGGGCTTGGACAATCACAAGGCGGCGCATCTTGCGGTCGAGCGGATTGTCAGCCTCGGACATGAGAAGATCGGGATCATTGCCGGGCCGCAAAACTTGACGAGTGGCAGGGAACGATATGACGGCGCGAAGAAAAGCTTAAAGGATTTCAGAATCGGAATCCGGAACGAATATATCATTTTTTGTAATTTTCGCGAGGAAGAGGCCTATATCGCCACGAAGACACTACTGACCAGCATGGATCCACCGACGGTTCTTTTTGTCTCGAATAATTTGATGCTGATCGGAGTCATGAATGCTTTAGCGGATCTGAGTCTTTCGTGCCCGGAGGATATTTCAGTCGTCTCTGTCGACGACTTTCCTTGGGCTTCCGCATTCCGGCCACGGCCCACCGTCATCAGACAGCCCGTGGCGCAGATCGCCGAGGATTGCGTCCACTTGCTGATGCATCGCATCTCGAACGGCAACACCGGCGACGGCGAAACACGGCTTCACGTTCCTGAGCTTGTAATGCGCGACTCCTTGGCCGCGCCTCGGCGCAATGGCCGGGCAACGTCGCGGGTGCGCGTGGACCCGGCCGGAGCTCTGACCCCTCAACCCGGCTCATGATATTCCACCGCGGTGGAGACCTTTGCGTCGTCGGCAGGACCAGGCCGACGATGCAGGCGCGATGGCGAACCCCAGGCCGTCTTGGCTCGGCGCCGCCGCCAATATCCCAATTCTTCAGGTGCACTTGATGTCCGCCGAGTTGACTGCGACGCCACCGAGCCTCGCCGCGTGGTGAAGTCGAGCTGGGACAGCCGGGAGATCGGGCGTCTGTTGGCGCTGGCCGCCGTCCATGACGGGATGAGCCGCGGCGGCGCCGCGCAGATCGTCGGCGCGGCCCGCCAGACGCTGCGCGACTGGGCCGTCACGCTTCATGGCGGAAGGACCCGAGGGGCCCCGCGATCGCCTGCTTTTGGGCCGTCGACGCCGCCTGAGCGTGGCTCGGGTGACGGAACTGGCCGAGATCGTCGAGACTGGCCCCGATCCGGCGACGGACGCTGTGCGCTGGCGCCGGATCGACCTTCACCGGGTGATCGAGGAGCGCTTCGGCGTCGTCTTCAGCGAGCGGGCGATCTCCGACCTGCTCGACCGGCTGGCCTCCTCCCACATCAGCCCCCGGCCGCAGCATCACGAGCGGGACGAGCGCGCGATCGAAGACGAGCGGTCTGCCGGAGATCCGGGCCGCCCCTTCCGAGCGTCGCCTCGCCGCGGTTCATCCCGCCTTGGACAGTTCGCCCAGGCTCCTCGACCGATCCTCGAGGTCGCTCGTCGACACCCGCGACCCGCTCGCCATCAGCTTGCGCACCGGTCGGACATCGCGGGGGCTGTTGATCATGTTCGCCGCCACGATGGCCTCGTCCTTCAGATAGAAGACGGTGGCCTGTCCAGAGGCGGGATCGCCACGCCAGACGAGCCGGTCCCATTGCTCTGCCGCACCGACGATCTGAACGTTCCAGTCGAACTGGTCCGTCCAGAACCAGGGAATCTCGGCATAGGGAGAGGGCTGGCCAGCCAGCGTCCGACCCACCGCAATGCCCTGGTTCTGCGCGTTCTGCCAGCTCTCCAGCCGCAAGCGCCGGTCGAGCAGGGGGTTGTAATGGTTGGCGACATCCCCTGCCGCGAAGATCGCCGGATCGCTGGACATGCCGACCTCGTCGACCAGGATGCCGTTGCCGCAGGCGAGGCCGGCCGCCTCCGCCAGCGCCGTCTCCGGCTGGGCCCCGATCCCGACGACGACGAGATCGGCGGGAAAGGAACTGCCGTCGGAAAGCACGACCTCCGCCCTGGTTCCGGCCTGTCCGATGGCCGAGACGCCGACCCCGAAGCGGAACCGAACGCCCTGCCGCTCGTGCATCTGAGCGATCTCGCGGGCGACGGCCGGGGCGACCATTCGCCCGAGGGCGCCTGCGGCGCTCTCGACCACGGTCACGTCGCACCCCATGCGCCGGGCGACCGCGGCGACTTCAAGTCCGATGAAGCCCGCACCCACGGCAACCACGCGGCGCGCCTTGACGAGCCCCTTCCGGATGGCGTCGGCATGCGCGGTCGTCCTCAGGACATGGACGATGGGGAGGTCCGCCCCCGGGACCGCGAGCCTGCGAGGGCGGCACCCGGTCGCCAGGACGAGCCTGCCATAGGCGAGCCGCGAACCGTCCGCCAGGACCACATGCCGACTGCCGCGATCGATCGCCTCGACGCGCTGTCCGAGCCGGAGGTCGATGGCATTCTCGGCATAGAACGACGGCGGCTGGATGAACGCGCTCTCGATGCCCGAGAAGCCGGCGAGGAAGGCCTTTGACAGCGGCGGCCGTTCATAGGGCGCGACCGGCTCCTCGCCGATCATCACGATCGGTCGGTCCGGATCCAGCTTCCGCAACGTGGCGGCGACCCAGGCTCCGGCCTGACCTGCGCCGACGATGACGACCGGATCGATGCTCGCATCCGCCAATGATCGGTTCTCCCGAGGCGACCGCCGACGGCCCAGCCGCCTGTCCCCCTACCCGCCGGATGCCTGACGCAGGAACGGCAGCACCTCGGCGTCGAACGCGTCGGGCCGCTCCATATAGGGGGCGTGCCCCGCGCTCGGGATCAGCACCAGCCGGCATCCGAGCGCCTCGGCAGCCTTCCGGCCGATGGTCGGAGGCACGGCCCTGTCGTCGGCGCCCCAGACAAGCAGCAGGGGTGGCCTCGGAGCCACGCTCCCAAGCGCCTCAAGGACGTTGTCGGCATCGATCTTGCCGGCAATGTAGTCCCCGAGGACTTCGAACGATTCCGCGGCACCGGGAGAGTTGTTGATCCGCCACTCCTCCTCGACGAAGGTATCGGTGATCAGCGCCTCGTTCTCGAACACGAACCGCATCTTCGCGACGATCGCGTCGCGGTCGGTCTTCCGGACATTCGCCCGGATGGCATCGCCGGCCTCGCGGCCCAGCGGCATCAGGCCGACCGCGCCGACCAGCACCAGGGAGGCGACCCGGTCGGGGCGACGGGTGGCGACGGTCGCCAGGACGTGCCCGCCGAGCGAGGTTCCGACGAGATGGATCCGCGGCAGTTCCAGGGCATCGAGCAGCGCTTCGACCATGTCGGCGAACGCCGGCACGCTCGCCGGCGCCTCTGGGCCCTTGGTCGCGAAGCCGTGGCCGGGCAGGTCGACCGCCAGGGCCCGATACCCGGCCCTGCCGAACGACGCCAGCGTGGCACGCCATCGGTCCGCCCGGGCGCCCAGCCCGTGGACGAGGAGCACCGGCTCCCCGCCCCCGTTGCACTCCAGGATCCGCGTCGTGACCGGGCCGAGCCCGATCGGATAGGCGATGGTGTCGGGACCGCTGGTCATGGCCTCAGACCACCTTTCCGGCGCCGGAAGCCTCGTCGTACATGAACTTGCCGGGGAGGTAGGTCTTGTGCTTCTCCCAGGACCAGACCCGGCGCGGCTCGATCGGCGTCGTCGTGTCGACCATGCGCCCGCCCTTCATGACGTGCGCGATCCGGCTGGGCTTCTGCAGGAGGGTGATGTCGGCGAGGGGGTCGCCATCGACGACGAGGATATCGGCGAACCTGCCGGCCTCCAGCTTGCCGATCTTGCCCGTCAGGCGCGGCAGGGCACGCGACGCGGCCTCGGTCGCCGCATGGATCGCCTCAAGCGGCGTCAGCCCCAGGAGGTCGACCATGATCTGCAGCTCCTTGGCGTGCCATTGGCCGTAGGGCACCAGCGACCATCCCGATTCGGAGCCGCACATCAGCGGCACGCCGGCACGATGCGCCCGGCTCAGGTTCTCGGCGGCCGCATCGACCTCCCGCTTGAAGACGTCGATGATGGAGGCGCCGGCCGAGCCGACATGAGAGTCGACGATGTTGACCAGCAGCGTCAGTGTCGGGCAAAGGCTGACGCCGTTCTTGAGGCACGCCTCGATCCCTTCATCGTCGATGTACGACGCGTGCATGATCCAGTCGTAGCCGGACCGGGCGCACCAGAGCGTCGATTCCTTCGACCGGGCATGCACCGTCACGGTCCGGTTGAGGCGGTGCGCTTCGTCGGCGATCAGCCTGAACTCCTCTTCGGTGAACGCGCCGCCGTCGAGCGGCTCGTCCGACACGGCGGAATCGTTCGATCCGGAGACCTTGATCGTGTCGACGCCGTCCTTCACCTGCAGGCGGACCTGCTCGATCATCTCGTCCCGGCTCTTGACGAGGACGCCGGCCTGGCCGGGCGGAAACGGGTTCCAGCTCGGGAACGCGTCCTCCAGCCCCTGGTGGCTGGTGATCTGCCGGCCGGCGACGGAGAAGCGCGGCCCTTCGAACATCCCGGCCTCGATCGCGTCGCGCACGGCCGCCCCGACGTTGAAGGTCGTCGCCGCGTCGAAGGCACTGGTGACGCCCGCGCGCAGCACCTTCCGCGCGTTCCATACGGCCCTCAGGGAGCGGTACTCGACGGGCGTGTAGAGCGCCAGTTCCTCCTCGGACCGGGCTTCACCGAACGAGATGTGGACATGCGCGTCGACCAGGCCAGGCAGGATCGTCGCGCCCGGCCGCTCGATCAGCGTCAGATCGGCAGCGCGCCACTGCTCGGGGAGGGAGGCTGCGGGGCCGACCCAGGCGATGGTCTCGCCGTCCACGACGACGGCGCCGTCCGGGACGGGCCCGGAGAGGCTGCCGTCCAGGATGGTGCCGCGCAGGAGATAGCCCGTCTGCGAGGATGCCGCGAGTGTCATTGTCTACCTCACCGTTGAGATGGGACGGGGCTCGGGAATGAACCCGCTCACCGCTTCTCCCGTGTCAGGAAGTGCCAAGGCATGACCAGCCGCTCGACCAGGACGACCAGGAGAAAGAGGCTGATCGCCATGGCTGACAGGTAGAAGATGGCGGCGAAGACCACCGTGGTCTTGAATCCGGCGTTCGCCGCGATCATCACGGGGCCCAGCCCCTCGTGGGCGCCGACCCATTCGCCGACGATGGCACCGATCGCACTGATCGCTGCCGCGTTCTTCAGGCCCGTGAAGACATGCGGCAGCGCCGCCGGTATGCGGACCATGGTGAAGATCTGCCGGCCCGACGCGTTCATCGAATGCATCAGGTTGACCGTGTCGCGATCCACCGCGTTCAGTCCGGCGATCGTGTTGACGACCACGGGAAAGAACGAGATCAGGGCCGCCACGACGACCTTCGGCGTCATGCCGAACCCGAACCAGACGACCAGGACCGGGGCGATCGCGATCACCGGGATCGCCTGGGTGGCGATCACGAGCGGCAGCAGGGCCCGCCGCATCGTCAGCGAAAAGAAGATCACGGTCCCCAGGGTCAATCCGACCGTCGCGCCGAAGAAGAAGCCGAGGAGGATCTCCTGCAGGGTCACCCAGGCGTTCGGCAGGAACGTCGTCCCTGCCCGCTCTACCGCGACGACGAGGATCTCGTGCAGCGGCGGCAGGATATAGTCCGGCTGCCCCGTCACGATGATGAAGAGCTCCCAGAACGCCACCAGCGCCGCGACGACGACGAGGACGGGGAGCACGACGACGATTCGCGACCCGAGACCCGTCCGGGTGGTCGGCCTCTCAGCCATCAGCGGCCGATCCCGACCACGGCTTCCACCTCGACCTTCATGCCGGGGATCGCGAGCTTGCTGATCTCGATGAGGGTGCTGGCCGGCTTCGCCTCGCCGAAATACTCCTGGCGGACCGGATTGATCGCCGTCCGGTCATCGATGTCGGTCAGGTAGACGGTGACCTTGAGGACGTCCTCGAACCCCGCGCCGGCGGCCTCCAGCGTGCGGCGGACGTTCTCGAACACCTGGCGGGTCTGCGCCACCACGTCGCCGCCGCCGACGAGGTTCCCGGCTTCGTCCAGAGGCGCCATGCCCGAGATGAACAGCAGATCGCCAAACCGGACGGCGTCCGTGTAGTGGCTGATCGGCGGATTGTTGCCTGGAACGGCATATTCGGTACGACGCTTCGCCGTGGTGGTCATCTCCATCCCTCCGACCCTTGATGGTGGCGGAACCGGCTCCCGGCGGCCTCGGCCGCCCGGAGCCGGCGTCCCGGTTTCTTACTCGGCTGCCAGATACGCGTTGGTGAAGTAGGTCTCCGGGGGGAGATCCTCGGTGATCAGACCCCGATGCCGGGCCCACTCGGCGGCTTCGGACCAGACCGAAGCGTCCTGGCGCAGGGCGACGCCATCGACGACCCAGTGGCCTTCCGTCCCCTGGTAGATGCCCAGGTGTTGCTCCGGGGTGAACTGCTCGTTGGCCGTGGCGATCTGCTCCAGCGCCGCGGTCGGATCGGCGAGCCAGTCCTCCAGGCCCTGCATCGTTCCGGCGAGGAAGTGGCAGGTCGTGTTCGGGTTCGCCTCGATCCACTCGGTGTTGGCCGCGAGGACCTGGTAGTAGAAGGCGGGGACCCCGAAGTCGCTGTACAGCAGCCAGCGGATGGCGTCCTCTCCCTCGGCTTCAGCGGCCGCCATCCCTTCGGAATAGGTCAGGCCGTGGGCGGCGTCGATCTGCCCGGCCAGGATCATCGGGATGTGGGCGTAGCCGGGATCGACCACCTCCACGTCGTCCCGGGTCAGGCCGCCGGCCTCCAGAACAGTGTCGAGGAAGGCCTGCGCATCCTGCTTCGGACCGACGCCCAGCGTCATGCCGGAGAGGTCTTCGGGGCCGTCGATCTCGCGATCGGTGAGGAAGAAAAGGCCCGACGACAGGACCCGCAGGGTCGTCGCGACGGAGATCACCGGGATTCCCGCCTCATGGGCCAGCATGATCTCCGGCACATAGGTCAGGCTGAACTCGACCTGTCCGCTCGCCACGAGCTTGATCGGATCGGCCGGGTTGGCCGGCGAGACGATGTCCACCTCCAGGCCGCGGTCGGCGTAGTACCCCGCCAACTGGGCGGCCACCATCGGCCCCTGGGAGGCCCAGGGCAGCCAGTCGGCCATCATCGTGACGCTGGCGGTCTCGGGGGCACCGCTGCAGCCGTCCGCCTGCGCCAGAGCCGGACCCGATGCAGCAATGGCACCGACGGCGGCAAGACTGGCACAAGCGAGGACAGAAGACCTGTAAGACATTTCCGTGCGCTCCCTGCTGTTGACCGACATCACGTCAGCCGATTTCAGATTGGGCCTTGAGGCTTTCCTCGTAGATGTTGTCCAGGAGTATTTTCTTGAGCTGGGCGAAACGCGGCGATGTGACGACCGTGTGGTCGCGCGGCCGCCCGAGATCGACGACGAGTTCCGTCTTCACGTGCCCCGGATGCGCGGACATCAGCAGGACCCGGTCGGAGAGGAAGACCGCTTCCTCGATGTCGTGCGTGATGAAGACGATGGTCCTGTGGTCCGATTCCCAGATGCCCAGCAGCCACTCCTGCATGATCGACCGCGTCAGCGCGTCGAGCGCGCCGAACGGTTCGTCGAGCAGCAGGAATTCCCGGTCGCAGAGGAGCGTGCGCATCAAGGCCGCGCGCTGGCGCATCCCGCCGGACAGCTGGGCCGGATACTTGTCGGCGAAACGGATCAGGCCGAAGCGTTCGAGAATCTCGGTGGCCCTTTCCCGGGCCTCTCGCCGGGACTGCCCCTGGATCTCCAGGCCGACCGCGACGTTGTCGCGGATCGTGCGCCAGGGAAACAGAAGATCCTTCTGGAACATGTAGCCGAAGAACGGACGGCGATCCCGGTGTTCCTTGCCGTTGATCAGGACGTGGCCATCGGTGGGCGACTCCAGGCCGGCGAGGATGTTGAGCAGGGTGCTCTTGCCACAGCCGCTCGGCCCCACGATCGTCACGAACTCGCCGCGCCGGACGGCAATGTCCGTTGCCTCCACGGCGATCACGGGTTCTCCGCCGGCATCGGCCGGAAACACCTTGCGGATCCCGTCGAGACGGATGCATTCCGCCCCGGGACTGCCCAGGGCGGCTGCCCCCGACTGCGGTCCGTCGGACCCGCTCTCGGCCGTCGCGCCGGCGATCGAGGCCTGCCGCAATGTCATGCGAGGTCGATGATCCACCGTCGCCTCTGATCTATTGCATAATCGTATACGATTATGCGCACTACGATCCGAACGTCAAGGCACTAGAAGAGGCCGAGGCGAAGATCGTCGGGCTAGGTTCGGGGACGGGTCCCGACGGAAGAGCCTCCGTCCACCGGGACGACGGCGCCGGTCATCCAATCGGCACGGGGCGAGGCGAGAAACGCCACCAGGGCCGCCACGTCGGACGGCTCGCCGACGCGGCCCAGAGGGTAGTCGCGGCCGCGGGCCGCGAGCAGGGCGTCGTAGCTGGCCTGGTCCATGCCGGCGGAGAGCCAGATGTCGCTGCGCACGAGGCTGGGGGCGACGGCGTTGACCCGGATGCCGTCCGGGGCGAGCTCGACCGCGAGGGCCCGGGTCAGGGCGTCGACCGCCCCTTTCGTCGCCGCGTATACCGCCGCACCCGCGGTCGGTCTCTGGGCCAGCGTCGAACTGATGTTGACGATGACACCGCCGTGGCGCCGCAGCCCGGGCAGCGCCGCGCGGATGGTGTTGAGGGTGCCCCTGAGGTTCACCGAGACCAGCGCGTCGATGTCGTCCTCGGCCATCTCCCCGAACCGGGCGGAACGGACCAGGCCGGCAGCGTTGACCAGGACGTCGATGCGGCCGAAGGCTTCAGTGAGGGCGGCAAGGACGGCGTGGGTCTGCCGGGCATCGGCAACGTCGCACACCCGAGGCTCGATCGCGGCCGCCCGCAGCGGACCTTCCCGGCGCCCCAGACCGACCACCTTGAAGCCGTCGCGGGCCAGAGCCTCCGCGCATGCCCGCCCGATCCCCGAGCCGGCGCCCGTCACCACCGCGACGCGCGGCCCGGCGCCCGGATCGTCCGACGCGGCGCCATGGCTGGCGGAATCAGTACTCAAGGTGCCCCGATTCCAGATTCTTGACGGATGCCGCCGCACCTTCGGGCCGACCGGGGGACGCCGCCTCGGGGGATTTGCGCATTCTCTGTTCGAGGAACGTGATGACGCCCTCGGCCGCACTCATGATGTGGTTGCGCACGGCAATCTCCACGAGCCCGGGATTGCCGGAGTCGATGGCGCTCAGGAGGGTCTCGTGCTCGAACCCCGGCATTTCGGTCGTCCCGTAGACACCGATGTAGAGAAGCAGATAGGGCTGCACGGCCTCGCGAAGATGCGTGATCTCCGCGACCAGCCGGGGCCTCTGGCTCTGGGCACAGAGAAAATCGTGAAACGCCTGATGGCGGACGGTCCAGAGCTTCACGTCGTCGCGCGCGCGGTCCATCTGGCGACGTCGCATCTCGAGTTCGTCCCGGTGATCGTCGTCGAGGTGCTCCAGCGCGATCCGCGTCGCCAGCGCTTCGAGGACCGCTCGCATCTCGAACAGCTCGCGGACCTCGGACGGGGTCAGTTGCGTGACGACGGCGCTGCGGTTGAGCCGGATCTGGATGAGGCCTTCGGCGTCGAGCTCGCGCAGCGCTTCCCGGACCGGAATGCGGCTGACGCCGATCTCCTTCGCGATGGTACTGGCGTTCACCGGCGCACCGCCCGGCAGGTTGCCCGAGAGAATGCGCTCGCGAATGTAGCGGTAGGCCTGCTGCTGCGCCGAAATCGTCCGCTCATCACTGTTGATTGGCATTGCACGCTCTAGAATTCAGATCGGTGTGGCCAGCAGGGTCGGGACGGCGGCCGTATCGACCACGACGGTCTTGTCCGCAAAGAGGAACCGGTCCCCCCGACGGACGATGCGGTCGACGTATTTCCCAACGCTGAACAGACGGGTGACGCCCTCGGTGCTGGTCTGATAGACGGCAAACGCCGCTTCGACGTGATGGATCCCGTCTTTCTCGCCAAGATGCCGGACGCAGCTGAGAAGATGGCGATCGTAGTGTAGATTGTAAATGTTGGCCTCACGCAACGAGACGATCCTGTCCCGCAGCATCCGCCTGTTCTCGCACAGCATCAGGGTCAGGGGCAGGTCCTGCTCGACATTCTCTCGTGGGATGATCCGATAGGAGGCATCCTCGCAGAACAGCTCGATCAGGTCCTCCAGCCGGTCCTCGTCAATCCGGCTGACGTATTCGATCAGGAGCGCCTCGAAGGCCGGCCGCAGGCCGGCGTCCGCCACCATCTCGTCCTGCATGATCAGCCCTCCCCGCCCGCCGGAACGCCGGCCCCGAACCCCATCATGTCATAGTAGTTGGACCAGAAGCCGCGCATCGGCACCTCCGTGACGAGCGTATCCTGGTCGACGATCTCGGCGGAGTTGCCGAACTCGACGACGGAATGGCGGTCGGCATCGCCGACGATGGCGCGGTGGACGATCTCCACCGCCTCCCCGTCCTCCATGGAGACGAGTCCGGCGGGCCCGGCGAGATTGGCCTGCCGAAGACGGTGCTTCGTCATGCTCTCGTCGTCGTCGGCGAAGCCGTAGTAGGTCCAGAAGATCTCGAACTCGTCGACCGAGCGCGGCCGGATCTGCCGGGTCGCGAGCGAATTGCCGATCTGCTGGAAGACGGCATTGGGGAAGACCGACATGATCGAGAGGGACAAGCCGTCCTCCCACTCCGGCCGGTACTCCAGCAGGGCCGGATCCTCGAGCTGCGGCCCGGAATCGCGCCGCGCCGTCTCGCCGTAGGACTGCGCGCCGTCGTCGGCGTCCGTCCCGCGCTTCGTGAAGGAGATGTTGTGCCGGTGGCGGCGATCCATCCGGGCGCCGCCCCACTGGCTCAGCCGCGCAATGCCGAAGGTGATCTGGAACATGTGCAACAGGCCGCCATGGTTCGGATCGCGCAGGTTGTCCGTATAGAGCTTCCAGTTTCCGTGCACCTCCTGCCGCTGATAGCCGAGGATCCGGATCGGCTTGTGGAACGTCCGGTCGATGTGGTTCGCGATCAGCTCGTCCAGGTACTCCGCAAGGGGTTCGACCGTGTCCGAAAACGTGCCGAAGACGACGCCCGAGCGGCTTTCGACCCGGAGTTTCCTCAACCCATGCTGCGACTTGTCGAAATCGCGCGGCAGACCGCCCTTGCCCTTGACCCCTCGCATGAAGGGCACGCCCATGAGGTTGCCGCGATAGTCGTAGCACCACTGGTGATAGCAGCAGACATGGGTCGAGTCGTTGCCGTGCGTTTCCCGACGGACCGTGGCGCCGCGGTGGGCACAGCGATTGACGAAGGCATGGATGGCCCCCTCTTCGTCGCGATTCACGATCACCGGCGAGTTGCCGACATAGGTCGTCCGGAAATCGCCGGGATTGGGAATCTCGGCCTCGAGCAGGAGATAGCTCCACGTCTCCCCCCGGAAGATCCGCTCCTGCTCCCGGTCGAACAAGGCCGGATCGCGGTAGACCGCATAGGGAATGCGGGTGAAGTCGCTGGCAGGCCAGCTGATCGTCTGCTGGGTCACGAGGGCCTCCCTTGTGCGGTCGACTCAAATCGCATAATCGTATACAACATCACCGCTGGCGGCGGGGATGTCAAGCATACGGGTGGGCGCCCACGCCTTGAGGCATGGGTCCCGGAACCGCCGCTCCGGCACGCCGTATCAAGCATGGAAGGTTGAAATGCCCTGGAAAGCGGTCGTTCCCATCGGCGACCTCGGCGACGACGAGGTGCGCGGCGTCGCGGTGGACGGAGTCGACATCGCAGTCTACCGGACCGACGGCGCGTACTTCGCGACGTCGAACATCTGCACGCATTCCTACGCACGGCTGTGCGACGGCTACCTCGACGGAACGATCATCGAGTGCCCGCTCCACCAGGCCGAATTCGACATCAAGACCGGCGAGGTGCTCGGCGGTCCGACGCAGACCCCGTTGAAGACGTACTCGACACGGGTCAGGGACGGCTGGGTCGAGGTCGACATCTCCGATCCCTGACCCGCCTCGACCGACCCGCGAGGCGCCCCGATGTCTCACTAGGGAAGGTCAACGACCGCCCGGCCCCCGCGATCGCCGCAGCGCACGGTCAAGACAGGGACGCTTCCGTCGACGCCCCTGCATCGATGGCGGGAGACGCCGGTTCCTGAAGACCGACATCGGGCCAAACGTCGGCCCAGGGCCGCACGCCCTCCATCAGGGCACACACGCGAAGCACACCGACATCGTCGCCATGACGCCCGACGATCTGGACGCCGATCGGAAGACCGTTGTCGTCGAAGCCCATCGGCACCGAGGCGGCAGGGTTGTAGGCGTGGTTGAACGGCGCGAGGTAGCCGAAGACGCCCCGGCGGTCGTCGCGCGCCAACGCCACGGGAATCGGCGGGGCGGCCCCCGTCACCGGACTGAGAAGATAGTCGAAGTTTTCGAACCAGGCCCTCATCTCGTAGTGGAAGGCACGGTTGCGGCGGAGGATCTTCCTGTACTGCCAGGCCAGCGCGGTCCGACCGGCGTCGTAGATCGGATAGGCGTACTCGGTCAGGTCGTCCTTGTGCTTCTCCCAGAAACCCGGCACGAGGGATTCCGCCGCGCCGTAGTGATCGCCGGAATAGGCCCAGACCCCCGGCGCCATCTCGTCGCCCTCGGTCATGATGGGAGGATCGGACTCGACGACGGCGCAGCCGAGGGATGCCAGGATGCCCGACGCCTCCGCGAGGGACCGCTCGAGTTCGGGCTCCAGCGGCCGACCGCGGCCGAAATCCGGGCTCACCGCGACCCGGCACCCCCGGATGCTGCCCTCGGAGAAGGCGAGGTAGTCGACGGGCTCGCTGAACAGAGAGTCCGGATCGCGCCGGTCCGGACCCGCGATCGCGCGCATCAGGAGGGCGCTGTCCCGGACCGTGCGGGTCAGCGGGCCGTTGTGCGACCGCGCGGGCGACGCGCGCCACGCCTGGACCGAGGGGATCCGCTGGAAGGTCGGCTTGATGCCGAAAATCCCGTTATAGGCTGCCGGCAGGCGGATCGACCCGGCCGAGTCCGTTCCGATCGCGATCGGGCCGAGTCCGGCCGCGACCGCGGCTGCGGCCCCGCCGGAGGAACCGCCGCAGGTATGCTCGAGATTCCAGGGATTTGCGCCCGGCCCGGACAGCCGGTTGCTGACACGAGGGTGGAGGGCGAACTCGGGCGTGTTGGTCTTGCCGAGCAGGACCGCTCCCGCCGATCGCAGCCGGCGCACGAGTTCGGCGTCGTCCCGATGGTTGTCCTTGAAGGCGAGGGACCCATAGGTGGTCGGCAGGCCGGCCATCTCGATGGTGTCCTTTACCGACACCGGAACGCCGCAGAGGCTCGGCTTCTCGCCCGGCGAGCGCCACACCGCCTCCGCCCGCCGCGCGGCCGCCATGGCCTCGTCCTCGTTGAGCGCCAGATAGGCCCGCAGGGACGGATCGAGCCTGTGGATCCTCTCGAGGATCGTCTGCGCCACCTCCACAGGTGAGAAGGCACGCGCCGCATAGCCCCGCATCAGGTCGGCGGCACTCATCTGCCAGAGTTCGGTGGGCTGCCCACTCCGTATCGTCATGATCGGGTTCCTTGTCTAAAGCCCTCGAAGCCATCCCGTATCGGTGATGACATAGGCGATACCGCCGGATACGGGCGGCAGGACCAGGGACGCCGCGAACCGCACGGCTGTGAATCGCGGCCCCATGAGTGGCATTTCGTAGGTGAGCACGCGGTGAAGGGCGAAGACCGACCACGCCGTCAGGAAGGCGACCATCTGCGGGGTCCCCGCTCCGGCCTTCTGGATCACGATCGCCATCGAGTAGGAGACCATGGGGCCGCCCGGAACGAAGCCGCCGAGGACGGAGGCGAGCGCGATCCCGCGCCACCCCGACGCCTGGCCAAGCCATTGGGCCACTAGTTCCTGGGGGATCATCGCGCCGATGAAACCGGCCGCCAGGAGGGCCAGGGGGAGAGCGATCGCCAGACGGATGGCCTGCTGCCCGGCAAAGCGCAGCGCGAGCCGCGGTCCGTCGGGTCGAATTCGCACCGACAGGGCGAGGAAAGCCGCCGCCATCAGACCCAGAACGACCAGAACGGTCATGGCGACCGCCCCGCCGCCGCCGGCCCCGGCCTCAGCCGAAGGCGGCGGACGATCGCTTGGGCGAGGAGGCCGGCCAGGATCGCGAGCGGCAGCGAGGCGAGGAACCGGGTAACGACGAATTCCGGGCCCAGGAAAGGCAGTTCCCAGACCAGCAGCCTGTGCAGGCCGGTCACAGACCACGCAGTGATGTAGGTGACCGTGACGGCCACCGCCGCGCCCGCCTTGTGGAGCGCCAGAACCAGCGGAAAGGATGTGAACGGGCCGCCGGGGGTGACGATGCCGGCGGGCCACGCGATCAGGACGCCTCGCAGCCCCGATCCTTCGCCGAGCCATTTTGACAGCGGCCAGACCTGTGAGAACACCTGGACCGAGCCGGCGATCACGAGCCCCAGCGAGACCACGGGAACCAGCCGGCCGAGCAGGGCCAGGTCGTGCCACAGGGTCGCCATGAAGACCTCGGGCCCCTTTGTCCACCAGCAGGCGATGCCGGAGACGACGGCCAGCATGGCGAGGAAGACGAGGAAGCCGTCGGGTCGATACCGCCGTGCCCTCCCCGGGCCTGTCCCCTCTCGATCCTTGTCTGCCTCCGCGTCCATCGGATCAGCCTCTCCGGGTCAGGGCGTCGACGTCGACCTTGCGAGGCCCGAGACTGGCGAGGGTGGTTCCGAGATAGACGAAGGCGACGATGTGGTCCGCCTCGGAGAACCCGAGGTCTGCCTTGAACTCGGGGTCATAGGCCGGGGCGCCGGTCTTCCACATCGTGCCGTAGCCGAGGGCGTGGGCAGCCAGGATCATGTTCTGCACGCCGGCACCGACCGCCAGGACCTGTTCAATCTCCGGGATCTTTCCGACCTGGATCGCGGCGGCGACCGCTACGACCACCGGCGCCCGGAGCCCCTTGGCAGCCTCCCGCTCGAGCGCCTTCGCGTCAGCGTCGGGGTCGCGCCGGGCCAGCGATCGGGCAAGGAACTCGCCCAGCCTCTCGCGCCCTGCCCCTTCGAAGACGACGAAGCGCCAGGGCGTCAGCCTGCCATGGTCGGGAGCGCGTGCCGCCGCGGCGATGATCGTCTCGAGATCATCCGCCGTCGGGCCCGGATCGCCCAGACGGGTTGCCGAGGCGCGGCTGGCGACCGCTTCAAGAGTATCCATGGCGTTGGGCTTCCTGGGATTCGGGGATTCTCAGGCGTCGTGGCGGGCGGTGAAGTCCGCCAATGTCGCGGCGAAGGGTTCCGGTCGTTCGCGGTAGACGTAGTGACCGGCTCGATTGAGGATCAGGCAATCGCCGACGGGTGCGGCCGGCAGCAGCAGGTCTATCGCCGCCTTGCCGACCGGGTCGAAGCGCGCGCTCGGGTCGTCATATCCCCAGGCGACGAGCGTCGGGACCGGAAGTCCTCCGGTCCGGACGCGGGCCTTGGTGGCTTCCTGCTCCTCGACCAGGTCGTCGCGGAACCTGTCCCAGAGACCGGCCCTAAGCTTCTCCGACGCTTCCCGCGTCTTGGGCAGGTCCTGGGCCGCCAGGTGGGCATCGACCAGCCGATCGGTGATGTGATCGGGCGAATAGGAGTTGGCGGCGGTCAGGAAGCGGCTGCGCTCCCGCGGGTCGCGGATCGCGCGCGAGAGCTTGTCCCACTGCTTGTAGATCGGATTGGGCGGCGCCATCAGGGTGGCGCTGGAGACCACGGTGAGGGAGCGCACGAGGTCCGGCCGGTCAAGCGCCGTCCGGATGATCGTGTAGCCTCCACGGGAATGCCCAACCAGATGGACGGGGCCGAGCCCGGTCACCTCGATGAAATCGATCAGATGACGGACCGTCGCGTTGATGACGTAGTCTTCGTCGGTCTTCGGGTTGTCGGTGAACCCTGAACCGATCTTGTCGATCGCAAGGACGCGGGCGGTCCTGGACAACGGCTCGATGGTCACGTCCCAATCGTCCGCCGAGGCCTGACGGCCGAAATGCCCGCCATGCACCAGCACGACGGTGGGGCCGGTGGTGCCGGCCTGCAGGTAGCGGGTCCTGATCCCCTTCACGTCGACAAAGGCTTCGCGGATCGGCGTTTCCTGAAGCACGTCCTATCCCCCCTGATCGGCGGCCTGCACGGGAGCCTCGAAGGCGGACCGCAGGCCGAGCGTGTCCATCATCTCCAGGTAGCGCGTAACGATCGCGCGCGGCTCCGGCGACGGGCGGTACCCGAAGTCCCGTGCGGCGCGGTCGATCGAAAGGATGCAGTGGCCCGCGGAATCCGGCCGCAGGTACTGCGTGCCGGGACCGATGCTGATGTCGGCGCCCGGATAGCGCTCGCGGACCGCATCGGCGAACTGCCCGAGCGTGATTCCGGTCCCTGTGGCAAGGTTGTAGGCGTCATGCGCCAGTCGATCGGCCATGAGGCAGGCCGCGATTCCGTCGCCGATGTCGCCGTTGAAGACGGTGTCCGTGACGGCGTCGCCGCCCCGCGGAATGTCGACCGGCCTGCCCGCCATGGCGGATTCGATGATCCGGCTGTGTATACTGGTATTGCCGTGCCGGAGCAGCTTGCCGGGACCGACGGTCGATCCGAATCGGACCGCGGCGAACTCGATGCCGCGATTCCGACCGTACCATCGCCCCACCATCTCGGCGGACAGCTTCGTAATCCCGTACATCGAGGCGGGCCGCAGCGGGAAGTCCTCCGGCAGCGGGTCGTAGGTCGGGTGGGCATGGTCCCCCTCGACCGGGCCGTAGACGGCCTTGCTGCTGGCGAAGACGACGCGCTCCACTCCCAGCCGGGCGGCATCGTCGAGCAGCCCGGCGATCCCTTCGACGGTCTGGCGAACGGCGGCCGGCGGGTCGCGTTCGGAGGCGTCGTGGAGGATCGCGCCGAGATGGGCGATGCGACCGATCGACCGTTCCCGGATCAACTCGGACAGGGCGGCCCGGTCGGTCATGTCCCCCGCGACCAGGTCGATCCGGTCGAGTATGTCGGAGAGGAACGTCGTCCGTCCGGTCGCGGACAGCACGACTGGCCGGTGCCCGCGCCCGATCAGGGACCGGACCACGAAGTGGCCGATCACGCCGCTTCCCCCGATGACGAGCAGTCGAGACATGCAAGGCGTTCCCGTGCGGAGAGTTTCGAAAGTGCGACCGGCGGGCGGGCCGGTCCCGCGAAGGTCCGGCCCGCCCCCGTCGCCGCCGGCCCTACTCGGCCCGGACGGAGTTGTAGAGGTCGACGACCGCCCTCAGGTCGGCCGTCCCGGAATCCAGCGACACGGCGACGTACTGGTCGAGATTGCTGAAGTCGGGCACGGAGCCGGCGTGGGTCGGATCGCCCTCGACGTCGCGCCGATTGCTGAAGGCACCGCTCGTGTTGCGGCTGGCCCACTCCTGCACATAGACCTCCTGCCCTTCACGGCTGAGGATCCAGTTCACGAAGACCTTGGCGGCGGCAGGATTCGGCGGGTTCTTCAGCACCGAAACGGAGCGCGAGTGCATGAAGGAAACCGGGAACATCTCGATGTTCTGGCAGCCTCCCTCCATCCGGCACTCGGCGTAGATCTGTTCGGTCGTGCCGATTCCGATCGCGAACTCGCCGCTGATCACCGACATCGTCACCTGCTGGTCGTTGTCGATGAAGACCGGCTCCATGTCGGTCATCAGCGTCTGAAGCACGTCGGATCCGGCCGTCTTGGCGATCTGCGCCAGCATCATCGTCCCGCCATGGGGTCGCGACGGAGCCCGGATCGCGACCTTGCCGACCAGCGAAGGATCGGTGATGTTTTCCAGGGTCAGCTCGCCCCCGGGCACCATGTCGGTGTTGTAGAGGCCGAGATTCTGCAGGAAGTGAGTGTGGACGAAGACGTACGGTCCCCGATCCGACGTATAGATGAAGTCCGCGTCCTGCCAATTGGACTCGTCCGCCACCTCGGGCAGGATCAGGTAGTCGGTGATCGGCTCCAGCCCGTCGGCGGGCAGCACGACGTTGTTCATGTTCGACGCCGTCGACCACCAGACGTCCCAGGCGAAGACCCCGCCCTCCTGCTCGGTCACCACGCGCGGCGCGAACTGGCTGGGATGGATGATCGAAACCTGCGTGTCGATCTCCGGGAACCGGTTCATGAACTCCCGAACGACGGCCTCGAACGCTTCGTTGGGCTGGATGACGACGTTCAGTTCCTGGCCGTTGGCTTCCTCGAGGACCGCGTCCCACTCGGCCTGCCAGTCCTGCGCCACGGCATTGCCGGCAGCGGCAAGTGACAATCCCGTGGCCAAGACCCCGGCCGTCATTAGATTTCGCGTAACAGGCATCGTCTCCCCCTTTCGATTGAGAGCGGTGGTTGTCGCAAAGCCTGGATGTGCTTCGTTGATCCGAAGTCGTGGTTGGTTGGTGGCGGGCGCGCTATCGGCCCCGCAGTCCGGCCCGGTCGCCGATGAAGCGGGCCAGTAGGGCGGCGATGATGGTGATGACGAGCACGAGAAGCCCGATGATCGTGGCGGTCTCGAAGCGCCCGGAATCCATGTAGACGAGCTGGAGGATCGACAGCGGCTGCGTGCGGCCGACGCCGAGCAGGGCGACCAGGCCGACGACCGAGACCGCCGTGGCGAAGACCTGCAGGCCGACCACGATCACGGCCGGGGCGATCAGCGGCAGGATCACCCGCCGGAACGTGTAGAACCGCGAGGCACCGCTGATCCAGGACGCCTCCTCAAGCTCGTTGTTGATCTGGCCGAGGGCGCCCTTCACGATCTGCACGCCTACCGTCATGCTGCCCAGCACGACCGCGATGATCAGGACCCACATCGTGCCGTAGAGCGGACGGAGGAAGCCGGTCGAGGTGAACACCTGCAGGAAGGCCAGGCTGATCACGATCCCCGGCACCACCGTCGGAAGCCAGGTGAACAGGTCGAGGGTCCTGCGACCGGCATAGCGGGTCCGGGCGACGAAATAGGCCAGCCCGGAAAACATTGCCATGCCCACCAGCGCCGATCCGGCACCCAGGTACAGGGTGTTCATCAGCGACTGGCGGAGATCGTGGCGCGTCAGCGCCGCCTCCCAATGCCGCGTCGTCCACGGGTTCGGCAGGTTGAACTGTCCGAACAGCTTCATGAAGCTGCCGATGACCAGGATCACGGCCGGCAGCACGGTCATGATCAGGAGCAGCAGCACCAGCACCGCGAAGATCGGCCACTTCCACGCGCCGAGGTCCTGGATCCGGGTGCTGAACTTGCCGCCCACCGTGGCGTGGGTGTTGCGGGCGGTGTACCACTGCTGAAGCAGGACGAAGGGGACGATCAGCACCAGGAAGGTGATCGACATGACGCTCGCGACGCCCTGCAGCGGCGGCTCCTGCGTCATCGCGTGGTAGATGATCGTCGAGTAGACCTCGATGCCGGCCCTGGAGCCCAGGATCAGCTCCACCTCGAAGGCCTGCATCGATCGGATCAGCCCCAGCAGCATCACCACGATGATGGTCGGGATCATGATCGGGACGACGATGCGCATCAGCGTCCCGATCAGGCCGGAGCCGCAGGTCCGGGCACTTTCCTCCAGCGCGGCATCCATGTTCCGGAACGCGGGCGCGAGGAGGAACACCTTGACCGGCAAGGTCGCGGTGACGAGGTGGACCCAGATGATCCCCCAGTAGGAATAGATGTCGAAGAGGGTGCCCTCGGTCAGTCCAAGATTGATGGCCCAGGCATTGATGATCCCGGACCGCCCCCCGGCCAGCAGCAGCCAGGACATCGTCACCGGCAGCGCCGGCATGAAGAGGGCGATCCAGAAGCCCACCTCGATCCAGCCGCGGCCCGGCAGGTTGGTCCGGGCGACCAGCCACGCGATCGCCACCCCCAGCACGAACGAGACGGCCTGGCGCGTGAAGCTCAGTGACAGCGTATAGTAGATCGCGTCCCGCAGCTGCTGGTGCTGGAACGCCGCGAGCCAGTTGCCCAGGCCGACTCCGGTCTCCTGTCCCAGCCCGCCGAGCTTGAAGCTGTTGAACAGCAGCGTCACCACCGGATAGACGACGAAGAAGGCGACCACCGCGAACAACAGGACGTAGGCGACCGGGCCCAGGGTCGGCAATCGGAGGCGCCGCCGTTCCGGCAGGTTCAGGGCGACCTCACTCATCGGTCGGCCCCCGGTCCCAGACATGGACCGCCCGGGCCGGAAGCTCGAGGCTGACGGTCTGGCCCTCCTGCCAGGTCTCGAGCGGCGGCAGGCGCACGTCGATGAGCTTGCCGTCGGGCAGGATGACGCTCGATTCGAAGTGGTCTCCGAGGAACAGCAGCGTCGCGATCCGAACCGACAGCAGGTTCCGGCCCTGGGCCGGGGCAGTGGCGCTGACCCCCACATGCTCCGGCCGGATCGAAACGGTGCAGGGCGACCCCTCCCCCAGCGTCCGGATATGGCAGTTGCCGGAGGATTCGATCCGGGCACCCCCCGCGAGTTCGAGGATCAGGCTGCCGTCGCCGCCCTGACCGACGACGGTCGCCTCCATCAGGAGGTTCCGGCCCAGGAAGTCCCGGACGATCGCGGTGCCCGGATGGTTGTAGAGCTCGAAGGGCGCGCCGACCTGCTCGACCCGGCCCTCGGACATCACCGCGACCTGGTCGGAGAGCGACAGGGCCTCCGCCTGGTCGTGGGTCACGAACAGGATCGAGATGCCGAGCCGCCGTTGCAGCAGCTTGACCTCGGTGCGCATCTGGTCGCGAAGCTTTGCGTCGAGGTTGCTGAACGGCTCGTCCATCATCAGGAGATCCGGACCGAAGATCAGCCCTCGGGCGACCGCGACCCGCTGCTGCTGTCCGCCCGACAGCCGGGTCGCCGGCCGGTTTCCGAAGCCGGACAGCCCGACGAGGTCGAGGACGCGCTCGACCTCCCGGCGGATCTCCTCGGCCGGCCGCCGCCGCACCCGGAGCGGATAGGCGACGTTCTCGTGCACGTTCATGTGCGGCCAGATCGCATAGGACTGGAACACCATGCCCATGTCGCGCTTCTCGGGCGGGACGAAGATCCGCCGCTCGGGTGCGTCGACGGGACGGCCGTTGAAGTGGATCTCGCCCCCAGTTGCCCGCTCAAGCCCGACGGCCATCCTGAGCGTCGTGGTCTTGCCGCAGCCGCTGGGCCCCAGCAGCGTCAGGATTTCCCCCCTTGCCAGATCGAGCGTGGTGTTCTCGACGGCGACGAAGGCCCCGAAGGTCTTGCGGAGGTTGCGCAGAGACAGCAGTGCATCCGCGGTTGCCGGACGCGGGGCCGGGGCACTAGAGGGGGCGAGGTCGCCCGCTTCCCCGGCCGCCGGCCGGAGCGCGCGCATCAGGCCCGTCGGCCCGCTGCGCATGGACTTGCGGGTCGAGGCGCTCATTGCGAACCGAACCTTTCCTTCAGGGCCTTGACCTGGCCTGCCATCGAGACACCCGGCCATCGGGGGGGACGGTCGTCCCGGGCGATCGCGAGGTCGATCAGGATCGGCCCCTCGCGGCTGAGGAGGTCGGGCAGGGCCCCGTCGAGGTCCTCGGCCGTCTCGAAGCGGTGCGCCTCGCGATACCCCGACGCGACCGCAAGCGCCGTGAAGTCGAACCGTCCCTGGCCGGGGACGGCCTGGTTGCCGGAACTCTCGTAGAGACCATTGCTGAAGACGACATGATAGAAGTTGCTCGGAGCGCGGGCGCCGATCGTGACGAGGGACCCCAGTTGCATCAGCAGGCTTCCGTCGCCGTCGAGCACGATGACGCGCCGGTCCGGCGCGCCGATGGCAAGCCCCAGGCCGATGCTGGAGGCGCTGCCCATGCAGCCGGAGGCATCGACGTGGAGATGCGAGTCCGCGGTCTGTCCCCTGTCCTTCCACGGTGCAGCGGCCTGCATCGTGGCCACGGTGATGGCGTCGGCCCGATGCCGGGCCAGCACGTCGATGGCTTGCAGCTTTTCCATGCCGATCCTCCCTCAGCCCGTGGCCGCGCCGACGATGGCGGCCGCGGGGCCACTCGTCGTCTGCGCGACGTCCCACAGGCCGCGCAGGCGGGCCGTATCCTGCGGCGTGTCGATCCGGGCGAAGGGGACGCCCCAGGTGGCGAGCGTGGGCTCCAACAGGCGGACCGAGCGCAGCCGGTTCTGCTCGACCGGCAGGGCGGGATCGCGCCCGTACTGCCCGATCACGAGGAAGGTCGGCACCTGGGCGTCGAGAGAGATCGCCTTCAGCGTATTGACCATGGCGAACAGGCCGTTGTTCTGGATCACCATGGCCGGGCGCCAGCCGGTCATGTGCAGGCCGGCATTGACGCCGACGGCCTCGTCCTCGGTACAGGTCAGGATGAATCGGTCGCCGTAGTCGGCCTGAAGATGGGCGATCGCCGTACGAAGGTTCGTGTCCGGCACGCACAGGATGTGGGTCGCGCCGAGATCGCGGATGGCTCGCGCCAGGCTCTTTCCGTCGATTGAGACGGCAACGGGTTGAAGGTCGGTCACGCTCCACCTCCCGCGATCGCCGTGACCTCCAGTTCGGCACCGTTGCGCGGCTCGCCGCCGATCACCGTCGCAACGGGCATCGAGCCGCCAAGTTCGGCCGCCAGATGACCGATCACCGCGTCCTCGTCATAGATGTCGCGCAGAACCACGTCGAACCGCAGCAGCCGGGACCGGTCGGTGCCCGCCCGCTCCAGGGCACGGTCGATGTTCTCCAGAACCTGGCGCACCTGGCCCTTGAGGTCCCCGACCAGGCGGTGCAGGAGACGACCGTCCTGCTCGTCCCTCATGCCGGACATGCCGCGCAGGAACACCAGGCCGGCACCCGAGGTGCTTTCCGCCCGCGTCGCGTCCGCCGGATCCCATTGGATCCGCCGCTCGGCCGGGTCGGCGATTGCGACGCCGCCGATCTCCTGTTCGGTCCGGCCCCCCAGGATCGTCCCGAACGCCTGCAGCGCGAACGGCAGGCGCCCGTCGAACGGCTGGCGGAGCGCGGCCTCCGCACCGGCGACGAACCGCTCGCCGCGCAGGGCGCAGTCGATCCTCAGGAAGTTGTCCAGGCCGCGCCCATCCTTGTCCAGGTGGGCGGCCAGTGCCCGGATGCAGTTGGCGGCCTGCGCCTCGAACGCGCCGGGGCATTCCTCGGGGGAAGGCTCCCCGGTCTCCGGATTCTTGTGGCCGCGGACGCCGATCACGAAGATCAGGTCGCCGACCCGCGTGATCCGCGACGCCCGACCCCGGGCCGGCTGCTTGACGATGACGTGCCGTGCGTGCGCCGGATCGACGGCCAGGACCGACGCCGTCAGCATGTTGATCCCGTTCAGCCGCGTCTGGGCACCGAAGCTGACTGCCTGGCCATGGCCTTCCTCGCCGAAATACTCGGGCCACAGGGCCATCCGCTCCAGCCGCCAGTGCTGTCCGCTGGTGAAGTTCTCGATCCAGACCGCGCAGTCGCCGGAATAGCCGGCGCGCTCGAGGCGCTGCCGGACCCGGCCATAGGCATTCCGGCACTGCGCGACGGCCTCGTTGGCCAGCTCCGGCTTGATCTGCTCGTCCGCCGGGTCGCGGTATCCGTCGGATCCCGAAACGAAGAGGTAGGGCCCGAACCGGATCACCGCCGGAACGGGGCGACCGCGCTCGTCGGCAACCAGGACTTCGCGGGCGTAGTGGGCATCGGTGGACATCGGCGCATCCCTTTGTCGAACCAGGAAGGCTTGGCAGCCCGCGTCTCAGCGGCGCCTTCGACGTGGTCGAGCAATACGGATGCGGGATGCCCCGTTCTCCCGGATCAACACCATTCCCCCCTCCCCTTTGGGCTTCGCCGAGCGGACGAAGCCGACTAATCCGCGGCACAGGGCGCGCGGCGTGCCGCGGCGCGTCAGTCCGGCAGCGGCTCGTGCACGCGGTCGACGGTGCAAAGTTCGGTCACCGTCCGCTCGTACGGGCTCTCTCCTGCGAAGGCCGGGCCGGGATCGCCGGATCGGCGGACCGCGAGCCAATGCTCGTAGTCCTTCGCCTCGTCCCATGCCGTGACGGTCGAAAGCCGCAGCGGCTGCTCCTCGCAACTGAGCCGCTGCCGGAAGAGGAAGCCCGGAAACGTCGCCATCCGTTCGCCGTTCGCATCAAGCCGTCGGATCGCCTGTTCGAGCGTCCCAGGCTTGCAGTAGTGGTGAACGAGGACGACGACCATTTCCGGCCTCCCTTCCATCTGCCGCAGGTTCAGGCCGGCCCGTAGTTTCCAACCTCGAGGTCGAAGACGCGGGCAGTCCGGTCGAACAGGATTTCGCGCTTCAGGCCGCTGTCGATGCCCTCGAACATGATGTCGATGGCCGCGCTCGGGTCCGGCCAGGTTCCCTGTTCGTGCGGATAGTCGGAGCCCCAGACCACGGTATCCTTGAGGTGGGCCCACTCTTCCGGGATCATGCGCGCCCCGACGTAGTCCTCCTCGAAGGTGAAGGTCATGTTGCGGCGAACGTACTCGCTCGGCAGCATGCTCAGCGGCGACGTCGGGTCGGGCTTGCGTTCCGTGATCTGCCGGTCCATCCAGGTGATCAGGAACGGCAACCAGCCGATCCGGCACTCCGCCACGGACACCTTGAGCGTCGGATTGCGCTCGAACGCCCCGCAGAAGACGTATTGCGCGATCTGCTTGGCGATCGAGAAGGGGGCGGTGGCGTAGTGGGCCAGCTGCGAGCCGCGGACGTTCGGCGGGTAGGCGACCCCGGCCCGGTCGCCGATGTGCGAACAGACGACGACGCCGGCTTCAGCCGCGCGCGACCACACCCCATCCCAGGTCGCCTCGAACAGCGGCTCGCCCACGTCGAAGACGCCGAACTCGACGGCCTTGGCCCCCTTCTTGATCATCCGGTCGAGTTCGGCCGGGCATTCTTCGGGGGCGAAGGTCGGCAGGTTGGGCAGGACCACGATCCGGTTCGGATTGTGGGAGTTGAGCTCCATCACGAAGTCGTTGTAGGTGCGATAGACGGCGAGGCGAAGCTCAAGGTCGTCGATCCCCCACTTGCGGGTATCGCCGTAGAAGACGCCGGAGTGGATCCCCGCAAGGTCCATGTGCTTGAGGATCAGGGCGGGATCTGCAGGCGGCAGGGAACCGGAAGGCGGGACATTGCCGGGGAAATAGTGCTCCAGCATCCTGGCATTGCTCGAGCCGTCGGCGGCGTCGCCGCGGATCTTGCCCTCCCACTCCCAACGGCTGCCCTCCGCGGTCTCGACCACTTTGGGGCCGCTGTCGCGCAGCTTGGCCGGCAGCCGTTCCTGGAACAGGTTCTTCGGCAGCCAACGGGAGTCCAGATGATTGTCGGCAGAGTTGTAGTGATACTGCATTGACCTGTCCTCGATGGTTACGGATGGCGCAGCGGCATGCTTGATATAACAACATGTCATCTAACGCCGGTCAACGCCCTAAAATCATTAAAATTCTAAAAGCACCGAATTAAGCAATATTGTTATATCAACATACGGCCAACCCGGACGTCAATTCCAAATTTGACCTAGGTCAAGGGTCGGGAGATGGGGAAGAGCGGCTTGACGGGCCGGCGATATCGCGCCCGCTGGGGTCGAGGGTGCGCCGTCGCGCCCGCCTCCGTGCCGCGCGATCCCTCATGGGCGTCGGTGGAGGGCCCGGGCTGCAGGCGACCGTGCTGCGGGCTCAGTCGAGTTCGACGACCTCTCCCAGGGCTCCGTAGTCGCGGTAGCCCAGCCGGGCGAGCGGCTGTGCGAGAGCGAGGTCGAACCGCCCCTCGCGCACGGCCGATTCAGCCACATGGAGGCCGACGACCCGGCCCAGGACGAGGTGGGACGGCCGCCCGTCGGCGAGGGCCGGTAGGGCGACGATCTCCGCCACGACGCATTCCAGATGGGCCGGCGATGCCGCGATCCGCGGCGGGCGGACGATCTCGGACGGCGCCGTCTCCAGCCCGAGCGCCGCGAACTCGTCGGTTCCTCTAGGGAAGTCGCCCCCCGACTGGTGGACCGCCTCGCGCATCCGCCAGCTCGCGAAGTTGACGACGAACTCGGGCACCTGGCGCAGGTTGTGCGCGGTATCCTTCAGCTGGTCGTGCCGCTTCCGGGTTCCGGAGATGCCCAGGACGACGCAGGGCGGATCCTCCGCCACGGCGTTGAAGAAGCTGAAGGGTGCGAGGTTCGGGCGGCCTTCGGCGTCGATCGTGCTGATCCAGGCGATGGGCCGCGGCGCCACGATCGCCTTGAACGGATTGTGGCGCAGGCCGTGCCGGCCGTGATCGCCCGGGATGAAGAACATGGATGACCCTCCCCCGGGCGGTCGGCCGTGACGGTCAGCCGCCTCCTGGCCTGATCTCGTCGCCCGTCAACGTGATCCTGAAGCTGTAGCGGTCCTCAGGGTAGAGCGCCCGGAGATACTCCACGGGCCGATCGTCGGCATCGTAGTTGACCCGCTCGACCTCGAGCAGCGGGCGTCCGGGGGCGACGTCCAGGACCGACGCCGTCCGTTCGTCGGCCAGCGTGGCCCGAATCGACTGCTCCGATCGGCGGATCACCACGCCCGCATCCTCGAGCAACTGCACCATCGGCTTGCCCTGCATGTCGGCACGGGACCAATGGTCACCGATCGCAGCCGGCACATGGGTCTCCAGGCAGGAGAACGGCGTCCCGTCGACCCGCCAGACCCTCACGACATGCTGGACGAGATCGCCGGACGCCTGGTCCAGGGCATCTGCAATGGCCGGCGGTGCGGGCACGTACTCGAAAATGATCACCTCGACCGCATGGTGACCGTTGGCGTGCTGGCTCTCGATCAGGCTCGACAGGGAGCCCTTGACCGTCGTGCCGCGCACCTTCGAGTTGACCCGGGTTCCCTTGCCCCGTTCCCGCGTCGCGTAGCCGGCGCTGGCGAGCTCGTCCAGTGCCCGCTTCGCGGTGATCCTGGAAACACCATAACGATCGATCAGGTTCTGCTCGCTCGGCAGCAGGCTGCCGGGCGGGAATTCCCCTGCCTCGATCCCCGCCAGCAGGACCGAATAGATGCGGCTGTAGAGCGGTGTGCCAGCGCCGCCTTGAAGGCTGTCCACGGCTTGATATCTCCGGACTGCACACAGATGGCATTATGGGAGCCATCTGGCAGGTCTCGGTTGATATCTCAACCCTTATCAACCGAAGTGGAGTGTCGCGCTCTTCTGCCGGGTGTAGTTCAGGAAACCCTCCACGCCTTTTTCTCGCCCGATGCCGCTGTTTTTCATGCCGCCGAACGGGACCTCCACGCTTCCCCCGGTACCGAAGCCGTTGACATACACCTGTCCCGCTTCGATCGCGTGGACCAGCCGCATCGCCCGTGCCAGCGACTGGGTCCAGACGGCGGCGACCAGCCCATAGTCGGTCGCATTCGCGAGGCCGACCGCCTCGTCCTCGTCGTCGAACGGCGTGACCGTCAGGCATGGGCCGAAGATTTCCTCCCGGAAGGCGGGATCGTCCGGTCCGGCGCCGTCGAGCAGTGTCGGCCGGACGAAATAGCCGCCCTGCAGGTCCTGCCGATCATCCACCCGGCCGAATTGCCGCACCTCGATCGAGCTTGCGCGAGCGGCATCCAGGTGCCCCTGGACCCGCTCGAACTGGCGGCGCGATACCAGCGGCCCGACATCCGGGTCGTCGAGAGGGTGGCCCAGCCGGATCGCGTCAAGCCTTTCGGCCAGCCGTTCCACGAAGGCCGCCCGGATCGACCGCTCCACCACGAGACGGGTGCAGGCGTTGCAGGTCTGGCCGGCATTGACGAGGAAGCCGCGCAGCACGCCCCCGACCGCGGCGTCGAGGTCCGCATCGGTGAACACGATCACCGGCGACTTGCCGCCCAGTTCCAGGTTGACCGGAATAATCCGCTCGGCGGCGGCATGCATCACCTGTCGCCCGGTCGCCACCGAGCCGGTGAAGGTGATGTGCCGGACCAGCGGATGGGCGGTGAGCGCCGCCCCCGCTTCCGCGCCCAGACCGGTCGCGACGTTCAGAGCGCCGGGCGGCAGCCCCGCGGCGATCGCGAGATCGCCCAGCCGCAGCAGGCTGAGCGACGCGTCCTCCGCGGGCTTGACCACGACGCAGTTGCCGGCGGCCAGGGCCGGCGCGATGCCGCGCGCCGCCATGGCAAGCGGGAAGTTCCAGGGAACAATCTGGGCGCAGACGCCATGGGGCTCCCGGACGGCGAGGTCGAGGGCTCCCCACCGCACCGGAATGACCGACCCGAGCACCTTGTCGACCATCCCGCCATAGTATTCGAAGTAGCGGGCCGCCGTTGTGATGTCGGCCCTGGCCTGGGAGAGTGGCTTGCCGACGTCGGACGCCTCCAGCCGGGCGAGCGCGTCCCGTTCCTCGAGGATCAGGGCGGCCAGCCGCATCAGCATCCGCCCCCGCTCGGCCGACGGCAGGCGCCGCCAGGCCGGATCGCGGAACCGCCGCTCCGCCGATTGGACGGCGAGGTCGATCTCCGGGGCCCCGTTGCGTCGGATGGCGCCCGTCTCGCGGCCGGTGGCCGGGTCGACGACCGGAAGTCCCTCGGCTCCCTCCGACGGCTGCATCGTCCCGCCGAGGAAAAGCCCCGGCAACATGCTGTTCATCGAATGCCTCGCTGTCGCGTGGGCCCGGCCTTTGTGTTGACCGGCCTTTCCTCGATATCATATATTATTATAACAACCAAGCAGCAAGATCGGCGGTCCATGGCAGACACACCGGATCTGGATCTTACCGTCAGGGCCGTCACCCCTCTGGCGGAAGGCATCGCGGCCTTCGAGCTCGCGGCTGGCGACGGGGCCCTGCTGCCGCCGTTCACGGCGGGAAGCCATGTCACGGTCCACCTTCCGAACGGGCTGGAGCGGCAGTATTCGCTCTGCAATGCCCCGTGGGAACGTCACCGCTATGTCATCGCCGTGCATGCCGCGCCAAACTCCCGGGGCGGTTCCCTCGTCATGCATCGCGACATCGGGCCGGGCACCGTCCTGCGGACGAGCCGGCCCAAGAACTTCTTCGGCCTGCAGGAGAACGCCGGGTCGCTGCTGTTCATCGCCGGAGGCATCGGTATCACGCCGATCCGGTCGATGATTGCGCGTGCCGAAACGCTGGGCCTGCCCTGGCGTCTGGTCTACGCCACGCGAACCCCCGAACTGACGGCGTTCCGGGACGAGGCGACGGGAGCCTGGCGGGATCGCTGCCACCTGCACCATTCCGGCGAGGCCAACGAGCGCCTGCTCGATCTGTCTGCCTGGCTGGCCTCGCCCGCGCCGGAAACGCATCTCTACTGTTGCGGACCGACGCCGATGATGCAGGCCGTCGCGGCCGGAACCAGGCACTGGCCGGACGACCACGTCCATTTCGAATGGTTCGGGCCGGCTCCGGGAGACGCGGCGGGCGGCGACGCCTTCGAGGTCGAGATCGCCTCGACCGGGGAAATCCTCCCCGTCGCTTCCGGCCAGAGCGTCCTGGAAGCCCTTCGTGAGGCCGGGATCGACTGCGAGTCCTCCTGCGAGGAGGGCACATGCGGCACATGCGCCACCCGCGTGCTGGCCGGCGACCCCGATCATCGCGACAGCATCGTCCCCGGCGACGCCGACCTCCGGGCCCAGGGCATCATGATGCTCTGCGTTTCCCGGGCACGGTCGCCGCGCCTGGTCCTGGATCTCTGAGGCCGATTGGGAGGCAGCGCCATGCTGGCGGTCGTCGTCGAACACAAGGTCAAGCCTGGCATGATGGCGGCCGCCCGGACGCGGATCGACACCAATTCCGAGAGGATCGCACAGTGCGACGGCCTCCTGATGCGACTGACATCGGTGCCGAAGGATCGCCCCGACTGGATCGTCACGATCACCGTATGGACCGACCAAAATGCCGTCGAAGCCTGGGATCGGCAGAAGGCAGGGGTGCCGCTTCAAAAGGCCAGCGACCTTTACGATCAAGTGCAAAAGATGATTCTGCCGGACTGTGCACACCTGGGCCCAGTAAACCTGACCGATCGCATCTCCTGAAGATTTCTCCTTCCAAACACTCATATATCGGGAGACGAAGATGCTTTCGATAGACTACGAAAGAAGCCACGCGGAGCTGGTGGATCTCGCAGCATCTGACGAAAAGCTCGCCCTCGCCGCGAGGGAGTATTGCGATCTCCTGACGACACTGTGCCCCGAAGCGGCGGCAACGCTATCGGGAGCTGCGGGATTCGGAACCGTCGCAGGGCGGGAATCGAAACCGCACTGTTCCCTTTCCCCTCTTGCGGACGACATCCGGCCGTCGCGCCCCAACCCGGCAGCAGAGCACCCGCTCGTCGCTCTACTCGCCTATGAGCGCTATGGCGTATCGCTGTCCGGCACGACGCCGGTCGAACGTCGGGAGGCGCTCGCGGACCTCCTGGGTATGGCGCGGTCCGCCCTGGACCGACTCCAGGATACCCCTCCCCTGAAACCGCTATGCGTCATCATTCAGGCTGCCCTGGTCCGCTGGGCGATCGATCACCGGTCGATCGTCGAGGTCGACGGGCTCGCCTGTGCGCTCAGGATCGATCCGCCCTCACTGAGCAACGCAATCCGCAACGGCTATCTGAGCGCGCGCGACGGGCTGATCGACTGCACGGAGGCCTTGCGATGGCTCGACGGCGCGGGAGGCTACCAGCGGTCGACCTGGCAAAAGCCGGACGATCCGTCGGACGGCTCCCCCACTCGGCACAGCCTCGTTGCCGACGCCGCCCTTGCGCGCCTCGCCGCCAGCGGCCAGGCCGTCCGCAAGGCGTGATGGTCGCCGCAGCAGCGGGCCGTTCCGGACCGACGGGAGGCCTGCCCTCGGGCGGGATGCATCGGCGGAGGGGCAGGCCGGCGACGCGCCGGCCTGCCCCTCCCGCTTAATAGTTCGGCCGCAGACGCGCTTCGGCCAGCTGCAATCCTTCCATCGCCTCCGCCGTCGCGAACATCTGGTAGAGCTGGCGGAACCGATCGCGGGAAGCCTCGTAGCGGCCCATGTGGTAGAGGCTCCAGGCCTCGAGAAAGGCCAGGCTCTGCGCCGACTCGTTGGTGACGTCGGCGGTCCGGACGATCGACAGCACCTGGATGTAGTCGCCGCGGTCGAAGGCGTCGCGGGCGCGGCCTTCGAGGATGGCGTTCATCAACTCGACTTCCTTGCCACGATCCATGTCGTAGCGGTCGACCATCGCCCGCGCCTGCTGGTGCAGACCGCGATCGACCAGGGTGCGCGCGAGGCCGTAGGCCGCGTCGCCGAGCGCCGACCCGGTGGCCCCCGTCAGGGCGGCCTCGAAGGCCTGCGCCGCCTCCGCCTTGCGGCCCAGGTTGTAGAACGACCAACCCCGTAGCACCAGGAGCCCGGCGTCTTCGGTATTCTCGGTCAGCGACAGCACGGCGCCGAAATTGCGGCCTTCGAACTGGGCGACCGCGGCCGAGCCGGAGGACGCGCCGCCGCCGCCACCACCGCTGCTGCCGGGGCGGGGGACCAGCGCGGCCAGCTGCGGCCGCCGGTCGCGCCACTCCCGCGCGATCGCAATGGCCTCCGAGCGCCGGCCCAGGCGCTGGTAGGCGTAGGCGAGCCCCTCCGCCGCCTCGGCCGACGGCGCCCAGGACATGGACGTCTCAAACCAGTCCGCGGCCCGGGAATGGGCGCCGGTGTCGTACCAGTGCCAGCCCAGGACCTGCGCTGCATTGGCGTCGCGCCGCTCCCGCGCGGTCGCCTCGATCCAGTCGAGCTCGGCCGTATCGCCCTCTGCCAGGGCGGCGAGCGCCATGCCCAGCCGACCGTCGGTGCCACCGTCGCCGCCGCCCTGCCAGTCGACGACGATCTGCTCCCACCGGGCCTGCTGTTCGGCCGTTCGCGGCTGGCCTTCCTCCATGGCGAACAGCTCAGGCAGTCGGTCGTCGACGCGGTTGGCCAAGGCCTTCTGCAGCGTCGACAGGCGGTGCCCCGCGTCCTCGCAGGTGGCCAGGATGCGCCGGTAGACTTCGTACGCCGCCGCCTCTCGGCCTTCTGCGAAATGGGCGTCGGCCAGGGCCCAGAGCCAGTCGACACGGCGACAGGAGAACCCGTCCGGCCGCTCGGCGAAGACCGCCAGCACGGCGGCGGAGTCGCCGGCCGCGGTCGCGACCGTCATGCGCCGGTCGATCTCCTGTTCCTCGATCAGGGCGACCAGTTCGTCCGGCGGCTGCCACCCCGGATGGAGCTGGCGCAGCACGGCGATCTCCCGCTCGACGCCGGCAATGTCGCCGGCATTGAACAGCGCCCAGAGCGGGCGCTCGTCGACCGGCGGAGCGGCGATGGCGCCGGCCGCCTGCGGCGAGAACAGATCGGCCGGGACCTGCCAGTTGGGGTCGATCTCCTGGAGCCGGCGGATTTCCGCGTCGACCTTCTCGTAGTCGTAGCGCGCCGCATAGAAGCGCAGCGCGGATTCGTCGACCACTGCCTCCGGAACGCCCGGCGCCGCGACCGCGACACCCGTGCCGGGCGTTCGCGTGACGGTCACCGTCACGCCGTCATGGAGGCCGCGTCCTGTATCCTGCGCCTCCGCGGTGGGCAGCAGGGCAACGGCGGCGAGGAGGCCGGTCGTGCCGGCCAGCAGACGGGAACGAAGGATGGCTCGGGTCATATCTCGGAAGCCTCCAGAAGGGCGAGCTTGGCCAGCAGCAGAAGCGTGGCGGCATAGTAGTCGTCGGCCGGCGAGACCCGCGGCATCATCGCCAGCGCGTGTTCGGACCGGCCGGCGAAGCGGGTGGCGACGGCAACAGCCCGGCCGCCGGACGACAGGGCGTAGTCTGAGAAAGTGCCGGTTTCGACGTTGACGACCGCCGGGATCGCCGGACGGCCGTCGAAGCCAGCCCAAAAGTCGCGGTACGGCGCGAGTTGGTCGTCGACCTCGGCCGCGACGGCGGGGATCGTGCGGCCCCAGGCCAGATACAGCGGCACGCGCACCGCGTTGAATCCGAACACCGGCTCGAACCCCGGTGCCGGCTGCAGCGGGTCCGACAGCAGCACCCAGTCGGCGGTCAGGTCGAAGGCGCCAAAGCGGGCCTCCCGGCAGAGGGAGAGACCGCTGTCGATCAGGTCGCCCCAGACCCGCCGGCCGGTCTCCGCCAGCGCCGCGGACAGCGCGGGAAACACCCAGTAGGACGGATTGACCACAGGCTCGGCGCCTCCGTCGAATCCCACCGGACCCGGCAGCAGCATCGGTCCCAGGCGGTGGGGCACCACCACCGAGCGTTCCAGGGCCGTCAGCAGATCGACCGCCTCGGACCGCCATCCGGGCTCGCCCCAGCGCGACGCTCCGCGCAGGAGCGCCCAGGCAACCAGCAGGTCGCCGTCGCTGGCGGCATTCGGGTCAGTGATCCGACCCTCCTCCGGCTCCCACTTCCAGGCGAGCAGACCATCGCCGCGGACGCCGCCCAGGGCTTCCTGCGTCCACGTCCAGATCGCCTCGAAGGTGGGCCGGTCGTCGAAGGCTTCGGCGAGCAGCATGCCGTAGCCCTGGCCTTCGCTGTGGCTGATCCCGCCATTGCCGGTATCCACCACGCGGCCGTCGCTGACGAACAGGCTGCGGTACATCAGCCATTCCGACATCCACAGCCCCTCGGTCAGCGCGGCCGGCACCCGGCCGGTGAAGAACGCGGCGGGAAGCGCGGCGCCGAGGCCGAGCAGCCGGCGCCGACCGAGGCGCGGGCCGCCCGGCGGGCGCTGCAATGCATCGGGCATCGCCATGGGAGCGTTCTCCCCCTTGCCGTCTCAGTGACCCGTCCGCCGGTCGCGCAAACCGAGCGCGGCGGAGGTGATCGCGCCGAAGCCGACCAGCATGCCGAGGCTGAACAGGAACCACAGGCCCGGCCGCTCGGCCATCACCGAGTTGACGAACAGCAGCCGCTGGCCCCAGCCCGTCAGATCGTCCGCCACGAACAGCGGATCCGCAACCCGCGCCGTGGCGAGACCGCCGGCGCCGACGCGCCAGCTGGCGAAGTCGCCGTCCAGGCTTCCCCACAATTCCGGCGCCACCAGTTCGTGGGCCGCGCGCCGCAGCTGGGGGCCGCCCTCGGCCGCCAGGACGGTCACCGTGCCGGTGCCGTCGGGTCGCGGGAAGGCGGCAACCCAGGCATCGTGAATTGGCGCGCCGGCCCGGGTGACGCCGTCGTCGCCCCGCCAGAACTGCGCGGCGGCGAAGCCCTCCTCCACCAGCTCCCCGGCGCGCAGGAGCGAGGGGAGAATGGCGCCGGACATCGCGCCCAGCGACTCGCCCGAGAGCAGCGAGGCAAGGACCGGCCGGCCGGCCTCTTCCCCGCCCGGTGCGGCCGGAGCGCGGGCGGCCGTGCCGTCGTCCAGCGCGGGCGGCGCCAGCGGCGCGGGCGCGGCCGGGGCACCCGGCACCGCCGGGCGTGCCCCGCCGCCGGTGCGGCTGAGAACGCTGCGCACCTCGCTTGGCGCCCCGGCGAGCCACTCCGGGGCGAGCGCTTCGCCACGGCCGACCAGGATCACGTGGCCCGGCACGTCCGGCCGCGCCACGCCGACCGATCCCGCCACGGCCGGGGTGCCGGTGACCTGGGCGATCTGCGCAACCAGGGTCCACAGCGCCGCCACCGTGTCGGGATCGGTCGAGGCCGGGGTGATCCGCGCCACCGAGCCGTCGGGCCGAATGAAGGGGTAGCCCGACGTGGCGGCCAGGGCCAGGTCCGGCAGACGGGCGGCGTGGGCCATCTCCGGCAGATCGATTTCGCTTTCGGGGAACACGTCGACCCGCGCGGTATCGACCGGCCGCCAGGCGCAGCCGAGTGCGTCGGCGGCCCCCGTCACCGGCTCGAACTGGACGACATTGCGGCCGGGCCGGAGATGATGAGCGGGAAAGGTGATCGGCAGCCGCTCGACAACGGCGCCGTCGGCATCGCCGAGCGGCACCGCCCCGACATAGGCGCCGTTGACCACCACGTTCAGCAGGCTGTCCCGCGACAGGCCGTCGCCATAGGCGAAGCTGAGCCGGATGCGGGCCTTGCGGTTGTCGGCGACGAACACCTCGGGCGGCAGGTCGAAACGGACCTCTGTCCGCTCGGCCGAACCCTCCGCGTTGCGGATCGCGAGATCGAGATCGCCGAACCTCACGGTGGTGCCGGGCCTGGCGGCGGCTCCGGCGCCCGCGCGCGGCACCGGCGGCAGGTTGGCGATCCGCGCCGACGGGGCGTCGGGCATGGCCCAGGCCGGGTTGGCGAGCGCCGCGGCAGCCGTGGCGACCTCATCAGGGGTCCGGCCGCTGACGACCAAAACGGTGCCGCCGTCCGCCCCTGCCGCCTGGTGCAGCCCCAGCCAGGGACCGTTCACCGCGGTCAAGGCGTCCCCAAGCACCGGCGTCAGCGCCTCCACGGTTCCGGCGGCGACCGTCACCGCGCCGACCGTGACCACCGGCCCGCCGGAAGCCGCGATCGGTCCCGGCGATGCGCCACCATGACCGATGGCGCCGAGCTCGATCGGCTCGATCCGCACCGGCCGCTCGTCGCCGCGCAGCGCCAGTCCGGCGGCGATCAGCGCCCCGATGCGCAGGCGGGCCGGATCCTCCGCCGCCCCCGCGACCGCGATCCGCACGGGCAGCGACGACGCGCCGAGCGGCCCGGCCGCGTCGTCGAACGCGGCCAGTGTCGCCTGCGCCCGCCCGGGCGCTCCTTCGACCACGAGGTAGGAGTTGGTCGCGTCGATCTGGGTCCAGAGCCGGGCCAGCGCCTCCGGCTCGCAGCCGGCGACATGCTCCTGATGCGCGACGAAGGTCAGGCGATTGGCTCCGGCCGACAGCATTTCGACCGGCAGGCCGATCTCCGCGGTCATCTCCTCGCCGGCACCCATCGGCAGCTCGGCCACCGGCTCGCCATTGACGTAAAGCCACATGCGGGACCGTTCGGCCGCCAATTCGGCGGCACTGCGCCATGCCAGGCGCACGGTCGCGTCGTCGAGCCGGGTACCGTCGGCAATCGGCAGCGACAGGTCGAGGCGGCCCTGCCGGCCGTTCAAGGTGAGGCCGTTCGCCGAGCGGCGGAGCGCGCCGAGCGGCAAGGCGCGCAGCGTGGTACGCGCCGGTGCGGCTGCGGCCGGGGACGGGGCAGCCTGTCCGCCGGCCACGGACATGTCGGCGGTCGGACCGGCGGCCGGCGCGACGGCGTCAAGAACGGCGGCCGATGCGGCCGGATCGCCGGCGGCCCCGGCGCCTGCCGAAGCCCCGGCCGGGGCCAGCGGCAGACCGTCCAGCAGCGCGAGCTGCTCCGCCTCGGCGGCGCGACGCGCGGCCTGCGCTTCGGCTGCCGCAGCGGCCTGCGCCTCGGCGATGTCCTCGGGCGTCAGCCGCGGCGGCGGCAGCGGCGGATCGAACGGCGCCACCGTCTGTGCCACGGCCGGCGCAGCCAGGGCGAGCGCGATGGCGGTGGCGGCGGCGGCCAGAACCGCGCGCGCCGTGGGGGTCGAGGTCGATGTCGTCATGGTCTCGGTTCCCTTGGCAAGAATGCGCGCGTCAGGCATCCTGCCGGTTCCAGACCGGCCGGATTTCGGTACCGGTCGCCGGACGGCGGCCGAAGGCGAGGTCGGCGACCCGGGCGAAGCCGCTGCCGAACAGGTAGAGCAGGCCACCGAGGATCGTCCGCTGCCGGATCCGTCCCGCCTGGAAGTCGACCCACGCCTGACTGTCGCCGAACACCACGGCGATCAGGTCGCGATCCTCCTCCTCGTTCTGCGGCACCCAGGTGAGGTCGACCGTCACCGTGTCGCGATCGACCGTGCGGCCCTGGATCAGCGCCGGGAACAGGCGAAGGTCCGTCCGGCCCGGCACCGCCATCTGCACGATCACCCGGCCATCGTCGAGGTCGAGCGCCGCCGCCTGCTCGTGGCCGAGCCGCAGCCGCGCGCCGTCCAGGCCCACCTGAACCAGGTTGCCGCGGCCGGCCGTCTGATAGCCCAGCACGTTGACCGGCTTCAGCCGCTTGACCCAACCGCCGACCGGCTTGCCGGAGCGCTCGTACATCGCGCCGGCGGCGGCGATCGCCAGCACCAGGTTGATCAGGTTCCAGACCATGACGATGGTCAGATGCTCGCGCTCGAACGGCATGTCGAACCAGCGCCAGATGCCGATCGCGGCAGCGGCCACCAGCACCGCGAGGATCGCGAAGAACGGCTTGCCGACCCCCGGAACGAAGTCGCGCTCGACCGTCACGTTCTTCGGCGTCACCCGGAACTGCGGCTTCCTCGGGTTGCGCACCACGCTCGCCAGGGCGCCGAAGGTGAACGGCGACTGCACCAGCTCGTAGAGGTCGGAGACGAAGGGCCAGCGGCTGCGGCCGAACAGCCAGTTCGACAGCATCAGCGAGCAGACGACATGAAAGACCACGAAGGCGGTGAACTCGTCGAGCGACGCCTCGAAGATCTTCAGCCCGAACAGGAGGTAGAACAGCGGTGCGATCAGGAACACCAGCCGGGAGAACGGGAACAGCCAGAAGGTCGCGCTGTTCAGGTAGCAGAGACGCTGGGCCAGGCCCAGGCCGCGCTTGAACAGCGGGTTCTTCAGCAGCAGGATCTGCGCCATGCCCTGGGCCCAGCGGATCCGCTGGACGACGAAGGCTTCCACCGTGTCGGGCGCCAGCCCGGCGACCATCGGCCGGTCGACATAGAGGCTGGAATAGCCGCGGGCGTGCAGTTCCAGGGCCGTCTCGGCGTCCTCGGTGATCGAGGTCGTGGCGATGCCGCCGATCTGCAGCAGGGCGTCGCGCCGCAGCAGCGCCGCCGAACCGCAGAAGAACGAGCCGTTCCAGCTGTCCAGCCCCTTCTGGATCGCGCCGTAGAACATTTCCTGCTCGCTCGGCATCCGGTCGAAGGTGCCGAGGTTGCGCTCCACCGGGTCCGGCGTGTGGAAGAAGTGCGGGGTCTGGACCAGGAACAGGTCCGGGCGATCGAGGAAATGACCGACGGTGTTCTTGAGGATGTCCTGGGTCGGCACATGGTCGGCGTCCAGGATCAGCACCAGTTCGCCGTCGGTGTCGGGGAGCGCCGCGTTGATGTTGCCGGCCTTGGCGTGGACGTTGTGCGCCCGCGTGCGATAGGTCACGCCCAGCCGCTCGCAGAGCGCCATCAGGATCTCGCGCCGCTCCTCCGCGGCCTGGGCGATCCGCGGATCGACGTGGTTGCACTTGTCTTCGGTGCCGCCGTCGTCGAGCAGATGGACCGTCATCCGGTCGGATGGATAGTCGATCTGCATCGCGGCGGTCAGGGTGACCCGAAGCAGGTCCGGGTCCTCGTTGTACGACGGCACGAAGATGTCGACGGTCGGCCAGGCGTCGTCGCTCGACGGGCGCGGCGCGGCTGTCGACCGGCGAGGCCGGATGTTGACGAAGACGCCCAGCAGCAGCACGAAGAAGCCCTGCAGCTCGGCGAGGTAGAGAAGCAGGCCCGGCACGAAACCCGAGCTGTCGACCGGCGGGATCGTGTTGAGCGTCCGCCAGGTGATGTAGCGGATCGACACGAAGACCACGACCGAGATCAGGATCACCCGCCACAGCCCGGCCGGCTTGAAGACATGCAGGGCGGCGAGCGCGACCAGCGCGGCCGCCCCGATCATGTACTGCGCGGTCAGCCCCACGTCCTGGGCGGCAAAGGCGATCACCCCGGCGAACAGGGCCAGCCAAAGCGGCACGGCGAGGAGGCCGAGGCGGCTGCCGTGCGTCCGGGGACGGAGGGGCGGCAGGCGCGTGACGCGCCCGGCGGCGAAGCTTTCGGTTTCGGCGGTCATGATGGGGAGGCTGCCTTTCGGGGGACTCGGTCGGCCGGGAGCGGCGTCAGAGGGTCAGGCGCAGGCCCTGGAAATCGGCCAGCAGCTCGGCGGTCGATTTCGACGGGTCGCACTTGCGGTAGCGGGTGGTGACGCGCTTGGCGCCGAAGGGATAGTCGCCTTCGCGATTGTCGAGAACCTGCCAGGCGAGGACGCAGTTGGCGCGGCCGGGATAGTAGGCCTCGACGACATAGAACGGGCCGTAGTCGTTGCGGCGCAAGGCGGGGTCGCGGATGTCCGACGCGCCCTCGAAAGCCTCGGAGATCATGCGGCTGATTTCCGGTGCCGTGAAACTGTAGTCGCCCAGCCGGGGCACGCCCTGCCGGGTTGCCCAGAAGCTCGCGACGTCGGCCATCACCACGATCTCGTTCTGACCGGGCACCGTCGTCTCATTGGCCAGCGCCATCTGCTGATAGATCTCCAGCGAGGTGCGCCGCTCCCGCCCCTCGACCCCGTCGAACGGCCCATCGGGACCCTGTGCGGCGAGTTGACCGGGCGGCAGGCTGCGCCACTCGTGAGTGCCGGAGAGGGTCGGCGACGTGGTCTGGCAGGCAGCGAGAACGGCAGCACCGGCAAGCGCGCCTGCGATGGACAATGCTCGAGCGGTGCGGCGGCGCGGGGCGCCGCCGGTGGAACTTGCGGTCATGGCACGGTCTCCTGACGGGCCGGCGGTCGGCCGGCGTCGGGCGAGGGGCGGTTCAGTCGTCGCCGCCCGCGGGCTCCGGTTCGGGATCGGGAACGGCGGCCGGCACCAGGGCGGCCAGCGCCGCCTCGATCCGGCTCAGCCGGTCGGCGAGGTCATGGGGGTCGGGCGAGGCCGAGTGCTCGGCACGGGCCTGGGCGGTCGGCTGGCGCGCCGGCTCGGGAGCCGGCAGCGCCGGCGCGGTTCCGAGAGCCAGCCGCTCGATCAACCCGAAGATCCGCTCGTCGCGCCGCTCCAGATAGCCGAGCAGACTGGAAATGCCGCGATCGTCGACGACCGGTGCCGGGGCCTCCGGCTGAACGGCGGGTTCGGCCTGCGCCGACTGTGCCGAGGTCCGCGGCGTGAACGACAGCAACCTCGGCTCGTTTTCGCGGGTCGACGCGCTGCGTCGCGGCGGGGGCTCGGCGGGGTCTGGCCGGTCGGCCTCCTCACGATAGCGCTGCCATTCCTCCCCGAAGTCGAAAGAACGGTCCGTGCGGGCTTCGCGGACAGCGGCCTTCAGGCGGAATCCTCCGCCACGCCGGCCACCGCCGGCGGGAAAGCCGAGGGCACAGAGCCCTTCATCGAGTCGGGCCCGCTCCGCATCCTGGACGGCCCGACCATCTTGATCCTGCTCACTCATCATCGGTCCTTGGCGATGGGCGCCGGCCAAGCCGGCTTGTGATCGTCTGGGCGTCGACGATGCGGAATGCCTGCGCTGTCACGCGGCCTTCTGTCGAGGCCTTGTCGATCCGCCGTTCCTATTCTTCACTTTAACGGTCTGTTAGCAATGTTCAGGACGCAATAGTTGGGTTTCAATTTGCGTCGAGCCCGATACGTCATACGGCATAGGTCAACACCCCATACGGCATGCGCGCAGGCCACCGGAAAGGCGGAAGCACAATAGATCGGCCCCGTCAGCGCGAAAAAGACCGCGCCGACGGGCCGTCGACAAAGAAACGTGTCGTCAGCCGTGGGGCGGGGCTGACGGCTCGGCCGCAGCCCCTCGCGTCACCAGCGGACCATGCCGGCGTCGACGTTGAGCGTCTGGCCGGTGATCCAGTGGGCCTCTTCGGAGGCCAGGAAGGCGACCGCCGGGGCAATGTCCTCCGGCATGCCCTGCCCGGGCAGCGCCTGCAGCATCTCGACGAACCCGAACGCTTCCTTATGCGGACTCGCCATCACGCCGTCGGAGGCGGTCAGGCCGGGAGTCACCGCATTGACCCGGATGCCGTGCTTGCCCAGTTCCGTCGCCATCGCGCGGGTGAAGCCCAGCACGCCGCCCTTCGCGGCGACATAGGCGGCCATGTTCGGTGTGCCAGCGAAGACGGTATTCGAGCATATGTTGACGATCGAGCCCTTGCGTCCCGCCTGGCGCATCCGGTCGGAGGCGGCACGGATCGTGAGGAAGACGCCCGTCAAGTTGACGGCCATGATCTTCTGCCAGTGGTCGAGATCCACGTCATCCCAGGCGATGAACGGCACGATCGCCGCATTGTTGACCAGGATGTCCGCACCGCCCTCCTGTTCGACCCGATCGAACAGCGCCGTCACCTGCGCCGGATCGGAGACGTCGCAGGTGACGGCGAAGGCGCCGTTCGGCAGGGCCGACGCCACCGCCTGGGCACCGGCTTCGTTGATGTCGCTGACCACGACCCGCGCGCCCTCGGCGGCCAGCTTTTCGGCGATCGCCTTGCCGATGCCCTGCGCCGCACCGGTAACCACCGCGGTCCGGCCTTCCAGCTTCCCCGTCATACTTCTCGTCCCCTCGCGTTTCGGATTGTCCGGCGGTCAGTCCTGCGCCGCGTCGATCACGGCCAGCGCAGCGGAGACCCCCGCCCCCGTATCGACCTTGCGGCCACAGGCCGCGATGGCGCCGCCCAGGGCCGCGACCGCGATTACCGCATGCATCGGCTGGGCGGTCGGGCCCATGTGACCGATCCGGACCAGCTTGCCCATCGTCTCCCCCCGACCGGAGGAGAAGGTGACGCCGTAGCGTCCGCGCGCCGCAGCGCGGATGTCCTCGTCCTTCAGGCCGTCGGGGACGCGCACGGTCGTCGCGGTCGGGGAGGCGATCTCTTCCCGCACCGGCCAGAGGTCGAGCCCCATCGCCTTCACCCCGGCCCGGCAGGCGGCGGCGGTCAGCGCGTGACGGTGCCAGACCGCCTCCGGCCCTTCGGCCAGGTAGAGGTCGAGCGCGGCGTCCATGCCGTTGACCTCGGACACCGACGGCGTGAACGGGAACGGCCGATCGGCACGCCAGGCCTCCTGCCAGTCGAGGATCGACAGCATTGAGGCCCGCGGTGCCTCCGGGTTGGCCGCCATCTTTTCCCAGGCGCGGTCGCTGACCGCCAGCAGGGTCAGGCCCGGCGTGCCGCCCAGGCACTTGTTCGGGCCGGTGACGAAGATGTCGGCGTGGCAGGAGGCCGGCGATATCGGCATGCCGCCCCATGAAGACACCGCATCGACAATCAGATAGCCGCCGTGCTTCGCCACCACCGCGCCGATCGCCTCGGCGGGATTGACCGTGCCGGAGGGGGTGTCGTGATGGCAAAGCGAGACGACCTTGATGTCCGGCCGCTCGGCGAAGGCCCGTTCGACCTGCTCCGGCGTGATTGCGTCGTCATAGGGGACCTCGACCTCCACCACCTCCTTGGCGTAGCGCGCGGCCCAATAGCCGAAGCCTTTGCCGTAGACGCCGCTGGCGAGATTCAGCACGACGTCGTCCCGGGCAATCAGCGACGCCGCCGCCGCCTCAAGACCCAAGACCGGCTCACCGTGCAGGATGGTGCCCGGCGCCTCGGCGCCGAGCGCCGTGCCGGCCTTGCGCGCCACCGCTTCGTAGTGCTGCTGGAAGGCTGGATCGAAATCGTAGAGCACCGTGCGGGCGAGCCCGCGCAGCACGTCCGGATAGGCGTCGACCGGCCCGGCCGACAAGGTGAATGCCGGCGGCCGTCCCGTTGAATAAAGCATTCGTCGTATTCCTTTCGACGCGCGAGCGGTCAGCCGTAAAACTCGGTGCCGGTCTTGTAGGTCAGGAAGTTCTCCATATCGTGGGAGAACATCAGGTCGGCATCGTGCTTGTCGGCGAGTTCCTTCATCCGCCGCATCGACTGAACGCCGGCGCGAGGATCGATGTGGAACGACGCCTGGCACAGGCTGTCGAGGCTCTTTTCCGTATAGGCCGCGTCGATGGTGAACAGCATCGGCCGCCGGTGGCCGAATTCGACCAGCAGGCTGTAGTGTCCCAGCGAATGCCCCGGCGTGAACAGGAGCTTCACGCCCTTGGCCAGCTCGATGTCGCCTTCGACCCCCTCGAAGGTGGAGTTGGCCTCGGTCGTGCCTTCCATCAGTTGGTCGGTCATGCCGCGCGCCTCCGCCGCCGCGGCGGAGAAGCTGAGGTCGGAATAGCCCAGCACCTCGAACGGCTCCGGTGCGATGGCCTGGGCGATCTCGTCCTTGTGGCAGATCTTCTTGGCGTGCGGGAAGTACTTGTTGCCACCGCAATGATCGAAGTGGAAATGCGAATTGCACACCACGTCGATGTCCTTCGGCTCCAGGCCAAGCTTCTTCAGTGCCCCGGGGATCGTCTGGTCCGGCCGCTGCTCCGGCTTCTCGAACGGCAGGACCTTCATCACGTGGTCGTAGTCGTAGCCGGTGTCGATCAGGAACCGGCCTTCCGCATGCTCCACCAGCACCGAATAGACCGGAAATCGAACCTCGCCCCCCGGCCCCTTGTTCCAGTAGACGTGAAATCCGTCGAGGACGAGCGTGCCGCCGTCCAGCAGATAGACTTTTGTCTGGGTCATGAATCCCCTCCTGTTCGCTCGAACTCTTGTGGTGGTCCGGCCTAGCGCGCCCCCCGGACATAGGGCTGGCCGAGCGCGGCCGGCAGGCTGGCCCGGCCGCCGAACAGCACCAGCACGATCATCACTGCCGCGAAGGGCAGCATCTGGATCACGTCGGTCGGGATGTCGATGCCGCCGACCTGCAGCGCCGTCGTCAGTGCGAGGCTGGCGCCGAAGATCAGGGCGCCGACCAGCACCCAGACCGGCCGTCCGCGCGCCAGCATGGCCAGCACGATCCCGATGAAGCCGGCACCGCCGGTCATGAACGGGATGAACAGGCCCGCCCCGACATTCGCCATGTATGCGCCGCCGATGCCCGCCATGCCGCCGGTAAACAGCACTGCGACCGCCCGGGTCGCATGGACGCTGCCGCCGGCGGCGTCCAGCGCGGCCGGCTTGTCCCCGGCGGCCTGGAGTGCCAGGCCGAGATTGCTGTGCCGGTAGACCAGGGCCAGCACCACCACCATCGCGACGGCGAGAAAGACCAGCGGGTGGCGGACAAAGATCGCCGGACCCAGCACCGGGATGTCCGCGAGACCCGGGATCGCCAGCTTCTCGACCGCCGGCAGCCGCGGGTAGGTCCGCGAGAACTGGAAGTGGTGCAGGATCGCCGTCAGCCCTTCGACGCCCAGCGTCAGGGCGATGCCGATCACGATCTGGTTGAGTCCCAGGCGGACGCAGAACAGGGCCATCAGCGCGGCCACCGCCATCCCCCCGGCAAGCCCTCCGGCGAAGCCCAGCCACACCGATCCGGTCAGGAACGCGGCGAGAAAGCCGGTATAGGCCCCCATCAGCATCATGCCCTCGATGCCGAT
>Ga0208623_100125_pt1 | contig 103109 bp, 88 predicted proteins | sample HotLakConsUCCL28_FD_184737 | JGI IMG/M metagenome (GOLD analysis project Ga0208623, IMG submission 184737) | Hypersaline microbial mat communities from Hot Lake, Washington, USA - Hot Lake Consortium UCC-L28 (SPAdes) (version 2) ...
GGGGGGGGGGGGGGGTCAGTCCGGCGGCGGCTGCTGGATCAGGGTGACGCTGGTGGTGAACAGCTGCCCGCCCCGCACGATGCCGAACTCGATGGCGGTGCCGGGTTCGGTCTGGGCGATCTTGAGCATGAGTTGGCGCGCACTGATGACCGGCTCCCCGTCGGCGCTGACCAGAATGTCGCCGCGTCGCAGACCCGATCGCCAGGCCGGGCCCTCGGGATCGGAGCGGGTAACGCGCGCGCCTTCGATCGCGCGTCCGCGAAGTTCCAGCGGGAACGGAAGATCGACCAGGTCGGCCCCGATCCAGCCCCGCTGCACGCGACCGTATTCGGTGATCTGCTCCATGATCCGGCGAGCCAGCGGCGCGGGGATGGCGAAACTGATGCCCTGAGCGCCGTCGGACTGGCTCAGGGACGCGCTGTTGATGCCGACAACCTCGCCTTTCGGGTTGATCAGCGCACCCCCACTGTTGCCGGCGTTGATCGCGGCATCGGTCTGGATGAAATCCTCGAAGGTCGCCAGATTGAGCTGGCCCCGGCCGGTTGCGCTGACGATGCCCATGGTCACCGTATGGCTGAGTCCCAGCGCATTACCGATTGCCAGAACGACATCGCCGGTGCGCATCTGGCCGGAGTCGGACAGTCGGGCCGCCGGCAGACCGTCGAGATCGATCTTGAGCACGGCGAGATCGGTCCCGGGATCCGAGCCGACGACTCTCGCTTCGGCGATTCGACCGTCCCACAGGGCAACGACGATGTTGTCGACACCGGAGATGACGTGGAGGGTCGTCAGAATGAGTCCGTCTTCCGACACGATCACGCCAGAGCCCAGTCCGCGCCTCGGTCTCGTGATCACGCGGTCCTGATAGAGTCGTTGGAAAAGCGGATCGAGGCCGGTACCGGCAAGGGGTTGTCTGACCAGCGTGCGAGTGTAGATGCTCACCACGGATGGCGCGGCCTGATTGACCGCTTCGGCATACCCGGATTGAATCGGTTCGGGCGTGGTTTGCAGCGCCGGCAACAGGTCGGGTCGCAGGTAAACCACGACAAACGCGATCGCCAGGCCGACGACGATGCTTGATGCCAGGAATTGCAGGAATTTGAGCAAGGTGAGAGAACTGCCAGCGGCTGGTCTGTTTTTATGGGTCGTGGCGCCGGTTCACACGGTACCATCGCGGTCCCGCAGTATAATTGCCCGGATTCTTAATTTTTCGCTAAAATACGCGATTGCGTTCGTTCTGGTGCCGGATTGCAAGACAGGCTGGTCTGATCGAGTGGACCGATCGCGATCCATGACCATGGACCCTCTAAACCGACGCTGCCTCCGGAACCATTTTCCGGCGGCGCGCATTGGCAAGAACGGGAGTAACCCTAATGTCCGAAACCGATAGTCTGGATTCCCTTCAACCACCGGCGGATCCGACTCGCCGGAGGCTGCTGACCGCCGCGACCGGCGTCGTTGGCGCTGTGGGTGTCGGGGCGGCGGCATGGCCGTTTCTCGCGTCCCTCCGGCCGAGCGCCAAGGCGAAAATCGTCGGAGCGCCGGTCGAGGTGTTCATCGGCAATCTCGAGCCGGGCCAGATGCAGCGAGTGCAATGGCGCGGCCAGACCATCGGAATCATGCGCCGTACGGACAACATGCTCGCCCAGCTGCCCGATCTGGAAGGCCGCCTGCGCGACCCGAATTCCGAAGCCGACCAGCAGCCGGAGTACGCCGCGAACGTTCACCGCTCGATTCGGCCCGAAATTCTGGTTCTGAACATTCACTGCACGCACCTCGGCTGCATTCCGCAGGTTCTCCCCGAAGTGGAAGCGCAGCCGTTCGATCCTGACTGGCGCGGCGGTTTCTTCTGCCCCTGCCATCGGTCCCGATTCGATCTCGCGGGCCGGGTCTACAATGGCGTGCCCGCGGCGTTGAATCTTCTCGTTCCCCCCTATTCATTCCCTGATGATGAACACGTCATTATCGGCGTGGATCACGAAGGAGCATCCTAAACCATGGCCAAGCCGGCAAGCACGATCAACAAGGGTGTCGAGAGCGTGACATCCTGGGTCAACGAGCGCGCCTCGATCGGCGAGTTCTACCGGAAGCATCTGAGTGAATATTACGCGCCAAAGAACTTCAACCTCTGGTATTTCTTCGGCTCGCTGTCGCTTCTGGTGCTGGTCAACCAGATTCTGACCGGTATCTTCCTGACCATGCACTACAAGCCCGATGCGGAACTCGCTTTCGCGTCGGTCGAGTACATCATGCGCGACGTCGAGTGGGGCTGGTTGATTCGTTACATGCATTCAACCGGTGCCTCGCTGTTCTTCGCGGTCGTCTACCTGCACATGCTGCGGGCGCTGCTGTACGGCTCCTATCAGAAGCCGCGCGAGCTGGTCTGGGTGCTCGGCGTCACGATCTATCTGGTTCTGATGGCCGAGGCCTTCATGGGCTACGTTCTGCCCTGGGGTCAGATGTCCTACTGGGGCGCCCAGGTGATCATCTCGCTGTTCGGAGCGATCCCCTACATCGGCGACGGACTGGTCGAGTGGATTCGCGGTGACTTCCTCGTCGCCGACGCCACGCTGACCCGCTTCTTCGCGCTCCACGTGATCGCCCTGCCGCTCGTCCTTCTGGGCCTGGTGGTGCTGCATCTGGCCGCACTGCATGAAGTCGGTTCCAACAACCCCGACGGGGTAGAGATCAAGCAGAGCAAGGACGATCAGGGTCGCCCGCGCGACGGTATCCCGTTCCACCCCTATTACACGGTGAAGGATATCTTCGGCGCCGGCGTGTTCCTGATCATAGCGGCGTTCATCATTTTCTTCTGGCCTGAGGGTGGCGGCTATTTCATCGAGAAGGACAACTTCGTTGCCGCCGATCCGCTGGTCACGCCGGAGCACATCATTCCGGTCTGGTACTTCACGCCGTTCTACGCCATCCTTCAGGCCGTGCCGGACAAGCTGATGGGCGTGCTGCTGATGGGCGCGGCCGTGCTGATCCTGTACTTCGTGCCCTGGCTGGACCGGAGCCCGGTGCGGTCGATCCGCTACCGCGGCTGGATGTCGAAGGTCATGCTGGCGCTGTTCTGCGTCGCGTTTCTGCGCCTGGGGATGCTCGGTGTCAGCAGCGATTCGAGCGAGATCGAGCTCAGGCTCTGGACCTTCGTCTACTTCGCCTTCTTCATTCTGATGCCGATATGGACTCGAATCGAGAAGACCAAACCCGTTCCAGAGCGAGTGACCCACTGATGATGTCTGCCAGATGGATAACCGGCCTGCTCCTGGCCATGAGCTCCGGAATGGCCGCCGCAGCGGGCGGCTACGGAGACCTTGATCACGCCGAAATCAACGTCTTCGATCAGGCCTCTCTGCAGCGCGGCGCTGCGATGTTCATGAATTATTGCGCCGGCTGCCATTCGGCTCAGTTCATGCGCTACCAGCGCCTGATCGAGGACATCGGTCTGAGTGAGGAAGAAGTCCTGGAGAACCTCGCGTTCGGTGACCAGGATCCGGGCGACTACATCATGGCGGCGATGTCGTCCTCGGATGCGGCGGAGTGGTTCGGTGCGGCGTCGCCCGACCTGAGCCTGACTGCCCGCGCGAAGGGTCCGGACTGGATCTACACTTATCTGCGCAGTTTCTACATGACCGAGAACGGCTGGAACAACACCGTTCAGGCGAATTCGTCCATGCCCCATGTCCTCTGGGAGCTTCAGGGCATCCAGCGGCCGGTCACGGAGTCCCATGAGGTCGATGGCCAGAGTCAAACCAGGATCGTGGGCTTCGAAATCGATGAGCCGGGCCTTCTCTCGCCGGCCGAATACGACAGCGTGATACTTGACCTGGTTACGTTTCTTGAGTACGTTGCCGAGCCGGCCATTCTCAAACGCGAGCGCCTGGGTATCTGGGTATTGTTGTTTTTGGCGGTCTTCACTTTCGTGAGCTACATCATGTACAAGGAATACTGGAAGGACGTCAAGAAATGAGGGACGGGGCCAGCGCGGACGCCGATCCACCGGCGTTGAACGAGGAATTGAGACGATGATGGCGCTGTACTGCTCGGAGAATTGTCTCAACTGCCACCGGGTTCGCTTCGTGCTGGCCGAAAAGGGGATCAACGTCGAGATCATTCACGTCGAACAGGACAGGGCCGCTACCGCCGATCTGGCCGAGCTGAATCCGTACGGAGAAACCCCGACCCTGGTCGACCGCGATATGGTGCTTTACGGTACCTGGGTGGTGACCGAGTATCTCGACGAGCGCTATCCGCATCCGCCGCTGATGCCGGTCGACCCGGTTTCCCGATCCCGCCTGCGCCTGGTGATGTACCGTATGTATCGCGACTGGATCGACGCCGGGAAGATCATCGAGACGTCGGGCGGGCAGAAGAAGATCGCGGCGACCCGCAAGCGCCTGCAGGAAAGCTTTCTCGCTTCGGATGATCTGTTCGGTCTGACGCCATTCATTCTCAACGAAGAACTTTCACTCGCGGATTGCGCGCTGACGCCGCTCCTCTGGCGTCTTCCTGCCTACGGTGTCGAAATCACACCGCGCAACGCCCCGAATCTGACCCGTTACATGGACCATATGTTCCGTCGCGACTCCTTCCAGCGCAGCCTGACCGAAAGCGAGCGGCTCATGCGGGAAAGGGACTGAGCGGATGCTGTCCAATCGGCCCTATCTGCTGCGCGCCATGGTTGATTGGATCGTCGATTCGGGGTGCACGCCCCATCTGCTGATCGACGCTGATGATCCGGACCTTCAGGTGCCGGACGTTGCCCGGAAGGACGGCAAGGTGGTGCTCAATGTCTCTCCCCTGGCGGTCCGGGACTTTTTGGTCGATGACGGACTGGTCACTTTTGTTGCCCGGTTCGGGGGCGTATCCCGGTCGGTCAGTGTGCCGATCGCTGCCGTGCAGGCCGTCTATGCCCGAGAGAACGGACGCGGGATGATGTTCGCGGACGACGACGAGGCCGGCGCTGAACGTGGCTCAGGCGAATCGGCTGCCTCTTCGGACCCGGCGTCGCGCGAGAGCCAGCCGGAAAGTGGCGATGATTCGCCCCGCCCCGCGAAACCCAGCCTGCGGGTGGTCAAGTAGCGTCATCACCCGGTCGGGAGCGCCGACTGGTTCATTCGATCAGGCAGGCGCCATCCCCGATATCGGCGCTGATTCTTTCAACGCGTTTCCCAACGAGCGTCAGTTCGCCGGAGCGCCTCTGGCCGCCGTCGGGGCTGAAGTCGAACCGGTAGCGTCGGCACAGACCCCACCTGCCTTCATGGCGACGGGGGCGCATCGAAATGAGCGCGACGGTCTGGTCGAGCAGTTGCCAGGCCTGGCGGTGGCAGAATGCCCGCGCGATGTCCCGGGCCCGTTCACGAGCCTGGATGGCGGCGTGCCACCAGAGGGCCAGAGCGCCAAGAAGCAGCAGCGCGAGGAATGCCTCGTTGAGTGAGCCGCTCATCGGGGCGGTTTCAGGAGCACGTAGACCGCCCCCGTTCCGCCGTCGTGGCGTGGTGCCGATGCAAACGCGCAGACCGGGTCGATTCGCGTCAGAAGACGGGCAGTCAGCCGCTTCAGGCGCGGACCGTCCGGACCCGAGCGGAGGCCTTTGCCGTGGATGATTTTCACGCAGCTCAAGCCATCGGCCAGGGCCGCGGCGAGGAACGCGCGGATCGATTGCTCCGCCGCCTGAGTATTCATCTCGTGCAGATCGATCTCGTCCTGCACCCGCCAGTGGCCACGCCGCAGGCGGGACAGCACGCGTTTCTGTAGTCCGGGCCGCGACCACGACAGTTCTTCCCCGGTTTCGACGCTGTCGAAATCGATCTGGCCTCTGGCCAGTTCGCGCATGATGGCCGCTTCGTCGAGATCGCGTTGACGCGGGACGGGCGAAACCGACGGCGAGGGTGCCTCGATGCGATCGCTCTGAACCCGTCGTACCTGGCCTACGGCGGCTCGAAACAGATCTCGATCCTCATCTTCTACGCTCATCGACTTCTCTCCAGGAGTGCTGCCAAGGGGTGGCGTATTCCTTTATAGTTGCGTCTTTGGCCAATCCCATTCAAGCATGCATATTCTCATAGCCAACGATGACGGGTTGTATGCGCCCGGCATTCGCTATTTGTCCGAACGATTGGAAAAGCAGAGTGATCGCGTAACCGTTGTCGCCCCGGATCGCGACCGGTCGGGGGCCAGCAATTCGCTCACCCTCGACCGACCGATCCGCGTCGAGAAGCGCGATGATGGCGCGTTCAAGGTCTTCGGTACCCCGACGGACTGCGTCCATATCGCGATTACCGGTCTTCTCGGCGATGAGCCGGATATGGTCGTCTCGGGCATCAATGCCGGCGCCAATCTTGGCGACGACGTGCTCTATTCGGGTACCGTGGCGGCCGCGATGGAAGGCCGTTTTCTCGGTTTGCCGGCAATGGCCGTTTCGCTCGTCTACGGTGCTGGAAACGGCCCGCGTCACTACGAAACGGCCGCCGAGGCGGCGAGTCGTCTGGTCACGCGTCTGGTCGCAGAACCGCTGCCCGCCGACACCATCCTGAACGTCAACGTGCCTGATCTTCCGTGGGAGGAAATCCGGGGTTTCGAGACGACCCGGCTCGGGCATCGACATCGTTCCGAGGATGTGATTCCGATCGAGGATCCGCGCGGTCGATCGTTCTTCTGGATCGGTCCCCCGGGCGGCGAACAGGACAATGGCCCGGGTACTGATTTCAATGCGATCCGCCGCGGATTCGTGTCGGTGACCCCGATTCATGTCGATCTGACCCGCTATCAGGCGCTGGACCAGATCAGCCAGTGGATTGAAAGGCTCAACCTCGGTTCCGACGGGCCGAGTTGACGATGGTCGGGCGGCTTGATCCGGGGATCGGCATGACCTCGCAGAATACCCGTCAACGGCTGGTCGAGCGGATTCGAGAAAAGGGCGTTCAGGATCAACGGGTCCTCGATGCACTGGCCAGCACACCCCGCCATCTGTTCGTGGGCGAGGCCCTGGCCTCCCGCGCCTATGAAGACAGGGCGCTTCCGATCGGTCGGGGTCAGACCATTTCCCAGCCTTATGTGGTCGCTTTGATGACCGCTGCGGTGCTCGGTGATGCCCCGCTGGACAAGGTGCTCGAGATTGGCACCGGATCCGGTTATCAAGCCGCCGTCCTGGCCGCCGTGGCGAAGCGCGTGTTCACGACCGAGCGAATCGGCGAGCTGGTGCGAATCGCGCGCCAGCGGTTTCATCGGCTCGGCCTGCATCACATCTATACCCGGCACAGTGATGGCCTCAAGGGATGGCCCAGCCAGGCGCCTTTCGACGCCATCGTGGTCACTGCGGGAGGTGAGATTCCGCGCGAGCTGCTGGATCAGCTCTCGGTTGGTGGTGTGCTCGTCGCCCCCGAGCAGGCCGGCCAGGTTCAGCGCCTGATCCGGACCACGCGAACGGCGTCGGGTTTCGAACGCGAGGATCTCGGTTCCGTGGTCTTCGTGCCGCTGCTGGAGGGCCTTGAATAGTGCCGGTCCGCAGATCACTGTTGGCTCGAGGCAGGGGGCGAGAACGGTGGCGGCCGGACTAGCCTGGAGATTGCGACCGGCTGCGGTGCTGGTGGCGGTCGTTCTGGTCGTCGGCTGCGCATCGTGGGAGCCGCCGCGCGAAGGTCCGTCCGGCTCGAATCAAGGACCGGAAGCCGTTACCCGGCCCCTGCCGGCGCCTCCGATCTACGAGGTCCGCCGCGGCGATACCCTGTATTCGATCGCCTTTCGCTATGGTCTGGACTGGCGCGACGTGGCCGGCTGGAACGGCATCGGCGCGCCCTACATGATCCGCCCGGGCCAGGAGCTTCGCCTGAGCCGGCCGCCGGAGCGTCGGTCGGTCGCGGTGGTTCCGTCCCGGGCCCCGGCGACGACTTCGCCCGACAATCCTCCGGTTTCGCCCCCCCGGGTGCAGGCGCGTGAGCCCGATCCGGCCCCGCAATCCCGCCCGGGCGGCCCGTCACCATCGACGCTGACCGGATCGGGCCGCGTCGTGGCCGGCGTTCGCTGGCACTGGCCGACCGCCGGCACGATCGTGCAGAGCTACGATCCGGCCGCGACCCGGCGCGGAATTGCGATCGGTGGTCGCGAAGGCCAGTCGGTGATGGCGGCCGCCGGGGGCGAAGTGGTGTACAGCGGTACCGGTCTGATCGGCTACGGCGAGCTGATCATCGTCAAGCACTCGGATACCATGCTGTCGGCTTACGCCCACAACCGCCGGCGTCTGGTCGAGGAGGGTGATCGCGTCGAGGCAGGGCAGTCCATTGCCGAAATGGGTCGCAATGAGCGCGACGAAGTGGTGCTGCACTTCGAAGTTCGTCGTGACGGGGCGCCGGTCAACCCGCTGGGTTTCCTGCCAGTGAGGCCTTAGCGGCGGTTTTCCATGTGAGACTTGCAAAATGTGCGCTATCTCCACGTTTTCACTTGAAAAGATGCGCCATTCAGGGCATCATGTTTCTCAGAACGGGATCGGTTGAGAGCGGGAAATCCCATGAAGCGGCTTTTTCTTACCCTGATGACCCTGCAGATTGTGCTGTCGTCCGCGGTCGCGGGGACGGTGGAGAATCTGCGTGTCTGGGCCGGTCCGGACAATACCCGGGCGGTGCTCGATCTCGGCCAGCGGGTTGAATATCGCCTGTTCACGCTTGAAAATCCGGCCCGAATCGTGATTGATATCGAACAGGCCCGGCTCCACCAGGACCTGCCGCTGGACGCCGAAAACAGCGGCGTCATCGCAAGCGTGCGACATGCGGTCCGAAACGGCCGTGATCTGCGCGTCGTGTTCGATCTGCACGATGACGCCAAGCCACAGAGTTTTCTGCTCGATCCGGCCGGCGACTATGGCCATCGCCTGGTCATCGATCTGATTCCGAAGAATGCGCAGAGCGCCACCGATCGGGTTCGCCAAGTCGTCCGCGCTGCGTCAAGGGGTCAGCGCGACATGATTGTCGCGATCGATGCCGGTCATGGCGGAGAGGATCCAGGTGCGGTCGGCCCCGGCGGCACCTACGAGAAGACCATCACGATGGCTCTGGCCCGGGCGCTCGAAGCCGAGATCAATGATTCTCCCGGGATGCAGTCGGTCCTCATCCGCACCGGCGATTACTTCGTCCCGCTCGAAGAGCGCTATCATCGTGCGCGTCGGGCCGAGGCCGACTTGTTCCTGTCGCTGCATGCCGATGCGTTCCGGGATTTTCGGGTTCGCGGCAGCTCGGTCTACGTGCTGTCGCGGCGCGGTGCGTCCAGCGAGGCAGCTCGAATGCTGGCGCGCAAGGAAAACCAGTCGAATCTGATCGGGGGAGTTCGTCTCGAAGGCGGTGACGACATGCTCAGCAGCGTGTTGCTCGATCTCTCCCAGAGCGCGGCGCTCGAGTACTCCAACAACGCGGCTGAGGCGATTCTGGGGCAACTCGGGACGGTTGGAAGGCGTCACCGGGCGCGCGTCGAGCGGGCCAATTTCGTGGTCCTGCGGTCGCCCGATGTTCCGAGTGTCCTGGTCGAAGTCGGTTTCATCAGCAACCCGAACGACGAGCAGAGTCTCAACAGCGAGAGCCACCGCCAGGACATCGCCCGCGCGATCACGCGCGGTGTACGCCAGTATTTTCAGAACAACGCACCGCAAGGTACCTGGTTTGCCGCAAACCGGAGTCGGGATCGTCATGTGGTGGAGCCGGGGGACACGCTCGGTGTGATTGCGCAGCGCTATCAGGTCAGCGTCAATCGGCTGCGCGAGGCCAACGGCCTCAATGGCGATGTCATCCATCCCGGAGCTGTGCTGGTCATTCCGCCGGGTCCTGACTACGCGATCTGACTTGGTCGCCGTCGGCGGCTTTCAAGCCGTTACACTTTCGGCATGCCGATTGCCATGCTGCCGTCTCACCTCGTGAACCAGATTGCCGCTGGCGAGGTCGTCGAACGACCCGCTTCGGTGGTCAAGGAACTGATCGAAAACAGTCTCGATGCAGGTGCCGACCGCGTCCGCGTCGAGATCGAGCAGGGCGGCATCCGACGCATCCGCATCAGCGACAACGGTTCAGGAATCCCGCGGGACGAGCTGGTCCTGGCTCTGAGCGCCCACGCAACCAGCAAGATCCGCTGTCTGGATGATCTGGAAGGCGTTGCCAGCCTCGGTTTTCGAGGTGAGGCGCTGCCGTCGATCGCGTCGGTCGCCCGCCTGCGCCTGGCGTCTCGCCCGCAGGATGCGGACCAGGGTAGTGAGGTCGAAGCCGAATGCGGCCGTACTGCCGAGCCACGCCCGGTCGGAATGCCATCCGGGACCGTGGTCGAGGTGCGCGATCTGTTCTTCAACACCCCGGCCCGACGCAAGTTCCTGCGCACCGAGCGCACCGAATTCGGCCACATCGACGAACTGGTCCGGAGAATGGCGCTGGCGAACATGGATATCGCATTCGACCTGACCCACAACGCGCGGGCGATTCGGCGTCTCCCGCCGGCCGTCGACGCCGACGGCGAGCTGCGACGTGTCGCCGAGGTCTGCGGGGACGACTTCGTCGATCAGGCGCTGGCGCTGGAACACGACCATGGCGGGCTGCACCTGTCGGGCTGGATCGCTCGGCCCAGTTTTTCGCGGAGCCAGGCCGACCTCCAGTTCTTTTTCGTCAACGGCCGACTGGTTCGGGATCGCCTGGTCGCGCATGCGATCCGGCAGGCCTATCGCGACGTACTCTTTCACGGCCGTCATCCGGCCTTCGTGTTGCGCCTGGCCATCGACCCGAGGCGGGTCGACGTCAATGTGCACCCGCAAAAGACCGAAGTGCGCTTCCGCGATGGTCGCCTGGTTCATGATTTCCTGTTCTCCTCGATCAACCGCGCGCTGGCCGAGACGCGGCCGGGTCAATCCGACGGTGCGCCGGCCCGGCTGGTCCAGACCGGCACCGGCTCCGGCACCGGAAACTGGACCAGTTCTGGCGCCATGGGCACCCAGGGGGGGCTCGGTCTCGGCGTGGCCGAGCAGGTGGCGCGATACGCCGATCTGGCGCGGCCCTCTGAATCTCTCGCCGTTGATCGGGATTCTGCCGACATTCCGCCTCTGGGCTTTGCGCTGGCTCAGGTTCACGGCGTCTACGTGCTGGCGGAGAACGCGGTCGGACTGGTTCTGGTCGACATGCATGCCGCGCACGAGCGCATCGTCTACGAGCAGCTGAAGCTGACCTGGTCGGAGGATCGGGTGCGCGCCCAGCGCTTGCTGGTGCCGGAGCGCCTGTCGGTGACCCGCCGGGAGGTCGAGGCGCTCGAAGCGCAGCGCGAGTCGCTGGGTCGTCTCGGTTTCGAGATCGATCTTTCCGGGCCCGAAGCGATCGTGATCCGGGCCGTGCCTACCCTGCTTGCGACGGTCGATAGCGCGACGCTCGTGCGCGACCTGCTCGGCGACCTGGTCGAACTCGGCGACAGTTCGCGCGCCGAGTCGGCGATCGATCAACTGCTTTCGACGATCGCCTGTCACGGCTCGGTGCGCGCCAATCGTCGCCTGAACGTGGAAGAAATGAACGCTCTGCTGCGCGATATGGAGCGTACCGAGCGAAGCGATCAGTGCAATCATGGTCGGCCGACCTGGGTGCAGCTGGATATGAAATCGCTCGACAGGCTGTTCCTGCGTGGGCAGTGAAGCCGACCCCCCGGCGGATCTGCCCCCGGCGATTCTGGTGATGGGGCCGACGGCGGCCGGCAAGACCGAGGTGGCGCTGAAACTGGCCGAGCGTCTTCCGGTCGGTCTGATCAGTGTCGATTCGGCCCAGATCTATCGCGGCCTCGATATCGGCTCGGCCAAGCCGGAGCCCGCGTGTCTGGCGCGCCATCCGCATGCGCTGATCGATATTCGCGATCCCCGGCAGACCTACTCGGTGGCCGAGTTCATCAGGGACTGTCGCGAAGCCATGCTGCGACTGGCCGGCGAGGGACGAGTCCCGCTGCTCGTGGGCGGAACGATGATGTATTTTCGCGCCCTGCTGTACGGCCTGGACAAGATGCCGCCGGCCGATCCCGTGCTGCGAAGGCAGATCGAGCACGAGGCCGAGAGGCGGGGCTGGGAATCGCTGCATCGCGAACTGGCACAGGCGGATCCGGGCTGCGCCGCGCGCATTGAACCGGGCGATCGTCAGCGCATTGCCAGGGGTCTGGAGATCCTGCGGGCAACCGGTCGGGGGCCATCGGATTGGCGACGACACAATCGGATCCCGGTGCTGAAGTCGCTGCGCCTTGTGCTGGCCCCATCGTGCCGCCATATCCTTCATCAGCGCATCGAACGACGTTTCGATCAAATGATGGAGCAGGGTTTTCTCGAAGAAATGCGGACGCTGCGCAAACTGGACGGGCTGAACGCGGGGTGTTCGGCGATCAGGAGCGTCGGGTATCGACAGGCCTGGGCGATGATGGACGGCGAATTCGGCTCCGACCAACTGCCGGCCCGAGTGCGCGCGGCAACCCGTCAGCTCGCCAAACGGCAGCTGACGGCACTGCGAGGCCTGTCACGCACGCTCTGGTATGATCCGGGTTTGAACGGTACAATTAACCGTGTTTTAAGGCGAGTAGAGGCGTTTTGCGGAGTCTCGACCGACTCCAGTGGAAGTGTCGCAGAATCAGGTGCTGCGCCTTCTGACGCTCGCCTGTCAAACGGCCGATCGATTAAAAACACAAGACAAAGCCAATAAAGGAGCGATCAATGTCAAAGGGTCAATCGTTGCAGGATCCCTTTCTGAATGCGCTACGGCGTGAGCGGGTGCCCGTTGCCATCTACCTCGTCAATGGCATCAAGCTGCAAGGGCAGATCGAATCCTTTGACAATTTCGTCGTGTTGCTGAGAAACTCGGTGAACCAGATGATCTACAAGCACGCCATCTCCACGGTCGTTCCAGCCCGTAACGTCCAGATCGGTGATGTCGAGGAGGACTCCGGCTCCTGATCTCGCAAACCCCGGAACGGGCGGAACGCCCGTCTCGTGCAGTGCTGCTGCACCCTGTCATCGATGCCAGCGACGATGCTGACGCGCGGGAGGAGTTCAGGCGTCTGGCGCAGTCAGCCGGCGTCGTCATCGTTGGCGAGCTCAAGGCACCGCGCCAGCGTCCGGATCCCCGCTACATGATTGGTTCCGGCAAAGTCGACGAGCTGGTCGAATGCGTCGGCCAGGCCGAGGCCGACCTCGTCCTGTGCAACGGTCGCCTGAGTCCTGTGCAGGAGCGAAATCTCAGCCGACGGGTTGGCCTGAGCGTGCTGGACCGAACGACGCTGATCCTCGATATCTTCGCCCAGCGCGCACGCTCGCACGAGGGGAAGCTGCAGGTCGAACTGGCCCAGCTCAGGCATCTGTCGACGCGGCTGGTCCGCGGCTGGACTCACCTGGAGCGCCAGCGTGGTGGTATCGGTTTGCGCGGTCCCGGCGAAACCCAGCTCGAAACGGACCGTCGCCTGCTCGGTGATCGGATCCGTCAACTGACGTCGCGACTGGCCAAGGTCGAGAGGCGTCGCGCCCAGGGGCGGCGGTCGCGCGAGCGGGGCGACGTGCCGCTGGTTGCGCTCGTCGGCTACACCAACGCCGGAAAGTCGACCCTGTTCAACCGTCTGACCAGCGGCGAGGTCATGGCCCGTGATCAACTGTTCGCCACGCTCGACCCGACGGTGAGGAAGATCGAAGGTCTGGACGGGGGCTCGGTCCTGCTGAGCGATACGGTCGGTTTCATCCGCGATCTGCCGCCCGAGCTGGTCGCGGCCTTCCGGGCGACCCTCGAGGAAACCCTGTCGGCGCATCTTGTCGTACATGTCATTGACGGGGCGGATCCGGATCGTCTGCGCCATCAGCAGGTGGTCGAGGCGGTTCTTGAAGATATCGGTGCCGGGAGCCTGCCGTGCCTCAAGGTCTTCAACAAGGTCGATCAGAGTGATCATGCGGCCGGAGTGGAGCGTGATGCGAGCGGCCGTATCAGCGCGGTATGGATGTCGGCGCGGACCGGGGCAGGAATCGACGCCCTGGCCACAGCGATCACCGAGTTGACCAGCGAGGGGCGGATTCAGCGGACGATTCACCTGCCGGTCCACGGGCAGCGTCTGAGGTCTCTTCTGTTCGAGCTGGGGGCGGTGAAGGATGAACGGGTCGACGAGTTCGGAGGTTGCCATCTGCAGGTCGATCTCGACCGCCGCGACGTGCGTTCACTCCGGCGTCTTGACGGTGCCGATGGCAAACTCGTTGATACGCTGCTGTTACACTAGCGGACTGCTGGAGGGCGCGCAATCTGGCGCTCGACCAATGGCTCGATTCGGGTGAGACCCGCCTGGATCGCCCGTTTTTGAATACGACGGAGAAGTTGATGCCCTGGAACGAACCCGGCCGCGGCAGCGGCGGTGGTGGCGACCGTGATCCATGGAAAGGCGGGAACGGTCAACAGCCGCCTGACCTGGATGAGGTCTTCGCGAATGTGCAAAAGCGTCTGAAGTCCATCATCGGTGGTGGTGGTGGTGATGGCGGCGACGGGAGCAAACGGGGTTCATCCGGCGGGCCGTCCTTCATGGGCCTTGTTCTGCTGGCTGGCGTCTTGCTCCTGATCTGGGTAGCCTGGAATTCGATCCATATCATCGACGAATCCGAGCGTGGCGTCGTGCTGCGTTTCGGAGAGTACTCGCGGACGCTCACCCCGGGTCTGAATCTGACCTTGCCCCGGCCGATCGAAGAGCTGGTCAAGGTCAATGTGACCGGGGTTCGATCGCTGGAAAACCAGACTCGGATGTTGACCGGGGACGAGAACCTCATCGACCTGGCGTTCGCGCTTCAGTATCGGGTCAGCGAGCCCAAGAAATTCCTGTTCAACGTTCTCCTGCCCGAGGATTCGCTGGCCCAGGCCGCCGACAGTGCGATTCGCGAGGTTGTCGGTACGACCAACATGGATTTCATTCTCCAGGAGGGCCGCGGTCAGGTCGCGATCGATGCCCGGGAGTTGCTCGAGGAAATTCTGGTTCGCTATGACCAGGGCATCGAGATCACGTCGTTCAACCTGCAGGAGGTTCGTCCCCCCGGTCAGGTTCGAGCGGCTTTCGACGATGTGGTCCGCGCTCGAGAGGACCAGATCCGGTTTGCCAACGAGGCCCAGGCCTACTCCAACCAGGAGATTCCCGAGGCCCGGGGCCGTGCCGCACGCATCATCGAAGAGGCCGAAGGTTATCGCGAGTCGATCATCGCTCGCGCGACGGGTGAGTCGGATCGCTTCGTCGCCGTTTATGATCAGTACGCGCTGGCGCCCGAAGTCACGCGGGAGCGGCTGTATCTCGAAACGCTGGAGTCGGTATTCGGGCGCTCGCGCAAGATCCTGATGGACATCACCGAAGGCAACAACATGTTCTATCTGCCGCTGGATCGCATGGGCGACAACGCCGCCGCCGTTCCGCCGCCGCCAGCACCGCTGATGTCACCGCAGGAGCGGCAGCGCACGGCTCAGGCCGATCCGCGCGCTCGCACTGGCCGGGAGGGCCGATAGCCATGAGAATCATATTGATCATCGCCGTCATCCTCGCCCTGTTCGTCGGGCTCAACAGCCTGTTCGTGGTGAAGGAGACCGAGCACGCGATCAAGTTCCGGCTCGGTGAAGTGCTCCGCGCCGACTACGAGCCCGGTTTGCATTTCAAAATGCCATTCATCAACAACATCCGGAAATTCGAGAAGCGGCTGATCACGCTGGACATGCGTCCGGAGCAGATGAACACCGCAGAGCAGAAGTTCGTCGAGGTCGACTACTACGTCAAGTGGCGGATCGACAATCCGCGCGACTACTACGTAGCGACCCAGGGTGACATGATGTTCACGCGCTCGCGCCTTGCGCAGCTGATCCGCGATGCCCTTCGTGACGAATTCGCACAGCGAACGCTCAGTGAGGTGGTTTCCGAACAACGTCGGGAAATGATGGAACAACTCGTCGTGCGGGCCGACAGCCGGTTCGAGGACTTCGGCATCGATGTAATCGATGTTCGGATCAAGAAGATCGAGCTGACCGAGGAGGTGCTCAACTCGGTCTTTGACCGGATGGAGACGCAGCGGACGGAATTCGCCAACGAATTGCGTTCGCTCGGACGCGAGCGCTCGGAACGAATTCGCTCCGACGCCGATCGTCAGGTGCGCGTCCTCCTGGCCGATGCCGAACGCGATGCCGCGATCATTCGAGGCCAGGGCGATGCCGAAGCTATCCGGATCTATGCCGACGCCTACAATCGCGATCCGGAGTTCTATTCCTTCCTGCGCAGTCTCGAGGCGTATCAGAACAGCTTCGGAACGGACCAGGACGTGATGCTGATGGATACGGAATCGGAGTTCTTCCGTTATTTCGACCAGCAGAACGCGGCACCGCGCGGCGGCAACTGACCCGATACCCTGGCCGATGTCTCGCTCCGTCGTCATTCTCGGCACCCAGTGGGGTGATGAGGGCAAAGGGAAGATCGTCGACCTGCTCGCGCATGAAGCCGACGCCGTGGTGCGGTATCAGGGTGGGCATAACGCGGGCCACACGCTGGTCATCGACGGCAAGAAGACCGTCCTTCATGTGATTCCCTCAGGGGTTCTGACGCCTCGGGCACGTTGCCTGATCGGCAACGGTGTGGTCGTGGCTCCCGGGGCGTTGATGAAGGAAATCGAGGGGCTCGAGGCGCGCGGAGTCGACGTGCGGTCGCGGCTGGGAATCTCCCCGGCCTGTCCGGTCATTCTCGGCTGCCACGAAGCGCTGGACAAGGCGCGCGAGGTGGCTCGCGGAAAGCGGGCCATCGGGACGACCGGGCGCGGAATCGGCCCGGCCTACGAGGATAAAGTGTCGCGTCACGGTCTGCGCCTGGCCGATCTGGCCGACCCGGACCGGCTTGGCGACAAGCTGTCTTCGGTGATCGAATATCACAATTTCCTGCTCGGGCACTTCTATCGAACCGAGCCGGTTGATGGCGCGCAGGTGGCGGACGAGGCCGCGCGACTTGGCGAAGTGCTGAAACCGATGTTCACGGATGTCACCGGTGATCTGCACGAGCTGCGGCGGCGGGGCGGCCGTATTCTCTTCGAGGGTGCCCAGGGAAGCCTGCTGGACATCGATCACGGCACCTATCCGTTTGTCACTTCCTCCAACACGACCGTTGGCGGTGTGCTGACCGGAACCGGCGTCGGACCCTTCGATATCGACTACGTGCTCGGCGTGACCAAGGCCTATACGACGCGGGTCGGCAGCGGCCCGTTTCCGACCGAGCTGGATGATGCTGAAGGCCGGCTCATGGCCGAACGCGGCGTCGAGTTCGGAGCAACTACCGGACGTCCGCGTCGGTGCGGCTGGCTCGATGCGGTGGCCATGCGGCGCATGGTGCGGGTCAACGGGGTCAGTGGTCTGTGCATCACCAAACTGGATGTGCTGGACGGATTCGAACGCGTCCGGATCTGCGTTGACTATGATGGCGCGACGCTGTTCCCGGTCGGAGCCGAAGAATGGAGCCGGGTCCGGCCCGTCTACGAAACGCTTCAGGGCTGGGAGGGTTCGACCCGCGGACTGACCGACAGGACGCGCCTGCCGGCTGGCGCCAGAGCCTACCTCGACCGGATCGAGGAGCTGGTTGAAGCACCCGTGCACATGCTGTCGACGGGTCCCGAACGCGACGCCAACGTGATTCTTCGACAGCCCTTCCAATGAACCGGGGAGGGAGTCTCCTGCATGCTTGATCCACAGCTACTCAGAACCGATCTGGACCGGGTTGCCCGCGAGCTCGGGCGGCGCGGTTATCACCTCGACATGGAGCATTACGCCGCCCTGGAGGACAAGCGCAAGCGCCTCCAGGTGCATACCGAAGAGCTCCAGAATCAACGCAATGTCAGCTCCAGATCGATCGGGCAGGCCAAGGCCCGGGGTGAGAACATCGAGCCGCTGCTTGCTGAAGTCTCGCGGCTCGGCGACGAACTCAAGGACGCCAAATCCACCCTCGAGGCGATACGGGATCAGATGGATGGGCTGTTTCTCGATCTGCCGAATCTTCCGGATTCCCGGGTGCCCGATGGTGACGGCGAAGCGGACAATGTGGAGATCCGGCGTTGGGGCGAGCCTGCCCGGCCCGGCTTCAAGCCGCGTGATCACGTCGAGCTGGGAGAGGTCCTGGGGGGCATCGATTTCGAGACCGCCTCGCGCATGGCGGGCAGCCGGTTTGCCGTTCTCGGTGGTCAGGTCGCGCGTCTGCACCGGGCGCTGACTCAATTCATGCTGGATCGACACACCGACCGGCACGGCTATCGGGAGATGTACGTGCCTTATCTGGTCCTCGGCGAGGCCATGCAGGGGACCGGGCAGCTGCCCAAATTCGCCGAGGATGCGTTCTCGATCGATGATGAGCCGCCCCGATATCTGATTCCGACCGCCGAAGTGCCGTTGACGAATCTGGTGGCCGACCAGATACTCGACGCCGGCCAGCTGCCGCTTAAATACGTGGCCCATACGCCGTGCTTTCGGCGCGAGGCCGGCTCCCACGGGCGCGACACGCGCGGAATGATCCGGCAACACCAGTTCGACAAGGTCGAGTTGGTCCAGATCAGCCTGCCCGATGAGTCCGATGACTGCCTCGAGGCGTTGACCGGTCATGCCGAATCGATTCTCAAGGCGCTCGAATTGCCGTACCGGGTGATGCTGCTGTGCGCCGGTGACATGGGCTTCTCGGCGCGCAAGACCTTTGACCTGGAAGTCTGGCTGCCCGGCCAGCAAGCCTACCGGGAAATCTCGTCGTGCTCGAATTTCGGGGATTTTCAGGCAAGGCGCATGCGCGCCCGCTGGCGCAATCCGGAATCCGGAAAGCCGGAGCTCGTGCATACGATAAATGGCTCCGGACTGGCCGTCGGACGCACCCTGGTTGCGGTTCTCGAGAACCACCAGCGGCGCGACGGTTCGGTGCGGGTGCCGGAGGCGCTTCGACCCTATCTGGGCAGCCTCGATCAACTCGCGCCCGAGCAATGAGCATGCCGGATCCGTTCCGCCTGGTCCGGTCTCCCGTCCCGGAGTGAGCCATCGCATTCATAACTTCTCCGCCGGTCCGGCCGCGCTGCCCGATAGCGTGCGTCGGCGCCTCGCCGACGCGCTGGCCGTCCCGGATGATCTGACTCCCTCGGTCATGGAAATCTCCCACCGGGGACCGCGTTTCGCGGCGATCGCCGAGGAATTGATGGCGCGCCTGCGCGCGCTGATGGGCGTCGGAGATGACCACGAGGTCCTGCTGCTTCAGGGAGGTGCAAGTCTGCAGTTCGCCTGGCTACCGATGAATCTGGCGGCGGGCCGCACGCCCGCCTATCTGCTGAGCGGTTACTGGGGGCAGAAGGCGTTTGCAGAGGCGAAGCGGTTGGGGGCCGCAGAATCGGTCGGTGACAACGCCGACGGCGGATTCGTCGATCTGCCCGAGCTGGGTCATCTGCCGTCGGATTGCGCCTACCTGCACTTCACCGGCAACGAGACCATTCACGGTCTGCAGTTCGCCTCGCCGCCGGCTGCCGGCGTCCCCCTGGCGGCCGATCTGTCGTCGGAGTTTCTGTCCCGACCCTACCCCTACGACCAACTCGCTTTCGCCTGCGCAGGCGCCCAGAAGAATCTGGGTATCGCGGGTCTCACGGTGGTCCTGATTCGCCGCGATCTGCTCGATCGGATCCCCGAAGGTCTGCCGAAGTATCTCGACTACCGCCGCTGGGCCGAGTCCGGGTCGATGCTCAATACCCCGGTGACCTTTGCCTGGTATGTCGCTCTGGAAGTCACCCGCTGGATCGAGGAGCGCGGCGGTCTGGCCGTGCTGGGTGAGCGCAATGCGGCCCGGGCGCTGCGTCTGTACGAGCTCATCGATCGCAGCGGCTTCTGGTCCAATCCGGTCGCAGAGCACTGCCGATCCGTCATGAATGTGCCTTTTTTCGCCGCCGCCGAATCGATGACGGCCGATGTGGTGCAGTCGGCCGAGGAAGCCGGACTGGTCGGCCTGAAGGGCCACCGCGCCCTCGGCGGTCTCCGCGCCAGCCTGTACAATGCGCTCAACGATGATGCGGTGGAGACCCTGATTGACTTCCTCGGGCACTACGAACGGACCAGAGGCTGAGCGCGATCTCACAGCCGTTCGGGAGGCCATCGACCGCCTCGATGAGCAGGTGCAGGCGCTGATCGCTCGCCGCGCTGAACTGGCGGCCGTCGTTCGGCGTGCCAAGGGTGATCTCGAGACCGGCTCGGCATACTATCGACCCGACCGCGAAGCCCAGGTTCTCCGCCAGGTGATCGCCCGCAACAAGGGCCCTCTGAGTGATGCCGTCATGCTCAGGGTGTTTCGCGAGATCATGTCGGCCTGCCTGGCCCAGCAGGAGCCGATGCGGGTGGCCTACCTCGGGCCGGAAGGCACGTTTACCCAACAGGCGGTCTATCGCCAGTTCGGACACTCGGTCAATGCCCTGGCCCAGCCCGGCATCGAGGACGTGTTCCTGCAGGTCCAGGCTGGTGAAGCGGACTTCGGCGTCGTGCCGATCGAAAACTCGACCCAGGGCATCGTCTCCCACACGCTCGACATGTTCCTGCACTCCGACCTCAAGATTGCCGCCGAGGTCGAGCTGCGTATTCACCAACACCTTCTGACCCAGGCGCGAAGCCTCGCGCAGATCGAGCGGGTCTACGCCCATCAGCAGTCGCTGGCGCAATGCAAGCACTGGCTTGCCGCCCATCTCGAACACGCCGAAACGGTGCCGGTGTCGAGCAATGCCGAGGCTGCCCGGCGGGTGCGCCACGCGCCGGATGCGGCCGCCATCGCCGGCCGCCATGCCGCCGAGGTCTACGGTTTGCCGGTCCTGTTCGCCAATATCGAAGACCACGTCGACAATACGACTCGATTCCTGGTCCTCGGGCGGGATCTGCTGCCGGCCTCCGGCGACGACAAGACCACGCTGCTGGTGGCCGGCCGCGATGGTCCGGGCGCCCTGTTTCAGCTTCTCGAGCCGCTTGCGCGCCACCAGGTCAACATGAATCGGATCGAGTCACGACCCTCGCGCCAGGGCCGCTGGGACTACGTTTTTTTCATCGATGTCGAAGGGCACGTCGAGGGGCCGGCGCTGGTGAAGGCGATTGCCGAGCTCGAAGGGCAGGCCCGTCTGGTCAAGGTCCTGGGCTCCTACCCGAAGGCCGTCCTCGGGCGCCTTCCCGAGGGCGGGATTTCTGATTCGTCTCATCCAGGCGCAAGCGAGTAAAGCATGAAGATTCACGATTTCACCGACCTGGCCGTACCCGGCGTCCGTGAACTCAAGCCCTATATTCCGGGCAAACCGATCTCCGAGCTGGAGCGCGAGTACGGGGTCAGCAATTCGATCAAGCTGGCCTCCAACGAAAATCCTCTCGGCACCAGTCCGGCCGCGCTCGGGGCGATTCGGGGAGAGCTGGATGATCTCTGGCTGTATCCGGATGCCAACGGGTTCGCGCTCAAGGAGGCGCTGGCGCGGCGGCATGCCGTCGATCCGGCCTGCATCACGCTGGGGAACGGGTCGAACGATGTCCTGGTTTTCCTCGCCCAGACCTTTCTGCGTCCGGGGCTCGAAGCGGTCTTCTCGCAGTACTGTTTCGCGGTCTATCCGATCGCCTGCCAGATGGTTGGAGCCGCAGCGCGGGTTGCGCCGGCATTGCCGCTCGACCATCGCATGCCTCTGGGCCATGATCTGCGCGCGCTCTATGAACGGGTCGGCCCCGAAACCCGCCTTGTTTTCGTCGCCAACCCGAACAATCCGACGGGTACCTGGCTTGACGGCGGTCGCCTGAAGGATTTCGTCGGCTCGCTGCCGCCCCACGTCCTGTGCGTGATCGACGAGGCCTATACCGAGTACGCTGAAAGCGATACGCTGGGTGACGCCTCGACCTGGCTCGGGGAATTCCCGAACCTGGTGGTGACCCGGACCTTCTCGAAAGCCTATGGCCTGGCGGGTCTTCGGGTCGGGTATGCCCTGTCCAATCCGGGCGTCAGCGATCTTCTCAACCGGGTCCGTCCAGCCTTCAACGTCAATTCCCTGGCTCTGACGGCGGCTCGAGCCGCTCTCGATGATCAGGCGTTCATCGACCGCAGCCGTGAAGTCAACACGGCCGGCATGCGACAGCTTCACGACGGTCTGACCGGGCTCGGTCTGACCGTTATTCCGTCGGCGGCCAATTTCGTCCTGGTCGGGTTCGAGCAAAGCGGGGCGGAACTCAACGAGAAGCTGCTCCGGCAGGGGGTGATCGTGCGCCCGGTCGGCAACTACGGTCTCGATCGCTATCTGCGTATCACGATCGGCACGAGCGCGCAGAACGAGCGCGTTCTGGCCGCGCTCAAGACCATTCTGGGCTGCTGAAGGATGCGACTGCGCGTTCTGCCCGCCAGGAAGCCGCTCCGGGGGCATTATCGTCCGCCGGGCGACAAGTCCATTTCTCATCGGCTAGCGATTCTCGGTGGCCTGGCCGAGGGCGAAACACGGATTGCCGGCTACCTGGACAGTGAAGATACCCTGGCAACGCTGGCGGCCATGGAAGCCCTCGGCGCCGTGGTCACTCGCGATGAGGACATCATTACCATCCGCGCCTCAGGGCTGCGGGCACCTTCTGCTCCGCTGGACCTCGGCAATTCCGGCACCGGCATGCGCCTGCTCTGCGGTGCCCTGGCGGGTCGGCCGGAGCTGATCGGCCAGAAGGTGACCCTGGTGGGTGACGCATCGCTGTCCAGGCGACCGATGGCTCGAATCGTCGACCCGCTGACCCGGATGGGCGCGCGCATCGAAGCTGTCGAGGGCCATGCACCCCTGGTGCTGACACCCGCCCGGCTCACCGCTGTCCGTCACGAGACCCGGGTTGCCAGTGCCCAGGTCAAATCGGCCCTGCTTCTGGCCGGTCTGGTCGCCGATGGTCAGACGATCGTGGTCGAGCCGGCCTTGAGCCGAGACCATACCGAGCGTCTGCTGCCGGCGTTCGGCGTCGAGCTGACGAGGGTCGGGGACGGCATAGCGTTGAGCGGCGGACAGCGCCTCCGCGGCGACAGCTTTCAGGTTCCCGGTGATCTCAGTTCGGCGGCTTTCGTCATTGCTGCGGCGCTACTGGTCGAGGAATCGCGGGTGACCCTCGACAACGTCGGCCTCAACCCGACCCGCGACGGCATTCTGAGAATTGTCGAGCGAATGGGTGCCGTCCTGACCGTTGAACCGGTGCCCGGTGTCGGCAGCGAGCCGGTCGGCCGCATCCACGTCCAGGGGACGGCGATGACCGGAATCGATGTGCCTTCGCAGTGGGTCAGTCGATCGATCGACGAATTTCCCGTGGTCATGGCGCTCGCGGCCGCCAGTGCCGGAGAAACCCGGATCGAGGGAGCCGCCGAGCTGAGGGTGAAGGAGTCGGACCGGATCGCGGTCATGTGCGCTCAACTGAACGAGCTCGGTGTGGACGTGGAGGAGCGGCCCGATGGTGCCATCGTTCGCGGCGGTCCGGTCCGCGGCGGCCGGGTCGACTGTCACGGCGACCATCGAATCGCGATGAGTCTGGCTGTCCTCGGCCTGGTCGCAGACGATGCTGTCGAAATCGACAATGCTGACTGGATCCGGACGAGCTATCCGGCGTTTACCCGCGATCTGGCCGCTCTCGGCGCCGATCTGAGCTGGCTCGCGTGAGCGCTCTTCGGGTAAAGACGATCCGATGACGAAGATCGATACCGACGCGCCCGTGTTGACGATCGACGGCCCGTCCGGGGCCGGGAAGGGGGCAGTGGCAGCGCGAGTCGCGAAGATCCTCGGTTGGAATGTCCTCGATTCCGGGGCGGTTTACCGGAGCGTCGCGGTCGCCGCCCTCGATCGAGGCATCGATGCATCGGACGAGGCGGCTCTGGTCGGACAATGCGGAAATCTGCAGCTGGAGTTCCTGGCTGGAAGTGACGGGATCGAGGTCTGCCTCGACGGGCGTCCGGTTGGCGATCGATTGCGGGCCGAGGAAGTCAGCGCGATGAGTTCGAAAGTGGCCGCGTTGGCGCCTGTTCGGGACGCGTTGCTCGATCTTCAGCGAAGTTTCCGGCGCTTGCCGGGCCTTGTCGCGGACGGGCGTGACATGGGCACGGTGGTCTTTCCGGATGCGCCCGCCAAGGTCTTCCTCGAAGCCAGCGTCGAGGAACGCGCACATCGCCGCTATAAACAGTTGAAAGAAAAAGGAGAAAGTGTTAACTTCTCCCGTCTTTTTCGCGACCTCCAGGCACGCGACAAGCGGGACAGGGAACGGGCGATCTCTCCAACCCGACCGGCAGCGGATGCAACCATCCTCGATTCGACCCGCATGGAGATCGACGAAGTCGTTCGGCGCGTGGCCGAACTGGTCCGGGAAAGGCAACTTGGGTGACCTCGGCGAGAGCCGGAGTCGGTTTTTTCAACGAGCGCCAGTCTGACGACGGCGGTGCAGATGACCACGATCGACGGAATTGCCGAATGCCGGCTTCCGTCTTTTGTTGTATTGGGAATCAGAAAGCGTAATGAGCGAAACGTTTGCAGAATTATTTGAACAGAGTCTGACCGAAAAGGATCTTCGCCCCGGTGCGATCATCACCGGTCGTGTTGTGGAAATCCGCGATGATGCCGTCGTTATCAATGCCGGCCTAAAGTCCGAAGGGATTGTCCCGATCCATCAGTTCGAGAAGCCGGACGGCGAGCTCGAAGTGGAAGTCGGCGATGAGGTCGAGGTTTCGCTCGATGCCGTCGAGGACGGTTTCGGTGAGACGCGCCTGTCGCGTGAAAAGGCTAAGCGGTCCCGGGTATGGAACACGCTCGAGACCGTATTCGAGGCCGAAGACAATGTCATTGGCCAGATCTCGGGCAAGGTCAAGGGCGGGTTCACCGTCAATATCGACGGAATCCGGGCCTTCCTGCCGGGTTCGCTGGTCGATGTGCGCCCGGTCCGCGATCCGGGTTACCTCGAGGGCAAGGACCTCGAGTTCAAGATCATCAAGCTCGATCGTCGCCGAAACAACCTCGTGGTCAGCCGGCGCGCCGTGGTCGAACACGAATACGCGGCCGAGCGTGACGATCTGATCGAGCGCCTCACCGAGGGCGCAGTGATCAGGGGTGTCGTGAAGAATCTGACCGATTACGGCGCGTTTCTCGATCTGGGCGGGATCGATGGCCTGCTGCACATCACCGATATGGCGTGGAAGCGCGTTCGCCACCCGTCCGAGGTCGTTGAAGTCGGCGATGAACTCGAGGTTCGCGTTCTGCGCTTCGACCGCGAACGGATGCGCGTTTCGCTCGGGCTCAAGCAGCTCGGTGACGATCCCTGGAGTAATATCGACCGCCGCTATCCGCCGACCTCACGCCTGTTCGGCAAGGTGACCAACATCACCGACTACGGCTGCTTTGTCGAAATCGAAGACGGCGTCGAGGGTCTGGTGCACGTCTCCGAAATGGACTGGACCAACAAGAACGTCAACCCCGCCAAGGTGGTTCACGTCGGCGAGGAAGTCGAAGTCATGGTCCTGGATGTCGACGAGGAGCGCCGTCGGATCTCGCTGGGGATGAAGCAGTGCGCGCCCAATCCCTGGGAGGCCTTCGCGGCAACGCATAACAAGAACGACAAGGTCAGCGGTGCGATCAAGTCGATCACCGACTTCGGTATCTTCATCGGCCTCGAAGGCGGCATCGACGGTCTTGTGCACCTGTCCGACATTTCCTGGATGACGCCCGGCGAAGACGCCATTCGCAATTTCCGCAAGGGCGAGGAAGTCGAGGCGGTGGTGCTGGCGGTCGATCCGGAGCGCGAGCGCATTTCTCTGGGCATCAAGCAGCTCGAGCAGGATCCCTTCGCTACCTTCATGGCCGAGAATCCGCGTGGATCCATCGTGACCGGAACCGTCAAGGCGGTCGATTCCAGGGGTGCCACGGTCGAGCTGGCGGACGGGGTTGACGGCTACATCAAGGCCTCGGACCTCGCCAAGGAGCGTGTTGACGACGCCACGAAGGTCGTATCCGAGGGTGATCAGGTCGAGGCGAAGTTTGTTGCGCTCGACCGCAAGACCCGCGTTCTGACGCTTTCGGTCCGAGCCAAGGACGATGACGAACTGGCTGATGCGGTTGATCAGTATCAGTCGCGTTCTGGCGGATCAGGGACTTCGCTTGGCGACCTGCTCAAGGAGCAGCTCGGCAACAAGAACTGATCACCCGGTGAGCGGGAGTCGGTGCCCGGACAGCGGGCGCCGGCCGGAACAGGGGAGAGGCCATGACGAAATCGGAACTCATCGAGCAGCTTTCGGCCCAGCAGACGCACCTTAGTCAGGCCGACGTGGAGCTGGCGGTACGGTGTATTCTGGAACAGCTCGCGCGCGCGCTGGCCAGCGGCGAGCGGATCGAGATCCGGGGTTTCGGCAGCTTCTCACTTCATTACCGTCCGGCCCGAATGGGGCGAAACCCGAAAACAGGCGAACCGGTCGCGCTCCCGGGCAAACACGTGCCTCACTTCAAACCGGGAAAGGCGTTGCGCGAACGGGTCAACGAACGCCTCGAATAGGGAGGCGAGCCGAGACGTCCGGTGGCGGGCAGGAAAACGGAGCGATCGAACGCCAAACGCAGGAGTCGTCATGTTTCGCTGGGTACTTTTATTCGCCGTTGTTCTGGCCGCTGTCATCGGGGTCGTTGTGGGGGTGATGAATCCGGACCCGGTCTCGGTCCGGTTGCCGGGCGCTCAACTGGAGTTTCCGCTTGGCGCGTTGCTGATGGTCGTTCTGTCGATCGGCCTGATCGCGGGGTGCCTTCTCTTCTTCCTGCTGTTCCATTTGCCGTCCAGGCTGAGATCGGGACGCAGGCCCTCGACCGCGCTGACGGACTCCGAACCGAACTCGAATGCCTGAAGTCCTGGTGCTGTTCGCGCTGCTTCCTGTTGCGGCGGCGACCGGCTGGATAGCGGCCAGACGCGGCACGGCGCGCGGTCGGCAGCAGAACTCGACGCTCTCCAGCAATTATTTCCGCGGCCTGAACTTTCTGCTCAACGAGCAACCCGACAAGGCGATCGAAGTCTTCCTCGAAATCGCCGAGATCAATCAGGACACTGTCGAGACTCACCTTGCGCTCGGCAATCTGTTCCGCCGCCGCGGGGAAATGGACAAGGCGATCCGTTTTCACAAGCACATCATGACGCGCCCGAACCTGACCGAGGAGCAACGCTCGCAAGCCCTGCTCGAGCTGGGTGAGGACTACATGAGGGCCGGGCTGCTCGATCGCGCCGAGCGCCTGTTCAGCGAGCTGCTGGAGCATGATCCGGGCGCGCCCGTTCCCGCACGCCAATTGCTCGATATCTATCAGCAGGAAAAGGACTGGCACAAGGCGATCGCCAATGCCCGTCATCTGGCCGATGACGACGGGCGGCGCGACGAATTGATCGCCCAGTTCCACTGCGAGCTGGCCCGTGCAGCGCTGGAAGATTCCGATACGGAAGCCTGTCGCAAGTATCTCAGGCAGGCTCGCCGGTACGATCCGCGCAATCCGCGGGCAAGGTTGCTCGAGGGCGAATTGGCCTGGTCCGAGGGACGCTGGAGTGCCGCGGCCGAGCACTATCGACGGGCCTGCGACCTCGATCCCGATGTCGCGCTCGCCGCGATGGATCGAATCGTCGACTGTCATCGGCGTGTCGATGGGCTCGAGACCCTCGAGGGCTGGCTCGAGACCCTGATCGACAAGAGTCGGATGACCACGCCGATCCTGACTCTGGCGCGCCTCAAGTCCGAAAGCAGCAAGCAGGAGGCGGCCGAGTTCCTTCTGGATCAAGTCGCCCGGCGGCCCACGGTGCGGGGATTGGAGTATCTGATGACCCTGCTCAGCGAGCAGGGTGTGAGCCTCGATCAGGTCGGTCCGGAGCTGGTCCGTGAGCTCATGCAGCGCTTGCTCGAAGGTCAGCCGCGCTATCGCTGCCGCCATTGTGGCTTCAGCGGCAATGCCTATCACTGGCTGTGCCCGAGTTGTCGCCGCTGGAACACGACGCGAGCGATCAGCGGCGTACTGGGCGAATGAGTGGGCCAAATGGGCTCTGGTTGGCGCCGCTGCTCGCGCTGACCCTGGCCTGTGCCCTGACCCCGATCGTGCGTCGCTTGCTGGTCAGGCGGCGCTGGCTCGACTACCCCGACGAGCGTCGATTGCACGACCGGCCGACGCCGCGCGGCGGAGGCCTCGCGGTACTCGTCGGGCTCGTCGTGGCCGTGGTCTCGCTGATCCGGTTCGACCCGGGTGTATGGGTGGTGGTTGGGCTTGCTCTCGCTTTGGGTGGTCTGGGCTGGCTCGACGATCGCCGCGATGTGGCGGTGCGGTGGCGTCTGCTGGCGCAGCTGGTCATCGCGCTGTCGATGGTGGTCAGCGTCGGTGGCATCACCGAACTTCGCCTGGGCTCCTGGTTGCTGGAGAGCTTCTGGCTCTGGAATCTGCTGGCGGTGGTTGCCGCGGTCTGGTTGATCAATCTGCATAACTTCATGGACGGTGCCGATGGATTGGCCTCGATGCAGGGGGTCTGGACCGGTTTGGCCTTCGGCACCGTCTTCGCCGGGTCCGGATTGACGAGCGAAGCCTTCATTGCCTGGTCGGTTGCCGCTGCCTACGCCGGTTTTCTGGTCTGGAATCGACCGCCGGCTCGCATCTTCATGGGTGACAGCGGCTCGTTGTTGCTTGGCGGCATGGTTGCCTGGCTGGCCATCAGCGGCGTTGCCAGCGGGCAGGTGAGTGTGGCGGTCAGCGGTTTGATCTGTCTGGTCTTCGTCGTCGACGCCACCGCAACGCTGCTGCGGCGCTTGATTCGCGGGGAGCGGTGGTATACTCCGCACCGGAAACACGCCTACCAGAGCCTGATTCGTCGCGGGTGGCGGCCCCGTCGGGTGCTCGCGCTCTACGCGCTGATCAACTGCGGACTGGTTTTGCCGGCGGTTGTTCTCGCTACCGCGTTTCCGGCCGGCGAACTGTGGCTGGCTGGCGCGCTGGCCGGCACACTGGCCGTTGGCTGGTGGGTCGTTCAGTCTGCCGAAAAAGGAGAAGACGAAACGGATGACTGATCGGATCGAGCGGCGGCCCATGGTGTTGAACCTGCGCGTGCTGGTGATCCTGCATGATGTCTGCATGATCATTGCTGCCTGGACGGCGGCGCGCCTGGGAACCCTGTGGCTGCTCGGCGAGCCGTCCCTGAGCTGGCAGCAGCTCGCAATCGAGCTGAATCTCGTTCTGATCGTTCAGGGATTCCTCCAGTGGCGCGCCGGCCTCTATCGCGGCGTCTGGCGCTTCGCCAGCCTTCCCGACCTGAGCAATCTTGTCCGAGCCGCGGTACTCGGAGCGGTTGCGGGCGCCGCGGTATTGCTGGTCCTGGACGCCGCGGTCGAGCTGATCGTTCTCACGGTCTGGATCTTCCCGGTTCTGCTTCTGCTCCTGCTGGGTCTGCCGCGACTGACCTATCGGGTCTTCAAGGACATGCGCCTGGAGGTCCATCGACGCCGGGTCACCCAGCGCACCCTGATCATTGGTGCCGGTCGTTCCGGCCGGCTCCTCCTGCCCGAACTCAAGCGTCGCGGCGGCTACGACATCGTCGGTTTTCTCGATGACAGCCGTCGTCTGCGCAACACCGAAATCAAGGGCGTGCCGGTGCTCGGTGCGGTCGAACGCCTGCCGCGTGTCGTGCGGGAAGCCGCGATCGATCTGGTCGTGATCGCCGTGCCTTCGGCGACCAACCAGCAGATGCAGCGGATCGTCGAGATCTGCGAGCGTGCCGAGGTCGATTTCAAGACCTTGCCGACGCTGAAGGAACTGGGCAACAGCTTCACCCGGTTCGACGACCTCAAGCCGGTCGCGATCGATGACTTGCTCGGACGTGATCCGGTTTCATTGAACTGGGATGCGATACGCGCTGGTCTGGCCGGCAGACGGGTCCTGGTCACCGGCGGTGGCGGGTCGATCGGGGCCGAGCTCTGTCGCCAGATCGCGCGGCTCGATCCTGCCGCGCTCGTCGTGATGGACAACAGCGAATACAACCTGTATCGAGTCGACTATCGTCTGCGGGGTGAATTCCGTGATCTGGTTGTTGAAAGCGTTCTGGGCGACATCGGCGATACGGCGGCCGTCGATCACGTCATGGAGCGGGTCAAGCCGCAGGTGGTCTTCCACGCGGCCGCCTACAAGCACCTCCCGATGCTGCAGAACCAGGTCCGCGAAGCATTCCGGAACAACGTCATGGGAACGCGGCGAGTGGCGGACGCCGCCGATCGCCACGGCGTCGAGACCTTCGTGCTGATATCGACCGACAAGGCGGTCAACCCGAGTAACGTCATGGGCGCGACCAAGCGGGTCGCCGAATTGTACTGCCAACACCTGAATCGCAGTTCTGAAACACGCTTCATCACCGTGCGATTCGGAAACGTGCTCAATTCAACCGGTTCCGTCGTCCCGCTGTTCAACGAACAGATTCGCCGCGGTGGTCCGGTCACCGTGACTCATCCCGAAATCACCCGCTATTTCATGACCATCGCCGAGGCCGGACAGTTGATCCTTCAGGCTGGCGTGCTGGGTGAGGGTGGCGAGGTCTTCGTCCTCGATATGGGAGAGCCGGTCCGGATCAGCTACCTCGCCGAGCAGCTCATTCGTCTGGCCGGGAAGGAACCGGGGCGGGACATCGAAATCGTCTACACGGGCCTTCGTCCGGGCGAAAAGCTTTTCGAAGAGCTGTTCCACGCTCATGAATCGTATGCCAAGACGGCCCACGAGAAGATCTTCCTGACGCGCAGTCCGAATGTCAATCTGGATTGGATCATCGAGCGTCTGCACCAGGCCGAACTCGCCGTGCGGCGCTATGATCATGTCGTTCTGCGCAGAATTCTGCTCGAGCTCGTGCCGGAGTTGGGCCGAGTGCCGCCTCGCCAGCGCAAGGTCATAGCGCTGGGCGCATGAGCGTCAGCTTGAACGGTTCGTGACGATTCGGGAGAATCAAGATCCGCTGCGTCCTTGTCCGGGTCCGCTGGCCGGCACGCTGGAATGGCTGGAGCACGAGTCCAGCGTACTGAAGGGAAATCGACCGGGTGACCCGACGTTTCGCCGCCATCCGGTCTATCTGCCGCCAGGCTACGACGAAAGCAGCCGGAACTACCCCGTCCTCTGGAGCCTAGCCGCCTATACCAGCGCCGGCCCGGGTCAGGTTGGATGGCGCAACCACGGAGAGTCCCTGCCGCAGCGAGTCGATCGCCTGATCCGGGACGGCGATATGCAGCCTGTGATCATGGTGTTCCCGGATTGCTACACGGCGCTGGGCGGCAATCAGTACGTCAATACTCCCGCCCTGGGAGACTATGCCGCCTATCTGATCGAAGAACTGGTGCCGGCCGTCGACGGCGCGTTCCGGACCGTGGCCGATCCTCGTGGCCGCGCGGTGTTCGGAAAATCCTCGGGAGGTTTTGGAGCGCTTCACCTGGTCATGGCGCATGGTGGCTGTTTCGCCGCTGCCGCCTGCCATGCCGGGGACTGTGGCTTCGATCGAGTCTACCTGCGCGACTTCGCGCCCTGCTGCGACGTTCTTGCTCGTCACGACGGTGATGTGGAGACCTTCGTCCGATCCTTCTGGCGAGATCGTCGGCCCGGAGGCGCGTCCTTCCACGCGCTGATGACCTTGTGTCTGGCGGCGAGTTATTCGCCCGCGCCGGACTTGCCTCTGGGTCTCGAACTCCCCTTCGATCCGAGGACCTGCAGGCTGGAGGAATCGGTCTGGAAGCGCTGGCTCGAATTCGACCCGGTCAATCGGGTCGAGCATTCCCGGGCCGGGCTTTCAGCACTGGACGGGCTGTGGATCGACGTGGGTCGACGCGACCAGTACTTCATCCACTACGGAACCCGGCAGCTCCACGATCGGCTGACCGAGGCCGGCGTGGCCCACCATTTCGAGGAATTCGACGGAACCCATTCGGGCATTGACTGGCGACTCGATCATTCCCTGCCGTGGTTGGTCCAGCGCCTGCGGTCGGCGTAACCGGACTTGATCAGTCGATCGAAAGATCGACCAGACCGTCCTGCCGGGCGAACCAGGCCGCAAGATCCTCGATGTCCTGATCGGAGAGGTTCCGGGCAAATGGTGCCATGATGGCGTTCTGCCGGTCGCCGCTTCGATAGGCCTTGAGCACGAAAACCAGATAATCGGCATGCTGTCCGGCCAGACGCGGGTAGGTGTCAGCGAGGACGAGATTGCCGTCGTTGCCGTGGCAGGATGCGCAGACCTGGGACGCCAGCTCCTGACCGCGGTCCGGATCTCCGGCCAGCGCCTGCTGGCTGATCAGCAGGATCGAAAGACCCGCAAGCAGTCCGAGAACGCTCTTCATTCCTGCTCCTCTCCAAGGCTCACGAAATACGCTGCGATGTCGTGCATGTCCTGATCCGACAGCGTATTGGCCTGCGCCTGCATGGTCGCATGAAGCCGCTCGCCGGAGCGGTAGGCCTGGAGCGACGAGACGATATAGCCGTAGCTCTGGCCGCCGAGCCGGGGGACCGAATAGGTCGGGTAGACATTCTGATGAAAAGGTATTCCATGGCATCCGGTGCAGGTGTAGGCGATGATGCGGCCTCGTTCGGCGTCGCCCTGCTGGGCCAGCGCGGGACCCGCAAGCGTGCCCACCAGCAGCGCGGTCGAAATCAGACGTTTCAGCATTGGGAAGGGATCGGACATTCGGCGAAAGGTTGACGAACCATTATACCGGGGCGCGGGATCGCTTAGGTCAAAACCGGAGCGCAGTGGGACGCAAGGGGCTCGACTACTAATCCAGCCATAAGTAATGCCTCATTCAGCCTGCCTCTCGCCGCTTGATGCAGACCCGGCTACACCTGGCGCGACGACGCCTTGCCACGACTGTCATGACAAGCGCCGAGAGACAAGCTGAATGAGGCATTACCTGTGGCTCGATTAGTCTGCGCTCTCTTGCCGTCTTTGCCTTAAAATGTCGGTTCTTCTTCGATCCCGAGCCTTTCCCAGTTCTATGCGCAGTCTGAACCCTCTTGATCTGTATGACATCAGCGATGAGCTCAGCGATGAAGAACAGATGATTCGCGACAGCGTCGCGCGCTTCGTCGACGAAAAGGCCTTGCCGCTGATCGCCGAGTGCTTCGATCAGGGGCGATTCCCTTCGGAGCTGATCGGGGAGATTGCCGATCTCGGCTTGCTCGGATCCAGCCTCGATGGCTATGGCTGCGCCGGTCTCAATGCGGTGAGCTACGGCTTGATCTGCCAGGAGCTCGAGCGCGGCGACTCCGGTTTGCGGAGCTTCGTTTCGGTCCAGTCTTCCCTGTGCATGTTCCCCATTCACGCTTTCGGGACCGAGGAGCAGAAGCAGCGCTGGCTGCCCGAGATGGCAGCCGGCCGGGTGATCGGTTGTTTCGGTCTGACCGAGCCTCACGGCGGGTCCGACCCGGGCAACATGAAGACGCATGCCCGGCGCGACGGCGACGACTGGATCCTCAATGGCGCGAAGATGTGGATCACCAACGGCTCGATCGCCGATATCGCGATCGTGTGGGCGCGGACCGACGACGGCATCCAGGGCTTCATCGTCGAGACCGACATGAAGGGTTTCGAGGCCCGCGATATCCACGCCAAGATGTCGCTGCGTGCTTCGGTCACTTCCGAGCTGTATTTCGACAACGTTCGAATCCCCGATGCCAATCGGCTGCCGAACGTCAAAGGCCTCAAGGGGCCGCTCTCCTGCCTGAGTCAGGCACGCTACGGCATTACCTGGGGGCCGATCGGTTCGGCCATGGCCTGTCTGCGCGAGGCTATCGACTACACCGGGGATCGGGAGTTGTTCAAGCGACCGCTGTCGGCGAATCAGGCCGTCCAGCTCCGCCTGTCCGATCATGCCAGACGGATCACGCTGGCTCAGTTGATGAGCTTGCGGCTCGGCCGCCTCAAGGACGCCGGGCGTGCGCATCCGACCCAGATTTCCCTGGCCAAGTGGAACAATGTGCGCACCGCCCTCGATATCGCGCGTGACTGCCGGGATCTGCTCGGTGGCTCCGGCATCACGCTGGAGTATGTGGCCATTCGCCACGCCCTCAATCTGGAGTCGGTGATCACCTATGAAGGCACCGAGACCGTCCACCAGCTGGTGGTCGGCCGCGAGCTGACCGGTCACAACGCCTTTTGACGATGTCGGGGTGCTCGCCCGACCTCGGTCGCTAGGGATTCGATTCGGACGATGACCACCAGCAGCACGGCCAAGCAGATCAACCGGGCCGACGTCGTCGATCGGAGCTTCCTGCGCTATCTGGACGAACTGGAGAGCGGCCGCGACCGTCTCGACGGAGGCAGGCACGTCTCCGATGCCGATCTGATCGAGCTGTTCGACAGCCAGATGATCTCGCGCCAGCTCGATCTGATGGCCCGGGTCAAGCGCCTTGAAAACAAGGTGTTCTATACGATCGGTTCGTCCGGTCATGAAGGCAATGCCCTGGTCGGGCGCCTGAGCCGGCATACCGACCCGGCCTTTCTGCACTATCGTTCCGGTGCGTTCATGGCCGAACGCTATCGCAAGTTGCCGGGTCTGGATTTCATCCGCGACTGCTGCCTGTCCTTCGCCGCCGCGCGCAGCGATCCGGCCTCGGGTGGACGGCACAAGGTCTGGGGCAGCAAGCCGCTGTGGGTCCTGCCTCAGACTTCAACCATCGCGTCGCATCTGCCCAAGGCGCTGGGAACGGCTCTGGCCATCGGCCGCGGCGAATCCGGTTTGCCGGTTCCGTCCGATAGCGTGGTCGTCTGCAGCTTCGGTGATGCGAGCCTGAATCATGCCACCGCCCAGACCGCGCTGAATTCGGCCGCCTGGACCCGCCATCAGAACATTCCTCTGCCGCTCCTATTCGTTTGTGAGGACAACGGTATCGGTATCTCCGTGCCGAGCCCGAGCAATTGGGTCCGGGACAGCATGGCCTCCCGGCATGGCCTCGATTATCACTTTGCCGACGGGCTTGATCTCGACGAAGGTTATCCGGCGGTCGAGGCAGCGATCGAGACCTGCCGCCGGCGGCAGCGTCCGGTGTTCCTGCATCTCAGGACGACCCGCCTGATGGGCCATGCCGGGACTGATTTCGAAGTCGAATACCGGCCCCTGCCGGAATTGGAGTGGAGCGAGTCCCTCGATCCTCTGCTGCGCACCGCGGCCCGGGTCGTTGCCCGCGGCCTGATGAGACCGTCCGCGGTGGCGGAGCGCTATGAAGACTATCGTCGTCGATGTCTGAGCGAGGCCGACCGGGCCGACGGCAGCGCACGTCTTATGACTCTGACCAGCGTGGTCAAGCCCCTGGCACCGTATTCCCCTGCCCAGGTCATGGCCCGGGCTCGGGCCGTTCCGTCGGCACAGGCCCGCGCCGAGGTCCTCGGAGCGCTGCCTGAAAACCAGCCGCCGCGCCATCTGGCCGTTCAGCTCAATCGCGGCCTTGCCGACCTGATGATTCAGTATCCGCAGGCGCTGGTGTTCGGCGAGGATGTTGCCCGGAAAGGCGGGGTCTACACCGTGACCCGGGGGCTTTGGCAGCAGTTCGGACGTCGGCGCGTCTTCAACACGCTTCTCGACGAAACGACCATTCTGGGGCTCGCTCAGGGTTTCGCCAACATGGGCTATCTGCCGATCCCAGAAATCCAGTATCTCGCCTACTTCCACAACGCCTGCGACCAGATCCGCGGCGAAGCCTGCTCGCTCCAGTTCTTCTCGAACCAGCAGTTCGCGAATCCGATGGTCGTTCGCATCGCGGGGCTCGGCTACCAGCGGGGATTCGGCGGGCATTTCCACAACGACAATTCGATCGCCGCCCTGCGAGATATTCCAGGCCTCGTTATCGGCTGTCCATCGCGCGGCGACGACGCGGTCAACATGCTGCGAACCATGATGGCTCTGGCGGCCGTGGACGGGCGGGTGAGCGCATTCATCGAGCCGATCGCGCTCTACATGACCAAGGACCTCTACCGGGCCGACGACAATGCCTGGTGCTTCGGCTACCCCGAGGCGGGGGAGTACCTCGAGCCCTGGGCGCCGCGTGTCTACCATCCCGAGGCGCGTGACCTGTTGATCATCACCTTTGGCAATGGCGTCCCGATGGCGCTGCGCTGCGCGCGCGAACTCGAGCAGAAGGGCGGGCATGCCGTTCGGGTTGTCGATCTGCGCTGGCTCAAGCCACTCGACGGCAAGCGACTGCTCGCGGAGGCGCGGGATTGTGATGCGATCCTGGTATTCGATGAAGGCCGACCGGACGGCGGTATCAGCGAGGCCGTGATCACCCTGCTGGTCGAAGGCGGGCAGGGCGGCAAGCCGCTGAAACGCGTGACCAGCGCCGACTGCTATATTCCGCTTGCCGCCGCGGCCAATCTGGTCCTCGCCGCGGAAACCAGCATGCTGGCGGCGGCGCGCGAGCTGCTGGAGTAACTCGCCCCGCCATTGGACCTTGGTGGCTTCCTCGAGCTTGATTTACACTACCTGCTGCTATGTCGAGCGCTGACGCATGAAACTCACGCTGACTGTTGAAAAAAGCCCGGACGCGCAGTTTCGGGGGCGGCAGATGTCGTTCGACGAAACGGGCGGCAGCCTGGGTCGGGGCGCGGACAACGCGTGGGTGCTGCCGGATCCGGATACCGAGATTTCGCGCTGTCATGCGGCGATTCTGTTCGAAAGCGATCGTTTCCTGGTCGAAGACCGATCAACGAACGGGACCTTCCACAACGAGCCGCAGCGCCTGATCGGCAAGAATCGCAGCGCGCCGCTGAGCGATGGTGATCTCGTCTTGCTGGGCAAGTACGAGCTGCGCGTCACGATCGAAGATGCATCGCAACCTGCTCCGGGGTCCGGATCCAGCACCAGCACCAGCACCAGCACCAGCAGTCCGGGGCCGCAGGATTCGCTCCTCGACGGCCTGGAGCCGATGGATGAGCCGGAACCTCCGGAGCGCGATGAATTCGATGACATTCTCGAAGCGTCTGTAGGCGCGGATGATCAGGCAGTCGATGATGGCCGCTTGCCATTCGGTGATGACGAGCCCGAGGTCACGCCGATGGACCTCGATCTGGATGACGAGGATTCGGGCGACGGCCGCGGTGGTGAAACCGATCCCATTGGCGCTGAATATCAGCAGTCTCCGGAGCGCGAATATTTCCAGGCACCGCGGGCCGAAGATCCTTTCGAAGATGACATTCCGGACGAATGGGATGCGTTCTTGACCGGTTTTTTCGAACCGCAGGACCCGGTTTCGCGATCCAGGCCCTCGACCGGGGCGGCATCACCGCCGCCTGAAGCGTCGCCCTCCGCTCCGCCGCCCGCGGCACCGCCGCAGCGCGAGGAACCGGCTCAGCCGCGGCAAGAGGAAAAATCCGAATCCGGACCGCGACCCAGTCCGCCGAGACCGCGAGCCTCTGTTCCGAGTCGCGAGCGCCCGCCGCCGCCGCGGCACCGCGCGGCAGCCGCCGGCGACGCAGTCGTCATTGAACGGATTCTTGATCAGCTCGGAATCGGCGACGCGGCGGGTCAGGTGGATTCCGAGGACCTGGCCGAACAGATCGGCGCGGTCGTCCGCCTCGTGGGCGAAGGCCTGATGCAGTTGCTGGCCAGCCGTGCCGATATCAAGAACGAGTTTCGCATCGATCAGACTCGTATATCGAGCGTGGAAAACAATCCGCTGAAATTTTCGCCATCGATCGAAGAGGCCATGCGACGCGTATTCGTCGAGCGCGATACGCCGGGTTTCATGAGTGGTGTCGAGTCCTTCGAGCAGGCGCTGAACGATCTACGCGCCCATCAGGTAGCGATCCTGGCGGCGGTCCAGGGGGCGATCGAATCGGTCATTCGCCAGTTCGATCCAGAGCAGCTCGAAGCCAAGCTCAAGAAGATTTCGCCCCTATCGGCCTCGGCGCCCTTGATCAGGCAGGCAAAATCCTGGAACCTATTCGTCAGTCATTACGACGAAATGGCCACTAACCTGCGGCATGACGCGAAGAAGGTGTTCGTGCGGGAGTTTGCCGAGGCCTATGAGCGTTCTTCGCGCGAGATTGCCCGCAAGATCGCAGAAGGCCGCAGTGATGGTTGAGGTACCAAGTTCCGCCCGCCACCGCCGGATCTGGCGCTGGTCTGCCTTGAGCACCCTATCAACAGGAGCAGTTATGACAACCTTTCGAGTCCGATGGACGGTTCTGATTCTTGCCAGCGCTTTGTTGTTCTTGAGCGGTTGCGCCCGAGACCGGACGCCACCGCCGACCACGGTTTCGGTGACCCTGACGGCCGCTGCCGACGTCAATCCGGACCGCAACGGCCGCGCCTCGCCGCTGATGGTGCGGATCTACGAGCTTCGGTCGGCCGGCGTATTCGAGAGCTCCGATTTCTTTACCCTGCTCGAGCAGGATCGAGCCGTACTGGGCTCGGACCAGACCGCACGCTGGGAGTATCAGCTCGAGCCGGGTGAGTCGATGGAGCTGGACGCCACGTTTCAGATGGGTTCGGGCTTCGTCGGTGTGGTGGCGGCCTATCGCGACATCGCGCATGCGCGCTGGCGCGCGATCGAGCCCGTCGAGCCGAACAGCGTCAACGAGATGGAAGTCAGATTCGACCGCCTCGAGGTCACGGTGAACAACCCAAGGTGACGGTCTTCCTGGTTTCCGCGCTGTGCCTGACGGGGGCGGAGATGTATACTGACTCGTCGGGTAGACGGACTTGCCAGCTGGCGAGCCTGGCTCGACCTGTGTTCTAGCGACCGGAAGGGCTCTGGATGTCTTGGAAAAGTCGAGTGATCTGGTCGGAAGGCATGTTTCTCCGGCCGCAGCATTTTCAGCAGTTTGACCGCTACGTACAGCGCTATGTCGGAGCACGCGACACCCTGGCGCGTCCGGATGCCTGGGGTTTCGATGAACTCAGGCTCGACGAGGCGGCGCTGAAGACCGGCAAGATCGCTATCGAGTCCGCAAGCGGCGTTTTCCCCGATGGCACCCCCTTCAGTTTCCCCGCCGAGGACGAGGCGCCGACGCCGCTCGAAGTCCCCGAGAATCTGAAGAATTCGATCGTCTATATCGGGGTGCCGGTGATGAAGTCGGGTCGGGTGGAGTTCGACCGGCCCGATGGTGATGAAACCCTGGCAAGGTACCGCTCGGATATCATCGAGACTCGGGATTCTGTCGCCGGCTCGACCGTCGTGGCCGACATCGAAGTGGCCCGGATCAATGCCCGGTTTCTGATCGAAGACAGCGATCGCAGTGAATTCGCCTGCATTCCACTGACCCGCGTTCAGGAACGTCGGGCAGACGCTTCGGTGGTTATCGATTCGCACTTCATCCCTACGATGGCGAACGCCCGCGCCAATGCAACGCTTCACGGGTTTTCCGAAGAGGTGCTTGGCCTGCTCAAGCATCGCGCGGAAGCACTGGCCGCCAGGGTTTCACAGTCGGGCCGCGGCGGCGTCGCCGAGATCGCTGATTTCCTGCTCCTCCTGATTGTCAATCGCAGCATTCCTCTGTTTCATCATCTGACCGAACGCAACGGCCTCCATCCTGAGCGGCTTTACGAAGCACTGCTGGTTCTGGCCGGGGAACTGGCCAGTTTCTCGAGCAGGGAAAAGATGGCTCGGACCTATCCTGACTATCGCCACTCGCGGCTTCAGGAAACCTTTCATCCGGTCATGCTCGATCTGCGCACTGCGCTGAGCATGGTGATCGAACAGAATGCGGTTGCGATTCCCCTGGTCGAGAAGAAGAACCGAATCCGCGTCGGACGCATTCCGGATCGTGGTCTGGTCGACAACGCTTTGTTCATCCTGGCAGCCAAGGCCTCTGTCTCAGGGGATCAGTTGCGGTCACAGCTGCCGCGGCAAATCAAGATCGGCTCCGTTGAAGTCATTCGTGAACTGGTCAACAAGCAGGTGCGGGGCATCGGAGCGTCACCGGTGCCGGTTGCTCCGCGCCAGATCCCGTACCACGCCGGATTCAATTATTTCGAGCTGGATCGCACCAGTCAGTACTGGAAGGACCTCAAGTCCAGCGGTGGCATCGCCATCCACGTGTCGGGTGAATATCCCGAGCTGGAAATGGAGCTCTGGGCAATTCGTCAGTAGCTTGGGTGGAGAGCCATTGCTCCGTTGGTGTTCGGCATCGAGACCTGATTGTGAGGTGACAACTCTGTGAGCAACAAGGACCCGTTTTTTCCATCCGGAGGTGGTTCGGATCGCACCTTGATCAAGCCGATGCCGGGAGGTCGCGGCGGTAACCGGACGACACCCCCCGGGGGCTCGTCACCGCCACCCCCACCGCCCGGCGGCGGTCGCGGCGCGCCGTCCCCCAGCCTCGAGGAACTCTCGGCCGGCTCGGGGATGAACCCTCTCGAGGCCGCTGCCTGTCAGCTCCTGAGTCTTGCGGCTCATTTGAAGTCTTCGACCGAAGAGCCCGATCTGGCCAATCTTCGCGAGCGTATCGTTCGCCAGCTCAAGCAATTCGAAGACGACGCGCACCGCGCCGGTTACAGCGAGGACGTCGTGCGATATGCGCACTACACCCTGTGTACTTTCCTTGATGAAATCGTGTTGGGAACGCCCTGGGGCGGCCGTAGCCGATGGCAGGAGAACAGCCTGCTGAGTACCTTCCACCGCGAAACCTGGGGTGGTGAGCAGGTCTTCAACATCATCGAGAAGACCCGACGCAATGCCAGTAGCAATATCGACCTGCTGGAGTTTCTCTACGTCGTGCTGGGGCTCGGATTCGAGGGCGCTTACGGCGCGGTTTCGGACGGTCGCGATCAGCTCGGCCGTATTCGCGACTCGCTGTTCGACGCGATCCGCAATCAGCGTCCGGAACGCGATCGCGACCTGTCGCTGAACTGGCGCGGCTCCGATGCCGGCAAGCCGGGCTTGACGAATTTTCTGCCGCCCTGGGCCATCGCCTGTATCGCTGCCGCACTGATGCTGGTCACGTTCCTTGGATTCAACTTTGCGCTCAACCGATCCTCCGATCCACTGCTCGCGCGCCTGGCCAGTCTGGACGGGCAGGCCCTGGCCTGGCTGGAAATGGCTCAGCGCCCGCCGCCGCCGGCGGCGGATTCCCTCGCCGTGACCCTCGAGCAGCTGCTGGCTGAAGACATCCGGGCGGGAACGATTCTGCTTGAGCGCGATGGCCGCTTCGTCACCCTGCGCCTCGCGGGAGACGGACTGTTTGCCTCGGCCAGCGCCCGGATCGAATCGGAGTCCGAGCCGGTCATCGAACGCATTGCCGAGGCGCTCGCTCAGGTCGATGGAGAGGTGCAGGTGACCGGGCATTCGGACAACCTGCCGATTCGATCGGTCCGTTTTCCCTCCAACTGGCATCTGTCGGAAGCGCGGGCGCGCTCCGTCGCCGACCTGCTGATGGCGCCGTCCGGCGAGCCCGAGCGCTTTACCTTCGAAGGCCGGGCGGATACCCAACCGCTGGCCTCCAACGACACGGCGGAGGGCCGGGCGCGCAACCGCCGGGTCGACATCACCGTGACCGCACAGGCCGGAGAACAGTCATGATGGTCTTCGTACGTCACTTCCTGATCCCGATCATCGCGCTGACGGCGATATCGCTGGTTATCTGGTTCGCCGGCCCGCTGCTGAGTTTCGCCGGCTGGATGCCGCTCGAGCACCCCTATTGGCGGATCGCTCTGATCCTCGTGCTGTGGTTGTGGTGGATCGTCAAGAAGACCCGGGCCTGGATGATCGGCCGGCGCTACAACGAGGAACTGGCCCAGCAGGTCATCGAATCGAGCGAGGACGAGGACCGTTCCTCGGAAGAGGTCGATCTGCTGCGCGAGCGTCTGCAGGAGGCCATGGGCGTGCTCAAGAATGCGCGCCTGGGCGGCAGCGGCGAGAGCAAACGCCTCTACCAGATTCCCTGGTATCTGATCATCGGGCCGCCCGGTGCCGGCAAGACCACGGCGCTGGTGAACTCCGGGCTGAATTTTCCTTTGGCCGAGCGCTTCGGGGTGGAATCGCTCAAAGGCGTCGGCGGGACCCGCCACTGCGACTGGTGGTTCACCGACGAGGCGGTGTTGATCGATACCGCCGGTCGCTATACCACTCAGGACAGCGATCGGGCCCGCGACGCCGGAGCCTGGAAGGGCTTTCTGGGGCTGCTCAAGCGCTACCGCAAACGCCAGCCGATCAATGGTGCGCTGGTTGCGATCAGCGTCGCCGACCTGCTGACCGGCAATGAGGCGGATCGGCGCCAGCATGCACAAGCGGTCCGCAGTCGATTGCAGGAGCTCCAGTCCGAGCTCGGCGTGCGCTTTCCGGTCTACGTCATGTTCACCAAATGCGACCTCATGGCCGGGTTCAACGAATTCTTCGATGACCTGGGCCGCGCCGAGCGTGAACAGGTCTGGGGCCTGACTTTCGACCTCGAGCAGTCCAACCAGGCGCCGCCGGTCGAGCGTATTCCCGAAGAATTGCGTCGTCTCGGCCAGCGCCTGTCGAGCCAGGTGGTCGAAAAGATGCAGCACGAGCGCTCGGAGCCGCGCCGTCAGGCGATCTACTCGTTCCCGCAGCAGTTCTCGGCCCTGCATCCACTGCTCGAGGAATTTCTTACCGACGTATTCAACCCCACACGGTACGAAGAGAATCTCCTGCTGCGCGGATGCTACTTCACCAGTGCAACCCAGGAAGGCACGCCGATCGATCGGGTCATGGGTGCGCTGTCGCGCTCGTTCGGGGTGTCTTCGGATCGCGGACCGGCCAGTGCCGGACGCGGCCAGAGCTACTTTCTCACCCGTCTGCTCAGAGATGTCGTATTTCCGGAAGCCGCGCTCGCCGGGGTCGACGCCAGGGGCGAGCGGCGGCGCAAGATGCTCCAGTATGGCGCGATCGCGGCCAGCGTGCTGCTGCTCGTCGGGGCCGTCTCACTCTGGTCGATCAGCTACCTGAACAACCGCGCTCTGGTCGACCGCATGGACGAATCATCCGATCAAGCGCGCCTGACTCTGCGTACGATCGAAGGTCAGCCGGCCAACCTCAGCGAGATGATGGTCGTGCTGGACGAGATGCGAAATCTGCCGCATGGCTACGCCGAGCGCGATGAGGATCCGCCGACGCTGGCCGGTTTCGGGCTTTATCAGGGCGACAAGCTGGGAGGCGAGGCGCAGCGCGCCTACGTGCGTCTTCTCCACAAGATGCTGCTGCCGCAGTTGATCTACCGCATCGAGGATCGGCTGTCTCACAGCCAGGATGCACGCGAGTTCCTGTACGAGACCCTCAAGGTCTATCTGATGCTGGAACTCCCTGATCGCTACGATGCGGAGAATGTGGATTCCTGGTTCCAGCTGGATCTGGAGCGTTTTCCGCCGCAGGAACTCGGTCGTGACCAGTATGAATCGCTACTGACGCACGTCAGTGCTCTGGCGGGCAGTATGGAGGTGCCGGTCCCCTACACCCTGGACGAACACCTGGTCGCCGACGCACGCGGCGTGCTGCGTTCCGTCCCGATGGCTGAACGAATCCTCCAGCGCCTGGAGATCGAAGCCCAGTACTCGCGTGAAGCAGCACCGTTTCTCGTGTCGGAGCAGGCCGGAGCCCAGGCCGAGCTGGTCTTTCAGCGGGTCAGCGGGCGCTCCCTCGATGAGGGGGTCAGCGGGCTCTATACCTACAACGGATACCATCGCATCCTGCGTCCGGAACTGCGCCGGATGGTGCTTCAGTTGCTCGGTGAGACCTGGGTTCTCGGCGACGAAGCGCGCGGCCGACTCGACGATGCGCGGGAGATCGGTCGCCTGATGGACGAGACCCGGGAGCTGTACTTCGAGCGGTTCGTGCGCAACTGGAATGTGCTGCTTTCGGACCTGGAGATCGTGAGCTTCGGAAACACCAGCGAGGCGATTCAGGTGCTTCGCGCCGCTTCCGGGACCCAGTCTCCGATCCGGCGCCTGATCGCCGCGATAGCGGATGAAACCTCGCTGGTTCAGGAGGAGGGCATCGGGAGTGAAGTTGCCGAAGCGGGCGGATCATTTGCGCGACGTCGCCTCAATCGCCTGCTCCCCACGGAAGGTCAGAGTGTCGCCCGGGGTATCGGTCGCGGAAACGGAGCGAGTAGCGCTCCGGAGGCGGTCGTGGAAAATCGCTTTGCGCCGATCGCCCGCCTGGCCGGCGACGGCGAAGCGACCAGCCAGTGGCCCATCGATCAGCCGCTCGGAACGCTTCGACGGCTCGCGATCAACTTCGAGGATTCGGCCAGGGGCGTCGCGGAAGGCCTGGGTTCGACCGCCGACCTGACCCGAACGCTGCGCGAGGAAGCCCTTAACCTGCCGGACCCGGTGTCCGGGTGGTTTGGCGCGTTCGCGGTCCGAATGACCCAGCTGACCGCGGTCGATACGCGTTCAAGAGTTCAGCGGCAGTGGTCCAGCCAGATCCTGCCGGTGTGTCGGGAGTTGACCGGGCAGCGTTTTCCGTTTCGCGCGGGTTCTGGTGAGGATCTCTCGCTCCAGGAGTTTGGTCGCTTGTTCGGACACGGCGGTCTGATCGAACAGTTCTTCGAGGAAAACCTCGCGACCTATGCCGAAACCAATACCTCGCCCTGGCGCTGGAAGCCGCCGCGGCCTGGAGCACCCAATCTGTCGTCGGCCAGCATCCGGCAGTTCGAGCGTGCCGATCAGATCCGGCAGGCTTTCTTTACCGAAGGCGGGCAGCGTCCGGTCTTCCAGCTGGACTTGCGGCCGGTCGAGATGGATGACTCGATCTCCCGCCTCACGCTGACCGTCGGTGATCAATCGGTCGAGTATTTCCATGGTCCGATCCGGTTCACCACCATTCGCTGGCCGGATGCCAACGGGTCATCTTCGGTCCGGCTTCAGTTCGATCCGCCGGCGGCGACCGGACGTTCCAGCGTGGCCAGTGACGGACCATGGTCGCTGCTGCGCTTCCTCGAGCAGTTTCCGAAGCGCGCAGGCGGCAGCCCTGAAAGCCTGATCGTCGACTTCGAGTTGGGCGGGCGGAAGGCCACGTACGAAGTACGAGCCCAAACGCTCATGAATCCACTGACTGAGGATCTCATCGAGCAGTTCGAGTGCCCCTCGCAGTTGTAGCGGAAGGAAGAGTCGAAGATGAGGGTAGGTCAGATCGGGCAGTCCGGCTGCTATGGCAAGTTCCCGCGGCTCGGGGATTTCATCACGCGGTCCTTGCCCGGCTCGCTGGTCGAAAGCTGGGATGAATGGTTGCAGGACGGAATCAGCGCCAGCCGCGAAGTTCTCGGCGATACCTGGGTAGAGGAATACGTGGTCAGCCCGGTCTGGTGTTTCGCCCTGGGTCGCGGCAGCCTCGAACAGACCACCTGGCTCGGTGTCCTGATTCCCAGCGTCGATCGGGTCGGTCGGTATTTTCCGTTCACTGTGATGGTGAACGCTGGCGACTGCGCGCCGCTGGCCGCGATGCACCGCTGGCAGGACTGGTTTGCCGCGGCTCAGGAGCTGGCCCTGGATAGCCTGGACGATGACTTCGATCCGGAGACGCTGGTTGAGAGACTGAATGCGCTACCACCGGACCGGGAACCGGCCCTCCTGCCACGACCGATGGCCGAATCGATGACGCCCTTGGCGCAAGCCAGTCGACACTATGGTCTTGGTGAGTCGGTGAGCACGAGGGATGTGCTGGCCGGGATTGCCACCGATGCCTTGAGTGAAATTCTTCCGGCCTGCTCGGTCTGGTGGACCCAGGGTTCGGAGCGACTGCCGGCTTCTCTGCTGGTGGCCGAAGGAATGCCGTCCGCGACCGGTTTTTCCGCGCTGCTTAACGGCGCCTTCGAAGCTGCCGGCTGGAGCCACGGCGGAACCATCGGGCCGGAGCAGCCGGAGGCAGCGCTCCGGGCTGATCCCGATCCCGCAGTGGAGAATCTGGACCTCGACACCAACCCGGGAATCTGAATTGCAGTTCAAGAGCTCGGCATTTACCCACCAGGGGCACTTTCGAACGCGTAACGAGGACGCGTTGCTGGAGCGAGCCGCGCAGGGCCTGTGGGTGGTCTGCGACGGCATGGGTGGTCACGAGGCGGGAGACTACGCCTCTCAACGGATCGTCGATGAACTCGCTCGATTGGATCTGAGTGACCAGTTGGCCACATCGATCAACCGGCTCCGGCGCTGCCTGAAGGACTGCAACGAACACCTTGTGGACTACGCTCGGCGCAAGGGCCTCGGCCAGATTGGCGCCACCGTGGTGCTGTTGCTTATTCAATCCGGACGCGCGGTCATCCTCTGGGCTGGCGACAGCCGGGCTTACCGCCTCCGTTTGGGCCGCTTTCGACAGGTCACGGGTGATCACAGCTACGCGGCGGAAATGGCTCGAACAACAGGTCAGCGCATTGCGCCCGGTCAGCCGGGATCGGAAGTCATCACGCGAGCGGTCGGTGCCAGCGAGGAACTGGATCTCGACTGCCTCGTGCTGGAGGTGCGGTCCGGGGAGCGCTGGCTGTTGTGTTCGGATGGCGTCAGCGGTTCTGTCGACGACTTCCGCCTGGAGGAACTCTTGTCGCAGGACCTTGCCGGTGCTGCCGAAGCGCTGGTCGACGAGGCCCTTGAAAATGGGTCACGTGACAATTGCACGGCCGTGTGCGTGGAAGTCTAGACGGCGGCTAGGGTTCCCACTTCAGCGCGCCTTCGTCGTCCACCGAATACATATAGAAACCGTCCCACTCGGAGTCGGCCTGTATGATCACTTTCTTGTAGTCCATGAATCGGGATTTGGCGAACTCTTCCATCATCGGCTCGCTCATTTTGTTCGCCTTGAGGTACTCTTTCCAGGCGTCCTTGTCCACCGGTTCGATCTTCTGCTTGCTGTCCGAAGCTCCACGGAGTGCTCCCAGGAAACTCCAGAATTCTACTTCTTTGATACGAGGCATACGGCCGATCCTCGGGCATATGTGGCGGGATTCTATCTCGTTTTGCGTTCTATTTCATCGAGAGCCACAAACCTCGAGACGCTCGATCATGTCGAAGTGTAACAGCCAGCAACGCAGGATGAGAGAGCGGTCACAGGTTTTGCCTCGTCCTGAGCGGATGGTGTATGATCCGGCGGGGGGTCAAAGGGTCAGCTTCGGAGAAAACGCCGTATGAGTGACATTCTGGACCTGGAGCGCCTGCTTGCGCCGATTTCTGACGAGCACCCCTGCGGCGAGGAGCTGGAAGATTTTGTTTTTTCCCCGAATTTCGGGGAACTCGAACGGCTTGCGGCCGGCCGGCAAGAGCAGGTCATGGGCGATCAAGTCATCCCGGCGGAAGAGCCCGACTGGAGGGCAGTGCAGGAGACGGCGCTGGCGCTGTTCGACAAAGCCAAGTCGCTGCGCGTAGCGGTTTTCCTGACAAAAGCAATTACCGCTCGGAAAGGCCTGGCCGGAATGGCAGCCGGGCTCGAGCTGATTCGGGCCATGCTCGACCGATACTGGAATGACGTCGATCCTCTGATCGAAGACGACGATGTCATTGAGAGGCTGCACACGCTTGGGGAGCTAGGCGCCCCGAGGAAGGGCATCGGTGGCTCAAAGCAAGATTACATGAATATCCTACGAAAGGTGATACTGGTAGATTCAAGGGTCGGTAAGTTCACTATTCGAGACTATCTCGTCGCTTCCGAGCGTCTTTCCGTTCCTTCGGGGGAAACGGCACCGGATATTTCGAACGTCAATCAGGCTTTAATGGATACTCCCCTTGAAGGTCTTCAGCAGACACTGGCCATGCTGGATGCCGGCATGGAGCATGCGCGGGCAATCGAATCAACCTTCAATTCTCATGTCGGTGCTGCCGATCAGATTTCGCTCGATGAGCTGTTCCGCCTCGGACGTGACGTGCGCCCGGGTTTGCAGGAAGCGCTCGAGCGGCGGGGGATTGCCGCCGGCGATGGCGCGGCCGCGGAGGGAGAGGGAGCGGAGGTTGGAGCCGCACCGCAGCAGGCCGCCATGGTGCCGGGAGAAATCCGCACCCGGGAAGACGTCGTGAAGATGCTTGACCGCATCACCGAGTATTTCAACAAACATGAGCCGTCCAGTCCGGTGCCGCTGTTGATGCAGCGCGCGAAGCGACTTGTGTCCCAGGATTTCATGTCGATCATGAAGGACCTTGCGCCCGACGGGCTCAAACAACTGGAACTCGTATCGGGAAGCCTGAAAGAGGATTAGCTTTTGGGTTATTGACCGTTGATTGACTTCATTGAGGAGTAACGAAGTGGCTAAGGAAAGCAGACAGAAATTCATCGCACGCAACCGCGCGCCGCGTGTTCAGATCGAATATGACGTGGAACTTTACGGGGCTGAAAAGAAGATCCAGATCCCGTTCGTGATGGGCATCATGGCGGATCTGGCGGGCAAGCAGGAGGATCCCTTGCCGCCGATCGATCAGCGCAAGTTCCTCGAGTTCGATATGGATAATTTCGACGAGCGGATGAAGGCCATGAAGCCGCGGGCGGCTTTTCGGGTCGACAACACCTTGAGTGACGACGGCGGTCAGCTCAGCGTCGATCTGACGTTCGAGTCAATGGACGACTTCTCGCCGGCAGCGGTGGCTCGCAAGGTCGAGCCTTTGAAGAAGCTGCTCGAGGCGCGCACCCAGTTGGCCAACCTCGTGACCTACATGGACGGAAAGGCCGGAGCCGAGGAACTGGTCAGCAAGGCGATCAATGATCCGGAACTATTGAAGTCGCTGACGGCGGCACCCAAGCCGGGCGACGGCGACTCAGGAAAGGAGGGCTGAGGCATGGCGACAGAAAAGGAAACTGCCCAGCAGCAAGGCGCGACCGAAGTCGCCGAGGCCAGTGACTTCAGCAGCCTTCTGCAGAAAGAATTCCGGCCGAAGAGCGAGCGCGCAAAGTCCGAAGTCGAGTCAGCGGTCAAGATTCTGGCCGAGCACGTCCTCGAAGGTGTTGCGCTGGTCTCCGACGATGCCGTGACCACGATCAATGCGCTCGTCGCCGAGATCGATCGGCGACTGACCGACCAGATCAACAAGATCATGCATCACGAAGATTTCCAGCAGTTGGAAGGATCATGGCGCGGCTTGCACCATCACGTCATGAACACGGAAACCGACGAGCAACTCAAGATCCGGGTCATGAACGTCGGCAAGAACGAGCTGGCCAAGATGTTCAAGCGTTACCCGGGCGCCTCCTGGGATCAGAGCCCGCTGTTCAAGAAGATCTACGAGGAAGAATACGGGCAGCTCGGCGGTGAGCCGTTCGGTTGCCTGGTCGGCGACTACGTGTTCGATCACAGCGCCAAGGATGTTGCCATTCTCAACGGCATGGCTCAGATCGCTGCTGCTGCGCATGCACCGTTCCTCGCGGCGGCCGGTCCCAACCTGCTGCAGATGGATAGCTGGTCGGAACTGGCCAACCCGCGTGATCTGACCAAGCTTACCTCGACTCCGGAATACGCGGCCTGGAAGTCCCTTCGGGATTCCGAAGACTCGCGCTATCTGGGCCTGACCATGCCGAGATTCCTGGCGCGAATCCCCTACGGAGCCAACACCGATCCGGTCGAGGAGTTCAATTTCGAGGAGGATACCGAGGGCGCGGACTCCAGCAAGTACTGCTGGGCCAATTCAGCCTACGCGATGGCCACCAATATCACCGGTGCGTTCAAGAAATACGGATGGTGTACGCGTATTCGCGGGGTCGAGTCGGGAGGCGCTGTCGAAGGTCTGCCGACGCATACCTTCCCGACCGATGACGGTGGGGTGGATATGAAGTGCCCGACCGAGATCGCGATCAGTGATCGACGTGAGGCGGAGCTGGCAAAGATCGGTCTGATGCCGCTCATCCATCGCAAGAACACCGACTTCGCGGCGTTCATCGGGGCCCAGTCGGTGCAGAAGCCGGCTGAGTACGACGATCCTGACGCGACGGCCAATGCCAATCTGTCCGCTCGGCTGCCGTATCTGTTCGCGTCCTGTCGCTTCGCGCACTATCTCAAGTGCATCGTTCGCGACAAGATCGGTTCGTTCAAGGAACGCGAGGACATGGAGCGCTGGCTCAGCAAGTGGATCATGCAGTACGTTGATGGTGATCCCGCAAACAGTTCGGAATCCACCAAGGCGCGCAAGCCCCTGGCCGATGCCGAGGTGCGGGTGCAGGAAGTCGAAGGAAACCCGGGCTACTACGCGTCACAGTTTTACCTGCGCCCGCATTACCAGCTCGAGGGCCTGTCGGTCTCTCTGAGGCTGGTTTCCAAGCTGCCCTCAGGGAAGGGCATGTAAGACGCAAGTTCATTCAAACGGTCGGTGAGCACGCGGGGGCTCATCGTTTTTGCAAGGCTCAATGACGAGCATTATTGAACGAAGGAGAAACGGTAATGGCTGTAGCAATGTTCTTGAAAATCGACGGAATCGACGGCGAATCCGAAGACAGCAACCATAAGGGTGAGATCGATGTCCTCAGCTGGTCCTGGGGTGCGACACAGAGCGGGACGATGCACTCCGGTAAAGGTGGTGGCAGCGGTAAGGTCAGCATGGGTGATCTGACGATCAACAAACTGGTCGACAAGGCGACCCCTAATCTCTGGAAAGAGTGTTGTACCGGCAAGCATTTCGACAAGGCGACTTTGACCTGCCGCAAGGCCGGTGGCGAGTCCCTGGTCTACTACAAGCTCGACCTCAAGGGTGTTCTGATTTCGGGAATGCAGAACGGAGCAACAACGGATGACGATCGGCCAACAGAGATGGTTTCGTTGAACTTCGCCGAGTTTAGCGTTGAATACACGCCTCAGGACGAAAAGGGCGGTGGACAAGGCGCGATCACCGGCGGCTTCAAGATCGCGTCGAACGAGCCGGTCTGACTGCAATTGTTGTCTGTCAAGATTGCGCTTCCAGGGCACGGCAAGGCCGTGCCCTGTAGGCGCTTGTGAGGGTTGATGATGGAAAAGGCTGAAGCGTTACTGAAGGAAGGCGATCTGGATGCCTGTCTGGCGGACGTCATGGAGCATGTCCGTGCCGACGGTTCGGCTGTTGCGCCCCGGGTTTTTCTTTTCCAGCTTTTCTGTGTTCTCGGCCAATGGGAGCGGGCGCGGCGGCAGCTCTATATCCTCAAGGACGCAGACGCGTCGACCATCCCGATGTTCGAGGTTTACGACAACCTGCTGCAGTGCGAGCAGGTTCGTCAGGCGGTCTTTGCTGGCCAGCGCAGCCCACTGATGTTCGGCAAGCCGGCCCAGTGGACGGCCGATCTGGCTTCCGCCGTAACGGCCCTGGCTGCCGGGAGGGACGCCGAAGCGGAGGAAATGCGCGACCGCGCCTTCGAGGCGGCGCCGACAACCGCCGGCACGATCAATTCCGAACCGTTCGAATGGCTGGCCGATGCGGACGGCCGTCTTGGGCCGCTGCTGGAAGTCTTCCTGAACGGTCATTACTACTGGGTTCCGCTCGACAGCGTCGCCAGCGTCAGTATGGAGCCCCCCGCAGACCTGCGTGACCTGGTCTGGGCTCCGGCTGAGTTCAGATGGGCCAACGGTGGCGAGGCCGTCGGATTCATCCCGGTCCGGTATCCGGGCTCCGAGAGCTCGGAAGACAATCGCATCAGGCTGTCGCGATTGACCGAGTGGGAAGAGCGGTCGAACAACCTGGTCGTTGGTCACGGTCAGCGGGTGCTGGTGACCGACCAGGACGACTATTCGCTCCTGGCAGTTACCCGGATCGAACTCGAAGTACAGGCATCCACTGAGCCGATGGACTTCAGCGAACCGAATAATGCCGATGAATAACGCATGGCGGAGCTGACCTATAACGAGCGACTGCAGCCTTCCCTGCTGGATCGTCTCACCGATGAGGCACCGGGCGAGCGGGACGAGAGCCGCAATCGACGGGTCATCAGCATGTCCCGACTACGCAAATACGTCCGTCGCGACCTCGCCTGGCTGCTCAATACCGGTCACATGGAGTCCTTGCAGGATCTGTCCGACTACCCGGAAGTGCAGCGATCGGTCATCAATTTCGGTCTCCCTGATCTATCGGGCACGGCAGTGTCCGACCTGTCCGAAGAACAGATCGAGCGGATCGTCAAGAACGCCATTCTGGCCTATGAACCGCGGATCCTGCCGAATACTCTTCGCATTCGCTCACAGCTCTCGCCTGATCAGATGAATCGAAATGCGATCGTTTTCGAAATCGTTGGCCAGCTATGGGCGCAACCGTTGCCCTCGGAGTTGTTCCTGAAAACCGAACTGGATCTGGAAACCGGTGACGTCGACGTGGTCGACGCGGCCGGCTCGGTGGCGCGCTGAGCCGGATGGACCCACTTCTCCTAAAGTACTACAACACAGAATTGCAGCATCTGCGCGAGCTCGGGGGCGAGTTCGCCAAGGAATACCCGAAGATTGCGGGTCGACTTGGCCTTGAAGAATTCGAATGCGCCGACCCCTATGTCGAACGCCTTCTGGAAGGTTTTTCATTCCTCACGGCCAGACTGCAGCTCAAGATCGATCACGAATACGAGAAGTTCACCCAGCACCTGTTCGAGGTCGTTTATCCGCACTTTCTGGCCCCGACCCCGTCGATGTGCGTGGTCCAGTTCATGCCCGATCCCACGGAAGGTTCGCTGAGTGAGGGTTTTGTTGTTGACAGAGACACGGCCCTGCGCAGCCAGATCGGGGGTGGTGAGCAGACGGCCTGCGAGTTTCGCACTCGCCAGAAGACGACGCTGTGGCCATTGAGCGTCGATCAGGCCCAGTTTCTGGCCACGAAGGGCGATGTTTCGGCCCTGGGAGTTCGGGTGCCCCCCGAGACGCGTTCTGGATTGCGCCTCAGATTCAGGGCCAATGCGGGTCTCAAGATGGGCGAAATTCAGCTCGACGAGCTGGAGTTCTATCTCAAGGGCAGCGGCGATGGCGTGTCGAGAATGCTGGAGCAACTGCACGCCTGTTGCGTCGGTTTCGAGGTTCGTACCAGCCATGGCGGCGAGACGAAGCGAGTGCGACAGCCGGGTGAAATGGTCGAAATGCCCGGCTTCGATTCCAGTGAGTCCATGCTGCCGTACGGCTACCGCTCGTTTCAGGGCTACCGGATACTGCAGGAGTATTTCGCGTTTCCCGAGCGCTTCCGCTTCACCCGCCTGAAGGGGCTGGCCGGTGCCTTGCGCGAAAGCGAAGCCGAGACCTTCGAGGTCATCCTGTTCTTCAGTCGCGCAGCGGATTTACTCGAGAACAGCATGGACGAGGACAACTTCCTGCTGTTTTGCGCGCCGGTCATCAATCTCTTTCCACGCCATTGCGATCGGATCCACGTTTCCGCCGGCAATACCGACCTGCATGTGATTCCCGATCGAACGCGGCCGATGGATTTCGAAATACACAGCATTCTCGACGCCAAGGGTTACAAGGCCGGGGTCAATGAAGCGCGTGATTTCAAGCCGTTCTACTGGTCGCATGACACCGCGTCGACCCGAGGTGAGACCGGATTCTTCACGCAGCGGCGTGAACCGCGCAAATTGTCCGCGCGGCAGACTCGCAACGGCGCGCGCTCGAGCTATGTCGGCAGCGAAGTGTTCGTCAACATCGTTGACGGACGGAACGCGCCTTTTTCCGAAGAGTTGAAACAGGTCGCTGTCAAGGCGCTGTGCACCAACCGCGATCTCCCGCTGCACATGCCGGTTCAGGGCGATAATGACTATTCGCTTCTCGACAGCGCCCCGGTTCTCGCCGTTCGAAACGTCTCGGGCCCGACCGCTCCGAAGCCACGCTTCGCCCGGGGCGACGCGGCCTGGCGACTGCTGAGTCATCTCAACCTCAACTACCTTTCACTGCTCAATGGCCAGGAGGGCAATGGTGCGGCCTCGCTCCGCGAGACGCTCGAGTTGTACGCCGATCTGTCCGATGCTTCTCTCAGACGCCAGATCGAGGGCGTGGCGGCGGTTGACGCCGAGTCGGTCGTGCGGAGACTGCCCCTGGGTGGCCCGATTACCGCGGGCCGCGGAATCCGGATCGATCTGACCCTGGATGAAACCTGCTTCGAGGGCGTCGGCATTTTCCTGCTGGGGCGAGTCCTGCGCGAGTTCATGGCCCGTTTTGCGAGTATCAACTCCTTTACCGAGACGCGGATCCTTTCCACAGACCGAGGTGAAATCGTGCGATGGCCGATTCAGACCGGACGCCGATTGACGATCTGATCAAACGGATCGAAGCCGATCCACCGTCGTTTGGCTTTTTCCAGGCCATGCGATTGCTGGAGGCGGCCGTTCCGAATGAGCCGGGCTTCGGAAGGAGCCGGCGTGCGCGCCAGGATCCCGTTCGCCTCGGCCAGCAGCCCTATCTGCAATTTGCTACCTCGACGCTCCGGTCAGTGGCGCTGGCGAATCAGCATCGCCCGGCCCGCCTGTTCCAGAATTTCCATGGTCTGTTCGGTCCCAATGGTCCCTTGCCGATTCATCTGACCGAATACGCGCTCGAGAGGCAGCTCTCCCACAAGGACCAGACCCTCGCGCGCTTCTGCGATGTTTTCCATCATCGGCTGCTGTCCCTGTTCTATCGAATCTGGGCCGATGCCGAGCCGGCGATCTGCGAGGACCGCCCCGGGCACAATCGCTTCGACAAGTACGTCGGCGCACTGCACGGCCTGGGTCTTCCGTCCCTGGCCGATCACGACGCCTTGCCGGATGAAGCCAAACGCTTTCATGCCGGTCATTTCGCGCGCCAGACGCGCAACGCAGAGGGCCTTTTGGGCATCATCAGCCAGCAGTTCGGGATGCCGGTCGCGATGGAGGAATTCCAGCCCGAATGGTTACGCCTGCCCGAGGAGAGTCGGCTGCATCTCGGGGCGTCGATGATGACCGGCCAGCTCGGCGTCAATACCGTTATCGGGGAGCAATCCTGCGAGCGCCAGTTCCGTTTCGCACTGGTCTTCGGTCCGCTGAGCCTCGAGCAGTTCGAGCGCATGCTGCCCTATCGGCAATCGGCGCGACGGCTCGGGGCGATCGTCCAGAACTACACCGGTTTCGAGCTGGCCTGGGAATACCGGATGTTCATTCCGGAAGCAGAAAAGCCGGTTGCGCAGCTGGGAACTTACGGAGAGCTGGGGTATTCGACCTGGCTGCACGGCACCCGCGAGGGTGATGAATTCATCGACTTCTTCCATAGCCCTTCCTATCAATCCAGTTTGAACGAGAGACATCATGGCCGAGATATCGCGCGTAGCACTATTCAATAAACTCAATAAAACCTGCTTCAAGGCCGTTGAAAGCGCAACGGTTTTCTGCAAGATGCGGGGCAACCCCTACGTCGAACTCGTGCATTGGCTGCAGCAGCTTCTGCAGCTCGAGCATTCGGATCTGCAGCAGATCATCCGTCACTTCGAGCTCGACCCGTCGCGCCTGGCCAAGGACTTCACCGAAGCCCTGGACCGCCTGCCGCGCGGCGCGACCTCGATCTCGGACCTTTCCGCTCACGTCGAGGAAGCGGTCGAACGTGCCTGGGTCTGGGCATCGCTTCTCTACAACGCCCGCAAGGTGCGATCCGGGCATCTGATGCTCGGTATCCTCAGGACCCAGGGGCTCAGGAATGCGCTGCTCAACATTTCCTCGGAGTTCAGCAAGATCAAGCCCGAGCAGCTCAGCGATGACTTCGACCAGATCACCGCCGGCTCTCCGGAAGAGCGCGACGCCGGGATCGATGGAGCCGGCGAGCCGGGCGAGGCGAGCGACGCGATGGGGCCGAAGGGCGATGGCAAGAACGAGGCGCTCAATCAGTTTTCCATCGATCTGACCGCCAAGGCGCGCAAGGGTGGCACGGACAACATCGTCGGGCGCGACGAGGAAATCCGCCAGATCATCGATATCCTCATGCGGCGCAAGCAAAACAATCCGATCCTGACCGGCGAGGCCGGCGTCGGCAAGACCGCCGCGGTCGAGGGCTTCGCGCAGCGCATCGCGCGCGGTGAGGTGCCGCCGTCACTGCAGAACGTGACCGTCCGGGTGCTCGACGTCGGCCTGCTGCAGGCCGGGGCGAGCATGAAGGGCGAGTTCGAGAATCGCCTGAAGAACGTGATCGAGGAAGTCCAGTCGTCCGAGAGACCGATCATTCTGTTCATCGACGAGGCGCATACCCTGATCGGAGCCGGCGGAGCGGCCGGGACCGGCGATGCGGCCAACCTGCTCAAGCCCGCTCTTGCCCGCGGCGAACTGCGGACCATCGCGGCCACGACCTGGGCTGAATACAAGAAACACATTGAAAAGGATCCGGCTCTGACCCGGCGTTTCCAGGTCGTCAAGATCGACGAGCCGAACACCGAGAACGCGATCCGGATGATGCGCGCGATTTCGCCGGCGATGGAGAAACACCATAAGGTGCTGATTCTCGACGAAGCGCTGGAAGCCTCGGTCAAGCTGTCGAGTCGCTACATTCCGGATCGTCAGCTACCCGACAAATCGGTCAGCCTGCTGGACACGGCCTGCGCCCGGGTGGCCACGGCGCTGCACGCAGTGCCGGCCGAACTCGAGGACGTGCGCCACAACATCACCGCGCTCGAGCTCGAGCTCGAGATCATCGGTCGCGAGCAGGATATCGGCATCCCCGTCGGCGACCGGATGGAGCGAGTCAACGAGGCGCTGGATGATCAGCGCGCGAGATGCAAGGACCTCGAGGCGCGCTGGGAGAAAGAGAAGGGCATCGTCGCCGAGATTCTCGAGATTCGCCAGCAGCTGCATCCGGAAAAGGAAGCCGTGGAGGAAGCTGCCGAAGCCATGCAGGAAGCTCATCCTGAGGTGACCGCCGACGCTGGAACGGATGCTGGGCCGACAGAAGCGAAGCCGGCTGATGAGGCCGGCGGAGAATCGGTTGATAGAGATGCCTTGCTGTCGCGCCTGGAAGCCCTGCACGAGGAACTCGCCGAAATTCAGGGCGACACGCCGCTGCTTCATCCCGCCGTCGACGAGCAGTCCATCGCCAGCGTCGTTGCTGACTGGACCGGCATCCCGGTTGGCCGCATGGTCAAGGATGAAATCCGCACCGTCCTGAATCTGGAAGACGCGCTTTCCAAGCGAGTCATGGGTCAGGACCATGCGCTGACGATGATCGCCCGGCGCGTCCAGACTGCCCGCGCGCGGCTCGACAACCCCGGCAAGCCGATCGGCGTGTTCATGCTGGCCGGGCCCTCCGGCGTCGGCAAGACCGAAACCGCGCTGGCGCTGGCCGAGACGCTCTACGGTGGCGAGCGCAATCTGATCACGATCAACATGAGCGAGTTCCAGGAAGCGCATACCGTGTCCACGCTGAAAGGGGCGCCTCCGGGATACGTCGGCTACGGAGAAGGCGGGATTCTGACCGAAGCCGTGCGCCGCAAGCCCTACAGCGTCGTCCTGCTCGACGAGGTCGAGAAGGCGCATTCCGATGTGCACGAGATCTTTTTCCAGGTCTTCGACAAGGGCATGATGGAAGACGGTGAAGGACGCCTGATCGACTTCAAGAACACCATCATCCTGCTGACCTCGAACGTCGGCAGCGAACTGATCATGAACATGTGCCAGGACCCGGACCTGATGCCCGAGGTCGAAGGCCTGGCCAAATCGCTACGCGAACCCATGCTGAAGGTGTTTCCCGCGGCACTGCTCGGACGACTGGTGGTCATTCCGTATTACCCGCTCAGCGACTCCGTCCTCGATCAGATCGCCCGCCTGCAGCTCGCTCGCATCGAAAGCCGGGTCACCGATCACTATGCGGTCCCGTTCAATTACACCGATGCGGTGATCGAACAGGTGATCGGCCGCTGCAAGGAACTCGAAAGCGGCGGGCGAATGATCGACGCGATCCTGACCAATACGATGCTGCCGGAAATCAGCCGCGAGCTGCTGAATCGCCGTCTGGCGGGAGAGGAGGTCAGCCGAATCGAAGTCGATGTCAATGACGATAAATTCACCTACAACTTCGACTGAAGGCAACAGCCATGTCCAGAACCCAAGCCAATCGCCAGGCCGAACTGATCACGCCGCTCGGGACCGACAAGCTGCTGTTTCACCACATGGTGGCCCAAGAGGGCGTCAGTGAACTCTTTGATTATGATCTCCTTGTCCTGAGCGAAGACGCGAATATCGTCCTGAGTGATCTAGTGGGTCAGCATGCCCACGTCGAATTGGAGCTGCCGAACGATGCGACGCGATATTTCTGCGGGCATGTCACGCGTTTCACATTCCTCGGTTACCATGGCAATCTTGCCAAGTACATGCTGAAGATGAGGCCCTGGCTGTGGTTTCTTAGTCAATCACGGAACTGCCGGATCTTTCAGAAGATGTCTGTGCCTGAAATCATAAAGGCGGTCTGCGCCAGTCCTTACGGCTTCACCGACATCGACGATCGACTGACCGATACCTATGATCCGCGCGAGTTCTGCGTGCAGTATCGTGAGTCCGATCTGGCATTCATCTCCCGGCTGATGGAGGACGAGGGAATCTACTATTACTTCGTCCATGAAGCCGGTAAGCACGAATTGGTGCTGGCCGATGGCATCAGCGCTCACGCCACTTTCGGTGATTACGCCATCGTTCCCTGGTATCCGCCGGACTCTCATGACCATCGAGAGAGGGATTATCTCGATCATTGGGAACTTTGCCAGTCGGTACGGAGCGGTCAGTATGAAACCCGTGACTTCAATTTCGAGAAGCCCCAGAACAATCTTCGAACAAGAGCCATAACTGAACGGCCTATCCAGCACGGCAGCTATGAGGTCTATGACTATCCCGGTGGCTACGGAGCGATCCAGCCGGGCGAAAAATACGCGCGCAAGCGGATCGAGGCGCTGCAGGCCGATTTCGAGGTCTTGAACGGGGCAGGCAATGCCAGGGGGCTGCAGCCCGGGCATCTCTTCACGCTGGAAAACCACGATCGTGCTGATCAGAACCGCGAGTATCTCATTCTCTCGGTCACCCACGATATCAGTCAGGATGACTACGATTCCGCGCCCAATTCCAGCGACAACTCGTTCAATTATGGCTGCAGCCTTCAGGCCATGCCGAGCTCGGAACCGTTCCGGCCACCCAGAACAACCGAGAGGCCGATCGTTCACGGTCCTCAGACTGCCTACGTTGTCGGGGATTCCGGCGAAGAGATCTGGACCGATCAATACGGCCGGGTGAAGGTCGAGTTTCATTGGGACCGAGCCGATCAGAACAATTCGAACAGCTCGTGCTGGGTGCGGGTTTCCCAGAATTGGGCCGGGAAGCGATGGGGGGCGCAGTTCCTGCCGCGAATCGGTCATGAGGTGATCGTCGAGTTTCTTGAAGGCGATCCCGATCGGCCGATTATCACCGGCTCGGTTTACAACAAGGACAACATGCCGCCCTACGATCTGCCGACAAATGCCACTCAGTCCGGCATCAAGACGCGGTCGTCAAAAGACGGATGCGCTGCCAATTACAACGAAATCCGGTTCGAGGACAAGAAGGGCGAGGAGCAGCTGCTGTTCCATGCCGAGAAGGATATGGACATCACGGTGGAGAATGATCGTGATGAAGTCGTTCATAACAACGAAACGGTCGAGGTCAAGGGCAACAGGACGCATACGGTCGGCAAGGACGACACTCGCAACGTCAAGGGCAATGACGCTCAGACCATCGACGGACGCCAGAATATCACGATCAAGGATGACCGAGACCTCAGGGTGAGCGGGAGTGTGACCGAGAACGTGACAGTTCATCAGACTGAAGTGATCGGCGGGGTCTGGGCCAATACCAGTCACGGGGGAATCAACATCACGTCTCCAACTGCACCGATCACGATAACGTCTGGTAGCGCAATCACATTGACGGCACCGAATCTGAACACGTCAGACAACAGTGTGGTAAGCCTCACTACCTTTGCTCTCGGGATTGCGTGGTCAACCAACGGTATCGAGGCTTTCCATTCCGATTGGCGAGGAATTTCAATGGGCGTGACCGGGCTTAATGTCGGTCTCAACGGGATGAATACCGGCTATACGGGGGTCGACATTACCGGCACCAAGGTAGAGGTCACGAAAAAAGACGTCAAGCTGTTGATTGAGAAGCTCAAGCTGGCAAAGACCATGCTGACCTTGAAAAAGAATGATTTGACTCTGAGGACCGCGCAACTCGCCCTCAAGAAAGCGTCACTGAAAATTGACTCCTGACAATGCCGTAGTTTCAGGTCTTACGACAACGAGAGGTCCAGGGAATGCCCAGAACACAAGCCAATCGACAGGCCAAGTTGATCACGCCTTTGGGGACGGACGAGCTGTTATTTTTTCAAATGGTGGCCCACGAGGGAATAAGCGAGCTTTTCGACTATGATCTTGTGGTCTTGAGCGAAAATGAGAACGTTGTTCTCGGGGGGCTTGTCGGCCAACATGCGCATGTCGAACTCGAGCTGCGCAATGATGGCACGCGCTATTTCTGCGGGCATGTGACGCGTTTTGCCTTCATTGGATTCCAGGGCAATCTTGCCAAGTATTCCGTCAAACTGAGACCCTGGCTCTGGTTTTTAAGCCAGACTAGCAACTGTCGCATCTTTCAGAAGCAGTCGGTGCCGGGAATCATCAAAGCTGTCTGCAGGATTCACGGTTTCACCGATATTGACGACCGGCTGACCGACACCTATGAGCCACGGGAGTTCTGCGTTCAGTACCGCGAGTCTGACCTCGACTTCATCTCGCGGCTGATGGAGGACGAGGGAATCTACTATTATTTTGTGCATGAGGCTGGCAAACACGTTCTTGTGCTGGCCGACGGCATCAGCGCGCATTCGACTTTCGGCGATTACACCGATATCCGCTGGTTTCCGCCCGACCGACATGACCACCGTGAAAGCGACCATATCGATCATTGGGAACTTTGCCAATCGGTGCGAAGTGGCAAGTATGCGACGCGTGACTATCACTTCAGAATTCCGTCGAATTCTCTCGAGGCACGTTCGGGATTTCCTCGGGGGCACATGCATGACGGCTACCAGGTCTACGACTATCCCGGCGGCTACGGCAAGCTCCAGGACGGTTCAGCCGGCCTTCATTACGCGGGTCAAAGATACGCCTCCAAGCGACTTCAGGCGCTGCAGGCCGACTTCGAGGTCATGAGCGGGGCCGGCAATGCCCGTGGTCTCAAGCCCGGCCATCTGTTTACTCTGGGAGGCCACGATCGCGATGATCAGAATCGGGAGTATCTGGTTCTGTCGGTGACCCACGATATCAGTTCGGATGACTATGGCTCGACCAGCGACGCCAACAGAGAATTCTTCGACTATGGCTGCAGTCTCAGGGCCATGGCGGGCTCCGAGCAATTCCGTCCACCTCGCACTACCCAGCGGCCAATAGTCTTTGGCCCACAAACGGCCAAGGTCGTCGGGGACCTCCCACCCGGGGAAATATGGACTGATGAATACGGGCGAGTCAAGGTGGAGTTCCACTGGGATCGAGCGGATCACGAAGACGGCAAGAGTTCCTGCTTTGTGCGGGTCTCCCAGATCTGGGCTGGAAAGAAATGGGGCGCACAGTTCCTGCCGCGGATCGGCCATGAGGTAGTGGTCGAGTTTCTCGAGGGTGACCCTGACCGACCGCTCATTACCGGGGCGGTCTACAACGAAGAAAACAAGCCGCCTTACGAGCTGGCGGCGAATAAAACCCAGTCCGGGATCAAGACGCGCTCCTATGGGAGCAGCAATGCGCAGCACTATAATGAGATTCGCTTCGAAGACAAGGCCAAGCATGAGAAATTCATTGTCCATGCGCAAAAGGACATGAAGATCGAGGTCGAGAACGACCGGACAGAGAAGGTTCTGAATGACGAGGTGGTCGAGGTCAAGGGAAATCGAACACATAAGGTGGGCAAGGAAGAGAACGGCGCGAAGACTGGTGACGACAAGCGTGAGGTCAAGGGCAAGGACGAGCAGAAAATTCACGGAAAGCAGAAAATCGAAGTCCTGGGGGAGAAGCGAGAACTTATCGTAAAGAATGACCTGAAGGAGGATATCGACGGCAAATGGGAGAACAAGACAAAGAAGGACATCAAGATCACTTCAGAGGAAGGCAAGATCGAGATCAAGGCACCGCAGAAAAAGATCAAGTTGGAAGCACCCGAAAAGATCGAAATCAAGGCGGACCCGGCCAGTGGCCAGATCAAGATTGAAGCTTGGGAAGTCAAGCTGAAAATGCATAATGAGTGGTACTGGAAGGACAAGAAGCATGATCTCATTGCGCTGTACAAGCTGACCTATGCGTTCAACAAATTCGAGTTCCTGACTGGCTTGGGTCTGGCGGTGTCCAACACGAAGCTTGGAGCAACCAACATCAAGATAGAGGCTGCAACCATGACCTTATCGGCGTATGGACTCAAGGCAAGCAAGGCGGCTGTCGATGCCAAGGCGGCAAAGCTTGAGGCCGCGGTAAAGGACATCAAGATGCTCGCCGGAAAGCTTGGTGTCTCGAAGCAGGCGCTGGCCCTGTACGCATGATTGAGTGTGTTGTTTCTCCGGAGCGAATTAAATAGATGCGTGTCATCAAGCCTCAACAACTCGGATTCTTGAACAGGCCGTTCGAGTATCGCGGCGGCTGCTATCTCGGCGTTTCGGTGATAGCGGCCCTTCGTCTCAACGATACCGGTCATCTCGTTTCCGAAGTTGAAATGTGGCAGGAGGCCATGCCTGCGCTGGGTGATCAGGGAGTTCTGGACGTGGGGATGCCCAAACGCCGTGGGGAATTCCTTGCGGCCGGACAGGCGTTCGCGCCGAACGGCGAACCGACTCAGTCGCTGCGGGCAGGGATTCAGGTCGGAGGATTGGCCAAGGAGCTCTGGGTCTTTGGCGACCGTTTCATGCAGGATGGACGGATCAGCGAGCCCGAGCCTTTCGTGACCATGCCCATGGTCTGGGAGAACGCTTTCGGTGGCGAGGGCTTCAAACCCAACCCGCTGGGCAAGGGGTATCGGGCGACCGCCAATTCACGCGGCGATACACGTCACTGGCTGCCGAATATCGAACATCCGGACCGGTTGTACCGGTTGAAAGGCCAGAAACCGGAACCGGCCGGTTTCGGTGCGTTGGATATCACGTGGCCACAGCGTCAGGATCTCGCCGGTACCTACGACGACCATTGGCTCAAGACCGCATTCCCCGGCTTCGCGAAAGACATCCAATGGGAATACTTCAACATGGCCTCGCGCGATCAGTGGTCCGAGCAGGCTTTTTCCGGTGACGAAACTTTCCGGATCTATGGCATGCATCCCGAGTTGTCCGTCATCGATGGAAAACTTCCGGGTCTTCGGGCGCGTTGCTTCTTCCTCCGCGAGGGTATGGAGCAGATCGTCGAGTGTGCCTGTGAATTGACTACGCTCTGGTTTCTGCCCGAAGCGGATCTATTGATCCTCATTCACCACGGCAGCATCAAGGTCGAGGAGGACGACGCGCGAGATATCAAGAGCGTGACGGTCGCAGCCGAACACGCCGATCGACCACGCGAGCGAGCGCACTACCAGCAGGTTCATGACGAGCGTGCCGACCCGGAGGGCGATCCGATGAAGCTGATCAAGGATGCGCCTCTGCTGCCAGAAGGCATGGAGCGTTCGATTGTTCAGTCGATCCTTGATCAGATTTCCGAATCAGGCAAATCGCCGCTGACCCGCAATATTGAATCGGCGATGGCTGAGAAAGAGCAGGCTCTGCGCAAGGAGGCCGAAGAGTCCGGCCACACCATCCCCGAGGACTACTGGCCCAAGATGGCTGATGAGCCTCTGCCTCCGATCGAAGAGCTCGACTCCTATATGGAAGAAAAGTTCGAGTTTCTGGAGGAGAAGCGCAGAGAAATTGAATCGGAGCGTGAAAAGGTCTTCGCTCGGGCCAGGGAAGCCTTTGATGAGGTCGATGAGAAGCCAGAAGGCCTGCCTGATCTGGACCAGTTGATCGACCAGAAGGAGGGTGAAGGGCCTGGACCCCCGAAATTCAGCGCGCGGCAACAGCGCGAACAGCTTCGTGAGCAGATTGCCGAGGCTCGGTCCATTGGGTTCGATCCGAGCGACATCGAGAGCCAGTTCGATACGGACGAACAGTTCGAGGTCTGGCAGGAACAGGAGACTCAGCTCAACGACCTCTATCGCATGGGGGCACACTTCCAGGAGCCGGCTCCCCGCGCCGAGGATAGCGAGGCGCTGACAGAGCGTCTGTTCAGGATGCTGGACGCTGGGGAAGACCTCTGGTCGCAGGACTTCACAGGAATCGATCTGTCCGGGGCTGACCTCAGCAGGCGCAATCTGCGCGGCGTGTTCATGGAAAACGCGATCCTGGACGGTGCCAATCTGTCCGGGGCAACGCTCGATCACGCGGTGCTCGCGCATGCCAGCCTCGACGGCACGATTCTTGATGGGGCCAGTCTGGTCGAAGCCAATCTGGGCAAGTCCCGCATGCTCGGCGTCAGCGCGAAGGGAGGCGTGTTCGAAGAGGCGGTTCTGTTTGGTGCGGTCGTGGATCAGAGCGATTTCACCGATGTTCGGATGAGCGGCCAGATGCTTTTCATGGAGGCGTCGGTCATCGGCTGCCGGTTCGCCAATGCCCGGGTAGAGGACATGTTCGTCAACGAGCGCGCGATGACCGAGACCGATTTTTCGGGGGCTACCTTGATCAATCCTGTCTTCATCAAAGCCGATCTGGCCGGTGCTGACTTTTCGAATGCAGTCATGGAGGAGGCGGTGTTCGTCGGCTGCAGTGCGGCAGGGGCCGGCTTTGCGGGAGCCAGAATGGCTGGCTCGATCTTTGCCCAGGATTGCCTGCTGGCCGACTGCAATTTTGCCGGCGCGGATCTCTCGCGAGCCAACCTTCGTGGTGCCGTGCTGCACCGCTGCAATTTTGCCGGCGCGGTGCTCCGAGAGGCCGATCTGAGCGAAACGGAAGCTTCCGGCGCGGTTTTCCGGCAGGTCAGCGCCGATCAATCGCGCTGGATCCGCAGCGATCTGCGCGAAGCAGACTTCGCAGGTGCTCGGCTGATCGGCAGCATGCTGCAGAAGGCCGACATCCGTGGAACGGACTTGCGAGCTAATTTGTACCAGGCGGATCTCGGGCGTGTCCACGTCGAGCGCTCGACCAACTTCAAGAATGCGATGACCGCCAAGATGAACACTTACCCACGTAAATTCCCCAGGGACTCCGAGACCGATGGCTGAGCGTCTAGCCGCAGAAGAACTCGTGGCCTATATCCGCAGCCATGTCGTGGTCGACGACAAGATCATCGCCCATGCCGACTTGAGCGGTCTCGATCTTTCGGGAGCGGTGTTCCAGAAGGTCGATTTCACTGGATCGAACTTTGCCGGCACCACTCTCACGGATTGCAATTTCCTTTCGTGCACGCTTGAAGACTCGGATTTTTGCGGTGTGGACCTTAGTGAGGTGGTGTTCGCTGAATGTCGCTGCTCGGGCATCAAGTTTCCAGAAGCCTGCCTCAATGGCGTGCTCATCAACGAGTGCGGCCTGCAACAGGCTTCTTTTCGTCAGGCGGATCTCACCCAAGCCTCAATTGTCGATTCGGTGCTGTTCGAAAATGACTTCACGCAAGCGAACCTTAAAGATACCAATTTCTGCAAATCGGAGATTCAGCACGGCGATTTCCGCGGCGCCAATCTTGATTTCAGCGTCTTTGCGGAGTGCCGGCTGATCGCTCCGGACTTTTCCGGCACGCCGATGTCTCGCGTTGTGATCTACAAGAGCGAGGTACAGGGCGCGAATTTCTCGGGTGTCTCATTCGATATGTGCACCTTGATGGGCATCGACCTCGAAGGCGTCGACCTTCAGGGTATCGATTTTGCCCGCACCCAGTTCGCCGGTTCGAAGCTGGCCGGCTGCAATTTTTCAGGCTGCAACCTGCAGCAGTGCAATTTCGAGGAGTCGGACCTGAGAGGCGCGAATTTCGAGCGCGTGCACGCGCCGATGGCCCTGTTCTGCCGGGTCAATGCCGAGGGAGCGAATTTCAAGGGATCGGACCTGACCCAGGCCCTGTTCGTCGGCGCGACACTGGACCACGCGATCTTCACCGGCAGCCGCGCGCTGCAGAGCAACTGGGTCGAAGCCTCTCTGGCCGATGCCAATCTGGCCGGCATGGAACTGACCTATGCCGATTTTTCTCACGCCAATCTGAATGGCGCGGACTTGACGGACTCCGTCCTTGTCCGTGCCGATCTGCACGGCATTCGTGACCAGGACGCTCGCATCCCGGATCGCCGCTCAGCCCTGGCACCGGACCGCGAGCGGGTGGCATCGGACCGATGGACGCTGCAGAATGGATAGGGGCCTTACGACTTTGACGAGGAGTTGAACCGATGGAAGCGATCAGAATGACGGATCCGCGCGTGCCCGAGGGCATCGCGGAACAGTACGTGGCCCGCGTGATCGAGCGCACCGGCAATGGGTGGGAGGTCGCAGTAGACGACTGTCGCTTGACGGCCACGGCCGCCCGAAGCTGCCTGCTCGAACCCCAGATAGACGACCGCGCGCTGGTTCTGGTCAGCGACAGCGAGTGCTGGATTCTGGCGGTTCTCGAGCGACCGGACGACAACGGCTCGCGATTGAGATTTCCCGGCGATCTCGGCATCAACCTCGAAGGAGGCAGCCTGAATCTGCGGTCGAGTGGTTCCATGAATCTGTCCAGCGGCGAGTCGCTTCGAATCGAGACGCCGGTGTATACCCTTTCCGCCAGGGTGGCTGAACATTTCGTCCACGGCGTGAGCTGGATCGGCTGCAAGTTTGCCTCGACTTTTGACTCGATTCGCACGATCGGGAAAAACATGGAGACCGTCGTTCGGACCCGGCGGGATCACAGCTGTCACTCGATCCGAAGTGTCGAGCAAGTCGACAAGGTGACCAGCGGCCAGATCGACTATCGGGCCGAAGAGAACTTTGCGATCCGGGGCAAGAACATCGTCGCCAGGGGCCGCGAGCTGGCCAAGGTCGACGCCAAGCAGATCCAGTTGGGGTAGGGCGATGTTTGCCAAGACCCAGATGCCCGCGATCTCGCTGTCCTTCCCCGACGTGTGCCTGACCCCGGCACCGCCCTCACCGGCGCCGATTCCGATTCCGTACCCGAACATCGGCGTGTCGGCAATGGCCATTCCGAACGTCCCGAATATCCTCTACGTCGGCATGCCGGCGCACAATCTCGGCACGACGACGCCGATGACCAATGGCGATAACGCCGGAGTGGCGCTGGGTGTGGCTTCCGGCATGGTGATGGGTCCCCAGCGCAATCTCACCGGGGCATTCACCTGCCTGGTCAAGGGCATGCCGGCGACCCGACTGACGAGCATGTCGCTGGGCAATTCGACGAATGCGCCGGGAGCGACGATCAGCCCGAGTCAGGTCAAGATCCTGATCCTGGCCCCGTGAACCGCGGTTTCGAGACGAGCACGAGGGTCTGATCGGTGAGCGCAGACCGCCCCGGGAAAGACGCTGAAACCCGTCGCACCGGCAATGCCGCGCACCACGATGACGATGCCACGAGGCCTTTCGGTCGAACGACCGGCAAGAGAGTGACCGACCATCGGTCCGACGCCGACGCCGGCGACGAGGAAACTCTTCCCTTCCCTCAGCAGCCGGCTGAGGCCACCGACGAAGACGAAACGAGGTTTGTCCGGGCCGATGCTCCGGAGCCTGAGGCCCACGGAGCGGCGGAACAGCGGACCACAGCCTTCGACGCCACCCGACCGCTGTCCGATTACAGCGACGAGGGGGGTGATCAGAGCGGCGACAGGGGCGGCGATAGGGGCGGTCACCAGGAACAGGCAACCCGGGTTGTCGGACCGGAAGTCGATCCGGCTCTTGCCGGTACCGAGCTTGTCGATCAGAGTTCCCGCCCCTCATCGCCTCGCGCTTCGGATCGAACAGAACGCATCGACGACGCGACCGCTCGGACCGGCGGGGCCGGCGGGTCGGCACCGGCCGGCGCAACCGAGGTCATGTCCGATTCGCCGGGTTCGGCCGGACCCGCGCCGACCGCCCGGCTGCCCGGCGAAGCGACCCACGGCGCGGCCGCATCTGGCGGTATCGGGCTGTCGGTCGGCTCGGTCCTGCGCAATCGCTTCCGGATTACCGGAACCCTGGGTGAGGGCGGCATGGGCGCGGTGTTCAGCGCCGTCGACATGCTCAAGGAAGAGGCGAAGGACGAAAGCACCGATGTCGCGCTGAAGGTCATGAAGGCCGACATCGTCGATGCCACGATGTCGTTCATGGGCCTGCAGCGCGAGGCACGCAGGGCCCAGCAGCTCGCCCATCCGAACATCGTCACCGTCTACGATTTCGATCGCGCCGACGGCGTGATCTACATGACCATGGAGTATCTTCGCGGCAAGCCGCTCGATGCGCTGCTCGAGGACAATCCACATGGTCTCGACCTGGAAACGGCTCGTGACATCACCACCCAGATCTGCAAGGGCCTGGCCTATGCGCACAACGAGGGGATCGTCCACGCGGATCTGAAGCCGCAAAACGTGTTCGTGCTCGAAAACGGTCGGGCCAAGATCCTCGACTTCGGCATCGCGCGGGCCTACCAGGCGAAGAAGGTCGACGTGGTCGAATCGGTCTTCTCCGGCTATTCGCCACCGTTCGCCAGCCCCGAAATCATGGCGCGCAAGAATCCGGCGCCGTCCGACGACATCTATGCCCTGGGCTGCGTGGTCTACCAGATCTTCACCGGACGGCATCCCTTCAACTACACCCCGGCACCGAAGGCGCAGCAGCAGGGTCTGAAGCCGGTTCGCGACGGATCCTTCAAGCGCGCCGAATGGGCGGCGGTCAGTGCCGCACTCAGTTTCGACGGCACGAAACGGCCGGCCGATGCCGCCGAGTTCCTCAAGCGATTCGCGCCGTCAAGAGTCCGCCAGGTCGCGCTGGCGGTTTCACTCGCGTCAGTGCTGGCCGCAGGCGCATTCATCGCGCTCTACGAGCCGCCGGTCGGGCCGGAAATTCCCTTCGAAGAGCTCCCCGCGCCCCTGCAGCAGCAGATTACGCGCAATGTCAACGATGCCGAACGGTTCCTGTCCTTCGGCGATCTCGACAGTGCCATGCAGTTGTTCGATGCTGTGCTGACCAGTCACCCCGGAAATCTCGCGGCGACGGACGGCATGGACCGGGCAGTGAGCGAGGCCATCAGCCGGGTGCGGACAGCCGTTCAGCGCGGTGAGACCTCGCCGGAGGCCGCGCGCCAGACGCTGCAGTCCATCCTCGATTACGAGACCCTGCCGGCGGACAGCCGAAAGGATCTCGATTCGGAAATTGACCGTCTCTGAGGGGCGAAGGCCGTCTTCCAGCTTGCAATTCAAACCGTGATGATGGACACTATTCCGGCAGGGTTGATTGATCGTGCTTTGCTCCTGATGCAAGGCGATGTCAAGTGACTTGAGGTAATGGTCGTTATGGTGGTTGGCCTTGTAGCGCAGCGGCGTTCACCGATCGCTGTGGCATTGCTCGCGGCATTGGTCGTCTCCCTGCTGGCAGCCTGTGGCGCTCCCGTCAGGGACGTCGACACGGCCGGCGTCGAAATGGAGGGTTTCGACGACCTCGATGATTACTACGTCGTAGACTGCCTTCTGCCGGGCGAAGTCCGTCAGATGGGTCGCGCGACCTACCTCTCGCCACGGATCCCCGCCCGAACCACCGCGCTCGAATGCCGTGTTCGCGGTGGCGAATATGTGTCCTATCAGCGAGCGGATTACCAGTCATCGCTGAACGTCTGGCTGGGTCGCGCACAGGCTGGCGATGCGGAGGCGCAGCACATCGTCGGCGAAATCTACGAAAAAGGCATGGGTATCGACCCGGACTTCGCCGAAGCGGCCCGCTGGTATCGCCTCGCCGCCGAGCAGGGCTTCACCCGGTCGATGGTCAATCTGGCCTATTTCTACGAGCAGGGGCTCGGTGTCGAACAGGATCTCGAGCAGGCCCTCAAGTGGTATCGCGAGGCCTCGGGAGCCACCGAGGATGATCTCGTCTTCGCCTCGCAGGCCCGGGCCCAGATCGAAGCAGTCGAGGCCGAGTTGACCGAAGAGCTGGAAAGGGCCCGCAGCGAGATGCGGGTGCTCGAACAGCAGGTCAGAAGCCTGCGCAATCAACTTCAGTCGCGCGACCAGCAGACTGAAGCGGACCAGGAGACGATTGCCACACTCGAGCGTCTTCTCGCCGATGCGTCGAATCGGGTCGAGCATAACGAGGGTCGTCTGCTGCGCCTGCGCGGCGCGGCCGACAGTCTCCCGGAAGTCGAGATGGTCGAAGAGCGCTCGCCGGCACCCGCTGCGGTGGCCGGGGACATCGAATTCGGCCGCTACTATGCCTTGATCATCGGTCTGCAGCAGTATCACCATTGGGAGAGCCTGGAATCCCCCCACAGCGACGCACGCCGCCTGGCCGAAATACTCAGCCAGCAGTATGGCTTCGATACGACCCTGGTGCTGGACGCCTCGAAGAATCAGCTGATGGCCGCGATCGACGATCTGCGCAAGCGCGTTACCGAAAACGACAATGTTCTGATCTATTTCGCCGGGCACGGCCAGCTCCTCCGGCGCGATCAGGTCGAAGAGCGCGACGGCTTCGGCTACTGGTTGCCGGTCAACGCCGAAGTCAACGGCACCACCTACTGGATCCCGAATTCGGCAGTCAGTGAACTCATGGCGCTGGCCCGCGCCCGCAGCGTACTCGTCGTGGCCGATTCCTGCTATGGCGGAGCGATGTCGACCGATCCGAGTTCGATGCTCGTCGCCGGTGGCAGCAATCTGTCGAAGGGTTTGATCGAGCTCGGGCTGTCACGTCAGGCCAGGTTCGTGCTCTCGTCGGGCGGTCTGGCACCGGTGTTCGATCGGGTCAGTGGTGAGCATTCCGTCTTCGCTCGTTCGCTGATCGAAGTGCTCGAGTCCAACCAGAGCATTCTTCGGGAACAGGACCTGTACCGCGCCGTCGCCGGTCGTGTCGATGAGCTGACCAGCCGTCTGGGTGTTGAACAGGCACCCGAGCTGCGACCGATTCGCCAGGCCGGACATGCGGCCGGCAGTTTCTTCTTTGTGCCGCGGACTTGAGTGGCTGTATAGCGGTCAGTCCCATCGCACGACAAGGCGATGACCGATCGATGAACCGTTTTCTATCGTCATAGCAGCGCCCGGAAACGCCGGACGCTACAGGGAGAAGTCAACGATGTTGCTGAGATTCTTGCTCATGGCCGCCGGTGTGCTGGCCCTGCTGTCGGCGGAGGCGGCCGCGCAGTCCGTCTCCGGGGCGGCAGAGGATCGCCGTTCGGGAAATGCTTTCGGAATGATGGAGCGCCCCGATTCCGCTCGCGTCTGGTGGGATAGCGCGGGTCGGCCGCTTCCGTTCGGCCTCGAATTGATCTTCTCCGACAGTTTCGAAGACTTCGGCGGAAAGTCGGATTGCTCAATCTTCGAATGGACCGAGAACGTGAATATCGTCGACAGCGACGCGGGCTTGCCTTCGATAGCGAACCGTCGCTTTTCAAGCCCTTGCGGGCTACGGGTGCCCATCGTTGGAGGAGAACCCGCGTATCTGCAGCTTGATCTGTCCAGCGAGACCACCGTCAATGTGCGTTTTTACGGGTTTTTCGATGGGGTCTCGGGTGAAGTCGCCGTGCTGTCCGGCCTGCAGTTCGACTCGATCGAATCTGTCTTCGTGCCGCGATACGATCTGGTCTACAACTTCCCGACCGCTGGTGACCTGAGCTTCCTCGTGTTTGACGGTGAGCAGTTTCAGCCCTTGACGATCGCCGATATCGGGCCCGGATGGCACGCTATCGAGATCGAATGGCAGGAGGGCGCCAATGCTCCGATCGCTTTGAGAGTGGACGGGATCGAGGTCAGTCAGAATCTCAATACGGCGCTTCAAGCGATCGACCAGATCCAGTTCGGTGCGCCCTCCGCTGCTGACCTTGCCAGCGGAACGGTGGACCTGGACGCTTTCGAAGCTCGCCGGATCGGTACACCCGCCCTGTTGTTGAAAGCCGACAGCAACGATGACGGTCTCATCAATGTCAACGACCTGGTCAGTATGATTCGGGAAGTCGCCTTCAGCGAGTTCGATATCGGCCAGCCGGACTGCAACGCCGACGGATTCATCGACAGCGGCGACTATCAATGCGTGCTCGATCTGATCAGCGGGACCGTGATCGTGGGTTTCCAGGGTGATGCGCCATGAAGACAAAACGGCTCAAGACAATCCGGCTTGCCGCTGCGTTCATGCTGCTGGCGCTCAGCCCCTTTGTTCAGGCCCAGGATCTGACCGTCGGGTTGGATACTGCGGCTCCCGGGGACACGGTCTTCATCCCGGTCGATTTCGTCAACAGCGGCAGCGACCAGGTCGTCGCGATGAACTTCGATATCCTCTTCGATCCGACCGACATCACGGGGTTGGATCTGAGCAACTGCGACGGCGGTCTGCTGTCGCCGGGCGATGTGATCTGTACCAGTCCAGCGTCCGGCGTGGTCCGCATCATCGTTTATTCGCTCGATCTGCTGCCGCTCGAGTCCACCACGATCGGGACCGTCGGCTTCACGATCAGCGCCAATCCCAAGTCCAGCGCTGTCCTGCTCGACATCGACGATTCGTTCGAGACTTTTGCGATGAGCGATGAACTCGGGTTCAGCGTTTCGCCGATCAGCCTGACCGGTGGAGAGATCGAAATCCTCGGCGGCTCGGGTTTCCTCGAAGCCTCGCCGTCCCTGGTGAACTTCGGTCCGGTGGATGTCACCGACCCCCAGGTTTGTCAACAGATCACGGCGGTCAATTCCGGCAGCGGAAATCTGGTCATCGAGGAAAACATCCTGACAGGTGGTCTTCCGTTCAGTATCCAGAACGATCTGTGCTTCGGCAATCAACTGGCCCCGCTCGATTCGTGCACCCTCGACGCCTGCTTCGATCCGGACGAGCCGGGCAATTACGCCGATACGTTGACCCTTCTCGGGGATACCAACAGCGCTGTTATCAACCTGGAAGGCGACGGCATCGACAGTGCTGTGGGCTTTCTTGAAGCGTCGCCCGATCTGGTCGATTTCGGTCCGGTCAGCGTCACTTCCCCGCAGGTGTGCCAGACGGTGAGCGCGACCAACTCGGGCAGTGGAGATCTGGTCATCGAAGACGTTCTGCTGTCCGGTGGCTTGCCGTTCAGTACCGCAAACGATACCTGCATCGATAATCTTCTCGCTCCGCTGGATTCCTGCAGTATCGATGTCTGCTTCGATCCTGTCGGGCCGGATATTTACAGCGACACGCTGACGATTCTCGCCGACACCAACACCGTCGAAATCGATCTGCTTGGCGAGGGCCTGGCCGGAATCGACGACGCTAACCTGATCGTGACGCCGGAGTCTGTCGACTTCGGCCCGCTCGAGGTCGGCGCGCAGGGCGTCTGCGAAGTGGTCCTAGCGACCAACACCGGGCAGCAGTCTTCGCTGCTCGTCGACTCCGCAGACCTGGCCTCCGGCACGCCGTTCACGCGTGTCTCCACGAGCTGCCCCGGGGCTGAGTTGTTGCCCGGCGAATTCTGCGCGGTCACGATCTGCTTCAACGCCGACCAGGAAGGTGTGTTCACCGACCAGCTCATCGTGACCAGCAGCGCCAATGACGTCGTTGTCCCGATTTCGGGCGAGGGCGTTGCGCCGCCCGAGCAAGGCCTCGGGATATCGCCGATGGTGTTCGATTTCGGAACGAATCAGCCGGATCAGCTGCCGGTCTGCAGCGATTTCGTCGTCAGCAACCTGAATACGGAATCCGATATCGACGTGACCACGGTCGATCTGGATGTCGGGGAGAACTTCGCGTTGGGGCAGACCGATTGCTCCGATGCGGTGCTGCCGCCTGAAGGAACATGCTCGGTCGAAGTCTGCTTCGACACCGATCAGGCCGGCCCGGCAAACGACGTTCTCATCGTCAATGGCATTGACCTCGAACCGGTCAGCGCAGAAGCCCTGCTGAGCGGCGAGCTTCAGATTCCGCCCGAGCTTTCGGTCGATCCGGATGCAGTCGAGTTCGGGTTGCACTTCCAGAACTTCAGCAACCCCTCAGCCGTGATCGATGTTCGCAACGTTGCGCCGGTCGGCGCACCGGATCTGATCATCGATCGCATCGAGCTTTCCGACGACGGCCCATTAGAGCTACTCGAAGGCAGCTGCCAGAGCGGGGCCGCTCTGTCGGCCGGCGATGGCGGATGCGCCGTCACCGTGGTGTTCTCGACCGAACAGGTCGGTACATTCCAGGCGGATCTGACTGTCCTGACCGTCGAAGGGCCGAGTGCTTCGGTCGCGTTGAGTGGTGAAGTTCAGGCACTTGACGTCACGGCTCTCGATGATCGCATCGTGTTCCGCGGACCGAAGGCCTTCGACTCGCTCGGGTTGTCCCTGGATGCGGTCGAGGGTTTTACGACTTCCGGCAAGCCGGAAATCCTCATGGGCGCACCGGGCGATGGTGCCGTGTACCTCGTTTCGGACATTCTTCTGGGTCTGGGTGCGTTTGCCGACGACCCCGCGCTGCTGTCGGATATTTCGATGGCGGATGGCTCGGCCGGCGTGCGCATCGAGCCCGAGCCCGGTCAGGCTTCTTTCTGTTCCGGCTTCGGATCCGACTTCGGATTCTCGGTGGCGGCGATCAACGGTCGCACCGGGCCGACGGCCGAGGAGGATGCGGGTGAGGCGATCATCGCAATCGGCAATCCCAACTGGGGCGGGCCCGGTGATCTGGACGCGTTCAACACGCGCGGCGTGGCCTACGTCCTGAAAGGTTCGCGTGCGGTCGACGATGGCACGCTCGATGTCGGTCACTGGCTGGCTGGAGACACGGAAATGCCTTCGGCGGGCGTACGAATCGTGCGGCGGGCCAATGAAGGGGCCTGCATCGGCGCCGGCCTCGCCGGATTGGGTGATATCGACGGCGATGGTCATCCGGACCTCGTCGTTCAGGATTCCCCGGCCACCATCAGCGGCGATGTCGGAGTGCAGCACTCCTACGTCATCTACGGGTCGGCCGATCTCTTCGAGCTCGAGGATATCGATGTCGAGAATGCGCCGGGGCGGGCCTCGCGCATCGCCGTGCCGTTCAACGAAGGCGGTTTCTTCAACAACATGAGAACCGTTGCGCCTGCCGGTGACTTCAACGGCGACGGCCGGGATGACTTCGTCCTGACCGCCCCGAACGCCCGCTTCTTCAACGCGGTGGATGAGACCATCCACGCGGGTGCGGCCTTCGTGTTGCTCGGCTCGGCGGAGCGCCTGCCTGCGGAACTGGTCATCCCGCCGATCATCGACGCCGAGACCTTCGGCGACAATGTCCGAGTCATCTTCGGACCGCAAGTCGTGCCGGAAGGCTTTGACACCGTGATCGGCATCGATGCGCCGCGCTTCGGCGCTGCAGTCGACGCCGCCGGTGATCTCAACGGTGACGGCATCGATGATCTCGTGATCGGCGCGGGTGAGGCCGAAAACGCGCCGGGCGCGGTCTTCGTTGTCTATGGCAGCGGCGATACGAGCCCGCTCCTGATCGACACGATTGAAGACTCGACCGGCCGGATGGTGATGCCGTTCGCCTCCGATGACGTCTTCTTCGGCGAAGCCGTGCGGGGCGTGGGCGATGTCAGCGGCGACCGGGTCGATGACATCCTGATCGGGGCGCCGTTCAGCAATGCCTCGGGCTCGGACGATGTCGAGGCCGTGGGCGTCGGACGTACCTATGTGCTCAGCGGTGCCAGCCTCGGTTCGGCGTCGGGTGAGGCGCCGATGGTCGACAGCCGCCGCATCGATCTGGACGAGACGCTGCCGGCCAGCGTCCTCGAGGATGTTCGCTTCGGTTTCGCGCTGGCCGGCTTCGGAGGCGACATCAACTCCGACTTCGGCAACGACTTCGCCGCCGCCGCTTTCCGCGGCGCGGCCACTGACGGGGGCGATACCGGCGGATGGGTCTTCGCGATACCGGGCGTTGCGCCGCCGCCGCCGATCATTGCCTCGGTCGATCCGGCCGTCGGCACGGACGTGGGCGGCACCGTGCTCGCTGTCGCCGGGGCCGATTTCGCCGAAGGTGCGACGATCGATCTGATCGCCGGCGATCAGGTCAGGCCCTGCACGCAGGTCGAATTCGTCAGTGCAAGCCAGTTGACCTGCGTAACACCGCCGGGTACGCCCGGTGCGGTGGACGTGTTGGTCAGCAATCCCGAGGGGCAGTCCGATCTGCTCGAGGCCGGCTTTACATTTATCGAGGTCACCTCGCTAGGGGTCGAGATCAACGAGGCTGTCGATGAATTCGGCCTCGGCGGACGCCTGATCGAGATCGAGACGACCAATCTCGGAGACGTCAGTGCGACGGACCTGGCATTCACCGTTGAACTGACGGGTTCGGGTCAGAGTCTCGAATCGGCGCTGAACCTGCTCGTGGATTGCGCTGCGACCGATGACGGAGTGCGCTGTGCCAGTGCTTCCGAACCGCGCTGGATCTGTGCGATTGATGGCTCGCTTGCGCAGTGCAGTCTGGATGCCTTGAGTGCTGCCACGGTCAGCCGGCTGCTTCTGCTGCTGGATGGTGATGGTCCCGTTCCGGTCACGGTCAATGTGGACGCCTTTAACGTATCGCCCGCCGAGTTCCAGGCGGAGCTGTATCAATGATCGCTGCGATCGAGGCAAGAAGAGGAATGAAGATGACATCGACTATCCGCATCCTGGCAGCTCTGCTCTGCGGCCTTCTGATCAGCCTGGAGGCGTTCGGCTCGGTTCGCTACGGGGCGGTCTACAAGAATGGTCAGATGATCTACAGCGACAACCCGCGCCAGTCCCTTCAGGGCACCGGCGAAGGCTGCGAGTCGGACAGCGACCTGCTGTTCCGCTTCACCGAGCAGGTGGCACCGGAGAGTTTGAATCTCGATCTCGAGCAGCAGAATGCCACTGGGAGCATCGCGGTTGAAATCACGATCACCACGGCCTGTCTGGTCGGTAATCTGACCTTCAGCTATGGTCACGAGGAGGTTCGCGGCAGCATCGGGTCGTCCGGCGATCTGGAGATCTCGCCGTCGCCCGATCAGAGCATCACCGTGCAATCGACGACCGGAGCCATGGCGGTGCAGTCGTTCAATTACAACGCACTCAATCCAGCCCTGGTCGGGGAGCAAGCGTTCCTGTTTCAGCTGATCGGCGAGCGCATCCTCTTCAATCTCAGGGATGACAACGATGCGGCGGTCATCGGTAGCGTGGCGCGGCCGCCGGGTGACCAGGTTCTGGCCGCTGTTTCCATCGCCGCGAGGTCGCTGTTCGTCGACCCGGAGGATCCCGGCGTCGCCGGTGATCCCGCACTCGAGGACGCTGCCGCGGCGCTCGATCAGGCCTGCCGCGAAGCCGAGGAGGGCTCTGAGCTGGAGGCCCTGTGTCGCGATATCGAAGGGGCTTCCGGTGAAGATCTCGAAATCATTGCCCGGGCTTTCGATCCAAACGAGCTGGCGGCGGTCCCCAACGCGGCCAATCAGACCTCGCAGATTCAGACCATCAATATCGACAGCCGCCTGGCGGCGCTTCGCGGTGGAGCCACCGGCGTCAGTTTCGATGGCCTGACCCTGTCGATGAACGGTGCCCAGGCCAGCACGAACTGGCTTCCGGTCGGCTTCATGTCGCGGAACCAGAACGAGGGCTCGACCCTGCTCGGCGAGCAATGGGGGTTCTTCGTCAACGGCGACATCTCTGTGGGTGATCGCGACGATCGCGGCAAGGAAGTCGGTTTCGACTTCGATTCCTGGGGTTTGACGTCGGGCGTGGATTACCGCTTCAACAACGGACTGGTTCTGGGTGGGGCGGTCGGCTACAGCGCCTATGAAGCGGATCTGAATCAGGACGGTGGAACACTCGATTCCGATTCCTGGACGACTCAGGTCTACGGCACCTACGACCTGACGCCGAATCTCTACCTCGACGCAACGGTCTCGATCTCCCAGATGGATTTCGACCAGGTCCGGGTTATCGACTTGTCCGGAGCCCGGGACGGTGTCCGCCCGCGCGCGCTGGCTTTTGGCTCGACCGAGGCCGATCAGTGGGCAACCAGCCTGAGCCTCAATTATCGGCGCGTGTTCGCGAACGGATGGCAAGTGACGCCCTACGGTCAATTCCGCTACTCGGAGACCGATATCGACGGCTTCACCGAGCAGAGCACGAGTGTGTTCGCGCTGCGTTATCCGGACCAGAGCTTTACGTCGCAATTGTTGAGCGCGGGAGTGCGTGTGTCCAAACCCTTCAGCCTCGAGCGCGGGGTTCTGGTGCCGTTCGCGGATTTTGCCTACGAGTATGAAAACGACATCGACGGCTATACGCTGCAGACCAATCTTGTCGTGGCCCCGTCCATCTTAGGTCCGGAAGTCGAAATCAGCGACCCCGACCGAACATTCGCGCGCCTGAATCTCGGCTCGTCCTTCGTGTTCCGCAACGGCAGCCAGTTCTTCCTGAGCTACAGCATCCTGCTGCTGGAGCGGGATACGACGAGCCATACCTTCTACGCGGGACTTCGACTGGAGTTTTAAGCCCCGGAATATGCGAACCCCACCGTCCGTCCGATGGGGTCACTCGCTCAGTTCCTGTCGGAGCTTGGTCAGCTGCTTGTTTCCCGGGTCGACACGGGTCAATTGATCGATGTACCACTCGGCCAGATCGAGACGTTCCTGATCAATCATTTGCCGCGCGGCCTCCTCCAGCACGGCCGCGTGACGGTCGGCCAGGTCCATGACCTGAGGGCTATGGCTCGCGATTCGCTCCGCCTGTTCGATCTTCTCGGCCGCCTGCAGGGCGAGGCGCTGGTTACCGGGATCGACGGTCAGGCGATCGAGATTGGTCGAGGCCTCGGTCAGCATCACATTGAGCCTCAGCCGAGTCAGGTTCGACTGTGATTCGCGGGACGCGCTCGCGCGGTCCTCGACGCGGTCCATGGCGTTGAGCAGCGCTCGGTCCGCGGCGGCATAGTCGGGGTGGTCGGGTGCGATCAGGTTGACGATGGCGAGGTTGCGCCGGGCTTCGTTGAGGGCACCGTTGGCCACGTCCCGGGTCGCCAGTCGAATATAGCGCTGGGCGCGCTGGTCGAGACGCCGGCGCGCCGTGCGGTTGTCGGGTTCCCGGCGCAATGCGGCGAGCAGATAGGCGTAGCCTTCCAGCGGGCGGTTCGATCTCAGCGCGCTTTCGCCCTGTTCGATGAGGCGTCCCGCCGGCTCGTCGCCACGGAGGTCGATGGGCGGCAGCCTCATGTCATCATTCGACGTCGTTGCCGACAGTTCAGCGCTGCTGCCGAGGCTATCGCGCCATTCGACCAGCTCCGGAAGCTGAGCCAGATCCGGTGCCAATCGGTTCGAGCGTTCGATGAACTGATCCGCGCTGTCGAAATCGGCACGGTCCAGAGCCAGTCGCGCGAGCTCTGCGTAGCGCTCGGCGATCAAGCGGATCCCGGACCGGGCTTCGGGATGATCGGGGTCCTGATCGAGTACGGCCTGGTAGGCCTCGAAGGCATTGTTGCCGGCCGGCACCATCAGCCGGTCGCCTTCCAGCGCCCGCTCGGCCTGCTCGAGCAGCGAGGCGATCCGCTCTTCGGCCGCGGCCTCATCGAGCGTTTCCTCGAGCTCGCTGAGCTGCCGACTCTGCTGGATCAGCCAGTCCTCGCCCAGAACGTCGGCCTCGAACGCGCGCTCGAACAATGCATTGGCCGCGTCGAAGTCGGGCGCGTCCATCAGCGTTTTCCACTGGTTGAGCCAGATGAGACGAAGTTCGCTCATCGCGCTGTCGCGCTGGTTTTCCGACGACATCAGCGCATAGGTCTGCTCGAATCGACGCCAGGCCCCCTCGGCCCCGTCCCATTGCCCCTGTCTAGCCTTCGCAAGCGCGGTCTCCAGCCGATTCGAAGTGGCCGCCCTGGCCAGTTGCTCGAGCTTGTTAAGCAAGAGGCTCTCGGTCGGCTGAAAGCTCGATTCCGCAGCGACGGCGCGCCATTTTTCGCTCGTTGCCTCGACCATCGCAACCAGGCTGCCGGCGTTCGCATGATCCATCTGGTTCAACAGCGACGTTTCGAGATCAGCGCTGTCCGGAATCTGCGGCCAGGCGGCCGCGTCGATTTCGATGTCGCGCTCGATCACCCTCGCCCGGAGCTGATCGATCCAGAGCCAATCCGCCGTGGTCGAGGTGCTTTCGGCAAAGCGTTGCGCTGTGGCCAGGATATCGACCTGTGGCCTCGTCGGGTGGTCCGTGACCTCAGATCCGACCGGCTCCGTGCGCGTGGCAGGCGTCTGTGACGCCGCGATGGGTTGGTCGGCCGAGGCTGTGGGGGTCGTTTCCCGGGTCAGGGTCCATACCGCGCCTCCGAGCAGTGCCAGCAGCACGAGCGCGGGTGCCCAGATCGCCGGCCGCGAAATGACGGCAGCCGCGGCGGAGGGCAGCGCGCCGAGCCAGGCTGATTCCGACCCTGTCCGCGCAGAGGGGCCATCGGAATGGACCATCCGGTCGTTCGCCATCAAACCGTCGCCGATCGAGCGCAACGACGGTTGGGCTGGCTCGGTCGGACCCGTTGCCGCCCGGGTCTCTTCAGTGCCCGGATGGTCGCCGCTCAAGCGCGTTTCTTCCGTGCCGAGCCGGATTTCGGTCTCGGGAGATGCGCCGACCACCCTTGTCTCGAAGCTCATGCCGGTTGTCCGCTTGGGCAGAAGCGCGGTGTCGGCCACCGCCTCCAGATCCTCAAGCAGCGCCGCGCCGGTCGGAAAGCGTTCCTCGGGGTCTTTAGCCATCAGTTTGTCGATGACGCCCTGAAGGTGGGCAACCTCTTCGGGCAGTTTCGGGATCGGCTCGTTGACGTGCATCGCGCAGATGCTGAACTGGTCTTCGGCGTCGTAGGGCAGGCGTCCTGCCAGCATCTTGAACAGCACGACGCCGAGGCTGTAGAGGTCCGAGCGCGAATCGATCTTCTTGCCTCTTGCCTGCTCGGGCGACATGTAGTGCGGTGTGCCGAGGATCGAACCCGTCAGGGTCATTCGGGTGGCCGAGTTCGCCGCCCGGGCGATTCCGAAGTCGGTGATGACTGCGCTGTCGTCGGCGCGGAAAATGATGTTGTCGGGCTTGACGTCGCGGTGGATGAACGCCTGGCGATGCATGAAGTCGAGGGCATCGGCGATTTCGGCCGCGACCACCAGTTTTTCCTTGAGCGCCAGCTCCGCCATCCGGGCACCCAGCGTGCCCCCGGGCAGGTATTCCATGGCCATGTACGGGCGACCGTCATGCGCATTGATGTCGTGGATCTGGACGATGCTGCGGTGCAGAAAGCGTGCGGCGATCCGGGCTTCGCGCAGGAATCGGTCGTTGAAGGTATCTTCGCCGCTCAAGTGGCGGGACAGAACCTTGAGCGCAACGTGCCGGTCGAGCGATTCCTGAATCGCCAGATAGACCGCGGCCATGCCGCCGCGGCCCAGGGGCTTGACGATCTGATAGCCCGGAATATCGATCATGGCGTCATTCCCCCGGTCGCCCGCCGTCAGAGGACGTCGACGATCAGCACCGAGACGTTGTCCTCGGCTCGGGCGTCCAGGGCAGCGTCCATCAGGGCCCGGACCGCCTGCTGCGTGTCCAGGTAGCGATCGAGGATGACACTCAGTCGGGATTCGGGTACCGCGTCGCAGAGGCCGTCACTGCACAGCACGAAGCGGTCACCAGGGTAGACGCGACCGCGCATGCACTCCGGCTCGAGCTTGTCCGGATCCGTCTTGCCCAGAACCTGGGTCAGCGAATGGCGATACGGGTGCGATGCGATATCTTCGGGCTGGATCGCGCCGCTGGCGAGAAGCCCTTGAACGATGGAGTGATCCCGGGTAAGCAGGGTCAGGCCGTCATTCCAGAGATAGATGCGGCTGTCGCCGACCCAGACCAGATCGTAGCGATCCCCCTCGATCGCGAGCGCGACCACCGTCGCACCCGCGTCGCGAGTGCCGTTGCGCTTGCGGGATTCGACCCGCAGTCCCAGATGGGCCGTCTTGACCGCAGCGGGCCAGTCATCGCCCCGGGCGCGCTTGGCGAGCATGACCGAGCAGACCAGCTCGCTTGCCGCTCGCCCGTCCGGTCCGCCCCCCATGCCGTCCGACAGAACGAAGCAGCCCCGATCGATATCCGAGGCACAGAAGTCCTCGTTGTGCTTTCTGACCGGTCCGGCATCACTGGCCGATGCACTGCTGATCTTCAGGCGTTCTCCCGTCCGATTCGATGGTGGCTGATGTGTCCCCGTCAACATCTGGCGATTGGTGCCACTCTCAGGTAGTATCTGAAATTTAACCAAATCTTATCATCAAACCGTGGGGACAATCATGCGCCGACTTGTCGTTGCCGCGCTGCTCATCGGCCTTGCCGGATGCGCCGTGACACCGCCCAAATTCACCGAATCCGACGTCGCGCAGGCGCGAGATTTCTCCCAGGCCAGTGCCCTCTATCGTCAGCTCGAACGCGAGCTTGCCGCCGAGCCCTCGTCTGCCAACGCCGAGACGTATCGGTCGATGCTTTCCCGGCTCGGTTCGCGTCTGGCGACCCTTCGAACCGAAGCGGTGCGTGCCCGGATCGACGCGGCGCGGCTCGACAGTGGCGTATTGCCGCTGTCGGCCCTGGACTCGATCGCCCCGGAAGTCGCCGAGATGCGGGCCTGGGATGACGGCGTCTGGCGAATGGTGGCGGGCGAAATCGCCGCTGAGCGCGAGCGGACCGAGGCCGCACTGGAGCGAGCCCGCTCCAGGCTGGATCGCGCTTCGCCCGAGCGCGACCCGGTGGCCTGGGTCGATAACCTGGAGCAGGTCGCCGAACTGACCGGTTCGCCCGCCGAGCAGCAGAGCGCCGAGCGCGGGCGGGACGCGGCCGTCGACGCGATGCTGGAACGGGCCGATAACGCGCTGCGCATGCGCGATTATTCCGAAGCCATGCGTCGCAGTGAGCAGGCGCTGGCTCTGCAGCCCGAAAGCGCAGCGGCAGCCGATCTTCAGCGGCAGGCGCGGGCGGGACTGACGGCAAGCCGGCTCAATGCGGCACTCGAAGCCGGCGATATCGAACGGGCGGAAGCGGTGTTCGACGAGATCCGCGAGCAGGATTGGTCACCGGCAGCGCGACGCCAATTCGATACCTCGATCTCGCTGCTCGGGGAATATTACGCCGCATCGCTCTACGACCTGCTCGAAGCGCGCCGCTACGAGCGGGCCTACCGTGGCTTGAGCAATCTGCGAGCGGTCGATTCCTGGCTCGATCGCGACTTCGATCGGGTCTTGCTGGAAAGCGAGTTCGCCGAGCTCATGTATGAACTGGCCGCTTCGGCCGGTGCTCAGGGTCTCAGCGGGGCCGAGTACGGATTTCTTCTGCTGGTCGAGGAATTCGATCCCGGATTCGTCAATCTCGAGCGCCTCAAGCGCGAGACCGGTGAGCGCCTGTTGTCGTCGGCTGTTCAATGGGTGAGCACGCCAGCGATCCGCGGCGATGAGGAGACGCGCAACGTCGGATCGCGCATTTCCTCCGCCGTCGCGGCCTATCTGCTCGAAAACATTCCGACCGACCTGAGAATCGTCGAGCGTGAGCAGCTCGAGGAGATCCAGCGGGAGCGTCGCATGACCGACGAGGTGGATCTCGGCACCCGGGCAAGAGACGAAGGCCTGAGAGCGGCGGACCTGCTGATCCAGGGCAATGTCCTCGACGTCCGGGTCGACCGTGAGGATCGCAGCGGGCGGCGAACCATGCGTGTGGTGACCGGAACCCGGGAGGTGCCCAACCCGGCGTACGAAGTCTACCGGGCCGAACGCGACGGCAGGCCGGATGGTGATGACGCACCGCCGAGAACGGTCGAAGAAGAGATCGAGGAAGACATCACGGTCGAAGTTTCCATGCACCGCAAGACCGGTTCGGTCGCGGTGTCGTATCGGGTCGTCGAGGCCGAGTCGGCCAATGTCCTGCTGACCAACACGATCAATCGCGAGCGCGAATTCACCGACGAATCCAGTGAGGGCATCCAGATGGGTGATTTCAGCCAGCCGTTCAAGCTGGCCGACCTGCCCTCGGACGGAGAAATCATCAATGAACTGGTCGATGAAGTGGCTCTGGCCCTTGGCGAACAATTGATGGAAGTCCTGTCCAACCCCGAGCGGCGCTACCTGGCCAACTGCGAACGCTTTGCGCGCGAAGACAATTTCGTCGATGCCGCCGAGGAGTGCGCTCGCGCCGTCATCCTGGTCGAGAACAAGAGCAGTGAACGCGGCGAGGCCCATGATCGACTGCGCTACATGACGCTCAACAGCGGCATTCGCGCCGACTGAGACCGAACCGTGCAGCGCGCGTGCCCCACCAGCGACGGTCTGCCGGCATGAGTTCGAGTCGGTGTCGGCTGATTGGCGATCAGCCCGATGATCTGGAGCGGGCGCTTGCGGCCAGTGGTTCAGCCGGCGAGGAATTGCTGACCTTTTTTGTTCAGAATCTGGACGATGGCCAGTGCTGGCTGTTCGAGCTCGGCGTCGATCCGCTCACGATCGGGCGCTCCGCACAGGCTGACATGCCCCTGTCCGACGCGACGGTCTCGGGCCGCCACGCCCGTCTCGAGCGGCATCCGACCGGCCTGTTGATCAAGGACCTGCGCAGCACTAACGGCACCTTCGTCAACGAGGGGCGAGTGTTCAGCCAGGCGCTGATCCAGGGCGATGTGGTTCGCTGTGGCGGCGTACGCCTGCGGATTGTCGTCGACGGTGTTCCTGAACCGCTCAATCAAACCGTTCGGCACGAGGAAACCACACGCATTCCGGTCATGCCGGAGCAGCTGATCGAAGTTCATCAGCCGGACGGATCGCTGTCCGGTCCGGCGCGACAGTCGCTGGTCAATGCGGTCGATCGAGTGGCGCAGCGTCCGCCGTCGTTCCTGATTCTCGATCTGGCCGAAACGAAGGCTGTCAGCGTCAATGCCCTCGCTCTCATTGCCGATCTGCGCCAGCGACTGAAGGAACGGTCGGGAGAGCTGCTGCTGTGCTCGATGAGCCGCCGGGTGCGGGATTCGTTCGAGCTCAGTCCGCAGGCCGAAGCCTTGAGCGATGTCGTTCATTCCGATATTGACGCGGCGCGCCAGGCGCTCGTTCGCAGGCTGAGCCGGAACGGTCCATCGTAGTCACCGCTGGCCCTTCGGGCACGGCGGCCCGGCGGTGGTACGCTTGCCGCGATGGGCAAATACCTTCGGACCATGCTCGGCTCCCTGCGCGGCAGTTTGCGCGACCTCGCGCCGATTTTTCTGGTCGTTGCCGTTTTCCAGCTCCTGGTCCTCAAGCAGCCGATCCCGGATCTGCTCGAACTGATGGTCGGCGCCGTTCTGGTCGTGATCGGTCTGACCCTGTTCGTCATCGGTCTCGAAAACGGCTTGTTCCCGCTCGGCGAAACGATGGCCCACGAGTTCGCCCGCAAGGGCAGCGTGGCCTGGCTGCTGATTTTCGCGTTCGCCCTCGGTTTCGGAACGACCGTTGCCGAACCGGCCCTGATCGCGGTGACGGCCGAGGCTGCGCGGGTCGCGGCGGACGCCGGGTTGATCGATTTGCAGGACGCCGCTCGCGGGCGCTTTGCGCTCGAGCTCAGGTTGAGTGTCGCGCTGGCGGTCGGGCTGGCGATCGTGATCGGGGTGTTCCGGATCCTCATGGGCTGGTCATTGCCGGTTCTTGTGATCGCGGGCTATGCCGGGGTGGTCGTGATGACCCAGTTCGCGCCGCCGGAAATCATCGGGGTGGCCTACGACGCCGGGGGTGTGACGACCTCGACCTTGACGGTGCCGCTGGTGACGGCGCTTGGCGTCGGTCTGGCCAGCAGCATCAAGGGCCGCAATCCGGTCATCGACGGCTTCGGCCTCATCGCGTTCGCTTCCCTGACGCCGATGATTTTCGTGATGGGCTACGGGATCATCCTGTCTTGAACGTTCTGAGCGAATTCTTCTCGGCACTGGCCCGGAGCGTCATCGACGTGCTCCCGATCGCGGCCGTGCTGATCGGTTTTCAGGTGATCGTCCTGCGTCGCCGTGTCCCCGACCTGAAGCGCATCGCGCTGGGTTTTGTCTACGTCGTCCTTGGATTGTCCCTGTTTCTGCAGGGCCTGGAACAGGCGTTGTTTCCGCTCGGGCAGTTGATGGCCGAACAGCTGACCGACCCCGAGTTCATCAAGCGCACCAGTCAGAGCGCGCTGGCCGCACTGAGCTGGCAGGACTACTGTTGGGTCTACCTGTTCGCCTTCGCGATCGGCTTCGCGACGACGCTGGCGGAGCCGGCCCTGATCGCGGTATCGATGAAGGCCCAGGAAGCCTCCGGGGGCGCGATCAACGCGGCGGGGCTGCGCGTGTCGGTCGCCGTCGGCGTGGCCGTGGGCATCGCGCTGGGCGCCTGGCGGATCGTGACCGGGCTGCCTCTCGAAGTCTTCATCATCGCCGGCTACGTCATCGTGATCATCCAGACCGTTTTCGCCCCGCGCATGATCATCGCTCTGGCCTACGATTCCGGGGGTGTGACGACCTCGACCGTCACTGTCCCGCTGGTCGCGGCGCTCGGTCTGGGTCTCGCCGCCAATGTCCCCGGCAGGAGCCCGTTGATCGACGGCTTCGGGCTCATCGCTTTCGCCAGTCTGTTTCCGATCATGTCGGTACTGGCCTACGCTCAGATCAGCGCCTGGTTCAAGCGTCGGCGGCAGTTGAAACCGGAGGAAAATGCATGAAATTGAAGCTTTTGGTGGCTATTGTTGATAACGATTCGAGTAATACGGTCGTCGACATTGCCCGCGATGCCGGGGCGACCGGCGCGACCGTCATTGAGAGGGCTCGGGGTGCCGACGACGCGGGCTTTCTGCAAATCGTGGGGCTCGACCTCGACGCCGCTCAGGACGTGGTCTTGCTCGTCGTGCCTGAACATGACTCGCAACCGGTCGTCGAGCGCCTCGCGGCCCGCAGTCTGTTCAGCGACGTGCCCGGTAGCGGGATCCTGGTTCAGCTCGATGTCGAGGATAGCGTCGGTCTGCGCGAACAGATCGCGCCGACCCTGGTGCCCGGAGCGGAGAACGAGCCATGACCCTCAAGCTCATCATGGCGATCGTCGATCACTACAGGACCAGCGAGCTTCTCGAAGCTGCCCGCGAGGCCGGTGCCACGGGTTCGACCGTCATCACCGGCGTCAGAGGGCAGGGCAGGCGTCGATCGATCGGTATCCTCGGCCTGGAAATCAGCGACAGGCGCGATGTCCTGCTGTTCGTCGTCGAGGCCGAGCGAGCACGGGGCGTGCTCGAGCGCCTGGCCGAAGTCGGGGAATTCGACGAGACGCCGGGAACCGGGATTGCGCTGCAGTTCGATATCGCCGATGCGCTCGGGATCGGCCACCAGATTCGAGATTAGGGAGCCTCTGAATCACTCTGCTCCGCTGCGCCCGAGCGGCGTGATTCAGTCGTTCTTCAGATGACCCCCAGACGCTCTCCGACGCGCCTGAATGCGGCAACGGCCTGGTCGAGATGCGCCTGATCGTGTGCGGCCGAAATCTGGGTCCGAATCCGCGCCTCGCCCTTCGGCACCACCGGATAGAAGAAGCCGATGACATAGATGCCTTCGCGCAGCAGTTCGTCGGCCATTTTCTGGGCCAGTGGCGCGTCGTAGAGCATGACCGGTACGATCGGATGGTCGCCCGGTTTGATGTCGAAGCCGGCATCGACCATGGCCTTGCGGAACCAGGCGGTGTTGCGTTCGAGGCGGTCACGCAGGGCGGTCGATTCGACCAGCATCTCGAACACCTTGAGGCTGGCCGCAACCAGGGGCGGGGCCAGTGAATTGGAGAACAGGTAGGGTCGCGAGCGCTGCCTCAGAATATCGATGACCGGCTGGCTGGCCACGGTGAAGCCACCCATCCCGCCGCCGAGGGCCTTGCCGAGCGTCGAGGTGAAGATGTCGACTCTGTCCAGCACCCCATGGTATTCGGCCGAACCTCGTCCGGTGGGCCCGAAGAAGCCGGTGGCATGGCAGTCGTCGACCATGACCAGAGCGTCGTAGCGCTCCGCCAGCTCGGTGATCTGGTCCAGGCGGGCAACAAAGCCGTCCATCGAGAAGACGCCGTCGGTCGCGATCAGGCGCGTGCGTTTGTTCCGGGTCTTCTTGAGCGCTTCTTCCAGCGCGGCCATGTCCGAGTTCGGGTAGCGGTGGCGTTCGGCCTTGCACAGCCGGATGCCGTCGATGATCGAGGCATGATTGAGCTGGTCGGAGATGATCGCGTCCTCGGGTCCCAGCAGGGGCTCGAACAGGCCGCCGTTGGCATCGAAGCAGGCGGCATAGAGGATGCTGTCGTCCTTGCCGAAGAAATCGGCGATGGTTTTCTCCAGCCGCCGATGCAGATCCTGCGTTCCGCAGATGAAGCGCACCGATGCCAGACCGAAGCCGTAGTCGTCCAGCGCCTGTTTCGCCGCGGCGATGATGTCGGGATGGTCGGCCAGGCCAAGGTAGTTGTTGGCGCAGAAATTGAGCACCTTGCCGCCGTCCCGGGTCTCGATTTCTACCCGCTGCGGCGTGGTGATGGCGCGTTCGCGCTTGTACAGGCCGTCGGCTTCGATCTGATCGAGTTCGGCCTGGATTCGATCGAGTACTTCGGAGGTGGACATCGAAATTCCTTATTCAGCAGCGCGGTTTGACGGCGCGTCGATCCGCCCACTCCAGTCGCAGACCACCTTTCCGCACTCGCCACGGGCCATCAGCTCGAAGCCGGTTTCGAAATCCTCGATCGGGATCTGGTGGGTCAGAACCTTGTGCAGCGGGAAGCCGGTCAGCAGCATCTGGGTCATCTTGTACCAGGTCTCGTACATGCGGCGGCCGTAGATGCCGTGCATTTCGAGCCCTTTGAAAATGATCCTGTCCCAGTCGACGCCGGTGCCCTTGGGCAGAATGCCGAGCAGCGCGATCTTGCCGCCGTGGTACATGCACTGCAGCATGTCGTTGAAGGCCTGGGGATTGCCCGACATTTCCATTCCGACATCGAAGCCATCGATTCCAAGTTCTTCGAGCTGGTCGGTGAGTTTTTCGCGTCTGACGTTCACCGTTCGTGTGGCGCCCATCTGGCGGGCCAGGTCGAGGCGATAGTCGTTGACATCGCTGATCACGATATGGCGGGCACCGACGTGCTTCGCGATGCCCGCGGCAATGATGCCGATCGGGCCGGCGCCGGTGATCAACACATCTTCACCGACCAGGTCGTACTGCAGGGCGCAGTGGGCGGCATTGCCGAACGGATCGAAAAACGCGGCCAGTTCGGACGGAATCTCGTCGGGAATCGGCCACAGATTGCTCGCCGGAACGACGACGTACTCGGCAAAGCCGCCGTCGCGCTGAACGCCGATGCCCTCGGTGTGCGGGCACAGATGCGGCTTGCCGGCCCGGCAGTTGCGACAGACTCCGCAGACGACGTGGCCTTCGGCCGATACGCGCTGGCCTTCCTCGTAGCCGCGCACACCCTCGCCCATCTCGACGATATGGCCGACGAATTCATGCCCGATGACCAGCGGAGGCCGGATCGTGCGCTGGGCCCAATCGTCCCACTGGTGAATGTGCAGGTCGGTCCCGCAGATAGCGGTCTTCTCGAGCCGGATGAGCACTTCGTTCGCGCCCGGCCGGGGGATTTCGACTTCGCGCAGCTCGATCCCGGGGGCGGCTGCGGCTTTGACCAGGGCGCGCATCGTGGTGGACATGCGGGGTAGCTTCCAGATTCAGCCGACCCCCCATTATAGCGGATCGGTGGTCATTCAATCCTTGCGGCGCACCGCCGTCAGGATCGGCAGCCAGTGCGCGCTACCGCCCTTCAGGTGCCAGTCGGCCAGCCGCGTCAGATCGCTCGTTGCCGGATTGATGTCGATGATCGAAGCGCGGTGCTCGACGGCGAGCACGGGCAGGCTGGCCGCCGGATGAACCGCGCCGGCGGTTCCGGCCACGATCATCAGATCGCAGCGACGGGCGGCGGTAAAGGCCTGGTCCAGAGTGCCCGGGTCGAGCGCCTCGCCGAACCAGACGACGTCGGGCCGTGCCCGTCCATCCGGGGCATGCGGCGAGGGCGGCGGCTGCCGGTCGGCGTGTCGCTCGAGCCAGTCGGAGTCGATGATCCTGCGGGTTTTCGAGCAGATGCTGCGCTGGATACTGCCGTGCAGTTCCACAACGGATGGGGAACCGCCGCGCTGGTGCAATCCGTCGACGTTCTGGGTGATCAGATCCAGATCAACTTGCCGGGCCAGTTCGGCCAGGGCCCGATGGCCCGGATTGGGCTCGGCGCGGGAGATCAGTTCTCGCCGCCACTGATACCAGTTCCAGACCAGTCGCGGATCGGCATCGAAGCCCTCGGGTGAGGCCAGCGCCATTGGGTCGTGATGCGCCCAGAGGCCGGTCCGGGCATCGCGAAAAGTGGGGACCCCGGATTCAGCCGAAACCCCGGCACCGGTCAGAACGGCCAGTCGCCGGGTCCGCGACAGGGCGTCGATCAGGTCTTGCGGCAGATGGTCCTGAGGCAGGATGGTTCGGGTCATGGCCTGGCGCTAGAAGAACGCATGATACCGAGTGCAGGATTTTGCACGATGTGGCATGGTGCAGCATCGGGAATCTGACCAGAACGATCGATCAGGAGAAAAGGATGAGCAGAGCCGTCATTACGCTGCTGGTGCTGGTACTCGCCGCATGCGGGGGGCCGGAGGCCGACCAGCAGGAAGGAGAGAACCCGGCGAGTTCCTATGAGAATGCCCTCGAAAAGGCCAGGGATGCCCGCTCCGCCGCCGAAGCGGCCATGGAGGAGGCGCGCCAGGAGATCGAGGACAACCAGCCTTAGCGCCTTGCTCACTACCGGCTCGTCGCAGTCGAGCGGTTGGTGAATGCGGCGGGCTCAGGACTGACGCCCGATATCGTGCTTGCGCATGATGCCCCTGAGCTGGTCATAACTCAATCCGAGGCGACGGGCGGCCTGTCCCTGGTGATTGCCGGTTTCTTCGAGTGCGGCTTCAACCATCGCTCTTTCGGTCTGGTCCAGATAGGCTCGCAGGTCGTCGGGCAGTTCGTTCGGAACCGGAGCGCTGCCGGGCGATGCCGAAGCGGGTTCAGCGGCAGGACGCCAGGGCGAGTCGAAAGGATCGAACTGCAGGCCCGCCAGCGGCTCGTCCGGCGTGTTCTGCCGATAGACCGCGCGTTCGACCACGTTCTTGAGTTGCCGGATATTGCCGGGCCAGGGGAAGCTCATCATCAGTTCCCGGCTTCTCGTGCTGAATCCACTGAAGACTTCTCGCCCCAGCTCACGGGTCATGCGCATCGCGAAATGCTCGGCCAGCGGCATGATGTCCTCACGCCGCTCCCGCAGGGGCGGGAGCGTAATCACATCGAAGGCCAGCCGGTCGAGAAGATCCTTGCGAAAGCGGCCCTTCTCGGCGAGAGTCGGCAGATCCTCATTGGTGGCACCGATCAGCCGGACATCCACTTCCAGGGTGTCGGAAGCCCCCAGGCGCTCGAACTGGCCGTATTCGATGACCCTGAGAATCTTTTCCTGCACGTTCATCGGGGTGGTTGCCAGTTCATCGAGAAACAGCGAGCCGCCGTCGGCGAGCTCGAATCGGCCGCGGCGCCGTCGGGCTGCATCGGTGAAGGCGCCGGCCTCGTGACCGAACAGCTCGGACTCGAGCAGGCTGTCGCTGATCGCGGCGCAGTTGAGCTTGATCAGGGGCCGATCCCAGCGTCGCGACAGAAAATGCAGCCGTTCGGCGATCAGTTCCTTGCCGGTGCCGCGTTCGCCGACGATCAGGACCGGACGATCGAGCGGCGCGACCCGCGAAACGTCTTCGAGGATTTCGAGAAAAGCAGGCGCTTCGCCGATGATCGGTTGTTCATCACGTTTCAACTGGTCGCCCCTCGCGAGCGTTGGCGACGAGTATCCTAACCGGATGCCCAAGCAGAAATCGACCTTCACCTGCCGCGAATGCGGCGCCAGCTTCCCGAAATGGACGGGTCAGTGCCCCGACTGTCTGGCCTGGAATTCGCTGGAAGAGGGCGTCGCAGCGTCCGCCGCGACGGCCAGGGGGCCCAGGGGCCGCGGGAACTGGACCGGAACGGCTTCGGCCGAGGTCGTCAACCTCGGCCAGGTCAAGGCTGAAGACAGCGGGCGCCGCATGGCCACGGGCCTGACGGAGCTCGACCGCGTGCTGGGCGGGGGACTGGTGCCGGGCTCGGTCGTGCTGCTCGGCGGTGATCCGGGGATCGGAAAATCGACCCTGCTGCTCCAGGCCCAGTCCGGCCTCGGTGGACTTTACGTGACCGGGGAAGAATCTGCCGGGCAGGTCGCGATGCGTGCGCGACGCCTCGGTCTCGATCCATCGCGGCTCGATTGCCTGACCGAGACCAGTCTGGAGGTCATTCTGGCCACGGCGGCCGGGCGCAGGCCCGCGTTCATGGTGGTTGATTCGATCCAGACGCTCTGGACCGAAGCGCTGCAGTCGGCCCCGGGCGCGGTCGCGCAGGTGCGGGAGTGCGCTGCCCGACTGGTCCAGTACGCGAAGCAGACCGGCTGCGCCGTGGTATTGGTCGGGCATGTCACGAAGGAGGGCGCCCTGGCCGGTCCGCGGGTGCTCGAGCACATGGTCGACGCGGTGCTCTACTTCGAGTCCGATTCCGGCAGCCGTTTCCGCCTCATCCGCGCCGTCAAGAACCGCTTCGGCGCGGCCAACGAGCTGGGCGTATTCGCGATGACGGACAAGGGGCTCAAGGCGGTGGGCAATCCGTCGGCGATCTTTCTTTCCGGTCAGGCCGAGCCGGCACCGGGCAGCTGCGTGCTGGTGACCCGCGAGGGCACAAGGCCTCTGATGGTCGAGGTTCAGGCGCTGGTCGCTCCGTCTACCTTGTCCAATCCGCGCCGCGTGGCTGTCGGTGTCGATCAGACTCGCCTGGCCCTGCTGCTGGCGGTGATGAATCGCCATGCCGGCATCGCGCTCGGTGATCAGGACGTGTTCGTCAACGTGGCCGGCGGAATTCGCATCGGGGAAACAGCCAGCGACCTGGCCATCGCCCTGGCGCTGAAGTCCTCGCTGCGTGAGCAGCCACTGCCGAAGGGCCTGATCGCGTTCGGCGAGATCGGACTGGCGGGTGAACTCAGGCCGGTCTACAACGGTGAAGAGCGGCTGCGCGAGGCGGCCGGGCAGGGCTTCGATCAGGCCATCGTTCCGGAAGGCAATCTGAAAGGGGTCCGGGCCCGGATCAGCGCGCGCGGCTACCGCAACCTGGCGGACGCCCTGCAGAGCATTTGAGAACCGGTCGCATCCGTTCGGGACCGCATGCGGCTTCAATCAAGCGAGTACCGGGATTGGCTTACACTATCGGCTGGCGTTTTTCGGCGTCGAAGCAACAAGGAAATCGGAACCAATGAAACAACTGCTTGGCTGGACTTTTTTGGGCGCCGCCCTCGTACTCGCGGCCTGTGTGACGATCAATGTGTATTTCCCGGAGGCGGCCGCCGAGCGGGCGGCTGACCGATTCATCCAGGATGTGATCGGCGAAGAGGGTCCTGCCGAAGAAGTGCCGCCACCGCCGACCAGCGGGCTGCACTGGTCGGATCTTTTCATGGCGCGGGCTTATGCGCAGAATCCGGATATCGACATCGATGCACCGCAGATTCAATCGATCAAGGATCGCATGGCCGAGCGCCACCGGGCGCATCTTGCCGATTGGTACGAGGCCGGTGCCATCGGCTTGACCCGGGACGGTCAGGTCGAAATTCGCGATCGTTCGGCGGTGGGGTTGGCCGATCGCCGCAATCTCGAGCGCATCGTCGCCGAGGAAAACGCCGATCGCAACGCCGTGTACCGCGAAGTCGCGGTGGCCAACGGGCATCCTGAATGGGAGTCCGACGTGCGCCAGACATTCGCCCGGCGCTGGATCGCCAACGCGCGCAGCGGCTGGTACTACCAGACAGAAGACGGTCGCTGGACACAGAAGTAGAAAGCGCCAGCGCTGATCCATGAGCAGGAGACGACGCCGCAAGCTGCCGGCCGAACCGATCATTGTGAACATCACCGACCTGGCCCACGATGGCCGGGGCGTTGGCCATGTCGGCGGCAAGGCCACGTTCGTCCACGGCGCGCTGCCGGGCGAAACGGTGAGCGCGCGATTGATCGATCGAGCGCGCAAGCACGATGAGGCGGTCTGCGAGACGGTCCGGACGGCTTCGGAAGACCGCGTCTTGCCCGAATGTCCGTGGTTCGACCGCTGCGGAGGCTGCGCGCTCCAGCATCTGGCCCATCCGGCCCAGCTCCGCTGGAAATCCAAACGCCTGGCCGACAACCTCAGCCGCCTTGGCGACGTCGAGCCCGAGCGCTGGCTGGACCCGATCGCCGACGAACCGTGGTTCTATCGTCGTCGCGCGCGGCTGAGCGCGCGCTGGGTCAGAGGCAAGGGCCGTGTGCTGGTTGGCTTCCGCGAGCCGCAGGGCCGGTTCGTCGCCGATGTCGGTCACTGCCGGATTCTTCATGCGGATTTCAGCCACCGTCTCGACAGCCTGTCCGCGTTGCTGGGAGCACTCTCGATCGCCGACTCGGTGCCCCAGATCGAGATCGCGAGCGGCGATCAGGGCTCGGCCATCGTCATTCGCAATCTGGCGGCACCGAGCCTCGACGATCTGGACATTCTTCGGAGCTGGTCCCGGGATCACTCGATCGCGGTCTATCTGCAGCCCAAGGGCCCGGAAACGGTTTTCCGTCTCGAGCCGGAACGCCACGAACTGGTTTATCGCCTGGATGAGTATGATCTGGAGCTGGGCTTTCACCCTCAGCATTTCATCCAGGTCAACGCTCGCGTCAACCGCCATCTGATTCGACGAGCCCTTGAAATGCTGGCGCTCGGCGGCCGCGAGCGGGTGCTCGATCTGTTCTGCGGCCTCGGAAACTTCACCCTGCCGCTGGCGCGCCGCGTGGCCAGCGTGACCGGTGTCGAAGGCGATCCGGCGCTGATCGATGCGGCCCGCTCCAACGCCGAGCGCAACGGCCTCGACAACGTCACCCTGGATGTCGCCGATCTGAGCGCCGATCTTGCCTCGCTGCCGTGGTCGCGAGACGATTTCGACGCGGTGTTGGTCGATCCGCCGCGCTCGGGTGCGCTCGAAGTCCTGCCGCTGGTGGCCGGGACCGGCGCGAGTCGGCTGGTCTACGTGTCATGCAATCCGGCAACGCTCGCCCGCGATGCCGGGGAGCTCGTCCACCGCCACGGATTCACGCTCAGCGCCGCCGGGATCGCGGACATGTTCCCGCATACCGCTCACGTCGAGTCCATCGCCCTGTTCGAGCATTCCCGATGAGTTCGTCGGCGCTGGGACCCTTGATCGTCGGTTTCGATGGCCTGACCCTCGATGCCGAAACAAGCGACCGCCTGCTGCATCCGGTCGTCGGGGGGGTCATTCTTTTCAGCCGCAACTATGCATCGCCGACGCAGCTCCGGGAGCTCACCGCCGCGATCAAGGCGCTGCGGGAACCGCAACTGCTGATTACCGTCGATCAGGAAGGCGGCCGGGTGCAGCGCATGAAATCGGGCTTCACGCCGCTGCCGCCGCTGGCCGTGCTGGGCCGCTGGTACCGGTCGCGTCCGGATCGGGCCAATGATCTGGCCTACCGGCACGGACGGGTCATGGCGGCCGAGCTGCTCGAGCACGGGGTCGACCTGAGCTGGTCTCCGGTTCTGGATCTCGATCGCGGCAGCGGAGTCATCGGCGATCGCGCGATGTCGGACGATCCGGCAGCCGTCGTCGAGCTGGCGAATTTCTACGTAGCCGGCCTGCACGACGCCGGCATGGCGGCCTGCGCCAAGCATTTTCCCGGGCACGGTTCCGTGGCGGCCGATACCCACACCGACGTCGTGACCGATCCGCGGCCGATCAGCGCGCTCGAAGACGATCTCGTACCCTTCAGAGAGCTCGCCGCGAAGGTCCAGGCCGTTATGATGGCGCACGTGAAATACCCCTGCCGCGATGATCAGCCGGCCGGCTTTTCGCGCCAATGGATCGGCGAATGTCTGCGCGGTGAAATGGGTTTCGATGGGCTTGTCGTCTCCGACGATCTCGACATGGCGGGGGCCGGCCCCGCCGGGCCCGTGACGGAGCGACTGGCGCGGGCACTGGAGGCGGGTTGCGACCTGGCACTGGTCTGCGATCCCCGTTCGGCGGCCGCGTTGCTGGATCAGAATCCGATCGCCCCGGCGCTTGACTGCAAGCGTCTCAGTACCCTCTACGGCCGCCCCATGGCGAGCCTCGAAGAGCAGCGGACCGTGCCGGAATTCCGCGCCTGGCGAGATTCACTCGAAGCACTGACCGGATAGCAATCAATGACCGACTTTCTCGATCAATTGAGTGGTTTCGTGGGCTTGCCGGTCTGGGTCATCCATGCTTTCCTGATCATTCTGTCGGCGCTTCTGCTCGAATTCGTCTATCGGCTGTTCATCGGTCGCCTGGCGCGCGTGACCGAGAAGTCGTCGCACCTCTGGGATGACGCCATCGTCTACGCCGGCAAGCGGCCGGTGTCCCTGCTGATCTGGTGGCAGGGCCTGATCATGGCGGCGCGCGTGATCGAGCCGCATACCAAGGCCGTCGAGTTCTCGGCCGAAGTGCTCGGCGCGGGGCAGCAGCTGGGACTGGTCGTGGCCGCCACCTGGTTCGCGTTCCGCCTGGTTTCCGGTTTCGAGCGGGCGTTCGTCGCCAATCGTCGTCGCCGCGACCAGGACGTCGACATCACGACGGTCAGCGTGCTCGGCCGTATCGTGCGGATCGCGGTGATTCTGACCGGGATCCTGACCACTCTGGGCGTTCTCGAAATCCCGATTTCCGGCTTCCTCGCCGCCGGCGGCGTCGGCGGAATCGCGGTCGGCCTGGCCGCCCGGGATCTGCTGGCCAATTTTTTCGGCGGGTTCATGATCTTCATGGATCGTCCGTTCTCGGTCGGGGACTGGGTGCGCTCGCCCGACAAGGAAATCGAGGGAACGGTCGAGGCCATCGGCTGGCGCGTCACGACCATTCTCAAATTCGACAAACGTCCGATGTATGTCCCCAACGCGGTCTTCACCACGATCACGGTCGAGAATCCGTCGCGCATGACGCATCGGCGCATCTTCGAGCACATCGGCATTCGCTACGACGACTTCGCCGTGGCCCGACCGGTCATCGACGATATCCGCGCGATGATCCTGGCCCACGAGGAGCTCGATACCGGCCAGACCACCATGGTCCACTTCAACCTCTACGGCGCCTCGTCACTGGACATCATGATCTACTGCTTTACTCACACCAGGGTCTGGACCGAGTACCACCGGGTTCGCGAGGACGTGCTGCTCAAGATCGGAGAGATCATCGAATCGCACGGCGCCCAGATCGCGTTCCCGACGCGTACGCTCAAGCTCGAGCAGGCCGAGCAGCTGGCCCGCGACCAGGCAGGCGCCGCACAGGACGTCGACCATGAACGCTGAGCGCTGGCCCGACAACGCCGAGGTGTTGATCAGTCGCGAGCGCGTCGCCGGCGCGCTGGATCAGCAGGCCAGGCGTCTCGAAGTGCGATTGGCCGACGTCACGAATCTGACCCTGATGATCCTGATGAACGGCGGACTCTACCCGGGGCTCGAGCTGGCTCGGCGTCTGCCCCGACCGTTTCGTCTCGATTACGTGCACGCCACTCGCTACCGTGATCAGCTCGAGGGCGGTCAGCTGCGCTGGGACCGCTGGCCGAGCCGGGTCGAGGGCACCATCCTGCTCGTCGACGACATCTTCGACGAAGGGCTCACCTTGCAGGCGGTCAAGCAGCGATTGATGGACGACGGCGCCGAGTCGGTCCTGACCGTGACCCTGACGACCAAGCTGCACGACCGCGGCTTGCCGCGCGACTGGGTCGATGATGCGGCACTCGAAGTGCCGGACCGCTACGTGTTCGGCTGCGGCATGGACTGGCACGGCTACTGGCGCCAGCTCGATGATATCTGGGCCATCTGACGGAGGACACAGCGCCATGACTTTCGGAATCATTGCGGGCACCGGTGCCCTGGACCTGTTCGAGCGTGGAGAAGAACGCCGTGTGGAATCGGTCTGGGGCGAACCTTCCACAAACCCTTGCCGGGTGCGAGTCGGCGGGCGGGACGGCTGGTTCCTGGCGCGCCACGGCCGGCCGCACCGGATTCCGCCGCATCGGGTCAACTACCGGGCCAATATCGACGTCCTCCGGCAGCTCGGTGTCCGCCGGATAGTGGGCGTGACGGCCGTCGGCGGCCTGGTCGATACCCTGAGTGCCGGCAGCCTGGTCGTGCCCGATCAGCTCATCGACTATACCTGGGGCCGCGCTCATACCTTCAGCGACGACGCCGAGCATCCGCTCCAGCACGTGGAATTCGGCAAACCCTTTTCCGAGCCGCTGCGGCGCGCTCTGCTCGAAGCGGGCGCCGCGGCCGGTCTCGACGTGGTTGACGGCGGTTGCTATGCGGTCACCCAGGGTCCGCGTCTGGAAACCGAGGCCGAAGTCGTCCGGCTGGCGCGAGACGGGGGCACGCTGGTCGGCATGACGGCGATGCCGGAAGCGGGTCTGGCGCGCGAGGCCGGGATCGATTACGCCAATCTGTCGGTTGTTGCCAATCCGGCCGCGGGACTGAGCGCGGTCCCGATCAGCACCGAGGACATCGAAGCCGTCATGGCTCAGGCCGTGAAGTCGGTCGCCGCCCTGCTGGGGAGGCTCTGAATCGTTCCCGCGCCGAACCGGCCACGCTGGGACGAATGTATCGATACAGCGCGAGGCGAGCGGGTAGAGGGTTTCAAACTGTGAGGCATTTCGCGTTGTTTTTTCTTTGGAATTCAATCAGGCGGCGGTATGCTTGAGTCCGTCAGACCAGAAAGCGGGAGAGCGATTGCATGACCAAGCAACTCACCTTATCGGGATCGGGGTGGGGCCCAAGGACCTGATGGTCATGCGATCCTTGCTGAATCTGGCCGGCGGGCGCGACGGCAGCCAGTCCTGGTCGATCGTCGATTCGGTCGGTGGCGATGTGGCCCTGGTCGATATCGATAACGCCGAAGGTGAGGATGTCTGGAAGAATCTGACCCAGCGCGGCGAACGCGTCATTGCGCTGACGCGCCAGAAGGACTTTCCCGCTCGATTCAAGCTGCTCAAGCCGCTGCGCTCGCGTGAATTCCTCAAGCTGCTGACCGCGCTCGCGGCCGGCGAACTCGATGATCGTCCCGATCCGGCCGCGCAGAGCCCGTCGAAAGCCGAGTCCGAATCGATCTGGCAGGCCATCGACGTCGGGGAGCAGCACGGCCACTTCACGCTCGCCGAACACCTGCGTCGTCAGACCTGGTCCAAGCCGGTCGTCATCACCCATCCGGGCTGGCCGCTGCTGCTGATCGATCCGGGCTCCGGCGCGTGGTTCTTCGATGGCTCGATCGCCGATCTGGCCCCGCCGATGTTCGCCGAGCCGATGCCCTCGGCGGCCGGTGTGCCCGTCTCCAACGCCGAGCTCGTCGAACGCGTGCAGGGCCACCGTCAGCGTCCGCTGAGCGAGCTCAAGTGGTTCGCGGGACTGGCGCAGTCGCGCGGTCGCCTGCATCCGGACCTGCTCGGAGACGTGCAGTTCATGCTGACCCAGGTGCCCGGCGAAGCGATGAAGAACGAGCAGCTGCACCGGCTCGCGCAGATCCTGATCCGCGGGCCGGTCACGCTCGACGGCCTGCGCGATCAGTCGCGCCAGCCGCCGGAAAACGTCATGGCGTTTCTGAATGCCTGCTACACTAGCGGCAAACTACTGGTCAATCGGGCGGCCAAGGTCGTCAGTTTCTAGCCGCATCGCCCAATAGGGAACCTCTGAATAACTCTGCACGGAGCGCGTTTCAGTCGGAAAAGCCGCAGATCGTGCGGTGCGACGCGAGCGACAGTAGCCGTAGCTACGGCGGAGGGGCGCAGCGCGCGAGATGCGGCTTTTCCGGCGAAACCCATATGGGACGGGCCTTTGCGGGCGACTCGATGTGTTTCGGCTCGCTCATTTGGAACAACCAAACCACGCTCACCGAAGCCACAACGAGTCATCCCGCAAAGACTCCGTCGCGCCCGAGCAGAGTTATTCAGAGGTTCCCTAGCTGGCTTCGATTCCTGTCGGCTGCACCTTCGGCAGACTCACCCGTCAACCTTCTTCACTGGCCTGACTGCGCTCGAGGTAGAGCGTTCTGGCCAGCATCACCAACAGCGCAAGACTGCCGATGAAGATCACGGCAAGCACCCAGACCTCGGATTTCATGCCGGCCGCGCGGGCCCGGTTCTGCAGCAGGGAAAAGGCCACCGCGACGGCTATCAGGCGATCGATCCAGAGCAAGAGGCCTGCGCTCGTCCCCGTAATCGCCGGCCAGAGGCTGGACAGCTCATCCTCGACAATCGCAAGCCCGAACAGAGCGGCCAATGCACCGAAGGCCGCAACAGGAAGCAGCCAGAGCGCCCAGCCAATGCGTTTCCTCGTCTGAGTGACGAGCAGCATCAGGCCTGCGGCCGCAGCGAAGGCCGCAAGCGCAAGGAGCTCGAATGTCGTCACGGCCGCCCGCCTTGGGCGGCAGACCCGCTCCTGATCTGAACGCGCCTCGATCGCCTCATCGGCAACGAATCAAAGGGTCTCGTCTTCATATCGATCCTCGAATACCCGGTCTGGAAACTCAACGGTCACGGTCCAGTTATCCACCCGAAGATGGCCCTGGAGATCGCCGACGAACTCCTGGGCATCAAACAGCGCTCCGAGCTGCAGCCCGAACGACATGGGCAGAGCGTCGGGGCTGAAGTCCGGCATCATGTCGTCGCCACGAAGGAAGTCCTCGCGACGCAATTGTGTTTCTACATTGATCAACGTTTCGCTGTCGATCGTCGTCCTGACCTGCGACTGACTGAACACTTCCAACCCGCCCTGATCATTCAGCTGGTAGATCACCAGGACAACAAAGAGATTGCCAACGTCGTCATCGGGAAACCCGTTCAGGATCGCGTCGACCGAATAGGTCACCGAGACGATGCCATCGACCGACGAGGGGTCGAACTGAAAATCCTGAGGGGAGGGGGTTTCCGGAACCAGAAGCCCCGATGAAAACTCGAATTCGCCAGGCGCGATGCTCCAGGTTCCCCCATAAACCAGCCCCTGCGAGCCGGCCACGTCCCCGAGTTCAATCGAAGCCGTCGCATTTTCGGAGGTGAAGGTCGAAAGGCTGTAGCCGACGAACGGATTCTCGAAATCCTCATTCACCACCTCGGCCGAATTCAGACCTCGAGGCGGGCCGGCTCCGGCAGCGCCGTCGCTTGCCATCGAAATGCCGGCAACCCCCAGTACCAGCACACAAGTCAAACAACAGGAAACCCGGCGCATCGCGATCATCCCATTCTGAGTTGCGGAAGCCCAGAGTATATTCCGCTGCCAGGCGGATACCAAGATCAAGCTCCCAACGAATCTGATTCAATCCCGAAAACGGGAATCGAACCGACCTACCGGCCCGGCAGTTCCGTGCCGCGACTCATGATCTCGATATGGCCCGCATAGCTGAACAGGCGGTTGCGTTTCCGGGCGGTCAGCTCCTTGACGATGCCAAGCTGCTCCAGGTGACCGAGAGCCTTGTTGACCGTGGCTGGAGTGATGCCGGTTTTCTCCACCAGCGAGCCCGAGGTGGCAATAGGATGCTCCATAAGCGCCCGGTGAACCTGCAGGGCGGATGCCGCCGCCCGTCCCAGGCCGCTAATCTTGTCACGATCCTGGTTCGACAGATCAAGAAGTTGCCGGGCCGTTTCCACAGCCTGGGTGGCGGTGACCATGACAGCCTCGGCAAAGAAATCGAGCCAGGCTTCCCAGTCACCGGTCATGCGCACATTGTTCAGCAACTCGTAGTAAGACTGACGATGCGTTTTGAAGTAGAGGCTGAGGTAGAGCATCGGCTCCCGCAGCACCTTCTGCTCGCACAACAGCAGCGCGATCAGTAGACGCCCCAGACGGCCGTTACCGTCCAGAAATGGGTGGATCGTCTCGAACTGCACATGGGCCAGCGCCGCCTTGAGCAGCACCGGGGTCGGCTCCGGTTGGTCGTGGAGGAAGAGTTCCAGCTTGCTCATGCAATCCAGCACCTCTTCGGCCGGAGGCGGAACAAAAATCGCGTTGCCCGGCCGGGTACCGCCGATCCAGTTCTGGCTGCGCCGAAACTCGCCCGGAGTCTGATTGCTGCCCCGGCCCTTGGTCAACAGAACGCCGTGGATCTCGCGGAACAAGCGCAGCGATAGCGGCAGCCCTTCTTTCAACAGACGCAGGCCATGATCGAGAGCCGCGACATAGTTGCTGACCTCCCGCACATCATCGAGCGGCACCCCGGGTTCCTGGTCCAGCTCAAACAACAGCAGGTCAGACAGGGACGACTGCGTCCCCTCGATCATGGAAGAGAGCACCGCCTCTTTACGGACATACATATAAAGGAACAGCGATGTGTCCGGCAGCAGAGTCGAGACGCTATCCAGCCGCCCGAGCGCCAGCAACGCCTGGTCGAACTTGCCGCGCAGCTCCGGCGTCCAGTCGATGGGCGGACGCGGCGGCAGCGGCGCGGGAACAAAGGCCTGGGCCTTCTCACCCACCGTCGATATGGTCACGTATCTGCCCTGGAGTTCTCGCTTCATCCTGCCTACCTCAAACCTAAAATAAGGCTCGTCTTTATTTTATCTTTAGCTCATATCCTAAAATAAAGAAGCGGGAAGAAAAAATCAATCGGTTTACTCCCGCCCATAGGGATATCAGCCCAAATAGCAAAAACCGGCACGATGGCCGGCTTCCTGCTCGGGGATCCTGGTGGTGGCGGCGGGGCGTTGCGTGTCGGTGTACACGCAATTAATGGTCGCGAAGCGATACCGCGGATGAACGGCTATCCCTTTCATCGCAGCGCAGAGCGCTGGGTACAAATGATGCGGGTTCGACTTTCGCCGAGTAACTAACTAACCTTCATGGCGCGGGGACTTGCTGCCACCCCGGAGGATGAAAGATCCTATAGGCGGGAAGCGGCGGGAGCCAGGTCGTGCTTTCTTCTGGTGGCGTTGACCCCGTTTACTAACATGACCTCACCGATCGCCTCGTATCCCGGATTGCCTCCTTTGAGAGCGAACGCTAAAACGGCCCTTGGCACCTCGGTGCCCTGAGGCATCGCGATCCGGTGGCCCGCCG